>Ga0207421_10001196_pt1 | contig 33733 bp, 33 predicted proteins | sample SodLakKL_010_SED_4_FD_187542 | JGI IMG/M metagenome (GOLD analysis project Ga0207421, IMG submission 187542) | Alkaline sediment microbial communities from Lake Tanatar, Kulunda Steppe, Russia - 8KL_010_SED (SPAdes) (version 2) | ecosystem: Environmental > Aquatic > Non-marine Saline and...
TGAACGTACCCAGGGGGCTTTCATCAAAGGCTATGAACCGGATATCTGAGTTCCCCTCTTCAGCAAGGTACTTCTCCGCTCCTAGACGCATAAACAGGTTCACCACAAAGACATGCCTGATACCAGGATCAGCTTCTAGAATCTTTCCCATCAGGGAATATCCGCTGCCGAAATGCATATCACCGTATGTGATAATCGACTCATCGGCAGGGATGCCCTGTTCCGTTAACGCTTTCATATATCCCTGATGCCGCTCCCGGGCAGAGGAGATGGAGGGATCACCCCCCAGCAGGGCTATGCGCTCCGCTCCGTCTTCAGCTGCAAGCTTTACCGCCTCATAAGCGCCTTGCACATTATCAGTAAGCACCGCATCCGTATCCATTCCTGCAATCACGCGGTCAACCAGGACAAAAGGGATATCCTCCTCACTGAGCCTATGGTAGTGCTCCCCCCTGCTTCCTGCCGGGATCAGGATCGCCCCGTCGACCTGCTTTTCTATAAGCAGTTCTATCCGGGAAAGCTCTTCATCGAGGCTTTCCCGGGAATTCAGGATAAAGGTAGTGTAGCCCTCCCTGCGCAGGAGATCCTCGATCCCTTCGGCAACAGCCATAAAGAAATCATTGCGGAATTCAGGAGAAATAATTCCTATCGTATGGGTAATACTTGACCGGAGACTTCTGGCAATCGGGTTAACCCGGTACCCGAGCTCATCCATTGCCTGCAGGACGCTCTCACGTGTGCTCAGCGATACTTTTTCGTCCCGGTTCAGTACCCGTGATACGGTGGCAGTCGAAACCTTTGCCTGGCGAGCCACATCCTTGATGGTTGCCTGCCTCCGCTTCATGTCAGGTGATTACCCCTTTCTTTAAGATGATGTTTGCATACAGCGCCTGCTCGCCGGTGGCAACAATTGCATAGGCCTGTTTTGAACGTTTGTAAAAGGAGAACCTCTCAATATGGCCGAATCCGGGAAAGTCAGGCTCATGACCTTCAATAATTTTCTGATACTCCGCCCAGATAGGGGGATCCTCGTCACTGGAGCCCATTGAACCCGGGACCACTTCCATCAGGAATGCCTGCTGCTGTTCAAACTTATCGAGAGGGAAAAGCTGCAGTACTGCATCAAGGATATCCGGGACTCCATGTCCGTCAAGGCGGACCAGCCGCTGTGCGTTCGATGCAGCCGGGAAATTCCCGTCTCCGATAACCAGTTCATCACCATGCCCCATTTCCATGAGAATCTTCAGCAGTTCCGGTGAAATAATAGATGGTATGCGTTTGAGCATGTCCTCTCTCCTCCTTAAAAAAAGATTGTCTTTCGGCTCTTGCACTGCCGGCAAAACCGTGCGATGATGTAATCGATTACATTGTATCACAGGTTTAAGGAGGCCGCTAGTGAATTTAGGAAAAAATTATGGAGTACAGAATCCGGGTTACCGGCTGAAGGGAAACCTCCCGAAAATCGGTATCCGGCCTACCATTGACGGAAGAAGAAGGGGAGTGCGGGAATCTCTGGAAGATCAGACCATGGCACTGGCACAGGCCGCCGCTCAGCTGATACGTGAAAACCTTCGGCATCCCTCGGGAGAACAAGTCGAGTGTGTTGTGGCCGATACCTGCATAGGCGGAGTAGCCGAAGCAGCCGCTTGCCAGGATAAATTCGAGAAGGAGCAGGTCTCTGTCACCCTTACGGTAACTCCCTCGTGGTGCTACGGTTCAGAGACCATGGATATGGACCCGCTTACTGTAAAAGCAGTCTGGGGATTCAACGGCACTGAACGGCCGGGGGCCGTGTACCTTGCTGCCGTACTGGCTGCCCACGCCCAGAAAGGGCTTCCGGCATTCGGTATTTACGGCAAGAACGTCCAGGATGAAGGTGATACCTCCATTCCTGATGACGTACGGGAAAAGCTTCTCCGCTTTGCAAAAGCCGGATTGGCAGTCGCCCATATGAGGGGAAAATCCTATCTGTCAATCGGCGGATGTTCCATGGGAATTGCAGGCTCCATAGTGGACCAGCAGTTCCTCCAGCAGTACCTTGGCCTGCGGACTGAGGTAGTGGACATGACTGAAGTAGTGCGGAGAGTAAACGAGGAAATTTACGATGCCGAGGAATACCGGCGCGCCCTTGCCTGGGTGAAGGAAAACTGCAAGGAACAGGAAGACATCTCCAATCCTCCGGAATTCCAGCGCTCCAAGGAGCAGCGGGAGAAGGACTGGGAGTTCGTGGTGAAAATGACGCTCATCTGCAGGGATATGATGGTTGGAAACCCGAAGCTTGCAGAAATAGACCGCAAGGAGGAAGCCCTGGGACGCAATGCCATTGCTGCAGGATTCCAGGGTCAGCGACAGTTTACCGACCATTTCCCCAACGGAGATTTCATGGAAACCATGCTTAATTCCTCCTTTGACTGGAACGGCATCCGTGAGCCGTATATTATGGCAACAGAAAACGACTGCCTGAACGGAATAACCATGCTTTTCGGCTTCCTGCTGACAAACACCTCCCAGATATTCTCCGATGTCCGCACCTACTGGTCGCCGGAAGCAGTCAAGAGGGTAACCGGATGGAAGCCCGAAGGGCTGGCCAAGGACGGGTTTATCCACCTGATCAACTCCGGTTCCACTACCCTGGACGGCACCGGAGCAATGCAGGATGCTGCAGGAAATCCGGTGATGAAGCCTTTTTGGGAAGTTACTCCGGAAGATGTGCAGCGCTGCCTGGAAGCCACTGAGTTCTGTGTAGCCGACGGCGGGTACTTCCGGGGAGGTGGATTTTCCACGGATTTCCTCACCAAGGGCAGCATGCCGGTAACGATGTGCAGAATAAATCTTGTCCATGGACTCGGTCCGGTGATGCAGATTGCCGAAGGCTGGACAGCAGATATCCCCGATGAAGTCCATGACAAACTTGACAAACGGACCAATCCGACATGGCCGACAACCTGGTTTGTCCCCAGGACAGTGGCAGGGAATGAGGCATTCAAGGATGTATACTCTGTTATGGCCCACTGGGGAGCGAACCACGGTGCAATCAGCTACGGGCACATTGGTGCAGATGTAATAACCCTGTGCTCCATGCTGAGAATCCCCGTATGCATGCATAATGTGGACCCAAAGGATATATTCCGCCCTGCATCGTGGAACTCCTTCGGAATGGATCCTGAGGGAGCTGACTACAGGGCCTGTGAAACCTTCGGTCCCCTGTACTGACCCTTTTTCCTGTATATTTCCTTAATCATTCTTACAGCCCTTCCTTACAAGGAGGGGCTGTCTTTCTGCTTGCCTCTGCGCCTTACTTAGGAGTATCATAGAGCTAAGAGGGAGGATGTTATGGGGAAACGAAAACTGACTCAGGAAGAACAGCATATTATCCTGGAAAAAGGAACAGAGCCTCCTTTTTCCGGTGAATACTGGGACCGCTTTGAAGAGGGGCTCTACCGCTGCCGGCAGTGCGCCTCACCCCTGTACCGGAGCAGTGATAAGTTTGAGTCGAACTGCGGCTGGCCGAGCTTTGATGATGAACTCCCCGGAGCAGTAACCCGGAGCCTGGATGCGGACGGCAGAAGAACTGAAATCACCTGCTCATCCTGCGGCGGACATCTCGGTCATGTGTTTACCGGCGAGCAGTTCACCCCGAAGGATACCCGGCACTGCGTGAACTCCCTTTCCCTGGAATTCATCCCCGCCCGCCGGGCTGTCTTTGCCTCGGGTTGTTTCTGGGGACCCCAGTATTTCTTCGACCGTGCAGAAGGGGTGCTTGCCACATTCACCGGATATACCGGAGGATCGATTGAGCATCCCACCTACCGGCAGGTGTGCTCCGGAAAGACCGGCCATGTGGAAGCAGTAGAAGTCCTCTATGATCCGAAAATCACTTCCTTTGAAAAGCTTGCAAAACTGTTTTTCGAAACCCATGACCCCACCCAGGAAGACGGACAAGGCCCTGATATCGGAGAGCAGTACCAATCCGTGCTGTTTTACGGAAATGAGCAGGAGCGCAGCACTGCAGAGAACCTGCTCTCCCAGTTGAAAGAGAAGGGATTAACACCTGCAACCCGGATCCGGCCGCTTGCGGAATTCTGGCCTGCCGAGGACTATCACCAGCACTACTACGACAAGCAGCAGGGCTATCCTGCCTGTCATCGCTATACCCAGCGGTTTTAGCCTATGATACATATGAAGGATGTCACCGTAGGGAAACAGGGCAGGATCATCCTGGACGGCATAAACCTGCATATTTCCCCGGGAGAACATACTGCAGTGATTGGTCCGAACGGATCAGGGAAATCCTCCCTGCTGAAACTTCTTACCAAGGAGTACCATCCAGTGTACAAGCCGGAGATGCGCATGGAGCTGTTCGGCAGGCAGCAGTGGGATGTGCTTGAGCTCCGCAGGAAGCTGGGAATCATTACCCCGGAGCTGCAGAGCATGTGCTCCCTCCCCTGCCCTGCCCTTGATGTGGTGCTCTCCGGTTTTTTCAGCAGCATCGGGATCTTTCCTGCCCAGCATGCGCTAACCCCTGAGATGAAGCAGACTGCCCTGCATGCCCTGGAGTCTCTCAAGGCCGGGCATCTCTCTGATCTTCCCATGCATACCCTCTCATCGGGAGAGGCAAGACGCATCCTCATTGCCAGATCACTTATCCATGACCCTGAAGCCCTGATCCTTGATGAACCCTTTGATTCCCTGGATATCAAGGGGAGGAAGTCACTTTCTGATACCCTTTCCTCCCTTGCAGGCAGGGGAAGGACCATCATCCTGGTTACCCATGAGTTTTCTGATCTGATTCCGGAAATAAAAAGGGTTATCCTGATGAAAGACGGCAAGATCTGCAAAGACGGTGAAAGAGATTCACTGCTTACCGAAGAAACCTTGAGTTCGTTGTTTGAAACCCGGGTTTCTCTCAGTAGCCGGCAGCTCCAGCAGTAAACGGCTCAACTCTTCAGGCAGCATATCCTGATCAGGGCACTCCCTGCTCTATGCTGCATATAAAGAACTGCAGCCGCTGCACTTGCCCGGGAGAATCAATGAAGTGCAGGGGAAGGAACTTGCTTTGCAGGGAATTATTCTGTACACTTAGCTTAATGAGTACGAGCGACCACATGCTATCCCAAAGTTTAGAGGACTATCTGGAAGCAATCCTCATCCTTGAGCGGAAATACAAGGTGGCGCGGGTGAAGCAGATTGCTGATCTGCTCCAGGTGCGCATGCCCTCTGTGACGAATGCAGTTAAAATGCTCAAGGAGAAAAAACTGGTGCACTACCAGAAAAACTCATATATTTCCCTCACTGAAGAAGGAAGGATGATCGCTGACAGAGTTTCCTCCAGACATTCCACAATCCGCATCTTCCTGCGGGATGTGCTCTATTTTACTCCTGAAGATGCTGAAGAGGCTGCCTGCAGAATCGAACATGTAATTGACTGCGACTTTATTGACCGGCTGGAACTGCTGAATAACTTTTTCCAGAAAAACATCACAGGCACAAAACGTGCCGATGAATGGCTCTCCTACATCAGCCAGAAAAGCGGCAAACGCTCGAAATCCAAAGATATGGACCTGTAGTCTGCCCTACTGGATCCTCCGTTCAGCAAAGCTTGAAATAAGTTTTTCTGCTTCCTGTGCTGCAGTGCATACTGCCTCCAGGCATCCGGATTCAGGGGTATGGAACTGGTCTTTCAGCTGCTCACACAATAGTGATCCGAACCTGCGCGAGCAGGCCTCAAGATAGGCTGAAGAAACCTCTTCCATGGTGCTTCCTTCATGGGCACGCTCCCGGACAAACAGGCATCCCATTACCATAAGGGCGCCGGTTATTGCACCGCATACAGTGCCGATGCCCATTCCTCCTCCGAACCCTGCGGCTGCACGCAGTCCGGCAGGGCTGACGCCCAGCCGGTAATATGCATTACCGCCGGTAAAGAGAGCTTCAGCACAGTTGCAGTCCCTGTGCACATAAAAATATTCTGCTGCTTCTTCCAGGCTGGGAAACTCGACATCCATGGATGCATCCTATCCTTTTACCCGTACTTTGGTCAATCAGCCTGTAAACGGCTTGACCAATTGCCTTTCCTCTGTAAGGATACCAGCATACTGTTTCGGTGTAGGATACATAGTAATCAATGGGCAAAGCATGTGTATGTATTGTGTGTTTATTTCTCCTGCTCATCCCGGCAAGCCTTTCAGCAGAGGACACGGAGAAGGAACCTGAAATCCGGTTAATGACCATTGGCCAGCACGACCCGGTGTATATCTGGTTCGGCCATACCTCCCTTATTGTTGATGAACCCGAGACAGGGGAATCCACCCTGTACGACTACGGCGTTTTTGACTTCCAGCAGGAACGGTTCTACCTCAACTTCGCCATGGGCAGACTGATCTATGCAAAAACTGCCTCTCCGCCTGAGCGGCACATCTATGCAGCCCAGCGGGATGAACGGAACCTGCGCATCATCACCCTTGATATCCCTGCTGAACAGAGAGAAGAAACAGCTGAGTTTCTTGAAAGGGAAGTGCTCCCCGGCAATGATACATACCTGTACCACCATTACTACGACAACTGTTCAACACGAGTACGGGATATTATCGATCGGGCGACAGGCGGCCAGTTCAAGGAATGGGCGCAGGCCCAGAGCGGGAGGATGACCTACCGTGAGCATTTCAGCCGCCATGCCCCGAATTCCTTCTGGATGCTCTGGCTGCTGAATTTCCTCCAAGGCTCGGTAATCGATTATCCGATCACCCGCTGGGATGAAATGTTCCTGCCCCTTGAACTTGAAGCTGCAGTACTTGAATTCTCCTATACCGATCCTTCCGGGATCCAGCGGGAGCTGGCAGCAGACAAGCTGGAAGTGCTGAACTACGCCCACCGGCAGGAGATCCCCGGGGAGTGGGAAGGAGTCTGGCCGAAGGGGCTGGCTGCAGGCCTGCTGTTTGCTGCAGCGGCTGCTGCAGGAATCTGGCGCCTCTACCGCTGGGCAAAAGGCCGCTCAGCCCAAGGACTGAGGGTGTACGGGCTTATCCAGGCTGTCTTCGGGCTGGCATTCGGACTGATTGGAAGCATCCTGCTGTTCATGATGGTGTTTACCGACCATGATGTAACCCGGCAGAATATCAACTTATGGATGGTAAACCCGCTCTGGCTGGCAGCCGTCTTCTACGGGATTTCTGCCATGAGAGGAAATGCCCGTTCCGTGAAGCCCCTGGTGTATCTGTGGAGAGGGATCTCTGTCCTTTCGCTGATCATGGTCCTCTACCGTCCGTTTATGACCTATCCCCAGGGCAATGAGCTGTCCATGGCAATGTTCCTTCCTCTCATCTTTATCCAGGGACAATGGTGGCTCTGCTTCAAGGCTCCTCCGTACGTGAAACAACTGTTTTCGCGTTAAGCGGTATCTGTATAAGGAAGATCTTTCCTGGGCAGGGATAAATTTTGCTCCTTGTGCTGTCAGGTCTTTGACAGTTCCCGGGAAATAGCCGAAACTGATTATGAAAAACTAGGAGAGCAAAGGGAAATTCTATGAAACTGCTTACATTTCTTGTCTGTGATGATATCCGCATGGAACTTGGGGAAAAACATTCGGTAATCGGTGCCTATGATGATAAAATCACCTTCCGGGTGACCCAGGACCGGCAGAACACCTGGCCGAAACTGATGAAAATCGGTTTCTTCATGAAGTTTATCCTTGAAGGAGAAATGCCGAGCTCTATGGTGTTCAAAATTATCCTGAATGATACACAGTCCCTCTTCTTCCCTGAACGGCCGGTACGTATGAACAGGGATAATCCGAAGAAACTGCTGACTGCTGCGATTGTGCACAATCACTTCAAGTTCACTGAGCCGGGAACCTTGAAATTCCGGGTTGAATTCTTCGATGAGAACAAGCGGCTTATTTCAGTTCTTCATCCGGAACTTACCATGCAGATATCCGAGGAGACAGTTCAGCCTCCCCAGGAGTCCGGAAAGGGATAACTTCAGTGTATTTGATGATCCTCCCGAAGGATGAAACTTATCGCAGGCATGCGGGATGCCAAAGCGAGTAACCTCCGTCCAGGTTGTACACCCGGTATCCGTGCTGCTGCAGAATGCGGGATGCGATATAACCCCTGTACCCTACTTCACAGTACACCAGGTAGGTTTTCTCCCGGTCCAGCTCATCCAGGCGGCCCCTGAGCTCATCCAGGCTGATTAAAAGAGAACCCGGCAGGGCTCCTGCCTCATGCTCTTCCGGGGTCCGCACATCCAGCGGAATGGTGTTTCCATCTTCCAGCAGTCCCTCAACCTCATCATACCTGACGGAGCTAACCAGCCCCTCAAGCAGATTCTCTGCTGCGTAGCCTGCAATATTCACCGGATCTTTTGCTGAATTATAGGGAGGCGCATAGGCAACCTCCAGGTCCTGCAGCTGCTGGACATGAAGCGAGCCTTTCATTGCCGCTGATATCAGGTCAATCCGTTTATCAACACCGCTGGCTCCCACTGCCTGAGCTCCGAATATCTCCCCGGCAGGAGAAAAGAGGACTTTCAGTTTGATCTCCTGCGCATCGGGATAGTACCCTGCATGGTCCTCCCTGGTCACCGTCACTGCCTGGTAGGCAATCCCCAGTGAACGGAGGGTCTTTTCGTTAAGTCCCGTGGATGCTGCAGTTTTCCCGAATACCTGCACGATAGAGGCTCCCATGGTTCCGCCGTATCCCTGCTTTCTTCTTCCTGTCATGGAATCAGCAGCAAGCCTTCCCTGTCTGTTGGCAGGCCAGGCAAGGGGGATGAGAGTCTGCTTTCCGTGCACCCAGTGCTTCACTGCCGCCGCATCTCCCACTGCATAGATTGACTCATCGCTTGTCCGGAGGAATTCATCCACCTGGATACCTCCGCATGTGCCCAGGGCAAGCCCGGCAGTTTCGGCAAGCCTGGTTTCAGGTTTCACTCCCAAAGAGAGGACAGCCACATCGGCATGCAGCTCCTTACGGTTTTCCAGCCGTAGGCGCAAGCCCCCTGACTGCTCGGAGAATTCAGCTACCCCGCTGTTCAGCACCAGCTTTACTCCCTGATTCTCGAGATGCTGCCGGAGCTGGGAGGCGATATCATAATCAACTGGGGGAAGCACCTGATCGGTCTTCTCGATCAGGGTTACCTTAATTCCCCGTTCCATCAGGTTTTCTGCAATTTCCAGCCCGATAAATCCTGCGCCCACCACTGCAGCTTCACCAGCCTGGTAGTCATCCAGCATCCTGATAATCCGGTCCATGTCTTCCATAGTCCTCAGAGAGGCAATCCTCGGGGAGGATATGCCGGGGATCGGAGGAGACTGAGGCTGAGCACCGGGAGAGAGCAGCAGGGCATCATAGGTCTCCTGATATTCCTTTCCCGAATCCAGCTCCCTGATGATCACCCGCTTGCCTTCCCTGTCTATCGAGAGGGCTTCATGGCGTATGCGGATATCCATCTGGAAGGAGGAGCACAGTCCTTCGACGGACTGCACAAGAAGGCTTTCTCTCTCAGGAATCTTCCCCCCAATATGATAGGGAAGCCCGCAGTTAGCAAAACTGACGTAGCTTCCCCGCTCAAGGACAATTATTTCAGCATGTTCATCAAGTCTTCTCAGGCGGGCAGCTGCGCTTGCTCCGCCAGCTACCCCGCCGACAATCACATATTTCATTCAGATGCATCCCCGTCCGTCGATAATGAAACATATTTAGAAAGTTCTTCAAGGTTTTCTGCCTTGATGAACGTAATCCCCGAACTGCTGTTTCCAATTACCATCAGCGTATCGCCGGAGGAAATCGAGCAGTCCTTCCGAGCTTTCTTCGGGATAACCACCTGTCCGCGTTCTCCCACTGTTGCACTGCCGTATACATGAATATTCTGCAGTTTGCTCATCTGTTCTCCTTTATTGTTAAAGTCATACAAATCATGTAACTCAGATTTTAAAAAAGAACATACTAAGTATTAGTTTTTTTGTCAAGAAATATTGTCAGGGAGGATCCTGGTTCCTGCATTACCTTCTGAAGCTTCCTTTAAGTGTTCAGGATCAGTGAGTACGGCAGGCTTGCCGGTTCTTTCAGCAAACTGGATCATAGCCTGGATTTTCGGCTTCATGCTTCCGGGAGCAAAATGCCCTTCCTCAAGATATGCCCTTGCCTCAGGTACGGTCATGGAGCCTAAGGGCTTCTCATGGGGAGTCCCGAAATACAGTGACGCCTCCCTTACTGCCGTGCTGATCATAAACAGATCGGCATGCAGCTCTTCAGCAAGAAGCCCTGCAGTCAGGTCCTTATCGATAACTGCCTCCTTGCCTTCAATGCTTCCGTCACTCCGGGCTGTCACAGGTATTCCCCCGCCTCCTGCAGCAATAACAATAACCTGCTGTTCAAAGAGAAGCCGGATTACCTCTATTTCCATGATCAGCTGCGGCACCGGCGAGGGCACTACCCTCCGGTATCCCCGGCCTGCATCCTCGCAGATATCCCATCCTTCAGTTTTTTCCCTGGTTTCAGCAGTTTCCCTGTCCATATATGATCCGACAGGCTTCTGCGGATTGGTGAATGAAGGGTCCCGAGGGTCGACAAGCACCTGGGTAACCACTGCTGCAGCCTCCCGGGAAGAGGAGGAACGCCTCAGCTGGTTCCTTAGGGCCATCTGCAGATTATATCCTACAGCACCCTGGGTATCTGCTACGCAGGAGTCGAGGGGGACAAGATGCAGCTCCTGTTTTGCTATTTCACTGCGTCTCAGGATAAATCCCACCTGAGGGCCGTTCCCGTGCACAACTGCCAGCCGGTGCCCGTCCTGCAGCAGATGAGAAATATGCAAGGCTGTCTGCTCGGCTGCCCGGTACTGTGCCTGTACAGTACTGTCCTTCGGGTCTGTAATAAGAGAATTTCCCCCCACGGCCAGAACGATCCGTTTCTGCTGCATGACTGCCTCCTGGTTCTATCCTGATAAAGGCATTGTACACCTGCCATGCAACAAAACACAACAAAAAGCTTTTCTTCAGTAAGTTTTTACCCCGGTTGACGAAACAGCAAAAAACTCGTTAACTATTTTCCACTATTGTACAGACCGTATCAAAACAGGAGAACAATTCATGGAACGAAACACAAAGGTTGATGTGCTTCTTGCCCTTTTTGTGGGTTCAATGATCATAGTCAATACCATCGGCTCAAAGATAACCACTATCCTGGGAGTCCGCGTTTCGGTCGGTATTATGTTCATGCCCCTTCTCTTCCTCATCACTGATATGATCAGCGAAGTGTACGGAAGGGATTTAGCCCGACGCTTCGTAAAAATTTCCACCGGCCTGCTGATATTCATGTTCGTCATGACCTTTCTGTCAATCCAGCTTCCCCCGGACCCGACCTACGAAATGCAGTCTGAGTTTGCCCTGATTTTCGGAGGAAGCCTGCGGATGACCTTTGCAAGCATTATATCATTTGCAGTAAGCCAGTACCTTGATGTCTCCATATTTGCCTTCTGGAAAAAAGTGACAAAGGGAAAACACCTCTGGCTGCGCAATAACGCCTCAACGGCAAGCAGCCAGTTTATCGACACCACCATCTTCATGTTTATTGCGTTTTACCAGATGACCCCGGATTATACGGTGCCCTTCGTGTTCTCTCTTATCATACCCTACTGGCTGTTTAAGATCGCTTTCGCGATAATTGACACCCCCCTCTGCTATCTGGGGGTGCGCTGGCTGCGGAATGAGCCGATACAGCAGAAAAACAAGAAAAAGCAGGAAGAAAAAACCCCCGTTGCATGAAGGCTATTGCCTTCATGGGGGTTTATGACTACATTTGAAACAAACACCGCATCTATAAGCCTTTCGGAGGAATCTGCATGTCCATATTCAGGATACATTTTACCTATGAAAAGCGGGAAGTAGTCCTGCTTGCAAAAAGCCTTGATATGACCCATCCGTATTTTGTATCCATTAAGGAGATCTCTCTGCCGCAAAGCAGTAAGCTGATCATAGATCCGAACCGGGATACCATCGAAAAGCGGTTCGGGAATTCCCACCACCTGATGATACCCTTTCAGTCGGTGAGCCTCATTGAAGAGCTGAAGGATGAGGATGATCATCCGCCGAAGGACCGGGGAGCCCACTTAAGCATGATAAAAAACAAAGAGGATGAAAGCGGGGAGCCTGAGTAGCACCCCTGCTCCTATTTACCCCTTCCCTCCCCTGTGGTAGCATAGGGTCCATGAAAACAGTAATCAAAGATACCGCATACATACCGATGGATGCTTCCGCCCCCCGGGTTTCCAGGGGGGACATCGTTATTGAATCAGGAAGGATCCTAAAGGCCGGAGGAACATACCAGCCTGCCCAAAGTGACCGGGTAATAGACGGCAGCAGGTCGCTGGCGCTGCCCGGCTTGGTGAATGCCCATACGCATATCGCCATGTCCCTGCTGAGAAACTGCGCAGATGACCTTGATCTGTTCACCTGGCTGCAGGACCATATCTGGCCGCGGGAAGCAAAACTGACCGAAGAAGATATCCGCTCAGGTTCGCTGCTCGCTCTTGCAGAACTGATCCGCTCAGGGGTGACTACCTTTGCCGATATGTATTTCTACCAGGAACCGACTATTGAGTCGGTGCTTGCAAGCGGCATCAGCGCCCATATCGGGGCTACCCTCATGGGCGGCAAGGAAGAAACCGATAAGCGTATGAAGGACCATGAAGCACTGATCTCCTCCTGGCACAATGCCGAGGACGGACGAATCAGAGTGGATATTGCCCCCCATGCAGTATACACCTGCAGTGAGTATACCCTGAAAGCTGCCGCTGAACTTGCCGATGAGTACCGGACGGCACTGCATATCCACCTGTCAGAAACCAGGAAAGAACAGCAGGACTCCCTGCAGACCCACGGGATGACGCCCCTTGGCTACCTGCACTCCCTGGGGTTCTTCAAAGCACACTGCTATGCTGCCCATGGAGTGTATCTCTCCGAAGAGGATATCTCCCTGTGCAGGGAACTGCAGATACCTGTGGTCCATAATCCCACAAGCAACTTGAAGCTTGCAAACGGCACTGCCCCTGTGGCAGAATTCCTCCGGAAAGGCCTTACTGTTGCCCTCGGGACCGACGGCGCATCCAGCAACAACAACCTGAATATGATTGAAGAGATGCATATTGCCTCCCTGATCCACAAGGGTGCTGCAGAGGATCCTACGGTACTGCCGGCCTATGATGTGCTGTATATGGCTACCATGGGAGGAGCCGAGGCACTGGGAAGGGCCGATGAGATCGGCTCCATCGAGCCGGGCAAACGTGCTGATATCATCCTGTTTGATATTGACTCACCCCACCTGGTGCCGCTGAACAATCCGGTTTCTGCAGTGGTCTACAGCGCCCAGAGTTCAGATATTCATACCGTAATCAGCAGCGGGGAGGTCATCATGGAAAACCGGAACATCCTCACGCTGGATGAGGAAAAAATCCTGGCTGACGCCCGCGTAAGCGCAGACCGGCTGGCGCCGGTCACCTAGAGAGGAAGGATACAGAAATGGAAGATTATGTCCGGACAGTTGCTTTTGAGCAGGGGAGACTCCTGCTCATAGACCAGCGTCTCCTGCCCCGCAAAGAGGAGATATTTATCTGTGAAACGTATCAGGATGCAGCCTTTGCAATCCGTGAAATGGTAGTCCGCGGAGCTCCTGCCATCGGCGCTGCCGCAGGATACGGATACTACCTTGCAGCAAAGGAACTGAGTGATGAGGAGAACAGGGAGAAATTCTTTGAGAATCTGCACGCTGCAGCTGCTGTGCTTGACGGGGCCAGACCTACGGCAGTAAATCTGAGATGGGCCTTACACAGGATGGATGCAGCTGCCCGGAAGCACAGGAACCTCCCGATGCATGAGCTGCTGGAGGTGCTCCTGAAGGAAGCTGACTGCATAAAACATGAGGATATTGAAACGAACCTGAAACTTTCAAAAATCGGTGCTGAACTGATCCCGCAAAACGGCAGGGTGCTCACCCACTGCAACACCGGGACACTTGCCGCAGCAGGATGGGGCACAGCCCTTGGGGTAATCAAGGAAGCCTTCCGCCAGGGAAAACTGAAGCATGTATATGCCGATGAAACCCGTCCCCGGCTCCAGGGAGCCCGGCTTACGGCATGGGAACTGGTAAAAGCCGGAATCCCTGCAACACTCATCCCTGACAGCGCGGCTGCAGTGCTGCTTGCAGGAGGAGAGATAGACTGCGTAATCCTCGGCGCAGACCGGGTGGCCGCCAACGGAGATGTGTGCAATAAAATCGGTACATTTATGCTTGCCGTTCTGTGCAAAGAATTCGGCATACCGTTTTACAGTGCGCTCCCCCTCTCCACCATAGATATCCAGTCACCCACCGGCAGGGCAATTCCCATTGAGCAGCGCCATCGGGATGAAGTGCTTCGCATTGAGGGGCACTTAATCGCACCCGAGGAGATCAATGTCTATAACCCTGCCTTTGATGTGACCCCCCATGAGTATGTAACAGGCATCATCACAGAAAGCGGAGTCCTGTCCCCTCCCTATGAAAAGTCCATAAAGGAACACGTTGCATCAAAGGAAAGGGATGCAGGCAGCTGCTGCTGAAAACCGTGCAGAACAGCCCGTGCTCTTTTATTTTTTCCCGGCAAGGCACCCCCTGGGTTGAGCAACCTCTAAAAAATCGTTAAACTGATATTTACATACCGATTGTTTGTTGCAGTAGTCCGCCCCGGAAAACAGTTGTTGCTGTAACGGATCACGTATACGCTCGTAGGCATACGAAGGGGCATGTCTTCGAAGGGAATGCAATAACAAGGAAGGAGTATATGATTAACATTTTAATTACTGACAAACTGGCGCAGGAGGGAATTGATTACCTCGAGCGCACAGAGGGAGTGAACCCGGTGGTAAAGACCGGATTAAGCGAAGACGAACTGGCTGAAATTATCGGAGAATATGACGGACTGATTATCAGGAGCGGCACCCAGGTGACCGCCAAGGTATTAGCTGATCCCGGCAAACTCAAAGGGATTGCCCGCGCCGGTGTTGGTGTAGATAATGTAGATGTCTATGAAGCAACTAAGCGGGGTATTATTGTGATGAATACTCCCGGTGGGAACACCCGTTCAGCTGCTGAGCATACCATGGCCTTAATTCTTTCAATGAGCAGGAATGTCGTACCTGCCTGCAACAGCCTGAAAGCAGGAGCATGGGACCGGAAGAAATATATCGGGAATCAATTGGGCGGAAAAACCCTGGGAGTGATTGGTCTGGGAAGAATAGGGATGACCGTAGCTTCCTTTGCCAAGGGATTCAATATGGAACTTATTGGGTTTGATCCCTTTTCCGCACCCCCTGAGGCAGATGAACTGGGCATGAAAGTAACCGGTGATCTTGAAGAGATATACCGCAAGGCTGACTATATTACCGTGCATGTTCCGAAAAATGACGATACCGTGGACCTCATAGATGCTGAAGCAATCTCAATGATGAAGCCTTCGGTCAGGCTGGTCAACACTGCCAGGGGCGGCATCATCAATGAAGATGATGCATATGATGCATTAAAGGAAAACAAAATTGCAGGACTGGCACTGGATGTCTTCCCGAAAGAGCCGCCTGAGAACCATCGGTTCACAGAAGATGACCGGGCGCTGGTCACCCCGCACTTGGGAGCAAGCACTGAAGAGGCCCAAGTGGAAGTTGCCCTGGAAGCGGCAAAAATCCTTGTACAGTCATTAACTGAAGGACCAGTAGAAAATGCGGTAAACGCCCCCGGCCTTCCTACAAGCACTTCAACTACCGTACATTACTACACTGAACTAGCCCAGAGGATGGGGAAGCTCATGAGTGAAATAGCTCCGGGCAAACTCAAGAAAGCTCAGGTAGAATACCGAGGACGGATTGCAGAAAGAAAAACAGATCAGGTGACTTCAGCTTTTGCCATCGGCCTGATGCAGAAGCACTTTGACTTCCCGCTGAACTACGTCAACATGCCTGTCATGGCAAAAGAACGGGGAATCAGCATTGATGAGACAAAAAACCCGGACTCAGAAGATATAAACAGCTCCTTTACAGCAAAGGTAGAAACCGACAAGGTCACCCGCACCATCACAGGTTCTGTATTCGGCGGCACTCAGCTGAGAGTGCTGGAAATTGACGGGTTCACCTGTGAGACAGCACCCTTTGGAACTGTCATGGTAGTCTTCAATGTCGACAAGCCCGGGGTCATCGGCTCCATCGGAATGGTATGCGCAGAACATGAACTCAACATTGCCACCATGGGTGTCGGCCGCAGCGAAGAGAGTCATCAGGCAGTGCTTGCCATCAGCCTGGACAGAAGCCCTGACAAGCAGGCTTTTTCTGAACTGAAAAAACTCAGCTTTGTCAATGAGCTCTATGTCTGCCAGCTTGATTAGCACATGCAGCGCCCCTCCTTCAGTGAGGGGCGTTTTCCTGCATCAGCATACATCATCTGCCCTGCCTCCGGCTGGGCCGGGGAAGCAGATGCATCCTTGACCCCCCTTCCTGCTTTATACTACTATCCTGTTTGTATTCATGAAAGGACTAGGCCATGAACATTAAATCATCGGTATTTACTGCATTATTTACTTCCCTCATCGCCATAGGCGCATTCATCATTATCCCGGCAGGGTTTGTGCCGGTGAGTCTGCAGACATTGTTTGTGCTTCTTGCAGGTCTGCTCGGGGGAAGAGCAATCGGTCTCTCGGCAAGTCTGCTGTATATCATCCTGGGGGCTATCGGCCTGCCCGTGTTCTCCGGGGGAACCGGAGGGATTGGTCATCTGCTTGGACCTACCGGCGGATATCTGATTGCATGCATGCCCGCTGCATATATTGCCGGAGTATTCTCAGATTGGGGACACCCTTCACGAAAAGACGGCGTTCAGTCTGTTTCCTACGGATATGTCATCGCAGGAGCCCTGGCCGGAACACTTACCATCTATCTGTTCGGCGTGCCCTGGCTGAAATTTGTCCTCGGGCTGTCCTGGTCCCAGGCGGCGGCAGCGGGAATCATACCGTTTCTCATAGGCGACATCCTAAAGATCATAGCTGCAGCTGCAGTTACGGGGATATTCTATCCCCGCATCCAGGGTTTTCTTCATTCAGGAGCGGAGGGATAGTCTATGGCGTTGCTTGAAGTGCAGAACCTGTCCTATCGGTTTCCCGGAGGATACTGGGCATTAAAGGGAGTAACGTTTTCTGTTGATCCCGGTGAACTTCTTATTATATCAGGAAAGAACGGTTCAGGGAAAACCGTGCTGCTGCGCTGCTTGAAGGGACTGTACCGCAGCACAGAAGGTTCAATCCGGTTAAACGGAAAACCGTTTACGAAAAATGAACGGAATACCTTCGGTCTGGTATTCCAGGATCCCGACAGTCAGATCATCGGACAGACCGTTGAAAAAGATATTTCCTTTGGGCTGGAAAACATTGATCTTCCTCCGGATGAGGTCAGGGAAAAAGCTGCTTCAGTTCTGGAGTCCCTTGATTTAACCGGCCATGCAAAACAGCACCCGAGAAGTCTTTCCGGAGGCGAGAAACGGCGGCTTACCATCGCCGGCGTGCTGGCCATGGACCCGCTGATCCTTGCCCTTGATGAACCCTTCGCAAATCTGGACTATCCGGGAGTCATCCAGGTGCTTGAAAAGATTGTCATGCTCAAAGAAGCAGGTCATACCATTCTTTTGGTGACCCATGAACTTGATAAAGTGCTTGCCCATGCAGACCGGCTGCTTCTCTTAGATCAGGGACATATCGCTGCCGTCGGGGAGCCGACTTCGGTAGTTCATTTGGGAGAATCCTGCGGTGTGCGCATTCCCTACAGACAGGTGCCTGTCGAGGATATGACATGGCTGAAGGAGTAATGTTCCATTACCGGGGGAAGGCTACCTTCCTTCACACCGTTGATCCACGGGTTAAACTTCTCTACCTTCTCCTGCAGAGCTTTTCACTGGTATTTCTCACACCCTCCGCCCTTGTCATACCGGGAGTCTTCTCCGTGCTCCTTGCGCTTTTCATCCGTCTTCCGCTTAAACAATACGGTAAGGAAGGCATGGTATTTCTTCTCCTGGGGATGATTATTTTCCTCGGCAGATACCTCACCGGAGGAACTGCCGATGCACTGCCTGCTGTTTCCCGTTTCTTCATTATTGTTCTGCTGGGACTCATACTGATGGATACCACCTCCGTTGATGAAACATCCTCCGCCCTGTACTGGGCAGTTTCCTGGATCTCACCTAAGAAAGCAGGCAGGCTCTCAGCTCATATGCTCCTTACCCTTTCTTTTATCCCGCTGATGTTCGACTCAGTCCGGGAAGTGCGGGAAGCACGGAAAGCACGGGCTGACTGTCCGGGGAAGCATCCCCTGCGCTTCCTCGTTACCTTCCTCATCCAGGTATTTGACATCCTCCTGATTAAAGCAGAGGAGATCAGTCTTGCATTGGAAGCCAGGGAATTTGACGGTACCGTACATCCGAAACCGTTGTCCTTTTCCGGCAGGGACCTCCTTGCCCTGTGCATCTGCCTGTTCGTCATCGGCGCAGGATTTCTTGCAGGATAGCCGACTAAGTTGAAGCACATAATTAGATACCCAGTTACTCATTGAATTTGACTTATACCCCGATAGGGGGTATCATAAAACACTGAGTACATACTAACTGCTTGAAAAGGAAGGTACCATGGCATCATTACGAACAGACTTCGGTTCAAACATTAAAATTGCCCGCTTACGGAAAAACCTCACCCAGGAACAGCTTTCAGAACTGGTGGACATCGGTGATAAGCATCTCAGTTCTGTAGAAGTAGGAAAAAAATTTGTATCCTACACTACCCTTGTCCGGCTTGCAGAAGTACTGGAGGTCACCCCTGCTGAATTAATGGGTGCTCCGCCCCCGTTCCCCTCAGATCCTCCTTCCCCTGGATCTTCTCGCTCCTGCAATAAGCAGCTGGTGCAGGTAATCTGTTTTGCAGTTCCTGAAGGACATCCCTTTCTTGAAAGCTTGGTGAAAGTACTGGAAAAGCTCTCAGAATAACTGCGCATTCAGGAGAAGAAACACAAACCAGTCATATGGCTGCCTCTTCCTGCATTGCTGCTCTTCAAGCAAGCTCTTAAGGGAGAGGTCCCAGTATCGGGGAATATGAAGCAGTCTTTAAGGCTGTGCTATGCTTCCCTTCCTTTCCTTGTCGGATAATGTTAAAGTCAAGGAGAATCTTCTCCCCGGCTGCACAAAGACCCCCGGTGCAGACCTTTCCATCTTTTAGCTCCAGATATCACTGTCCTCTTCAGGAATCTGCGTTCCCAGCAATTTAGGACCGAATTTTCTGATACTGAAAAGTCCAAGAGGAGCAGTCACTAAAATGGCCAGCACTGCCAGCGACAGTACAGTATCCCCCCGGTCGATGCCCATAGCCAGCGGCACTGCTCCAAGGGCTGCCTGGACGGTAGCCTTCGGCAGATATGCAATGATGCAGAAGATCCGTTCGTTCCTGCTGAAAGAAGAGCCGATCATTGAAATCGTGACGCCCGCAGACCGAGCAAGCAGCCCTGCAATGATAGTTCCCGCACCCATGAGACCCACTGAGAGGGCAACATGCAGATCCACAGATGTGCCGATGAGCACGAAGAGGATAATCTCTGCAATGACCCATGCTTTGGACAGTTTCATGGAAAGCTCATGGGCTATCTGCTCGGCCCGTTCAACCAGCACAAACCCGATAGTCATGACCCCGAGCAGGGCAGCCAGGTGGAATTCAGTGCCGACTTCTACAAACATGACGGATATCATCAGCAGGAGCATAAATTTTTCTGTTGCTTTGATTTGTTCAGCATGCTTCCGGAAGCAGGCAGTAAGAGCTAACCCGATGCACAGTCCAAGAATTACTGCTCCGAGGATGCTTGCCGGGATGCTCAGCAGTATTTCTTGAATACGCACACCGTTGCCGGCATCCGGACTCGCGGCATGATTAAGGAATACGGTAAATATGGTGATTGCAACCACATCATCCACCGACGCACCTGCAAGAACTGTGGTCGGGACTTCATTTTCCTTCCCGTACCCTTTTTCCATCAAAGTCAGCATGGAGGGGACGACCACAGCAGGGGAAACTGCAGAGAGCATGAATCCGGTCATAGCTGCAGTAAGGAAATCAAAACCCCAAAGGAAATAGAACAATGCAGTCAAGGCAGAGCCTTCAATGATGCATGGAATAAAGGCAAGCATAACAGCTGTCTTTCCTGCCTTTGCCAATGCGCTTTTCCTGATGCCGAGCCCGGCACGAAGCAGGATTATTACAAGGGCAGTTGAACGCAGCAGCGGGGCCAGTTCCCAGAACACTTCAGGGGCATAGGAGCGAACTATCCCGCTGACAGCAATGCCGAAGACCATCATCCCAAGGATTGGAGGAAGCTTTATCCGGGCAAAGATTCTTCCCCCGATCCATCCTCCGAGGATGAGAAGGACAATTATCATAGGTAAGCTGTTCATGACTTACGACTCCTTACAACCATCACATGTATGGCAGAATATTTCTGCAGGAGTCATCAGCCGGAAGGCGGTTTATACCGCAGGGAAGGAATCACCCTGTGCAGGGTTCATCACACTGCAGTATAGGCGAACTCCATCGCCGCTGACTTAGGTCTTTTACTCAATGGAGTAACTGTAAAAAAACGGCTGCATTCTGTCAATGAAAATCCGGCGAAATGTCCGCACATCTTTTTGAATATCGACAAATATACGGTATAATATCACCTGTTTTTTTTAGCCGTGCACAAAAGGCAGTAATGGCTTTCAGGAGATATGAGGATAAACACCTTTGCATATATCATCTTAAGCATATCTGCCGGTGCTGGGGTTTATCAGGAGGATGTATGGGCAGCAGGCCTTACAGAATTTTAAGCTTCGACGGAGGAGGGTTCCTCGGGCTCTACGGGGCAACCATGATCAGCAACATCCAGGAGGAATTTTTCCCCCGGGAGAACGTGCATGACCACTTTGACCTGATCGCAGGGACATCAACCGGCGGGATTATTGCCCTGGGCCTTGCCGCAGGACTGAGTCCGCAGACACTTGTAGAGTTTTATGATACCCATGGACCAGCTATTTTCGGCCGCCGTTCACGGAAAGGACTGTTCGGCCTGTTCTCCACAAAATATTCAAACAGCTATCTGAAGGACATCCTGGATCAGTGTCTGGGGGACAGACTCATGCGGGATGCAAAAACAGCTGTCCTTGTTCCAGCAATAAATATGTCCACAAGCAAAGAGGTTGTCTTCAAAGCGCATACAAACAAGAAGAAGCCTATCGCCCGGAGAAAGAAGTACCGGATGGCAGATGTAGCCCTTGCCACTTCCGCTGCTCCGACATACTTTCCGAAACACCAGTTTTCTGACTACCACGGGCTGATTGACGGAGGACTCTGGCAGAACAACCCTTCCCTGCTTGCAGTCTTTGAAGCCCTCTGCCACAGCGTAGGTCCCGGCAAGGAATACGATGAGATATCGCTTCTTTCCATCGGCAACCCGTTATCAGCCCAGGGAAGCAGGAGAAGCCTGGACTCCCCCAGGTCATCGATTCTCCACTGGAACAATGACCTCATCCTGCAGCCGATGAAAATATCATCCAACAGTGTCCATGATATGATGGTGCAGGCTGTAAAGCACCAGGTATGGAACTTGGAGAAGTACGTGCGGATATGCTCCCACAACCCCTCCGGTTCAGTCAGGCACCTGAAGATGGACCGGGCCGGGGAGCGCCATAAAAAGATTATCCGGGAATATGCGGCCAAGGATTTTTATGAAGCCTTTGAATCACTTACAGAATTCTTCCCCGAAGAAGACCACCCTCCGGAATAAACAGCAGTCCTATTGTGTTTTCTCATAGAGCCTTTCCAGCTCGTCCTGCTGCCCGGGATAATGATCCGTGACGGAAAAGGGCTTCCACCAGGGACGCTCACCCATCCGGATGAGTCTGCCCACATGCCGGTACCCGAGAAACGCAGGCGGAATTGATGCAATAATATCACGTCCCATGACAACCCGGATGATCCGATGCTCTGCATCCTGCAGAGCATCCGCAGCCTTTTGATTCAGCACCCGGGGAGGGGCAAAGGTAACTGCCCTGATGTCATGGTCGGGATAGGCATGGTACAGGTCAAAAAATGCCAGGATTCCTACCATGCCCCCTGCACTGTGACCGACAATGGTTATCCTGTCGCCCGGAAATTCCCTGACCCGTCTATGGACCTCCTCATATATCCCCTCATATTTCATCTGCATTCCCCTGTGACCTTTAAAGCAAGTATTATCTGCAAAGAACAGAGGCTCCAGGCGGTACAGCGCATTTATCTTAGTGTCGATCGGGTGCTCGGGGGCCTGCGAAGATCTGAAAATAAGATGCAGCGTATCCCCGTCCCTCACCGCAAGCGCAAGCGTGTTTGTATGTGCATGGGAAAAATAATCCAGCTCCCAGTCCGTATCGCGCCATTCATCCCGGACCCTCCAGGCTGCCAGGCACATTCCATAGTAGGTGTGAAGCTGTTCAATACTCGGGTACTCATCACCGTCCAGCTGTTCTATTTGCTCCCCCCTCGGGAAGGTTTGACACCCGCTCCATAGGATACACACTGCCGCAAGGACAGATATAAGGGAAAGCAACCTGACTACTGATGAGATACCACGAATACAGTTCATCTCACTCCTTCCCGGCCGCCGGAATACTGATCGGCTGCAGCATCTGCTGCATTTCCGCTATATGGTGTATCATGTGTGTAAAAACAGCAGAGAGTCAAGGAAAACCAGCGGTGTCTCTTTACCGATGCTGAAAGAAGGGATGCACAAGCCTTGTTCATGCATGGGAATGATGCACAAAGAAAAACGCTGGGCAACTGCAGATGTTCTGCCCAGTCTATGGGGTTATATCCAAGGAAGCAGCCGCCTGCGGGTTATGCGTATATCAGGTTCTGATGTTTTTTCCGGTATTCCCTGGGGGATACACCCGTTTTCTCTTTAAAGGTCTTGCTGAAATAATACTGGTCATTAAAGCCGACTGCATATCCGATATCCCGGATAGGAAAGGATGTCTGCTTGAGCAGGTCCTTTGCTTTTGAGATTCTCTCCCTCATTAAGAATTCAACAGTCGACATGCCGTACACTTGCTTCATCAGCGCCTGGAATCTCGGGATGCTGTACCCGGTAAGTGCCGCCAGTTCTTTTATGTATAATTTTCTGTTGTAGTGTATCTTCATATGGGTCACAGCTTTTTCAAGCCTGGATATTACCGAATCCTGAGGCATGTGAGCTTTCCTGTCTACCATTTCATCTATTTCGCTGAAGATGCGAAGCAGCGTGCCGAAGATAAACAGGTAATTCCTTTCAATGAGGATATCGGTAATCATTTCATTAATTAATGAAATAATCGTCTCGCTTATACCTATTTCCTCACAGCAAAGCTCATCGAGATTCCTCATCCTGAGAACTTCTTCCACTTTTTCCCCGCTGAAGCTCAGTCCCAGATAATGCAGCGGCTGATCATTGGCCGATTCAATCCATTTCTCATCAAAGGGACGGAACAGCACGATGCTTCCCTGAGAGAGCTCTACGCTCTGCTGATAAGGAGACTTAAGCGTACATTCGCCTTCAACGATATATATAAGCATATACCGTTCTTCTGCTTTTCTAACACTGTATTCTGGTAAGCATTTATAGTTTCCTGCCCAGATGACCTCAATACCATTGGTTATTTCTTCATCGGTAGGATTCCGAAATGCATCATAAACGTGAATATTTTCCATACTTTGCCTGCAATTGTGTGATCTAAATTTTATAGAAGCAGCTGACCTCTTGTGAAGTAAACCAATTGCCCCTATGCCCTATTGAGCGAGGCGGGATTCGAACCCACGACTTCCACCTCCGGAGGGTGGCGCTCTATCCAGCTGAGCTACCCGCCCAATTAATGACACAGATACTATCCTTTACGGCTAAATCGTGTCAATACATTTTTTTATTTACACTCTGCGCTGCTGTCAGCTTCACTCTCTGTAGGTTTGTTAAAACGGCAACATCCAGAAAAATTCTTCTATACGCTGTGATTACTTCACCAAAAAAGGATTCCTTAGCAACAGATGAGCTTATGTTCACAGGCTGCACGTGTCCTGTGCTCTGAATAAAAAATGCACCGGTCGGATGACCTCCTTTTATTCATCAAGGAACTTCCGGTAATATGCTTCTACCCCGCTGGCAGAGACAAGCTGGATATTCGCATAGGGAGATACATCCCCGGTCCGAATATACGCATAACACTGAGAAGTGAGAAACTGTCTCATGGGAATCTCCACCCATTTCTGTTTAGCAAATTTCTCCCTTACTTTGGTATACAAAGAGGAATTCACTGTTTTTGTCTCCTCAGCTATCCGCACTTCTTCAAACACAATTTCCTGCTTCAGCAGCGCTGCGACTTCAAGTACGGTAGGCAGATTCTTTGTTACAGCCAGATGTATCAAATTCGCCCCTTGAGGAATCGGGAAGCCTGCATCACAAATCATGACAGTATCAGTATGCCCGAGGGAGGAGAGCAGATATGATACTTCAGGATGGAGAAAACCGTGGTTCTTCATAAGTTCAGTCCAGCTCTATTTGTACTTTTACCGTTTCCGGTCCCGGTGAGTTTGCATATTCATAGGCTTCCACGCCTTTTGCAAAGGGAAACACATCCGTCACAAACTGCTTCACCTGCATAGTCCCTGAAGCTATTGCATCTATCGCCCGATGATACACATTCGCATACCGGAATACGGTCTCTATGGTGATTTCTTTTGCCTGCGCTTTAAGGATATCAAAACAGATAGGTTCCACCGGCATCCCCACATATACTAAACATCCGCCCGGAGCAAGGATATTAAATATATAGTCAGTAACTTTGGAACTGCCGCTTGCTTCAAAAACTATCTCTGCACCCCGTCCCCCGGTCAAATCTGAAACACATGAACCTATGTCACGGCTCTGAGGGTTTACGGGAACAATTCTTGAGTCGAGAGTTTCTGCGTTATTCAGTTTTTCCTGAACAACATCAGCAACTATGATCTGCCTGCAGCCCTGGGTTAATGCAGCTGCTGCAACCATCAGTCCTATCGTTCCGGCGCCAATGACAACGGCAGTATCTCCTGTCTGAATCCGCGCTTTTTTCACTGACTGCATCCCTATCGCCAAAGGCTCAACTAAAGCTCCTTCAGCAAAAGATACTGTTTCAGGCAGTTTATAGGTATAGCTCGCCGGATGAATGACCCGTTCTCTGGTGACCCCGTGAACAGGGGGGGTTGCCCAGAAAACCACATCCGGGTCAAGATTATATTTCCCTTCCCTGGAAATCCTTGAATTTGGATTTGGAATACCAGGTTCCATGCATACCCGGTCCCCCGGCTTTAGATGAGTGACATGTTTCCCGGTCCTTTCAACAATACCTGAGGCTTCGTGTCCTAGGATCATCGGTTCTTTCATGACATAGGGACCTATGTACCCGTGATTATAAAAATGCAGGTCACTGCCGCAGATTCCCACATTTTTAACCGCTACCTCAACATCATCCTCACCTAAGGATTCATCTATTTCAATATCTCTGATACCGAGATCTTTTTTCTTTTCTAATACAAGAGCTTTCATATACTATTTTCCTTTTGCAAGAAACTTTTAATCTTTTTTGCACATGGGCAAACTTGTACTTTCTCCATAGATACCGCTTAACATTGACAGAAATATAATTGGTATCACATTATGCTTCCCAACTATGTCTCCCATGCCTATAATCCATCAGGCCTGAGCATTTTACAAAGAAATGTTTTCCGGTACCTCATACACAGGTACCGGAAAACTCTCAGTTTCATTATTACGGAAGGATTGGTTCTTCTTCAAAGGAAAAGTCTTCCCAGAACTGATAAAATTCATCAACGCTGAAGCGTCCCGGGCCGCCATCCTTTGTCACAAGGTCTACACCGGTATTTACAAACTCAGGATACTCCGCATCATTTTCAATGATTTCATGCAGCACAGTCACACCCTGATATCCCCAGCCGTAATACTTTTGTCCAACCAGACCGATTACCAGGTCGTCCACCACATAGCGCAGCTGGTCCTCCAGGGTATCAAAGGATACAACGGTCAGCTCGTCATTTTCTATTCTTTCAACCATAACCGGCAGGTTGCTGGGATCTACTAAAAGGGGCCAGGGACCATTAAAGAAAAATCCGTTAATCTGATCATTCCCTCTTAAGGTGCTTTCCACAGCTTCTACAGACTCAGACAAGTCATCATTACCAGCAACGGTTACAACATGTTCATAATCCACATTCAGATCATCCAATGCATCAAGGAATCCTTGGCTTCTCTGCTGCAGGTTAAATGCGCCGGGAACACCGGTAAGGATTGCAACATACTGCTTTCCCTGACCTTCTACTGCTTCGGCATACAGCTTTCCGGCTTCATAACCGCCTTCATAGTTATCAGCACCGACGTAGGTTAGTCTGTCGCTGTTAGGAGCATCAGAATCCCACATTACTACAGGAATACCGCGTGACATCGCATAATTAATTGCCGAATCAACTGCAGGGCCCAGGCTGTTTACCAGCAGTCCGTCAACATTCCCTCTGTGAACATAGCTTTCAATCATCTCTACCATTTCAACTGGGTCAGCAGCAGATGGAGCGGTCCACTCTACCTCTACATTCCCCAATTCATTTGCCCGGTCAACAGCTCCCTGCTCGCCTACCTGGAAAGCCGGGTTATCAAGTGTTTTGCTGATAGCAACAATTCTCACTATGCCGTCATCCTCTTCCTGTGCTCCTTGAGCGAAAACCGCCCCGGCAATACACAGAACCAATAGAAAAACAATTACCTGTTTAACTTTCATACAACTCCTCCTAATGTTTGTTTTTCAAGAGAAAAACTGTTCCATTACCTAGTTTTTCTCAAAATACATGATCCGTAATTTATCCATCAGCACAGCAAGAATTATCACCGTACCGATCACAACCTGCTGCCAAAAGGCACTTACCCCATGCAGCACCAATCCGTTACGCAGGATTCCCATTAACGCAGCTCCGAAAAGCGCACTTATGGCACTTCCCTTGCCTCCGCTGAGGCTTACTCCCCCGATAACAGCGGCTGCAATTACATTCAGCTCATACTGCATGCCCGCTGTTGCTTCTCCTACTCCCAGCCGTGCTGTCAGCAGTATTCCGGAAAAACCAGCAAGAAGTCCGCAGAGAGCATATGCCAGCATTTTTATCCGCTCAACACGGACACCGGAGAGCCTTGCTGCTTCTTCATTCCCGCCGATCGAATATACGTACCATCCGAATGTGGAGTATTTCAGCACCATGTGGATGATTATCAGGATGATTATCATGATCCACACCGGCATCGGCAGCCCCAGGAAAAACCCTTGCCCCAGAAACAGAAGACTCGGAACAAATGTCTGAAGGGGCCACCCTTGGGTTATCACATAGACAAACCCCCTGCCGATGCTCAGCATACCGAGGGTTACAATAAAAGGGGCTAATCCTATCTTGGCAATTAACGCTCCGTTTAACAGCCCGATACCGAAGCCGACACCAAGGGATGTAAACAGCACGAGAAAGGGATTAAGCCCTAAACCGGACAAGTAAGCAGCCAGCACTCCGCAAAGCCCCATCACAGATCCAATCGACAGGTCAATCCCTCCGGTAATGATTACAAAGCAGACCCCCATGGCTGCTATTGCAATAAAAGAGAATCCTCTTGCTACAAATATTAAGTTTCCAACCGTCAAAAAACTCGTGGTGGTAACGGTGAGAAACAAACTTAACACAACAATCGCAAGCAGGGTACCCACTTCAGGTTTTAATAAAAGGGCTTTAATTTGTTTGTTATTATTGTTCATAGCTACTAGCTCCATCGCAGACAGTTTCCTGCAAGTGCAGTCCTGCGTAATACATTACATGTTCACTTGTAAGCTCTTCTCTGTTGAGTACTTTCATAAGTTTTCCTTCGGACATAACTGCAACCCGGTCACTCATGCTTACCAGCTCCGGCAAGTCAGATGAAATCAGGATAATGCTCACCCCCTGCTTCACTAATTCACCCATCAGCTTATAAATTTCTACCTTTGCCCCGACATCTATTCCCCTGGTAGGTTCATCAAGGATAAGAAGGGACGGCTCTACCATAAGCCACTTAGAAAGCACTACCTTCTGCTGGTTTCCGCCGCTTAAGTATTTTATCTGCTGATACGGGGAGAATGCCTTAATATCCATTGACTTGATAAAAGACATAACTTTCGGAAGAAGCCTTTTTCCTGATATGAAAGGTTTTTTCTTCGCAGTCGTCAGATAACTTAATACCATATTTTCGATTACCGTTTGTTCGGCAGAAATCGACTGAAGTTTTCTGTCTTCCGGAACAAACCCTATTCCGCATCTTATAGCTTCTGCAGGGGAATGAATCCGTAAAGGATTTCCGTTAAACTTTACTTTATACGTTTGTGCCTTATCTACTCCGAACAGCAGCCGCAGCACTTCACTTCTTCCCGCTCCGACAAGCCCGCCGAATCCAAATATCTCGCCCTTTCTGATATCAATATGTTCGATTGACCGGCTTTCGTCTGCCAGCTGTTCAATTTGAAGGACCGGTTCACCCAAAGTGACTTCGATTTTTGGATAGGTATTCTCAATTGATCGGCCCACCATTAATTCTATTACCTGTTCATAGGTGATGTTCTCGCTTTCTGCATGCAGATCGGCAGCTTGTTTCCCGTCACGAAGGATAAGGAACCTGTCAGCTACCTCAAGTGCTTCCTGAATCCTATGGGTGGTAAAAATTATTCCAATCTGGGATTTCAACCTGTGAATAACCTCTATGAGGTTTTTTGTCTGATCTTCTGATAAGGAACTTGTCGGTTCATCCATCAGCAGAATCTTCGGTTTTGAAATCAGCGCTTTTGCAATTTCAACTAACTGCTGCTGCGCAGATGTTAACTGATATACAGGACAGTCAACATCGATATGTTCCGCATGTATCATATCAAGATGTTTCCTAGCCTTGCTGCGCATATCATTTCTGTCCACAAGGGAAAAAACCCGTCCAAGACCTGCCTGCAGGGGTTCTTTTCCAAGGACCATGTTCTCTGCGACTGTTCGATTGGGAACCAGGTTTAACTCTTGATGGATGAGGATGATTCCCTGCTCCTGTGCTTCCCTGGTAGACTGGAAACTGCACGGTTCGGTATTCCCTCCCAGAAAAAATGATCCTTCTTTCTGCGCATAGATTCCGTTTAAAATTTTCATCAAGGTGCTTTTCCCGGCACCGTTCTCACCTAACAGAGCTAAAACCTCTCCTTGATGCAGTGAAAAATTCACATGATCAAGGACTACATTCTTTGAAAAAGCCATGGTGAGATTTTCGACTGTCAATATGCTCGTTCCATCTTTCATACTATTAACCGGAATGTAAATTGTTACATGTATATCCTAATATTTGTATATTGTTTCATCAGTATAGGGTCGAAAGTCTCATCTGTCAAACACATTTTTACAAAAATTCACCGGATTTCCTGCAATTTCCAGTATTTTTGCTTGTAATTTGCTCAATCACCCCCTATACTGTGAGTATACTATAAATGTAACAGATGATTTCTGTTACACACAGGAGTGAAAGCAAGTGTCTGCAACTATACGTGATATTGCAAAATATGCGAATACATCAATCGCTACTGTTTCACGGGTGCTCAATGATTCTCCTTCGGTGGGAGAAGCGACAAAGGAAAAAGTCAAACAGGCAATCATAGATCTCGGATACACCCCGCCGAAAATTGCTCAGGCACTGTCAGGTCAGAACATCAATACAATCGGCCTACTCATGCCCGACATCAACAATATGTATTATCCTGCGGTTATCAGGGGCATTGAGGATGAGTTCCTGAAGAACAACTACCATATCCTGCTTTGCAACACCGATGAAGATATTAAAAAGGAAAAGAAATATATCCACAACCTGCTGACAAAGGGAGTGGAGGGAATTATTTTCCTCGGCACCAGACCAATCAATCAGGATAACAGCCACATCATTGAGCTCAGCAAAACACTCCCCGTACTCATGATAAGTGACTACATTCTCGGCTCGAATGTTTACTCAATCATGACCGACGAGACTGAAGGAGCATTTAAGGCAGTAGACCACTTGATTCAGCTCGGCCATAGTTCCATCGCATTCATCAATGGGAACGCTGAATATACGACCTACCGCTATAAGCATGAAGGATATAAAAAAGCACTGGAAAGCAATGGAATCCCCTATGATACCGGGAAGGTCATCAATGTTGACCCCCATGAAGAAGGCGGCTATACAGCAGGCAGGCAGCTCCTAGCAATGGATCCTATGCCTACCGCTGTCTTTGCCGCCAGTGACCAGATTGTTATCGGGCTCTACCGCTCGCTGCAGGAACAGGGCAAGTCAATTCCTGAAGATATATCTGTGTTCGGGTTCAGTAATATTTCAATATCCCAGCAGTTATACCCTCCCCTTTCTACGGTTAACCAGTTCCCCTATTATACCGGCCAGCTGGCAACACAAATATTTTTAAAACTATGCAATAAGGAAACCATCATACAAAAGAGGATTTTACTCGAACCTCAGTTAGCTATACGCAGTTCATGTAGAGCATTATAACTCTCTACTTGTGCAATAACAGATCAATCTTATGGAGAACACCAATGAAAGCAATTGAATACCACAAAGCTGGATCATTTTCCCTTAACGAAATTGACACACCGAACATTAAGCCGAACCAGATTCTTCTTCAAGTTAAATCCTGCGGAATCTGCAAAACCGATGCTCATATCCATGACGGAGCATTTATTTCAAAATTCCCGCTTATCCCCGGCCATGAATTTGCAGGTATTGTGGCAGATAAAGGAAATCAAGTAAAAGACCTGGAAATCGGCCAGCGGGTTGTCTGCGACAATACAGAACTCTGCGGCTACTGCTATTACTGCAGAAAGGATCAGCCCTTGTACTGCGAAAACTTCTATTCCCTGGGGGTAAACGGCCCCGGAGGGTTTGCCGAATATGTTGCCGTTAACCATGATAAAGCATTCCCCATACCGGAGTCCCTTGATTTTGACAAAGCTTCCTTTACAGAACCAACAGCATGTGCAGTCCACGGCATAGACAGAATCAATCTTACAGCCGGAGACGACGTGCTGTTATTCGGTGCAGGTCCAACGGGCATTATCCTAGCACAGCTGCTGGCACACAACGGAGCAGGAAATCTTGTAGTTGCTGCTTCCTCACAGTTCAAACTTGATATCCTGGAAGAACTGGGCGTTGCCAGGACAGTACTGGTAGACAGACAAGATTACTCCAAGCATGAACAGCACATTAAACAGCTGTTTCCCAAAGGCTTTGATGTGGTCATCGATGCCACAGGACATACTCCCCTGCTGGAGCACTGTTTTTCCTATACAAAAAAAGGTTCAAAAATTGTTGCCTATGGAGTTTACGATGAAGCATCAGCTGTTTCAGTGAACCCCTATACATTCTTTGAAGATGAGCTGACATTCTTCGGCTCATTTGCCCAGACGCATTGTTTTGACAGGGCGCTGAAGTATCTGGAAAACGGCACCGTAAACGTAGATAAATTAATTACCCATCACTTCCCTCTGGCAGAATATGAGAAGGCCTTGCATACCGTGCTCCATGACAGGAGTCATATTAAAGTAATTGTACATCCGTAATAACAGAACATACTTACTGCAGATACTGATTTTTCTCCTTTTGCAGGTATCTGCAGTAAGCCTTTTTACATATATTCCCAGCTGCAGGCAGACGGGAGTGTTCTGCAGTATTTCATCGGAACTCTCCCTTTGCATACCGGGAGATTCTGGGGTAAGATACTGAACAAACCTGTTACCGGCGGGAATTCATGGGAAAAGTCACTGAACTGTTTGGAAACATTGTTGAAAACTCTGTATCGGTAAATCCCCAGAGGGCAGCCTCCCTACTGAGGGCAGCTTACACGGCAAACGGACTGCAGAAAAGATTTCTGCCTGAAGGACATCTGCTTGCCCATCAGCGGTATGTCGCCGTAATGGATAATCAGGCAATTACCCGGCCCTTGAGAAACCCTGACCAGTCGGCAATTGTAAACCTCTTTTTCCCCTGCGAACTGCTGCATGCCCTGGATATCTCACCCCAGTTCACCGAAGGACTCTCCTGTTATCTCAACGGAGCAAAATGCGAACAGGTGTTTATCCAGCAGGCAGAGGCTTCCGGGGTGCCTCCTACCTACTGTTCTTATCACAAGATACTCCTCGGTGCGGTGTACTCCGGGGTACTGCCTAAGCCTCGGTTTGTCGCCAGCACATCCCTAGCCTGTGATGCAAACATGACAACATTCAGAAGCATTGCTGAAACCTATCAGGTGCCGCATTTCATGATCGATGTACCAGGCAGGTACTGTGAAGATGCAGTAAGGTATGTAGCCGGGCAGCTCAGCACCTTAGCAGAGGATCTTCAGTCGCTTACCGGCAGCCGCTTGGATGAAGAAACGCTCCGGGAAGTGATCAGGAGGGAAAACCGCAGTCTTGCATTATACCGCAAGCATTTCCAGCTTCTTGCTGACAGGTATATTCCCACGGATGTCACCTCAGAGATGTACAAAATATTCCCCACCCATATCCTCCTGGGAACCCCGGAAGCAGAAACATATTTCAAACTTCTCTATCAGGATACGCAGGCAGCAGAGAAATCAGCAGGAGAGAAGAGGATCCTTTGGGTCCATACCATACCGTACTGGCAGAGATTTCTCAGGGAACAGTTCAACCATGTACCCGGCCGTCAGCTCCTCTGCTGCGATTTGAATTTTGATTTTACCGAACCCCTGGATGAATCCCGGCCCTATCGGTCAATGGCAAAACGGCTGCTGAAAAACTCACTGAACGGACCGCTGGAAAACAGGACAAACAAAATGCTTGAAATGGCAAAGCACCTGCGGGCAGACGGTGTAGTATTCTTCTGCCACTGGGGATGCAAACAGACCCTCGGCGGAGTCTCCCTTGCCCGCAATCTGCTGCAGCAGGAAGGATTTCCCGTACTCATGCTGGACGGCGACGGATGCGACAGGAACAATGCCAACGAAGGGCAGATGAGTACCCAGCTGCAGGCTTTCCTGGAAATGCTGGAGGGGAACCAATGATTCACTATGTATGCAAATATACTCCCGTTGAACTCCTTAAAGCTTTTGGACTGCAGTGTGCATTCTATAACCCGACTCCCCCCAGCCTGGATGAAGCAGACAAAGAAACCCATCGAAATATCTGCAGCTTTTCCCGCGCCCTGCTTGCTGCTTATCCCCAGGAGGAATCAGATGCGGTAATCCTTACCGAATGCTGTGATTCCATCCGCCGCATATCTGATGTACTGAAAACTCTGAACAAGCAGGTGTTCATGCTCACTTTGCCGAGAAAGCGTGATGCGTGCGCCAGGAAGCTGTTTGCCAATGAGCTGCACCGGCTCACCGGTGAACTTGAGCAATGGAGCAGAAGGTCATTCAGTCCCGGTGAATTCATCAAGGCTTTCCCTGAACCGCCTGGTGAACACGGCCCCTATATTGCCGTGACAGGCTCCAGAATCGGCGATGACCTGCTGGAATACATTGCTTCCCAGTCTCCCCTTCCCGTAAGAAACCTCACCTGTACCGGACCG
>Ga0207421_10001197_pt1 | contig 33721 bp, 33 predicted proteins | sample SodLakKL_010_SED_4_FD_187542 | JGI IMG/M metagenome (GOLD analysis project Ga0207421, IMG submission 187542) | Alkaline sediment microbial communities from Lake Tanatar, Kulunda Steppe, Russia - 8KL_010_SED (SPAdes) (version 2) | ecosystem: Environmental > Aquatic > Non-marine Saline and...
AGTAAGTGCTGGACGCCCCTGCCAGGGAAGCCGGGCACCCAGGTCCAGCTGTTACCGCTGCTCCCTTTCGGGCCTGACGGGATTGGCAGTGTCCCTGCCACCCGGCTCCCCTGTTGATCTTCCTGCTTAAAGCTTGGCAAGGAAAGAGTGAAACAAGTGGCATGTTAAGAAGGCAATCAAGGATGATGCATCCTTAAATGCAACATCTAACTCTGACACAGAAAGGGCAGAGTTGTCAAGCACAGGGCAAGGTATATAGATTGTCATTGAATAATGATGATGGCCTTGAACCAGCGTCTGCAAAGACCTGCGTCAAAAAAGACATTTCACGGGCTCAGGTCTGCAGATCAGGGCAAGCCACAGGTTATGATAGAAAAGGGTGGTTCTAAAGAGTCTGTTTTGCCTGCTGCTTTTCCTGGATGCCGGACTGCTCCGGCAACAGCGGGGAAGTCCTGGACAGGGCCAGGCAGGAAAGGGCTGAGATAAACAGGGGAAACCAGAATGTGGTCAGTCTGGACAGAAGGGATACAGCCAGGCCTTCGGCCGGAGTCAACCCGCCTATGGTGAAGAAAAGGGCCATGGTTCCCTCATAGGTACCGAGTCCCCCGGGCAAAAGGGGGACCATGCTGACCATGTAGGCGAAAAGTGTTGCCAGGCCGATAATCAGGGGATGCACTTCCAGGCCCAGAAAGGTGCAGGCCAGGTATACTTTGATGGGGTAAAAAACCCAGATAAGAAGCGAGACAAGCATGGCCGCAAGGAGTTGCCGGGTGGACAGAAGTCTGGAGGCGGCCAGTCTGGACTGCTGCAGAAACACCGCCACCCTGGAGGGCAGTTTTTTCAAGTACTCCAACCTGCCCGGGACGCTTTTTTCCAATGGGTCCTGAAGGGGGGAGGCTTTTCTTTCTTCACCGTCTTTACCGTAACATAACAAACCAAGACCTGCGCACATGGCTGTAAGAACTGCAAGGGCCACATAAAAATATACCGGCAGCTCGAACATAAAAAAGGACGGAAGGACAAGCACCAGGCATAGCAGTACAAACGGGGTCATGGTCAGAAATTTGTGCACAAAAAGGGTTCCGGCAAGTTCCTGGTAGGCCTGGCCGGTTCTTTGCCTGAACAGGTAAACCTTTGCGGCTTCACCGCCGAATTTTACCGACGGGGTCAGGCTCTCGATCAGTCCAGCGGCCTGGTTTACCAGAAATACGGCGGAGAATGTGATGCTGCTTTTGCGGTTGAGCAGGAAATGCCAGATCCAGGCACTGACCAGCAGGGTGGAAAGCTGCAGGGTAAAAAGCACCGCAACTGCCAGCGGGCTGACCCGGGACAGAGCCTGTCCCAGTTCCTGGGTTCCCAATAGCAGGGCCATGAACAGCAGGGCTGCAATACCCAGGAGAAAAAAAATTAATTTTGATATGGACATGCTGTTCATGCAGCTTTCGAGGCGACAATGGCCGGATCTGCGGCTTGAGGGTTGAAACAGGGATGAAAACCGGCCACCGCTTCCTTGTTGAGATAGAGTGCAGAGCGGTCAAAGGTGCGCATGGGTTGAGAGGTTACTGCATCGGGGAGGATCTGTGTCTGAAGACAGTCGTAGTGATCTTTATATTGGTGGCTGGCCAGCCTGAAAATAAATCTTGCTCCGAGGGGGGATTTCTTCTGCATGGTCTCCAGTATCCTGTTTTTGGGGGCAGCCTGCAGGGCCACTATGGATGCGGTGAAATAATGCCTGAAATCCTGGGCACCGTCGGCATGCATAACTGTTATTCTATCCTCAAGGCCGGCCATTTTTACACACTGACTGGCGTAACCCGCAGCACAGGGGTCGATATCCAGGGCGTAAACCCTGGACCCGGCCAGCTTTGCAGTGTACAGGGCAGTAAAAGGCACAGCTCCGCAGCCAATATTCAGCACAATGTCGTCTTTTCCAAGATTTGCAAGCTTGATCTCGTTTTCTATAACCTGGCGGTAAGGCCGGGAATAAAGCCAGGTCAGAATCTTCGAGGAACTGCTCATTTTCTCCCATGCCGCTACAGCCATCGGTATCCAGCTCATACTTTCCCTCTTATGATTTTCATGTTGAATTTCATTATCATTAATTTTGATTTAAAAAAAGTCAAGATGAATTTGAAGTTCGTTATCAATCATGTTTCGAAATTGTTGTCAAGAATGAAAAGGTTATAAGGAAGGGGTAGTCAGCTATCTTCCTTATTCTTGACAAGGGGTTAAATTTGCAAAATAAAACCTGCATTCACTTCAACGGAGGTCTTCATGATCAAAGTGTTATATTGCCCTCAGATGCAGGACCTGGCCCATAAAATCTGCCAGAGCAGTGAAATGTGCGTTCCTGGTGAAATTTCCTGGAACTACTTCCAGGATGGTTTTCCTGACTTAAAGATTCAGGAAGCAGTTGGCCTTGGAAATGCCCATGTAGTCTTTCTGGCCTCCATGGACAGCCCGGCGGAGATTTTCAGTCAGCTGGCGGTAATTTATGCTTTGCCCCGCCTGGCGGTCAGGTCCTTGAAGGTGTTTTTGCCTTATTTTCCCACCGGGACCATGGAACGGGTGGACGAGGAAGGCGAGGTGGCCACTGCAGCCACCCTGGCCAGGATGCTTTCCCAGATTCCGGGGACCATGTCCGGACCGGTACAGATAATTATCTACGACATCCATGCCCTGCAGGAGAGGTTTTATTTTTCGGACCATGTGGTACCCAGGCTGGAAACGGCCATACCTTTGCTGCTGGAGCGTATGCAGGGTATGCAGGATGTGGCTGTGGCTTTTCCCGACGAAGGGGCCTGGAAGCGTTTTGGACGGATGTTCAAGGATTATCCCTTGATCACCGCGCACAAGGTCCGGGGAAAGCAGGGACGCAGTGTTATCATCCAGGAAGGAGAGCCCCGGGGCAGAAACGTGATCATTGTGGATGATCTGGTCATGACCGGGGGGACGCTCCTGAAATGCAGACAGGCCTTGAAAGAGGCCGGGGCAAAGAGCGTCAGCGCCTATGTAACTCACGGGGTTTTTCCTCGAAAATCCTGGAAACGCTTCCTGGATCAGGGCTTTGAGCGCTTCTGGATAACCGACTCCTGCCCGGAGACAGCCCGGCAGGTGGAGGGTACCGGTCCTTTCGAGGTGCTGAGCCTGGCCATGGATATAAGCAGGAAACTTGTTTCTTAGCTTGTACCTGTCAGGTATTTAAAATAGCGGGGGGAAGCATCGCCGCACTTAATTTCGGGGAATTGGAGATAAAAAGTTTCCTCCAGTTTTGGTTGACAGTTTAAAGCAAATATTCGAAACTTTTGTTATAACTAAATAGCATGATAGATGCGACTGCAATAAGTTATTCTTGTCAGGCGAAGAAGCTTGACAGACGTCAGAAGTCAGTGGTCAGTAGTCAGTAAAAACAAAGAATTTTGGAGATTATTGATTCCTGAATTATTCTTTTCCCGACTTTTTGCAGGTGCATCAAAGGCACATTCCAAAACATTGGAGGCAATATGGCCATAACCAGACGCAGATTTCTGCATTATTCGGCCCTGGTTACCTCGTCCCTGGCTGTTTCGGGGCTGCCGCTTTACGCATACGACCCCAAGGCAGGTCCTAAAGAGCATGACGAGGTCAGAAGGAGCTATTGCGGGTTGTGCCATCCCCGCTGCGGCATCCTCCTGCACATGAAAAACGGACGCGTCTTCGAGGTCAGCGGCGACCCGGACCATCCGGTTACCAGAGGGCTTATCTGTGAGCGCGGCCTGCTCATGCCCGAGCATATCCATCATCCGGACCGGATAAATTATCCTTTGAAAAGAAAGGGGGAAAGAGGTGAGGGGAAATGGGAGCGTATTTCCTGGGAGCAGGCCCTGGACGAAGTAGCCCGGAAGCTTGCCGGCCTAAGGGACGAACAAGGGCCGGAAACCCTGGCCTTCACCCACGGAACCAGCCGCACTCATCACTGGGATTGCAGGAGATTCTTCAATTTGTTCGAGTCCCCCAACGTCTGCGGGGTGAACAATATCTGCATGTGCCCTTCCTACGCCACGGAATACGCCACATACGGGGGTATGGCCAGGGGTAATCCTCGACAGGCGCAGTGCATTGTGGTCTGGGGCCGGGCAGCGGCCAACTCCTCGCCGGTGCAGACATGGCCGGCCTTGAAGGATGCCCGGGACAAAGGGGTCAAGTTCATCGTGGTGGATCCCAGGCGTATCCAGGAAGTGGAATTTGCTGATATGTGGCTGCAGATCAGGCCGGGAACGGACCTGGCCATGATGCTTGGCTGGATACGGCTGATAATTGAAGATGAGCTTTATGACCGGGAGTTCGTTTCCGACTGGACCGTGGGCTTTGATGAGCTGAAGGAATCGGTAAAGGAGTACACCCCGGAAAAGGTAAGTGAAATCACCTGGGTCCCGGCAGAGAAGATAAAGGCTGCAGCCAGGCTTTACGCCACCTCCAGTCCGGCCCAGCTGCCCTACGCATATGGTCTGGACAAGCAGGGCATCAATTCCAACCAGTGCGCCCGGGCCAGGGCCATCCTGCGGGCCATAACCGGGAACCTGGAAATTGAGGGCGGGGAGACCTTCAGTCAGACCCCGGAAGCGGCAAAAGTCCGTGGTGAATTCGACCTGGTCAGGGCTGATGCCATAAGCCCGGAGCAAAGGGCCAAGCAGTTGGGCGCGGATACTTATCCTTTTTTCGGCTTTCCAGGCTGGGAGCGCAACCTGGAAAACAATAAAAAGCTGCCCCAGGGCATGGTTTCCCCGCCGTCCATGTACAGGACCTGCGTGGCTCACGCCAGGGACGTGTTTCAGGCGGCCACCACCGGCAAGCCCTATCCGGTGAAGGCCATGTTTTCCGTGGCCAGCAACCCTATGCTCTCCTTTCCGGACTCAAGAAAGGTCTTTGAGGCCCTGAAAGCCCTGGAGCTTTATGCGGTCATGGAATACTACATGACTCCCTCTGCAGCCCTGGCCGACTATGTCTTTCCATCGGCCACCACCGTGGAGCAACCCCAGCTGTGGACTACAGGGGGATTCTGCATGAGCTGTCCCCCGGGGATTGAGCCCATGTATGAACGAAAGGATACTTATCAGTTTTACCGCGGCCTGGGCTTAAGGCTGGGACAGGAAGATGAGTGGCCCTGGGAAAACCTGGAGCAGGTCTTTGACTACTGTCTGGAACCGGTGGGTCTTACCTTTGATGAGCTGACCAGTGATTACGGGTTTCGAGGCACCCCTGAATACAAGAGATATGAAAAGCACGGCTTCGGCACGCCCTCGGGCAAGGTGGAGCTTTACTCGTCCATTTTTGAAGAACTGGGCAATGATCCCCTGCCCAGGTACAAAGAGCCGCCCTGGAGCCCTGAGGGAGATTCCCAGGTGGCCCGGGATTTTCCCTTGATCCTGATAACCGGCAGCAGGTTTATGCCCATGTACCACTCAGAGCAGCGCCAGATTGAGTCAGCCAGAGAGGTGATGCCGGACCCCCTGGTACTGGTGAATCCGGATACGGCTGAAGAGCTTGGCCTGGAAAACGGTCAGTGGGTAAAGGTGATATCACCTCAGGGGGAGGCCAGGGTAAAGCTGGAGAAGTCCGCTGTTATGCATCCGCGCATGGTGGACGTACAGCATGGCTGGTGGTTTCCTGAAAGGCAACAGGCCAGGCCGGAGCTCTTCGGGGTCTTCGAATCCAATGCCAATATGCTCTGTCCCATGGACGAGAAACTCTGCAGCCCGGAAATCGGCAGTTGGCCTCATTCGGCTCTGATGTGCCGTATTGAGGCAGCGTAGCAAGGCCCACGGTTTCGATAAATCTTTAAACGGGCAGACACAGGGTCTGCCCTTACTGAATTTGATTCTTCAACTGGAGAACCAGCAGCATGGAAAACCATCAAAACAGCCCTCAGGATCAGGAAAATAAACGGAAAAGAAGTGTGCTGGGGCGTATTTTCAGCCCCTGGACTTTTTTGATCCTTATCCTGGCCGTGGGGGTATATTTTTATCTGGAACATGAACCTGAGCAAGAAGACGATGAGCCCAGGGAAAGGCCTCCCGCTGCAGTAGAGCTGGCCCCGGCCAGTGAAATCACCCTTCTGGATACTGTGCGCGGGGTGGGGACTCTCAGGCCGGTGCAGAGAGTGGATATCAGGCCCGAGACCAGCGGCAGGATCAAGACTGTACATTTTCAGGAAGGGACCTTTATCAGCAAGAATGAACTCCTTTTCCAGATAGAGGAGCAAAAGCTTTTAAGACGTCTTTCCTCCCAGGAGGCCGCCCTGGATGAAGCCCGGGCCAGGCTGGAAAACCTGCTCCGCAATTACCAGCGTTTTTCCATGCTGCGCAGTCAGGAAGTGGTTTCGGAAGAAGAATACGATCAGGTAAAGACTGACCTGGAATCCACCAGGGCCCAGGTGCGCAGGCTCAAAGCCGATGTGGACCATGTGCGCGAAGAGATAGATGACACTGTCATCCGGGCGCCTTTTGACGGATTTATATCCGAACGCCTGGCTGATCCGGGCTCTTTTGTTTCCCAGGGGGAAACTTTGTCTGTCATGTACCAGATTGATCCCTTGCGGATTTCTTTTTTTCTGCCGGAGAAGTATTTTGCTCAGACCGCTGTGGATCAGAAGGTGCGGGTGGCTGTACCGGCTTACCCCGATGAGAGCTTTGAAGGTCAGGTGGACTACATCAGCCCCTCCATTGATGAATCCACGCGCAAGTTCAGGGTTCGCGCGGATATTGAAAATCCGGACAATCTTCTGCGTCCCGGGTTTTTTGCCCAGGCTACTCAGATCCTGGGACAGCGTGTAGACTCCCTGGTGATACCGGAAAAATCCCTGGTGGCAGTCCGTGACGGGTACATGGTCTTTACCGTGGACCCGGAAAACGGCAGGGCCAGAGCTCAAATGGTCAGCACCGGCATGCGCAGGCCGGGTCTGGTACAGATTACTGACGGGCTTTCTACAAACGACCTCGTGGTCACTGCCGGACATATGCAGCTGGAAGACGGTGCCCGGGTGGAGATAGTTGAGGAGATGGATGATGACTGGGCAGGGCAGTGGGACGAATCCCTTCCGGATGAAGGATTTGATACGGCGGAACAATACACGGGAGGATTGTAAGTGATCTGGAATCTGTGTATCCGCCGTCCAGCACTTACCATCGTTTTTTTCCTGGTTATGGGTATTTTCGGTGTTTACGGGTTTACCCAGATGCCGGTGCAGGAAAACCCGGACGTTGAATTCCCCGTGGTCAGCGTGCTGGTGGTTCTGCCTGGAGCAGCCCCGGAAATCCTGGAGCAGGAGGTGGTGGAACCCCTGGAGGCGGAACTGAGCACCATTGAAGGGCTCAAGGAACTGGTATCCACGGCTGAGCAGGAATCAGCCACAGTCACAGCCGAGTTCGAGCTCTGGCGGGACCAGGACCTGGCCGCTCAGGATGTGCGCGATGCAGTAGAGCGGGCCAGGCGGCAACTGCCTGATGATGCCGAAGCCCCGGTGGTGCGCAAGCTGGATATGGACGCCGGTCCTATCATGTGGTTTACCCTGCAGGGTGACGAGCGCTGGGACGAGATGAGCATGTCCCAGTACGCAGAGGACGTTTTAAAGCCTAGAATGGAGACCCTGCGCGGGGTTGGCCGGGTCATTGTGGGCGGGTCCAGGGACTACGCAGTCAGGGTGAAAATTGACCCCGAAATGCTGGCCGCGCACCGGCTGACTATCCAGGACGTGGTGGACACGGTACAGATGGAGAACGTGGACATACCTTCGGGCCGCATCGAGGGAATGACCAGGGAATTCACCATCCGTACCAGGGCCCGCTTTTCCGAGGCCGAGCCTTTCAATGACTTAGTCATAGCCCATAGGGACGGTTCTCCGGTGCGACTGTCCGACGTGGGCGAGGCCGTGGACGGGGTGGAGTCCTACAGACGTCTTGCCCGTTTTAATGGCGAACCCACGGTGGGTCTGGGGCTGGTGCGTCAGACCGGGGCCAATACAGTGGAGATGGCTGAAGCGGCCCGGGAAAGCATGCGCCGGTCTGCGGAGAATTTTCCTCCAGGCCTTGAGTATCAGGAGGCCATGGATGCCTCGGAATACATCGAGGAAAATATCCGGGACCTGCAGACCACTATTTTTATAGCCGCTACAATGGTGGTCTTCGTGGTTCTGTTTTTTCTACGCAGCGCCCGAGGCACTGTGATCGTGGCCCTGGCTATTCCCACCTCGCTGCTTATGGGTCTGGCAGCCATAAATGTCCTGGGCTTCAGCATCAACGTCCTGACCATGCTGGCCTTTATCCTGGTGATAGGCATAGTGGTGGATGACGCCATTGTCATCCTGGAGCGCAACTTCAGGCACATGGAACATGGGGCCGATCCCCTGCCGGCGGCCCGGGTAGGCACCACGGAGATGGCCTTTCCTGCCATTGCCAATTCCTTGTCCCTGGGAGCGGTGTTTATCCCCGTGGCCTTTACCGGAGGTATAATCGGACGCTTTTTTTATGAATTCGGCCTTACGGTCGCTGTGACGGTGTTTGCCTCCACTTTTGTGGCCCTGACCCTGACCCCCATGCTCTGTTCCAGGATTTTGAAGTACAAGGAGCGCAAGAGCTGGTTTTTCCAGATGTCTGAAAGGCATCTGAACCATGTGGAAGCCATCTATGCCTGGATTCTGGCCAAGGCCTTCAAAAGACGGGCCCTGGTGGTGGTTATTGCCTTGCTGGCCTTTGGCGCAGGCATCATGGCCTATATGAATGTTCCCAAGGAGTTTGCCCCGGACGAGGACCGCTCCCGGATGATGGTAGTCTTTGAGACTCCCCAGGGGGCCACTTTGTCGGAAACGGATGCGTTTGCCGCTAAAATTGAAGACATGCTGATCCAGGACCCCAATGTCAGCCATATGTTTATGGGGATCGGTCTAAGCAGAGGGGGAGGTCCGGGCCATCCCAACGAGGGCATAGCCTTTGTCACCCTGGTACCCAGGGATGAGCGGGACATGCACCAGAGCCAGATTATGCAGCAGTACCGGCAAAGACTGGCTCAAATTCCTGACGGACGGGCCTTTGCCGTGGACGTTACTCCTGGAGGAGTAGGTGGTGACCCGGTGGAAGTGGTCCTGCAGAACCCTGATCTGCAGGAACTGGATATTTTGCAGGAGCAGGTGGTGGACTGGATGGAGTCCCGTCCGGAGTACTACGTTGGGGTGCGCTCCAATCTGGAGCTGGACAGTCCCCAGGTGGACATCAGTATTGACCGGGAAAAGGCGGCGGAGATGTGGATTTCGGCTACAGCCATCTCCCAGTCCCTGCGCTACCTCTTTGGAGAGGTGGACATCTCTTACGTGGACCGGGATGCCCGCAGGTACGATGTCATTACTGAGATCATGGATCGTGGACAGACCACTCCGGATGCCCTGCGCCATGTCTACCTGCGCAACCAGAGAGACGAACTGGTTTCCCTGGACAACCTGGTGCATATCCAGGAAACCATAGGTCCAAGCGAGATTCACCGTTTTGACCGTGTACGCTCGGCTTCGATTACTGCATCCACCCCGCCGGGGGTGGCCCTGGGCGATGCCGTGGACGAGCTGGAGAGATACCTGGAGGCTGAGCTCCCGGCAGGCACCGACTATCGCATGGCCGGGATGTCCGAGGTGTTTGAGGAGTCGTTTTATTATCTGGCCCTGGCCCTGGTCTTTGCGGTCATTTTTATATATCTGGTTCTATCAGCCCAGTTCGAGTCGTTTATCTACCCCTTAAGCATCATGACCGCTCTGCCTCTGGCCACTGTGGGCGCTTTCGGCATTTTGTGGCTTCTGAACCTTAACTTCAGCGTATACGCCTTTATAGGCCTGATCATGCTTATGGGGCTGGTGACCAAGAACGCCATTTTGCTGGTGGATTATACCAATGTCCTGGTGGCCAGGGGAAGACCGTCGGTGCAGGCGGCCCAGGAAGCGGCCCGGGAGAGGTTTCGGCCGGTGGTCATGACCGCCATATCCACCATTCTGGGTATCACTCCCATAGCCCTGGGCTACGGGGCCGGAGGTGAAGCCAGGACCCCCCTGGGCGTTGCCGTGGCTGCGGGTCTTTTCACCTCCACAGCCCTGACCCTTATAGTCATTCCGGTGGTTTATACTCTGTATGATCAGCTGCAGAACTATATCCTCAGACTCTTTGGTAAAGCACCCAAAGCGGCAAAAGGCTGAATATGAAACTGGTACACATTACCTTTCGTTTCGAATACGTGGATCACGTGGAGCGTATCCTGGATGATTCAGGGGTTGAGGATTACGCCAGGTATCCCATGGTGGACGGCAGGGATCAGGACGGCAAGCATTTCGGCAGCCAGGTCTTTCCCGGCAGCGTGACCGTCTGCCAGGTCCTGGTAAAAGACGATCTTGTGCAGGGACTGATGGACAGGCTGCAGGATTTCCGCATGCGCAAAGGAGCGCACCGCCATCTGCGGGCAGCGGTTTTACCTGTGGAGCAGTTTCTGGGCGCCGGGGAGGCTTAGATCTCTATAGGCCATTGCATCCAGGCCAGGGCGGCGCTTACCAGGATCATGCCCGTGATTAAAGAGATATTGGCTTTTTTGACTCTTAGGCCGGCCAGGGCGCTGAAGCTGGCAGCTATTAAAATTACAGACCAGTCAAGTTCCCTCTGGAACTGAAAGACACCGCTTAAATGGGGATAAACAACAGCCAGGAGATAGATGCCCAGGCAGGCTGAAACAAGGTTCACCCCGAAGGAGCCGGCCAGGGACTGCAGAATCATTTTTCCCGGACTGTATATGCTGAATCTGTCCCTGCTCTGGCGCAGGATCAGATTATATTTTTTGTTCTGCCGGATCCTGTACCAGCCTTCGATGCGCGAAAGGATATAGGCTCCTGGAATGCTTAAGAGCATGAGCAGCAATATCATTCCGGTGTGCTCCAGCTGAAAGTGGGCGCAGAGTATAACAGTACTGGTAACACAGAAGATGGAGTTGGGGGGGATGAAGGTGCCTGCAGGAATTAAATCCAGCCACAGCAGTTCAAAAAATACGGCGATGAGCAAAGCAGTAAAGACTTCACCCGTAATGAGGGCCAGGAGAAATCCCACCACCAGGGGGCGTTCCAGTAGACCTATGGATAAAGCAAAGCGAAACAGGGAAAATAAGGCAAAAAAAAACCCCCCAGCAGGACAGTGCTTAGAATACTCAATTCTTCCAGGGCTACCATGAGTCCACCTGAACGCTTTTGTGGGGAACGCACCTGAAATCCAGCCTTACCCCCTGCCTGGAAAAATACTCCAGGCAGTGGCTGTCGTCCTGACTCAGGGCAACGTGTGCGCAGACCTGTTTTTTGCCCGGCCCGTAATGAATGTTGCCGATGTTCAGCCAGTTGAAGTTCAGTCCCTGCTCAAAGGCCTTCCTGGCGTCCAGGCAGCTGTCAAAAAGTATGAAAACCGAGGAAAGCCTGTCCTTGAAAGTGGATTGCAGAACATTGGGACTTTCCTGGATGGAGGTAAAAAGTATGTCGATGTGGCTGGGAACTGCAAGCCCCATTATTTCCTGACGCACAGGGTCTGCAGCGAGTTCGTCGTTGATCACCAGAAGTGTCCTGGAGCCGGCGTAAGGCAGCCAGGTCTCGATGACCTGCCCGTGCACCAGGCGATTGTCTATGCGTACCCAGAACATAAGCTTATTCAGCCTTTTTACCGGGAGTTGTCACCTGTCTCTTGAGTACGTCTCCGGCCACCAGGATTCCCTGTTTTCCGGCAGCTTTGATTTCCTGGGCCATGTCTTCCAGTTCCTGGTTTCTGGTGGACATGGCCTTTAAAAGCATGGGCAGATTTACCCCGGTGATGACCTCTATATGACCGTGATTTAACAAAGACAGGCTGATATTTGTGGGAGTTCCCCCGAACATGTCCGTAAGTACAACCACCCCCCTGCCGGTATCCATTTCCTTAACCTTTTTCTTCAGCTGGTCAATAATCTCCTGCATAGGCTTGGACACATCCACGCCGATGGCGCAGCAATTGCCGCCGTTTCCCACCATGGTCTGAGCCGCCTGTAGAAGACCGGACCCGAAATCACCGTGAGTGACTAATATTATTCCTATCATAATGTTCTGACTGCATATTTGAGCTTGAAAAGGGGTTAATTCAAAGCTGGTTGACAACCTCCCCGCCCCCTCCATGTCGCAGGGCTGGAGTTATGAGAGAATGATAACCTGTCTGCTGCAGGCAATCAACCCAGTTGAAGATGGCGGTGTTCCACAGATATCAGGTAACCGCTTTCTTTCAAAAATTCCGCCATGTTTTCGGCCACTGCCACGGAACGGTGCCTGCCCCCGGTGCAACCGAAAGCCATAGTCAGCCTGTAGCGCCCCTCCTTTTGAAACAGAGGCAGGATAAAGCCAAGGAAGTCCTTGTATTTCTCCAGATAGGAAGACCCAGGATCCTGGCCCAGGACATATTCTGAAATGGCCTGGTCACTGCCTGAAAGATTTTTGAGCTCCGGTTTAAAAAACGGGTTTGGCAGAAAACGTAGATCCTGGACCATGTCGGCTTCGGAAGGCATGCCGTATTTGAATCCGAAAGAAATTATATGTACCCGGATACCTGAAAAAACCTGGTCCAGGCATACCCACTTTTCCTTGAGTGTCCGGCGTAGATCGTGGATGGTGAAATGCGATGTGTCTACCACCAGGTGCGCATCGTTGCGCAGTGGTTCCAACAGTTTTTTTTCCTTGTCCAGAGCCTGTTCCAGGCCGATGCCTTGGCCCTCCAGAGGGTGCGGGCGTCTGGTTTCAGCATAACGGCGCACCAGAACCTCCGATGCGGCTTCGAGGTAGATTATCTGCAGACAGGTCCTGCTGCGGGATATCTGCTCCCGTGCTCTGGACCACTCACTGGCAAAGCTGCTCTGACGCAGGTCCATACCCAGAGCCAGTCCCCGGAAGTTTTTGGGGTTTTCCCTGGAAAAAAGCTCCATTATGGTCGGGGCCAGGCTCACCGGCAGCCCGTCAACGCAGAAAAAGCCCAGATCTTCAAAGACGTTCAGAGCGGTGCTTTTTCCAGACCCGGACAGGCCGGTGACAATAATTACCGGGTAGCAGCCCGCCTGGTCTTTTTCATTGTCTGGTAAGTCCCGAATTAAACCCTGTTGATGAGGTTCCATATTTCTTCCCTGGACTGGGCGTTTATAAAGGAATTTTTGAAGTCAGGATCCTGCAGCAGCCTGGAGATAAAAGCCAGGATCTTTAAATGCTTGCCGGCGCTTTTTTCGGGAGCCAGGACCAGAAAAAAGATGTGCACAGGTTTGTGGTCCAGGGCGGCAAAGTCCACACCCTCCCGGCTGAGACCTGCGCTGATAAGAATATGATCCAGGTCGGCGATTTTTCCGTGGGGTATGGCCACACCGTCACCTATGCCTGTGGTTCCCAAGCTTTCCCTGCTGATGAGCACACTGCTGACTTCACTGCGGTCCAGGAAATGGTGCATTTCCACCAGGGGGGCCGCCAGTTCATCCAGGACTTGTGCTTTGGTCCTGGAGGTCAGGCCGGCGATAATCTGGTCCGGGCTTAAAAAATCCGCAAGATGCATTGTATCTCTCTGTTATGATTTGTCCAGACTACAGGTTATACCCCTGGATCAATAAAGCCGAAGTCCCCGTCCTTGCGGCGGTAAACCACGTTTACCCTTTCGGTTTCAGCGTTAAGAAAGACCAGAAAATCGTAGCCCAGGGTTTCCAGCTGCATGGCAGCCTCGTCCAGGGGCATGGGTTTAGGCTCGTAATGATCCGTGGCCACAATTCGGGGTTCCCTGCTCTGTCCTTCCTCGGCCGGGGAGAAACTGACCACGTCCATGCGCACCTGCTGTTTTTCCCGTGATTTTTTCTTCTTGTCCTTGATCTTGTCCCTTTGTTTCTTTAGTTGTGCTTCAAGCTTGTCCAGACTGAGATCAACGGTGGAATACATGTCCTCGGTTTCCTCGTTGGCTGAAATATGCAGGTCTTTCCCTGTAAGAATACATTCTGCTATGTGCCTGAATTTTTCCACTTCCATGTTTACCTGCAACGAAGCGTCGTCATTATTGGTAATATATTTGGACAGTTTCTCAAAACGGTCACGGGCGTAATTTTTCAGGTGATCAGAGGGCTCAAAGTTTTTGAAATTGAATTTGATGTGCATACTGGCCTCCTTGGGTTTGTATCTAGCTTGGAAATCAGAAGAACTTTTTTCTTTTTGATGAAGATGGGATGTTCAGGGCCATGCGGTACTTGGCCACAGTACGTCTGGCGATGTTTACATCCAGGTTTTTTTTCAAAGTGGCGGCTATGACATCATCGCTGAGTGGTTTTCCAGGGTTCTCCTCGCGGACCATTTTTTTGATGGCGGCCTTTACGCTCTCGGAACCCACATGGCCGCCTCCGTCCATACTCAAGGCGCTGTTGAAGAAAAATTTGAGTTCAAAAATGCCATATGGAGTAGATACATATTTGCTGGTGGTGATTCTGCTCACCGTGGACTCATGCATCTCAATGTCTTCTGCCACTTCCTTGAGTATAAGAGGTTTTAACCGGCTTACCCCGTGCTCAAAAAATTCCCTTTGAAACTTGAGAATGCTCTGCATAACCTTGTACAGGGTGCGCTGTCTCTGGTGCAGGCTCTTCAGGAGCCATACCGCTGAACGGGTTTTCTCCTGGATGTATTCGTTCTCCAGTTTGTTTTTCTTGTCTTTGACCAGCTGGTTTTCGCCGGTGTAAAAGGAACTGAGCTGCAGGTTGGGCAACCCGTCTTCATTTAAAAGGATGATAAAGTCGTCCTCGTATTTGTAAACATAAATATCCGGGCTGATGTAAACAACATCCTCGCTGCCGTAGCTGGAGCCGGGGAAGGGGTCCAGGCTTCTTATGACCTCGAGGTATTCCTGCATGTACTCCCGGCTTACCTTGAATTTTTTCAGAAGCGGGGCAATGCGGTTTCTTTCAATGTCTTCCAGATGTTCCTTAACCAGCGACGTGAGCACAGGATCATCTTCGTTCAAGGCCTCCAGCTGTACCAGAAGACATTCCTGAATGTTTCTGGAAGCGATGCCTATGGGATCGAAATGCTGTATGCGTTTTAATACCCTTTCAACCTGCTCCGGTTCTGCACCGGTATATTGGGATATTTCCCGGGAAGAGGCCTGGAGATAGCCACGGGAATCCAGATTTCCGATGATCTCTTCGCCGATAACCATATCTTCTTCGGAAAAGTCCTGCAGCTGCAACTGCCAGAAGAGATGTCCCTGCAGGGATGGCTTGGAAGAGTGTCTGGCCTCGAAGCTTTGCATCTCTTCCGGGGTCTCCCTTTCATGACGAAGCGACTGCTTGGAACTGCTGGAAAATTCGCCCAGATAACTTTCCCAGTCCGCATTTCTGATCATGGACTGTTCTTCGCTGTTGAGGCTGGTTTTGCGGCCGGCTTCCTGCTGAACATCACGGACTGCCTGTTCATCCTCCTGGTACTGGACTTCCTCCAGAACGGGATTTTCCATTAGTTCCTGCTGCACCACCTCCAAAAGTTCCACCCTGGAAAGCTGCAACAGTTTGATGGCCTGTTGCAGCTGCGGAGTCATCACCAGCTGTTGTGATAATTTGAGCTGCTGTCTGAGTTCCAGGGGCATATTTACGTATCCTGCTTACAATTGAAACGATTCACCCAGGTATACCTGCCTTGCCCGGGCGTCCTGGGCTATTTCCCCGGGGGTGCCGTTTAAGATAACCTGGCCGTCAAATACAAGGGATGCCCTGTCGCATATCTTCAGGGTTTCACGTACATTGTGGTCGGAAATAAGCACTCCGATGTTTTTTTCCTTAAGCTTCAACACAATTTTCTGGATATCATCCACTGCTATGGGATCAATGCCGGCAAAGGGCTCGTCCAGAAGAATGAACCTGGGGTCTTTTATCAGGGATCTGGCTATTTCCAGACGCCGCCGTTCCCCGCCGGACAGAAAGGAAGCCTTTTGATGAGCCAGCCTGGATATACCCAGTTCATGCATCAAAGATTCGGCCTTTTCCCGGCGGAGCTTTCTGTCTTTGCAGGTGTATTGCAGAATAAGCATCAAATTGTCATAGACGCTCAGTTTTTTAAAAATGGAGCTTTCCTGGGGCAGGTAACTCATTCCCAACTCTGCCCTTTTGGGCAGTGAAAGTCTAGTGATATCTTGACCGGCGAATGCAACCCGGCCTTTAGTGGGCGGGATGATTCCCACCAGAATGTAGAATGTGGTGGTCTTGCCGGCACCGTTGGGACCAAGAAGACCCACTATTTCCCCCGGGGTGATGTCCAGGGATATTCCCTTGACAACGAGCTTTTTGCCATATTGTTTGTAAACATCAACGGCCTGCAGGGTTCTCACTGTCCGTCCCCGTCTGAATGAAAAATAACCCGGACCCTTCTTGCATCGCTGCCATATACCCGGGATGTATTGTCCTTCAGGTTCAAAACGATTTTTTCCCCTTCAACGGTATTTCTGCCTTCAATGAGTTTGGGGTCCTGTTCCAGTTCCACCACTTCGGTGTCGGGGTAATATGTCAAAAGGCCGCTGCGGCCTTCCCGCCCGTCACCCTGGATGCGCACCTCACCCTGGGCGATGATTTTTTCGATGTTTTCGTCCTCTCCGGATTCAGGGGTGGCTTCGTCCATCCCGGCTCCAGACTTGAGGTGTACATAGAGTTTGTCGGACCAGAGCTCAAAATCCGGACGCCGGACATAGACGTCTCCGGAAAACACAACCAGGTTTTCCCGGCCTTTAAAGGTCATATCCCGGGAGGTTATCTCCGTGCCTTTGTCGTCTTCAGCCTGGATGTTTACAGGGACCATGAACTGGGCTGTCAGAGCTAAAGCCAGGATAAAAGAAAAAAATCTGAGCTGCATTATGTTTGCCTATGGTTTGTTCATGCAATGGTCGGGATTCAATGATCCCGGATACTGGTCCTGACCCCCTGAGTGGCCACTATTGTGTCTTCCTGAAGCATGATAAGTGCCCTGGGGGTGTTTACGCTGATACCTCGCCCAGAAAAAAAGACATTGTCTTCAAGGAGGACATGAGCATCACCTTCTATATATGTAGCCTTTTCAGCCGTGGTGTAAAGACCCCCTGACCTGGCTTCTACATCTGGCCACATGTGGATTGTGCCGCTGTCCTGGTCTATTCTTCCCTGGGAAGCACTGATTTTAAGCGGTTCACTGTTTTCTTCCCCGAAATAGGTCATGAGCGGATCCTGCAGCAGGTAGATATTTTCCTTGCGCATGAATCCGGCCTGCTTTGCGTCCAGTTCCCAGAGCTTTTTGTCCGGCCCGCTTTGAACCAGGGTCAGATCCATAATGTTTAAATCAACTTCCAGATCCAGGTCAAAGTCAACCTGTTGTGGCCCAGGGGTGTCGCGCCAGAAAATGCTCAGCAGAAAAAGCATGAGCATGATGGACAGAACAACAGGGACAACCCGGTTAATCATGGTCTTGAATCCACTTCTGCCACTCTTTATCCAGCCTGCCCTGGGAATTAAGGATGAAACGCACGGCCTGGCGTACTGCTCCATGGCCGCCTCTTTGTGTGCTGGTCCATATGGCCAGCTTTCTGATTTCCGGCTGGGCATTGGCCACTGCCATGGGCAGGCCAACGCAGTTCATGGGCCCGGCGTCCACCCAGTCGTCCCCAAGGTAGGCCACTTGCGTGAGCTCCAGGTTTTTCTCCCGGGACATCTGTCTGATAAAAGGCATTTTTCGGGTTGATCCGGAAAAGTAATCAGTTATTCCAAGCTCTTTTACTCTTTTTTCCACAGCACCGGAGTTGAGCCCTGTGATTACAGCCACTTCCAGTCCGGCGGCCATGGCCAGTTTGATCCCTAATCCATCCTGGACATCAAACCTTTTCATTATCCGTCCATCGGGGTCGTAGTACAGACCGCCGTCGGTGAGTACTCCATCGGCGTCCAGGACCAGAAGTTTTATGTTCAGCGCTGCCAGAGCCGGATCTTTATGCATGCAGGGCATCCCGGATTTGTAATAGGTTTTTCAGCAGGGCAAAAGTATCATCCAGAGGCCAGGAGTTGGGTCCATCGCAAAGGGCCTGGTCCGGATGGGGGTGAACCTCCATGAATATGCCCTGGGCTCCTGCCGCGACTCCGGCCCTGGCCAGGGCCGGGACAAATCGGCGCTGCCCTCCCGAGGAGGTTTTGAGGCCTCCAGGGAGCTGTACAGAATGAGTTGCATCCAGGATCACGGGAAAGCCAAGCCCGGACATAATGGGTATGGATTTGAAATCCACCACCAGGTTGTTGTAACCAAAGGTTGTTCCTCTTTCAGTAATCCACAGCCTGGAATTCTGCGAAGCCGCTTTTTCCACGACCCCGGCCATGTCCCAGGGGGCCATGAACTGGCCTTTCTTGATGTTGACTATTCTGCCTGTGGCAGCGGCGGCCAGGATCAGGTCGGTCTGCCGGCACAGAAGGGCCGGAATCTGAATCACATCCACCACCCGGGCCACCTCATCCGCCTGCTGAGGGGTGTGGATATCCGAGATCAGAGGCAGTCCGGTCCGGCTTTTGACTTCTTGCAGCCATTCAAGACCCTGCTTCAGGCCTGGTCCACGAAAGCCCTGGATGGAACTTCGGTTGGCCTTGTCAAAAGAGCTTTTAAAGACAATGTTCACCCCAAGGCTCTGGGCCATACCGGCCAGGCTCCGGGCCACATGCAGGGACATATCCCTGCTTTCCATCACGCATGGGCCAAGAATGAAAAACAGTTCATGTTTGCTCGATTCAAAAACATCTTTCATAGCATCAGGGTTGGTGGTCATTCAAGAACTTGTTTGAGGAAATTATTTATTCCAAAGCGGTATCAGTTTTTTCCACCGGAGCAGCAAAAACCCCGGCGGCGCGGACAAATTCCCTGAACAGTGGGTGAGCCCTCATAGGATTGGATTTGAATTCAGGATGAAACTGGCAGCCAAGAAACCAGGGATGATCTTTTAGTTCAACAATCTCCACCAGTTTCTCATCCGGAGATAGTCCGCTCAGGATCAGGCCATGGGATAAAAAGTCAGAGGCGAATTTCATGTTGAATTCGTACCTGTGCCTGTGTCTTTCTGATACTTCAGCGGTGTTGTAGGCCTGCATAGCCCTGGTGCCGGGCTTGAGTACACAGGGGTAAGCCCCCAGGCGCATGGTACCCCCTTTTTGGCTTCCGGTATCGCGTTTCTGAGTGGTCCTGTTTCTGAAGTCAAACCATTCAGTCATGAGATAGATTACCGGATAAGGGGTGTCAGGGTTGAATTCCTGGGAGTCGGCCTCTTCCAGCATGAGCACGTTTCGGGCGTATTCAATGACCGCGCACTGCATGCCCAGGCAGATTCCGAAAAAAGGCACACTGTTTTCCCTGGCGTACTTTATGGCCAGTATTTTGCCCTCTATCCCTCTGGTTCCAAAGCCTCCAGGCACCAGGACCCCGTGCACTCCCTGCATCTGGCGGGCAATGTTCTGTTCAGTCATGTCCTCGGAGTTAATGTATTTGAGCACCACCCGGGATTCGTTTTCCAGTCCGGCGTGAATGAGTGCCTCGTGAAGACTTTTATATGACTCCTTGAGGTCTACGTATTTGCCTATTATGGCTATATGCACCTCATTTTTGTAATTCTTCAGGCGATGCACCAGGTTTTCCCAGGCCTGCAGGGCGGGGTTCTTGGCCGGAAGTTTGAGCAGGATGGCCACCTTCTGGTCCAGGCCTTCGTCATAAAGCATCAATGGGACTTCGTATATGCTCTGCACATCACGGGCAGTGAAGACCGCGTCCGGGTCAACATTGCAGAAAAGGGCGATCTTGGCTTTTATGTCCTGTTCCAGGTCCACCTCACAGCGGCACAAGATAATATCCGCCTGGATGCCGATGCTTCGAAGCTCCTTTACACTGTGCTGGGTTGGCTTGGTTTTAATCTCTCCGGCGGCCTTGATGTAGGGGACCAGGGTCAAGTGGATGTACAGGACGTTTTCCTTGCCCAGGTCTCCCCGAAGCTGCCGGATGGCCTCAAGAAAGGGCAGGCTCTCTATGTCGCCCACTGTTCCGCCGATTTCAATGATGGCTACATCCTGGCTGTCGGTGGCCACACTCAGGATGGACCTTTTTATCTCATCGGTTACATGCGGGATTACCTGGACGGTACCCCCCAGGTAATCCCCGCGTCTTTCCTTGGTTATGACTGAGTGGTAGATGCTTCCGGAGGTAAAGTTGTTCAGCTGGCTCATGGGCTGATCAAGGTACCTCTCGTAGTGTCCCAGGTCCAGGTCGGTTTCAGCTCCATCTTCAGTGACGTAAACCTCGCCATGCTGAAAAGGATTCATAGTCCCGGGGTCAACATTGATGTAGGGATCCAGCTTCTGCAGAGTCACCTTGAGACCCCTGGCCTTGAGCAGAGCCCCAATGGAAGCTGCGGCCAGGCCTTTGCCCAGGGAGGATAGAACTCCTCCGGTAATGAAAATAAACTTGGTCTTCATGAACACACATCCTAAAAGAGAGCTTTGAAGTTTGTCCTGCGCAGGCATATTAGAACATCAGTCGGATATTTGCATGGGCTGTTTCGCCCCCGACATCTCCAAGTATATCCCAAGCAGGGTCGGATGCCAAGCCCTGTTCCTGCCGTGTGACTATTTACCATAATGATATGAGCTCCAGTGGTCCGGAAATTCGGCAAACAGGACGTCGCTCAAATCCAGCACTTACTTTCTGGCAAATCTTGCTTGGAAGTTGGGCATGCTTAAGAAAGTAAGTGCGGGACCCAGTCTGCCGAACCCCCGGACCCTGGCTTTCCGTCCGCAGGTCCTGCTGCTATGTTTTGTGCTTTTAAACCGGCTCAGGGTTTGATTGACATATAAACCTGTTGGGGCTATTTTTCGGGGAAAATCTGTATTTAAACAAGGAGGTCCAAATTGAACAGTTTAATTTTCGGTCCCAACGGAAGCGGAAAGGGTGCCCAGGGTTCTTTGGTCAAAAATAAGTATAATTTAGCCCACATTGAGTCGGGAGCCATTTTCAGAGAACATATCAAGCAGGGCACAGAGCTTGGGCAGAAGGCAAAAGAGTATATCGACAAGGGCGAACTGGTCCCGGACGAGATTACTGTACCCATGGTTCTGGAGACCCTCAAGAAAGAAGGACAGGGAGGGTGGCTCCTGGACGGATTCCCGCGCAACCCGGCCCAGGCCAAGATGCTTTGGGACGCTTTGCAGAAAGAGGGAATGAAGCTGAATTATGTCGTCGAAGTTCAGCTTTCCAGGGATGCGGCCAAAAAGAGAATCATGGGCCGCAGGCTCTGCGCCAACGATCCCAACCATCCCAACAATATTTACGTGGAAGCCATCATGCCCGATGGCGACAAGTGCCGTGTCTGCGGAGGAGAACTCAAGACCAGGTCTGATGACCAGGACGAGGAAGCCATTGATAAGCGCCACGATATTTACTATGATTCTCAAAACGGTACTCTGGCCGCAGCCTATTTTTTCAAGGACCTGGCGGGAAAAGAGGGCTTCAAGTACATTGAACTGGACGGCAGCGGCAGCATAGACGAGGTCAAGGACGCACTGCAGAAGCAGCTGGACTAGTTTTCATCCGGAAACGGTTCTTTTTCCTTTCGGCTGCACCTGCCATGCCCCTCTCGCGTGGTCAATCAGCACAATTATTTCTTAAATAAGACGTGCTTCAGTGGTCCGGGGTTCGGCAAACAGGACGTCGCTCAGTCATTTCAGGCCCAGTTTGCGAACCCCTGCCCCTGGTTTTTCGGCAGCAGGTGGTTAAAGAGGGAACAACGGAGAATTCATGGAAATAAATATTGTCGCTCCTGAACAGGATCTGCCCCTGGAACGGGCCTATGTGGTCAATATGAGCATCAAATCCTTCAAGGGCCGCAAAAACGTGGAGGTTCACCTGTTTCGCGGCGAATGGGATCCCGGGGAACTGGAATCTTATGACTGGACAGCGATCTTGGGCAAATCACATCAGGAGATGGAGGAAGACGATAAAGACGCCGTGCGGGTCATAATGGAGGCCTTTACCCGCAGTGAGCGGGATCAGCTTGTTCAGTACCTGCAGAACAGATATGCCGGACGACTTACAGCCATACAAAGCGCAGCCCTGCCTTTCCCAGTCCCCTCCGGCATTGCTCCCCTGGCAGCCATGCCTGAAGATGAAAATATGGGACGAATCCGGCTGGAGAAAGTCCCCAATTACCCTCTGGACTTTTCAGTGCACGGATTTTACGACTTAAGCGCTCATCCCCCCATCCTGCGGGATGAGCAGTTCTGAGGAATGCAAAGAAAGATTCCACTTTCCGGGCCTGTCTGCAGGCTTATTAATACCCTTTCTCAATTGCGTCAAAAAAAAAGTCCTGGACACTTCTTCTGCTCCGAAACGCAGCATGTGCTGTGTAGTCTGCTGGCAATCCATGAGCAGGTATCCTTTTTTCTTCAGGATGCTGCAAAGATATACCAGGGTTGTCTTGGAGGCATCCGGGACCCTGTAGAACATTGATTCTCCAAAAAAAATCCCGCCCATTGTCACGCCGTAGATACCCCCGGCCAGTCGTCCGCAGTGCCAGGCTTCCACTGAATGGGCCATGCCCATGTGGTGCAGCCGGACATAGGCGCTGACCATCTCCGGCACTAGCCAGGTACCATGTCCCCCGGCCCTTCTTACCCCGGCACAGCATTCTATCACCTTTTTAAAGGCCTGGTCTGCAGTTATTGTGAATTTTCCGGAGTTGAGCACCCTTCGCAGGCTTCTGGGGATGTGCAGGCTGTCGGGGAAGAGAATAAGCCTGGGATCAGGGGACCACCACAAAATTGGAGAGCCTGGGCCGTACCAGGGAAAGATACCTCGGCTGTAAGCCTCCATAAGGCGTTGAGGAGAGAGGTCTCCCCCCACGGCCAGCAGCCCGTCGGGGCCGGCCTGGCCGGGGTGCGGGAATTCCAGGTTACGGGAGAGAAAAGTGATGGTCACTTAAATTTTAACTGGTCATTTTTTTTGTCGTGTTCCACCTTGACCAGGAACTTTTTGTCATTTTGTCCGAACAGAATCTTTTCCGCCAGGGGATCCTTTACCTGTTCCTGAATCAGTCTGGCCAGCGGCCTGGCTCCGAAAGCGGGGTCATAGCCTTTTTCAGCCAGCCATGCTCTGGCCGGTGAGGACAACTGAACCTGGACCTTCTTGCCCTTGAGCTGCTGATTGAGTTCCCGGATGCTTTTGTCCACAATCTTCTGCATAATTTCCCTGCTCAGGGAGTTGAAGGGTATTATTGCATCAAGACGGTTACGGAATTCAGGGCTGAACATGTTTTCAACAGCCTTTACCCCCTTGGCGGTAAGGTCTTCCTGATTCTCCTGCCCAAAGCCTATGCTGGGGGAACTCATTTCCCTTGCCCCGGCATTGGAGGTCATAAGAAGGGTTACATGGCGAAAGTCGGCCTTGCGACCGCTGTTGTCCGTGAGGGTGGCGTAATCCATTATCTGCAGCAGGATATTAAACATATCAGGATGGGCTTTTTCGATCTCATCCAGAAGAAGTACGCTGTAAGGATTCTTGCGGATGGACTCGGTGAGAAGCCCGCCCTGGTCAAAGCCTACGTACCCGGGAGGTGCTCCGATGAGTCTGGCCACGGCGTGTTTTTCCATGTATTCACTCATGTCGAAACGAATGAAACTGACTCCCATGACCTGGGCCATCTGCCTGGCAAGCTCGGTTTTACCCACCCCGGTGGGACCTATGAGAAGAAAATTGCCTATGGTTTTGTTTTCTTCCCGCAGTCCCGCCCTGGATCGTTTCACAGCCTTTGTCAGGGTCTGTATGGCCTTGTCCTGACCGAAAATGGTATCCTGCAGATGCTCGTCGAGGCTGAAGAGCTTCTCCTTGTCTGATGATGAAATCTGCCTGGAGGGAATCTTGGCTATTCTGGAGACCACCTTTTCTATATCCCTGGGAGTTATCTGCTTATTGGTCCTGCCGGTTCCGGAGAGGACAAAGATGGATCCGGCCTCGTCCAGTACGTCGATGGCCTTGTCCGGAAGATAACGGTCATTGATATATCTGGCGGAAAGATCCACTGCCGCCTTGAGGGCGGAGGGCATGTACTTTACATGGTGGAATTCCTCGTAGTATGGTCGCAGGCCTTTCAGGATTTCGAGGCTTTCACTGGTGCTTGGTTCCGGCAGTTCGATCTTCTGGAATCTGCGGGAAAGGGCTTTGTCCTTTTCGAAATGATTCTTGAACTCTTCATAGGTGGTGGATCCGATGCAGCGGATTTCACCTGAAGCCAGCACGGGCTTTAAGATGTTGGATGCGTCCATGGAACCGCCGCTGGTAGCCCCGGCTCCGACAATGGTATGGATTTCGTCTATGAAGAGTATTGCACCGGGGATTTCTTTTATTTCATTGATTACTCCCTTGAGCCTGTTTTCAAAGTCTCCTCTGAACTTGGTTCCGGCCAGAAGCGAGCCCATGTCCAGGGCAAATATTCTGGTATTCAAAAAAGGTTCAGGAACTTTTTTCTCTGCTATCTGCAGGGCCAGACCTTCTGCCATGGCTGTTTTACCCACCCCTGCATCACCTACAAAGATTGGATTGTTCTTCCTGCGTCGTAAAAGAACCTGGATTACCCTCTTAAGCTCTTCTTCCCGGCCTACAAGTGGATCGATGAGCTTTTTTCCGGCTTTTTCCACCAGATCCATGGTGTAAAGGGCCAGGGCGCTTTTTTCGTCCTTTCCCTTGGGCTTGCAACCGGAGCATGCTGAACCTGGGCGGTCCTTCTCCATGCCATGGGAGATATACTCCAGAACATCAAGTCGGCTCAGGCCCTGGGACTGCAGGTAGTATACAGCAAAAGCCTCTTCTTCTTCAAACATGGCCGCCAAAAGGTCTCCGGCCTGGATCATGTTTTTGCCCGAGGACTGTATCTGGGACAGGGCCTTGTGCATGACCCTTTGCACCCCGATGGTCTGGACCACTTCGCGGTCTCCGCTGGGGGGCATGACCTCCATGTGATCGGTGAAGAATCTTTCCAGCTGGTTTTTCAGTTTAAACAGGTCCACACCACAGTCCGAAAGGACTTCCTTGCCCTTGTTGTCCATGAGGTAGGCGTAAAGTATATGTTCCAGAGTAAGATACTCATGGTGCCGGACCTTTACTTCGCGTATGGCCCTGGCGATTATTCTTTCCAATTCTTTGCTTAGCATTTAAACCTCTTCCATTGTGCATTTAAGGGGGTAACCTTCTTTCCTGGCCATGCTGGTTACCATGGCTACCTTGGTTTCTGCGATCTCCCCGGTGTAGATCCCGCATACGCCTGTGCCGTTCTTGTGCACGTTAAGCATTATCTGCATAGCTTCGGACTCTGATTTCTGAAAAACTTTTTGCAGGACATGGACAACGAACTCCATGGTGGTATAATCGTCATTGTGCAACAGAACCTTGTAGCGCTGCGGTTCTTTGGCCTGATCTTCCCATACTGTTTCCGGGGTTGGCAGAGTGCCTGTAAGTTCTTTACTCATAGGCGTTAGCGTAATGTTTTTTGTCTAAAAGTCAATAATCTGGAGCCCTGTCGGTGTTTGGATTTGTTATCATAATGCAGGCTTTTGATCAATATTGTACAAAGTCCAGGCACAGTCCCCGGGCTGGGGCGGTGGCCGGAGCAAGTCTCCGGTCACGTTTTCTTAAAACAGTCTCCAGGGACCTGGAGGAGATTTTTTTTTGGCCGACCTGGACCAGGGCTGAGACAATATTTCGGGCCATCTGTTTCAAAAAACCGCTGGCCCGGATCAAAACCACTGTTTCCCGGGGGGTAAGCCCGGGCAGGATACAGATGTGCTGAATAGTTCTGACTGTGTCCCTGATCTCGGTGCCTTTATTCATAAAGGAGCTGAAGTCGCGGCTTCCCAGCAGACAGTGAGCGGCATTCTGCATGGATTCCTGATCAAGGGGACCTGTGTTCCATACGAAATGCCTTCGCTGGGGATGTAAAGATACGCCGGAGGTCCAGAGAGTGTAGGAGTATTGTTTGCCCCTGGCGGAAAACCGGGCGTGGAATTCTTTATCAGCTTCTGCACAGTCAAGGACGCGGATGCTTGAGGGCAGCAGGGCATTCAAGGCCCTGTTCCAGGGCACTTTCCGGTACGGCAGGGGCGGGTCAAAGTGGGCAACCTGTCCCAGGGCATGAACTCCGGCATCGGTGCGCCCGGAACCGTGGACGCGAATATTGGTACTGCATATGCGAGACAGGGCTTTTTCCATTTCACCCTGAATAGTGACGCCTTTTTGCTGAATCTGCCAGCCCTGATAACCGGTGCCGTCGTAAGCGACTGTAAGTTTTACGCGCATATCCGGGTTATTCCTGCCAGGTGTTGAAAGTGCTCAAGGGCCTGGCAAAGAAACCTACAGGATCGGGTTGGTAACTGCTTCCCTGTTTTAATCCCCGGCTTTGCATGTTTTCCCTGATCATGTTTATTGTGGTGGTTTTGGACCTGGACCACTCAGGGGCCAGGAGTTCGTCACCGGTAGGGTCTCCGGTAAGTCTGTGCACCACAATGTCCGCTCTTAGACTGCTCAGGGCAGCTGTGGCCCATTGTACGTACTCTTCCCGGAGCAGTGGAATGTACTCTCCTTCATACCACCACCTGGCCAGTGTCGTATTTTTGCAGACGTACATGTTATGGAGCTTGATTCCCTGGACCGGAAGGCGGTTTACAAACTCTATTGTTTGCAAAAAATCCTCCAGTTCTTCACCGGGCAGCCCTGCGATGACATGCGCGCACACCTTCAAGCCTTGTGAGTGGGCCAGGCGGCAGGCATGGTCAAAATCCTCAGCAGTGTGTCCACGGTTTATGCGCTTAAGCGTCTCTGTATTGGAGCTTTGCAGGCCCATTTCCAGCCAGGTCTCCTTGGTTGGGAATCGGGCCATTATCGAGATTTTCTGCAGGTCCAGGCAATCCGGCCTGGTTCCTATGCAGAGAACCCTCAGGTCCGGCAGAGAGTCTAATTCTCTCAAAATGTTGTTAATTCTGGAGGCAGGGCCGTAAGAGTTGCTGTAGGATTGCAGATATGCCGCGAACAAAGAGCTGGGTTGCCTGGAAAGAAATTTTGTACGCCAGTAATGGTACTGCTCCTTCAGGCTCATCCCTGATGAGTAGAGTCCTGTACCTGAACCTGCGGGATTGCAGAATACACAGCCTTTCCTGGAGAGGGTGCCGTCCCTGTTGGGGCAGTGGAAACCGGCGTCCAGCGGGATCTTTTGTACCCGGGTGCCGAATTTTTTTTTCCAGTGGCTGGAGAGCTGGTGATAAGTATCCATTCCAAAAAACGCAATCTTGCTGTATTGCCAGTTGAGTCTTCTTCTGATATTATTTTTTAGATGGGGCCATTACGAAATACAGACAGCAGTGGCTGCCGGGAAGACACGGCCTTACCCAAAAAAGATACCTGCTAGCTGTACACATACACCCTACAGTAAGCATATTCAATCCCCGGGTCAATTCAGTGGCTTGAGCCGCACCCGATTTTGACTTTACCATTGACCCTTATTTCCGAACGTGGATTTTTATCAGCCTGCAGAGTGGAAACATTTAAGCGGAGAAAAGATATGACGAGAATTCTGGACCGACTTTTTGGAGCTATGTCCAACGACCTGGCCATTGACCTGGGAACTGCCAATACCTGTGTGTATGTAAAAAGTAAGGGGATTGTTCTGCGGGAGCCTTCAGTGGTAGCGGTCAAGAGAGATTTGCGCGGCAACAACAAGGTTCTGGCGGTGGGAGAAGAAGCCAAGAGAATGCTCGGGCGTACTCCGGGTAATATTTCAGCCATCCGCCCCATGAAGGACGGAGTCATAGCCGACTTTGAAGTCACCGAGGCCATGCTGAGGCATTTTATTATCAAGGTGCACAACAGCAGGCGGCTGGTGAGACCGCGTATAATCATCTGCGTGCCAACGGGCATCACCCAGGTGGAAAAAAGGGCTGTCAAGGAATCCGCCCAGAGTGCCGGAGCCAGGGAAGTCTATCTCATTGAGGAGCCCATGGCCGCAGCCATTGGGGCCAACCTGCCCATTACAGAGCCCACTTCCAATATGGTTGTGGATATAGGGGGTGGGACCACCGAGGTAGCGGTGATCTCTCTGTCCGGAATAGTCTACAGCAAGTCTGTCCGGGTGGGCGGTGACAAAATGGACGACTCCATCAAGCATCACGTCAAGCGCAAGTACAATATGCTCATCGGGGAGAGCAATGCGGAAATTATAAAAAACACCATAGCTTCGGCCTATCCACTGGATGAAGAGCAGCAGATGGTGGTCAAGGGCCGGGATCTGGTTTCCGGAATCCCGCAGAATATCACCATTACTTCAGAAGAGGTGCGCAAAGCCATTTCAGAACAGGTGGAGAGCATTGTCCAGGCGGTAAGAATCGCCCTTGAACAGACACCCCCGGAACTGGCCGCTGATATCGTGGACCGCGGGATAGTACTGACAGGGGGAGGAGCTTTGCTCAAGGGCCTGGACAGGCTGCTCATGGACGAGACCTCTCTGCCCATTACGGTGATAGAAGATCCGCTTTCCACGGTGGCCATCGGTTCGGGCAAGGTCCTGGATAATCTGGATGTGCTCAAGGAGGTAACCATAGATTAACCTGGATATTTCTGCCAAAAAAATAATCGGCTTATTCTTTGTCTGCGTTGCTCTGTATCTGGGTCTTTATACCTGGAACGCGCGTACGGGAGTCCTGGACCGCCTGGCTGCGGATTCAGGCCTGGAATTCGTGGGCTGGGTAATAAAACCGGGTGTCCGGGTGCATTCCATGGCCGAGGAATTCTGGGACAACTACGTATATCTGGTGGACGTTCACCAGGAGAACAGGGAGCTTCGCCGCGAAGTTGACAGTCTCAAGCTGCAGATTGCGGCCAAGTCTGAAAAGGCTGCTTTTGCTGAAAGGCTTGAAGAGCTTCTGGAATTTACCTCACCTCCGGGATGGAAGAGCAGCGGCCTGCGGGTGATAGCTCACAGCTACGGTCCTCTGGGTGTGCTGGAGTCCATTATAGTGGACAAGGGCAGGCTTCAGGGGATAAAGCCCGACATGCCGGTGGTAGCCCCGGAAGGTGTTCTGGGAAGGACCTTTAAAACAGGCCTGAATTTTTCAACCGTGCTTTTGCTTTCAGACCCCAACAGCCGTATACCAGTGGTGAGTTCACGGTCCAGGACCCCCGGCATAATCGTTGGACAGGGACAGAACAAATCTCTGACAGTTCAGTATGTGCATTTAAATGCTGCGCTGCAGGAGGGAGAATACCTGGTTACTTCCGGTACAGCCGGGATCTATCCCAAAGGCCTGCCAGTGGCCAGAGTGAGCCGGGTGGAGCGTTCCCAAATCCGCCTGTTTCAGCTGGTGGAAGCTGAAAAGCTGGTTTCGGTGATGGACAGGGAAGAGGTCATGGTTCTGGAGAATGTTACAAAGTTGAGAACGGGCTATCTGAACTTCGATGGTATTATCCGGGACTTTTCAGAGGAGGATATGCTGTTGTACGAGCAGAGCGGCTACGGATTTTAACAAAGAACTTAGAAGTAAAGGAACTTATCTGTTCAAACATACAGCATTCTGGATTTCTTTCACCATCCTTGCGATCTGGGGGCAGTTTTTCGTGCCCGGCACAGATTTCTTCACTCCGGGACTTGTGGTGCTTGTTCAGTTCGGATTTTTCAACGCAGCCTTCTGGCTGGGGTGCTTCTGGCTGCTCCTGCAGGAGGGGACCGGTAACCTGGCCTTCGGGACCATTATCCTGTATTATGCAGGACTGGCCATGCTCTATTCGTTGGCCAGCATTTTTTTTGAATCCAGAAATGTTTTGTTCATGGCCTTATTATTTCTGTTTCTTGCTGTATATAAAAAAGGTCTTGTCATGGTCATGGCCGGTATGCAGGATCTTGGTCAGTCGGTGCACATGAATGCGGAGTCCGTGCTTATTCAGTTTGCTGTGCATTTTATCCTCTGGATGTTAATATATAATTTTTTTAATAAGTACATAATGCATGAGTTTGTTCCAAGAAAAAAGCCTGCTGCGTGAAAGGCTGGGATACAATTTTTTATTGTTTCTGATTGTGGCCCTGTTTTGTGTGTTTGCGGTGCGGTTATGGTATCTGCAGGTATATAAGGCGGAGTATTTTTTTGAAAAAGCCCAGGACAACGTGCAGCGCAGGCAGCTTGTCTATGCCCCGAGGGGGCTTTTCCTGGACCGCGACGGCAGGCTGCTGGCGGTAAACGAGCCTTCCTACAGCCTGGCCCTGGTGCGGGAGGACACCCCGGACATCGACCGGACCCTGAAGCAGGTAAGCAGGTGGACAAACATCCCACTTGAGCAGATCCAGGATGAGTTCCATCGGGGGCGTACCATGGTCAGGTCCTTTGAAAAGCAGGTCCTGGTATCCAACCTTTCCTACGAGCTGTTGACCAGGGTGGAGACCGAGGTGCCTTACTGGCCGGGGGTAAAGATCATGGTGCAGCCCAGGAGGAAATATCTGCAGGGAGAAGTGCTGTCGCACGTCCTGGGATACGTGGCTCAGGCCAGTGAGGAGGAACTCAGGAAAGACCCCGGGCTGCGCCTGGGGGATAATGTCGGCAAGCACGGACTTGAATTTACCATGGAGCAGACCCTGCGAGGCACCAAGGGGCTTAAACAGCTTGAGGTGGATGCCGCCGGGAGGGTATTGCGGGAAAAGATCCTGGATGATCCTGTATCCGGGGAGGATGTACAACTGAGCATAGACCTGGATCTCCAGGAGTACATCTATTACCAGATGCAGGGAAAGACCGGAGCGGTGGTGGTTCTGGATGCCGATACCGGCCAGGTCAGAGCCCTGGTGAGCACCCCGGGGTATGACAACAACAAGTTCGTTTTCGGCATATCCCATTCTGACTGGAGGGACCTTGTTGAGAATCCGCACAGGCCCCTGCGCAACAGAACCATCCAGAACGCTTATCCCCCGGGTTCCGTATTCAAGCCGGTTATGGCCGCCCTGGGCCTTGAAGAGGGTTTTGATCCAAAAGATGAAATTTTCTGCAGGGCCCGCTACAGGCTGGGTAACCGGGTATTCAGGTGCTGGCATCATCATGGAGATGTGGACATGCACAAGGCCCTGGTACAGTCCTGCGATACTTATTTTTATAAACTCGCCCGCAAGCTGGGTGTGGACAAGATGAGCCCATTTGCAAAAAACAGCGGCCTGGGGAAGCATACCGGAATCAATCTGCCCCACGAAAGGGCCGGTATCATACCGGACAGGGAGTGGAAGCTTCGAAATGTAGGCGAGGCCTGGAGAGGGGGGGACAACCTGAATATGGTCATAGGACAGGGTTTTGTGCAGACCACTCCCCTTCAGATGGCTGTTTTTACCGCAGCACTGGTCAATGGGGGGACTCTTTACAGACCAAGTCTTCTTCTTAAGGAAAAAAAGCTGGATCCTGAACCCTTGCCGTGGCAGGAAGAAACTCTGGATTTTATTTACCAGGCCATGGTGGATACAGTGGAAAATGAACGCGGTACAGCCAGACGTCTCCGGACCAGGGATGTGGAGGTAGGGGGCAAGACCGGTACTGCCCAGGTGGTGAGGTTAATGCCTGAACATGCAGAAGACGACCTGGAGGCGGTTGACTACTGGTTCAGGCATCACGGCTGGATGATCAGTACTGCCAGAAAGGGAGATGAGAATTATGCAGTGGCCACCCTTGTGGAGCACGGCGGTTCCGGTTCCAGAGCAGCCGGCCCGGTGGTCAAGTCCATCTACGACTATCTCTTCAGTCCCAAGAAGGTGGCAGAAGAGGACCTTCCATGATCGACAGGCAGCTGGTTCTGCATATAAACTGGTATATGCTGGCTCTGGTGGCTTTGCTTTTCTCCGCCGGGGTTCTCAATCTTTATTCCGCCAGCGCCTTCAGAATGGGCGAGGGAACAACTCTGAACAATTTCTACAGCAGGCAGCTTTTATGGGGAGGAGCGGGCTTTCTGGCCATGTTTCTGGTTATGTCCTTCGACTACAGGCACTTGAAGGTCATGTCCTGGTATATTTACGCCGTATCCCTGATTCTGCTTGCCTGCGTTTTTTTCTGGGGAGTATCCATTTACGGAGCGCAAAGGTGGCTGCATCTGGGTTTTTTAAGCTTTCAGCCCAGTGAACTGGTGAAGCTGGGTGCCATGATTCTCATGGCCCATATATTGTCACGGGATGAATATCCTCTTCAGCTCAGGGACCTGCTCAAGGTACTTGTAATTATCATCATACCGGTAATCATGGTGGCCAGGCAGCCGGACCTGGGCTCGGCCCTGGTCATACTTTTTCTCCTGGCCGGCATAGTTGTATACCATGGTATAGACAGAAAGCTGGTCAAGGTGCTTCTGGTGCTGCTGCCCTTGGTCGCCCCCCTGTTCTGGTTAATGCTGCACGACTACCAGAAAACCAGGCTGCTCAGTTTTTTGAATCCAGCCCAGGATCCTCTGGGTTCTGGCTATCATGTCATTCAGTCTCAGATTGCGGTGGGATCAGGGGGATTCTGGGGCAAGGGCTTCATGGAGGGGACCCAGAGCCAGCTCAGGTTTCTGCCTGAAAAACATACAGATTTTGCTTTTTCGGTTTTCAGCGAGGAATGGGGCTTTCTAGGGGCCCTGATTCTTCTTCTGGTCTTCTGTATTTTTTTATACCATGTGCTGTCATCTTCACAGCAGGCCAAGGACAGGTTCGGTTCCCTTTTGTGTGTCGGTGTGTTTTTTTATTTTTTTCTGCAGATAATGGTCAATATGGGAATGGTGCTGGGGATGTTGCCCGTGGTGGGTATTCCCATGCCCTTTATAAGCTACGGGGGCACCTCGGCCCTGGTGAACTTCATCATGGTGGGGCTGGTACTTAATGTTTCCATGCGCCGCTACATGTTCAAGAGCTGAAAGCTATGCTGGGTATTTTCAAATTCAGGGATAAAGGAGTGAAAATGGGCAAGGACGAAATAAATGCTTTCATGGGGACCGGAACTGCATACAAGGGCAAGCTGGATTTCAAGGGTACCGTCAGGGTGGATGGGGAGTTTGAGGGCGAGATAAATTCCGAGGGGACGCTCATTATAGGTCAGGATGCCGTGGTGAAGGGAACAGTCAGTGTGGGGCAGCTGATGCTTAGCGGGGTCCTGGAAGGGGACGTCAAGGCCCTGACCAGGGTTACGCTGTACAAGCAGTCCAACATTACCGGAAAAATCAACACCCCTTCTCTCATGGTTGAAGAAGGGGCTGTAATCAGGGGAGAGATCAATATGGACGGCAACATTGACACAGCTCTGCCCTCGGAGAAAGATGATGAGAAGGTGGATTAGTGGGTATGGGTTAAGGTCCAGGGGGGATTTTTTATACGCCTGATGCCGCCGGGGCAAGTTCTGGCTGCAAGCAGACAGATCATAACATTTTATGTGAAAATATTCGCGAATAAGGAAATAATTATTCAGTTGTTTTGCCTTATTTTTGCAGGGCGACTACTGCTTATCCTTTGAAAATCCTAGTTGCAGGGGTTTTTTTCACAGGGTGGGAAATGTGGAAAAAGCCTTTGACACAAGCTTGCAAATTGGCTAAAGCCAAATAGAAATTTTACAGGCAAAGCCAGCTTTGAACCAAAATTCACATTCTCCGGAG
>Ga0207421_10001199_pt1 | contig 33667 bp, 36 predicted proteins | sample SodLakKL_010_SED_4_FD_187542 | JGI IMG/M metagenome (GOLD analysis project Ga0207421, IMG submission 187542) | Alkaline sediment microbial communities from Lake Tanatar, Kulunda Steppe, Russia - 8KL_010_SED (SPAdes) (version 2) | ecosystem: Environmental > Aquatic > Non-marine Saline and...
AGTTGGGGGGGCGCGGCAGGTCCGCGGGCGCCAGCGGGTTGGGATCGGCAAGGATGTGATCGGCCGCCGAGCGTGCGTACACAAGGCATTCCAGCAACGAGTTGCTCGCCATCCGGTTGGCGCCGTGCAGGCCGGTGTAGGAGACCTCGCCCGCCGCATACAGCCCCGGCAGGTCGGTCTGTCCGTCGGCGTTGACCATGATGCCGCCGCAGGTGTAGTGGGCCGCGGGGACGACCGGCAGCGGTTCCCGGGTCATGTCGAAGCCGTACTCCAGGCAGCGCTGGTGGATCATGGGGAAGTGTTCGCGCACGAACTCCGGGCTTCTGTGGCTGATGTCGAGGAAGACGCAATCGAGGCCCAGGCGCTTCATCTCGTGGTCGATCGCCCGAGCGACGATGTCTCTCGGAGCCAGTTCGCCGCGGCGATCGAAGTGCTGCATGAACCGGCTGCCGTCGGGCAGCAGCAGCCGGCCGCCCTCGCCACGCACCGCTTCCGAGATCAGAAAGGACTTGGCCTGGGGATGGAACAGGCAGGTCGGATGGAACTGCATGAATTCCATGTTCGCGACGCGGCACCCGGCCCGCCACGCCATCGCGATGCCGTCTCCCGTCGCGCCATCGGGATTGGAGCTGTAGAGGTAGACCTTGCTCGCGCCGCCGGTGGCCAGAATGACTACCGGGGCGAGCACGGTCTGTACCTGGCGGGTCTCGCCATCCTGCACATAGGCGCCGATCACCCGCGGCTTTCCATCGATCTCGTGCACGATGAGGTCCACGGCCAGATGCCGCTCGAAGACCTCGATCCGCGGCTGCGCCCGCGCGGTCTCCACCAGGGCCTCCTCGATCGCCTGACCGGTTGCATCAGCGGCGTGTGCGACCCGACGCGCGCTGTGACCGCCCTCACGCGTGAGGTGCAGCCGGCTGCGTCCCTCGTGGGCCTCGCGGGTGAATGGCACCCCCAGACCCATCAACCATTTGATGGCCTCGGGGCCCGCGGCTACGGTCCGGCGGACCGCCTCGATCTCACAGAGGCCGGCGCCCGCATCGAGCGTGTCCGAGACGTGTGAGTCGAAGGAGTCCGTCTTGTCCAGCACTGCCGATATCCCGCCCTGGGCGTAGCGTGTGCTTCCCTCCTCCACCGGGCCCTTACTAATGATCGCGACACGCCGAAAGGGCGCCAGGTGGAGGGCTGCGGTCAGGCCGGCCGCGCCGCTTCCGATGATGAGCACGTCGAAGCGTTCCTGGGCGGGGCCCATTTGTGTTGCGGCCATGGCTCAGGTAAGTTTCCGGCGTGATTCCGCGCGCAGATCGGCGCGCTTTGGAACGCCAGGGACGACCAGGACGAACTTCATCATGTTTACAGGGTCCATGCAGCCAAGAGTACCGGAGTTGGCGCTCGGGGCGGGAGTGCCCGCATGAGCGAAAAGGCTTCAGACGAGGCCCTTGTCCAGCGCGTTCAGCGCGGGGAGAAGGCGGCCTTTGACATCCTGGTCCTCAAGTACCAGCACAAGATCATCAACCTGGTGGGGCGCTACGTGCACGATCATGCCGCGGCTCTGGACGTTTCCCAAGAGGCCTTCATCAAGGCCTACCGGGGACTCGCGAACTTTCGTGGTGAAAGCGCCTTCTATACATGGTTGTATCGCATTGCGATCAATACCGCGAAGAATTACCTGGTCGCACAGGGACGGCGGCGACCGGAAGCCGAAGTGGATGTGCAGGACGCCGAGCAGATGGGAGGTGATTCCGCACTCAAGGAGAATGCAACCCCGGAAGGGGAGTTGTTGTCACAGGAGATACAGGCGGCAGTGCAGCGGACAATCGAGCGGTTGCCGGATGATCTGCGCACCGCGATCACGTTGCGTGAACTCGAGGGACTGAGCTACGAGGAGATTGCCCAGACCATGGGATGTCCGATCGGAACGGTTCGGTCGCGCATCTTCCGGGCCCGCGAGGCCATAGACCGGACCCTGCGTCCACTGCTAAACGATTGAGCGAGCAGAGAATGAATAACCAAGTGAGCAAATCCGAGCGTCTATCCGCTCTCATCGACAACGAAACCGACACCTTCGAGACCCGCCGCCTGATCGATGAATTGATGAAGTCCGGGGAGGACCGGGCTCAGTGGTCACGCTATCACCTCATCGGTGACAGTCTGCGTGGCGGAATGACGCAGGTCGCCCCTGCAGATTTCCTCGCCCGCGTGCAGGAAGGTATCGCCGAGGACGGACCGCTCGACGTATCGGTCGGGTCAGGACAGAAGTTGCGCTGGCTGAAGCCGGTAGCGGGTGTCGGCGTCGCCGCGACGGTGGCGATGGTATCGCTGCTGGGGCTGCAGATGGTCACTGGCGGCGGCGACGATGCTCCGGTCGTCACGGTCGAAGTCGCCCCGGCGTCGGAGCCCGACGCGACCGAATTGGTGACGGGCCCCGATCCCCGCTTCGCACGTTATCTGGAAAACCACGCGGAACTGGTTGCCCCGGGCTCCTCGGCGTTTGCCCGGGTCCGGAATTCGGTTGACGGCGAGTAGCCCGGGGATGTTGCGTTGGTGCCGTTACCTCCCGGCAACGCTGCTCATGCTGCTGTCGTTTACGCTGCATGCCGGGGATGAAGACCCCAATCTCTGGCTGGAGCGCATGGGGCAGAGCCTGCACACTTACAGCTACGAGGGGACCTTCATCTTCCAGCGCGGCGATCGCATCGACACGGTGCGGGTGGTGCATGCGGCGGAAGATGGTGGCTACCGGGAGCGACTGCAGACGCTCACAGGTTCCGCGCGCGAGGTCATCCGTTCGGTGGATCGCATCAGTGCCATCAAGGGTGCGCGCGTGGAGGGGGATGGCGGACAGCAGGGCGCGCCGCAAAGGCCCCCGGCGATCGCCGGCTCAATGCTGCGTGCCAACGAGCATTATGACCTGAAATCGCCGGGACACGATCGTATTGCCGGCTTCTCCTGTTACATGCTGCACGCGAAGGCACGGGACGCCTACCGCTACAGTCATCAGTATTGCCTGCACCGAGATACCGGCCTGCCCCTGTTGAGCGAACTGATCGACGCTGATGGGCAGCTCCTGGAGCGACTGGTCTTCACTGAGCTGGAATTCCTGGACGTCGTCTTCGAGGAATCGCTGAAGGCGCGCGGCTGTGACACCCGGCATATCGAAGTGCGTGCCGCAGACGGCGGGGGCGCGGTGACTGGACAGGACGGGGAGTGGTACTTCGAGGGTCTCCCTCCCGGCTTTTCCACGGTCCTCGCCACCGAGCGTGTGTTCGGTGCGGATTCCGCGCCGTCGCTGCATTTCGTTCTCAGCGACGGATTGGCCACCGTCTCCGTTTACGTCGCCACCGCCGGAGAGGTCTCCGAGGCCTTCGAGGGATACACGCGTTCCGGCGCCACGTATGCCGTGGCGCGGCCTGTAGCGGGGCGCCAGGTGACGGTCGTCGGAGAGGTGCCGAAGAATACGGTCGAATGGATTGCCGATTCGGCTCGCTTCCGGGCCGCGGATGCCGGCGAAGACGCACCGGCACGCTGAATCTCCGGCGATGAGCGACTGGATCGAGGAACAGGGCGTCGTCGTGAACGCCGATGATGCCTGGGCGACGGTGCGCATGCAGCGTCAGTCCACCTGCGGTTCCTGCGCCGCGCGCAGCGGTTGCGGCAACGGCGTTCTGTCCGAGGTGCTGGGGCGCCGCGCGCTGGAGCTACGTTTGGCCAATGTCCATGGTTTGAGACCCGGCGACCGTGTAACTTTGGGGATTCGCGATCGTGCGCTGGTTTCGGGTGCTGTGGCGATGTACCTTCTGCCGCTGTTTGGCCTGATCGCGGCGCCGACACTGCTGGGAGCGCTTTTTTCCGGTCTGTCCGAGGGCTGGCTGATTCTGGCCGGTGCGGGCGGTTTCGGTTTGGGCCTGTTGCTCGTGCGGCGCTGGCTGCGCGCCCAGGGACAGCGGTTCGACCCGGTGCTGCTTGGATGCGAGCCAGCGCGTCTTTCACCAGCGCAGATGGCCGGTCCGGGCGGCCTATCCCGTCCTGATTCCTGAGCGCCGACGGCGGAAATCCCGTGTCGGATCGGCGCGAAGCATCGTTCCCGCGAAAGGCGGCGTGAACCCCCCTGGATCCTAGCCGCCTTCGTCAACGGGAACTTGCGCGCCCGGATCCCCTCTAGAGTGATACCTACCGACCCCTGAAGGTGCACATGAAAGCTTATCGATGGTTCTTCCTGGCGACGGTGCTGATTGCGCTCTCGATACCCGCATCCGCACGCCACCTGCCTGATTTCGTCGACCTGGCGGAACAATACAGCCCTGCGGTAGTGAATATTTCCACGTCTCGTGAGCGGCCCGCAGTGGAAAGCAGGGGGGGCGGGACGCCCGAGATTCCCGAGGGTATGCCGTTCGGTGATCTCCTCGAGCGTTTCTTCGGCGAGCGCGGCCAACCCGGTTTGCCCGAGCGTTTCGAACGTGGGTCGATGGGGTCCGGCTTCATCTACACCGAAGACGGTTACATCCTGACCAATCACCATGTGATCGAAAACGGTGGCGAGATCGTGGTGCGCCTTTCCGATCGGCGCGTCTTCACCGCTGAACTGATCGGTTCGGACCCACAGAGCGATGTGGCGGTGCTGAAGATCGACGCCGACGATCTGCCGACACTGAAGCTGGGAAGCTCGGAGTCCCTGAGGGTCGGCGAATGGGTGCTGGCGATCGGATCACCGTTCGGCTTCGATCACTCGGTGACGGCGGGCATCGTCAGTGCGAAAGGCCGTAGTCTTCCCTCCGACAACTACGTTCCGTTCATCCAGACCGACGTGGCCATCAACCCGGGCAACTCCGGCGGTCCGCTGTTCAACATGGACGGCGAAGTGGTCGGTATCAACTCGCAGATCTACAGTCGCACCGGCGGCTTCATGGGCCTCTCCTTCGCGATCCCGATCGACATGGCCGTCGAGGTGGCCCGGCAGCTGCGCGAGACCGGCACCGTCACTCGCGGCTGGCTGGGGGTGCTGATCCAGGAAGTGACGCGTGAACTGGCGGATTCCTTCGGCATGTCCCGGCCGACCGGTGCGCTGGTGGCGCAGGTGCAGCCGGACAGCCCGGCCGAAAAGGCCGGCTTCCGCACGGGAGACGTGATTCTGCGTTTCAACGGGATCGACGTGCCCCGCTCCAGTGCCCTGCCGCCGATCGTCGGCAGGACCCCGGTCGGTTCCGAAGTCGATGTGGACGTGCGCCGCGGCGATGAAGAGATCGTCATCGGGGTGACCATCGAAGCGCTCCCCGAGGAAGTGGCCAGTGCCCGCAGTCGTACGCCCGCGCCGCCGGTACAGCCCCAGAGTCTGCTGGGAATGCAGGTGGAGCCCCTGACCGAAGAGGAACGGTCGGCGCTGGGTCTGGGCGAGGCAGGCATCCGGGTCGTCGAGGTGACGGCCAACCCCGCGCGCGCCGCTGGTGTGCGCTCCGGTGACGTGATCGCGCAGTTTGGTGGCGACCCCGTGACCTCCGTCGATGACTTCCGGGAGAAGGTGGAAGCCGCCGCGGCCGGGCGATCCGTGCCGGTATTGATTCACCGCGACGGCAACCCCGTGTTCATCGCCCTGCGCATCCCCAATTCGTGACCGGTGCACGGCGCGGACTCGCCGGCCGCCCCGGCCAGCAACCCGCGTCATCCGCCCGCGATAGCACTCAGGGTCAGCCGGTTCGCCGGCTGACCCTTTACCATCGAGTCGACTGCGGTCTCTGCGAGCGGATGCTTGCGGAGCTATCGCTACTGGAAAGCCGTTATACTTTCGCGCTTGAGCGTATCGACATCGATGAGGAGCCGGGACTTTCCGCCCGTTTCAATGCCAAGGTCCCCGTGCTGGCGGTGGACGGAGAGATCCTCTGCTGCCATTTCCTCGATACGTCGGCCCTGATCGACGAGCTGACCCGGAATGACTGAGACCCGACTGACCCGCAACTTCTCCATCATCGCGCACATCGACCACGGGAAATCGACGCTCGCAGACCGGCTGATCCAGGTCTGTGGTGGTCTGGCCGAGCGCGAGATGGCGGAACAGGTGCTGGATTCGATGGACCTGGAACGCGAACGCGGGATCACCATCAAGGCGCAGAGCGTGTCGCTGTACTACGACGCCGCCGACGGCGAGCGCTACCAGCTCAACTTCATCGACACGCCCGGTCACGTCGATTTCTCCTACGAGGTGTCGCGCTCCCTCGCTGCCTGCGAAGGCGCGCTCCTGGTGGTGGACGCCTCGCAGGGCGTCGAGGCGCAAAGCGTCGCCAACTGCTACACGGCGATCGATCAGGGTCTGGAAGTGGTGCCGGTGCTGAACAAGATCGACCTGCCGGCCGCCGACCCCGACCGGGTCGCCACCGAAATCGAGGACGTGATCGGGATCGAGGCCGAGAATGCGATCCGGGTCTCGGCCAAGACCGGCGAGGGGATCCGGGACCTGCTGGAGGAACTGATTTGGCGGATTCCGCCTCCGGAAGGCAGTGCCGACGCGCCACTGCGGGCGCTGGTCATCGACTCCTGGTATGACAACTACCTCGGTGTCGTGGCCCTGGTGCGGGTCAAGTCCGGACGCCTCTACGCCAAGCGCCGGATCATCGCAATGTCGGTGGGCCGCGCCTACGAGGTCGATCGTGTCGGTGTGTTCACACCGAAACCGTTGGACAAGCCGTTCCTGGAGGTCGGCGAGGTCGGCTACGTCATCGCCAGCATCAAGGACATCACCGGCGCCAAGGTCGGCGACACCTTCACCGACGCGCAAAAGCCAGCCGAGAACCCGCTCCCCGGCTTCAAGGAAGTCCAGTCCCGGGTCTTTGCCGGCCTGTTCCCGATCAGCGCGGAGGACTTCAACGACCTGCGCGAGGCCTTGGACAAGCTGCGCCTGAACGATGCGTCCCTGCAGTTCGAACCGGAGACCTCGCAGGCGCTGGGCTTCGGCTTCCGTTGCGGCTTCCTTGGCATGCTGCACATGGAGATCGTGCAGGAGCGCCTCGAGCGCGAGTACGGGCTGGACCTGATCTCGACCGCGCCCACCGTGGTCTACGAGGTCGAAAAGACCAGCGGCGAGGTGGTGCCGGTGCACAATCCCTCGGAACTACCCCCGTCCAACGAGATCGCCGAGGTCCGCGAACCCATCATCCTCGCCAATATCCTGGCACCCCAGGAATACGTGGGCGCGGTAATGACCCTGTGCGTCGAGAAGCGCGGCGTGCAGGTGAAGATGCAGTACATGGGCAGGCAGGTCGCACTGTCCTATGAAATGCCGATGTCCGAGGTCGTGATGGATTTCTTTGACCGCCTGAAGTCGGCGACCAAGGGGTATGCCTCGTTCGATTATCAGCCGCTGCGCTTCCAGGCGGCGCCGCTCGTGCGGGTGGACATCCTGATCAACGGCGAGCGCGTCGATGCGTTGTCGGCCATCCTGCACCGCGATCAGGCCCAGAGCCGGGGGCGGGACCTGACCGAACGCATGTGTACCATCATCCCGCGGCAGATGTTCGAGGTCGCGATACAGGCAGCGATCGGCTCCAAGGTCATTGCGCGGTCGACGGTCAAGGCGCTGCGCAAGAACGTGCTCGCAAAGTGCTACGGCGGTGATGTCAGCCGCAAGCGCAAACTGCTGGAAAAACAGAAGGCCGGCAAGCGTCGCATGAAGCAGATCGGGCGAGTCGACGTACCCCAGGAGGCCTTCCTCGCCGTGTTGGGGACGGGCGAAAAGTGACGGGATCGCTTCTGATGAACGGCAGCAAGGAAAAGGATCGTTTATGACATTCAGCCTGGAGCTGATTTTGGTGCTGGCGACGCTGGTAACGGGCGTCATCTGGCTTGTGTGGGTCGTCGCGAGGCGTTGGATGAGTGCTGAACGGCGCGCGACGCTCCCTTGGTACGTCGACTATTCACGATCCTTCTTTCCGGTGCTGCTGATCGTCCTCGTGCTGCGGTCCTTCATCGCGGAGCCCTTCCGGATCCCCTCCGGTTCGATGATGCCCACCCTGCTGGTCGGCGACTTCATCCTGGTGAACAAGTTTTCCTATGGTGTGCGGTTGCCGGTCACGCGCACCGTGATCCTGGAGACGGGCAAGCCGGAGCGGGGCGACGTGGCGGTGTTCAAGTATCCCCGCAACCCGGCAGAGGATTACATCAAGCGCGTGGTCGGTCTTCCCGGAGACCGGATCGAATTCCGGGACCGGACGCTGTTCGTGAATGGCGAGCCCCAGGAGACCGAACTGATCGGGACCTACGAGGGCGTGGGTTCGGGCCGCATGATGACCGGAGCCAACCATTTCCGCGAGCATCTCGGTGCTACCCCCCACGAAATCCTGATGTGGGAGCAAAGCCCCGGCCTGACGGGAACGGTGCGGGTACCCGAAGGCCACTACTTCATGGTCGGCGACAACCGGGACAACAGCAACGACAGTCGCATGTGGGGCTTCGTGTCCGAGGATCTCCTGGTCGGTCGGGCCCTCTTCATTTGGCTGAACTGGGATTACACTGGTGGACACTGGGATTTCTCCCGGGTCGGTAACCGTATTCAATGACCATACAGAGGGGGATGGTGGCGATGATGAGATCCAGGCAAAGGACTCGTGGTGTTGGCGCGTTCACGGTGATCGTGTTCATCGTGTTCGCGGTGCTGGTCGCGAACTTCTTTCTGACCGTCGGCAAGGACTACCTGCAGTATTTCACAGTACGCAGTGTCGTCACGGACGTCGCCGCCGCGCCGGGAGCCGCCGAGCGGACCGACCGGCAGCTCTGGAGTGAGATCGACCGGCGTTTTTCGATCAACTCGGTCTATGAGCTGAAGGCGCCCGAGATCATCAGCTTCGCGGAGGACGGTGGCGGCCGTTTCATGTTGCTCGAGTACGAGGTGCGGCGTAACTTCTTCGCGAACCTCGACCTGGTCGCCAAGTTCAACCGCCGCGACAAGCTCGCGCCTTGACGGGTGCCGTCGCCCTTGTTCCGTCCTACCCCGGGTACGGGTCGGTAGAGGCTGATGTCCGACCCCCCGTTCCGATGATTTCCAAGGATTTTCGAAGCCTCCTGCCCGAGGCCCTGCGCGGCGCGCAGTCGCTGGAGCAGGCACTGACCCACCGCAGCGCGAGCGGCAGGCACAACGAGCGCCTGGAATTCCTCGGCGACGCGGTGTTGGGGCTCGTGATTGCCGACGCACTCTTTCAATCTCTGCCCGAAGCTCCGGAAGGCGACCTGACCCGTTTGCGGGCCGCGCTGGTCAATCGGGGTTCGCTGGCGGAACTCGCCCGCGCGGCCGGGATGGAGGGCGCTCTGAATCTCGGGCAGGGCGAGCGCAAGAGCGGCGGCCATCGGCGGGAGTCCATTCTCGCCGATGCACTGGAGGCGCTGATCGGAGCGAGCTACCAGGTGGCGGGATTCGATGCCGCGCGCGACTTTGTCCTGAATCTGTACGGGGATCGCCTCGCGGCCCTGCCCAGCGCCGAGTCCCTGAAGGACCCGAAGACCCGTCTGCAGGAGTTCCTGCAGGGACGGGGCCGGGAACTGCCTGAGTATCGGGTGCTGGAGGTCTCCGGGCCTGATCACCAACGGGCGTTCACGGTGGAGGTGCGGCTGCCCAGCGAGTCCTGGGGGCAACACGGCACTGGTCCCAGCCGTCGCGCGGCGGAGCAAGCGGCAGCCGAGGCGGCCCTGAATCGTCTGCAATCGGAGCCAGGTACATGAACGAAATGCAGGAGACGCATTGCGGCCTGGTGGCCCTGGTCGGACGTCCCAATGTTGGCAAGACCACCCTGTTGAACCGAATGGTCGGAGAGAAGCTGGCCGCGATCACCCGTAAGCCGCATACCACTCGTAACCGCATCCTCGGGATCGTGACCCGGGGTCGGGACCAGACGGTGCTGATCGATACCCCGGGGATCGATGCAGAGCGCAGTCGGCTGATGAACCGCGTGCTGAACCGCACCGCGGTCCAGGCGCTGGGAGATGCCGACATCGTCTGTTTCATCATCGAGGCCGGACGTTTCGACGCCGGCGATGCGTTCATCCTGGAGGCCATCCGCGCGGCCGCGCGACCCGCCGTGCTGGTCGTGAACAAGGTCGACCGGGTCGCCGACAAGAGCGCCCTGTTGCCCTTTCTGGAGGCCCGCGCAGGCGAATTCGACTACCTGGGCATCGTTCCGCTGTCGGGCAAGACCGGCAAGAATCTCGAGGGACTGATCGATGAACTGCGCAGGCATCTGCCGCAGGGGCCGTTCCTGTACGACCCCGAGCAGTTGAGCGATCGTCCCGAACGCTTCCGTGCCGAGGAGATGATCCGCGAGGCACTCCTGGAGCGTCTGGGGCAGGAAGTCCCCTATGCGGTGGCCGTGCGCGTCGAGGACTGGGAGGATCGTCCGGGCATCACCCATATCGATGCGCTGATTCTGGTCGAGCGTGACAGCCAGAAGGGCATCGTGATCGGCAAGGGCGGGCAGATGCTGAAGCGGATCGGCCAGGCGGCCCGCGAGCAGCTGGAGACGCTGCTCGGGCGCAAGATCATGCTGCGCCTGACCGTTCGCGTCGAGGAGGGTTGGTCGCAGAGCAATCGCGCCTTGCGGGAACTGGGGATCGAAGAGCCGCGGTGACGGCGGATCGGCAAGACCTGCTCGTTACGGGATTCGTGCTGCACGCTCGGCCGTTCCGCGAAAACAGCCGGATCCTGGAATTGATCACGCGTGACGCGGGCCGTCTCGCCGTGCTGGCGCGCGGCCGGGCCGGGAGCCTCCGACCCTTCGTGCTGCTCGACTTGGCCTGGCGCGGTCGGGGAGAGTTGCCCAGCCTGACGGTCGGCGAGGAGAGGCGGGCCTTCCCGCTGACCGGACGCGCGATGGTCTGCGCCCTGTACCTGAATGAACTGGTGCTGCACCTGTTCCCGCGTGATGTCCGTGCCGGAGACGCCGTTGCGATCCTGCAAGAGGCCTACCAGGGCCTGCTGGAACCGGAACGTCCCGAGCATGCGCTGCGCGCCGCCGAGTGGTCGCTCCTGTGCCTGCTGGACTCGGGTCTGGAGCACGTGTCCGGCGCGGAACTCGAAGCGGATGCACACTACCGCTATGAACCCGACGCGGGGCTGAGCGAACCCGTTGCCGCCGGGGCGCCCGGAGCCCTGAGCGGTGCGGCCCTGTGGGCGCTCGCCACGGGCTGCAGGCTGGCCGATAATGACCAGCGCGCCGCGCGTGACTTCATGCGCCGGCTCATCGATCAACACCTCGACGGTCGGGAGATCCAGACCCGGCGTCTTCTCTGACAGGAAAGACCGCATCATGGCAGCAGACGTCCTCCCTTCGCTCCGGCTCGGGGTCAACCTCGATCACATCGCCACCATCCGCCAGGCCCGCCATACTCCGTACCCGGACCTGATGCACGCGGTGCGCCTGGCCGAGGCCAGTGGGGCTGATTCCATCACCCTGCACCTGCGCGAGGACCGCCGCCACATTCAGGACGATGACGTCTTCGGCATCAAGCCACGTCTGGCCCGGCCACTGAATCTCGAAATGGCGGCGACCGACGGCATGCAGGCCATCGCCCTGAAACTGTTGCCGGAGGCCTGCTGCATCGTGCCGGAGCGGCGGGAGGAACTCACCACCGAGGGCGGTCTGGATGCCGCCGGACAGCAGGTTCGCCTGCGTGAATTCGTGCAGCCCCTGGCCGCTGCCGGGATCGAAGTCTCCCTGTTTGTCGAGCCGGACCTGCGCCAGTTGGAGGCCGCAGTCACCATCGGTGCGCACGTGGTCGAACTCCACACCGGCGCCTATGCGAATGCGCGTGACCCGGAGCAGCGGGCACACCTGGCCGAGGGGCTGTTCGAGGCGGCGCGGGTCGGGCACGAGATGGGGCTGGTGATCAACGCCGGACACGGACTGGACTACGACAACGTGCGGCCGATCGCGGCGCATCCGCTGTTTCATGAGCTCAACATCGGCCATTCGATCATCGCCCGCGCGCTGTTCACGGGTCTGCCCGAGGCGGTGAGTCACATGCGCAGTGTCATGGACGCGGCGCGCCGTGACGGCGCCTGAACGGGTGCATGGAACCCGTCGATGATTCTCGGCATCGGCACCGATCTGGTCCGCGTGGAGCGCCTGCGCCCCATGCTGGAGCGCCACGGCCCCCGGCTTCTCGAGCGCCTGCTGCATCCGGAGGAGCAGGAGGAGTTGCCTTCGGTTCGTCCCGAGGCCTTCGTCGCACGCCGTTTTGCCGCGAAGGAGGCCCTGGCCAAGGCGCTGGGCTGCGGCGTGGGTCGCGACATGGCGCTCAGCGAAGTCTGCGTGACCCATGACACGGCGGGCCGTCCCGGCTTCGCGTTGAACGGGGCCGCCGCCCGTACTGCCGCCCGCCTGGGCGTCGCCCGAATCCATCTCAGCATCAGCGACGAGCACGACTATGCCCAGGCCTTCGTCGTCCTCGAGGGTGAACCTGAACGGCTGGTTCCGCGCCATCCCGGTTGATTCCGGTCGCCCCGGCGACCGCTCGTGATGTCGAGTACGGACGCCTGGCCCCGCGGCGCCGTTGGGAGCCGTCCCAACCTGACTCCGACATTGGAGCCCCGTCATCGGGTGGGAGCCGCTATACTCTCGCGCCATGGCTACCGTGAACCCGGAATCCTTTCCCACGCTGGAGCAGTTTGTCGGCAACACCCCGCTGGTACGCCTGCAGCGCCTGGCTGCGGGTCTGCCCTCGTCGTTGCTGGTCAAGCTCGAGGGCAACAACCCCGCGGGGTCGGTGAAGGACCGGCCGGCGCTCAACATGATCCTGCAGGCCGAGGCGCGCGGCGAGATCCGTCCCGGCGACACCCTGATCGAGGCCACCAGTGGCAATACCGGCATCGCCCTGGCGATGGTGGCGGCGATCAAGGGCTACCGGATGATCCTGATCATGCCCGAAAACATGTCTGCGGAGCGTCGGGCCGCGATGAAGGCTTTCGGTGCCGAGATCGTCCTGGTGAGCCGTGAACAGAGCATGGAGGGCGCCCGGGACCTGGCGCAGCAGATGCAGCACGAGGGCAAGGGCAGGGTGCTCGATCAGTTCGCCAACCCGGACAATTCCGACGCGCACTATCGGGGCACGGGACCGGAGATCTGGCGCGACAGCGGGGGCAGGGTCACGCACTTCGTCTCGTCGATGGGGACCACTGGAACCATCATGGGGACCTCGCGCTATCTGAAGGAGTGCAACCCAGCGGTGCAGATCGTTGGGGTGCAGCCTACCGAGGGATCGTCGATTCCCGGTATCCGGCGCTGGCCCGAGGCCTACCTGCCGTCGATTTTCGATGCCTCCCGCGTGGATCGCACGCTGGATATCAGCCAGCAGGAGGCCGAGACCATGATGCGGCGGCTGGCCGCGGAGGAGGGAATCTTCGCCGGCGTGTCCTCGGGCGGTTCGGTGGCTGCTGCGTTGAAGGTCGCCGCGGAGGTCGAGGACGGTCTCGTGGTCGCGATCGTCTGCGACCGGGGCGACCGCTACATCTCCACCGGCGTGTACCCCGCGTGACCGGCGGACCCGTGCTGGTCTTCGATCTGGAGACCGTTCCCGACATCGATGGCGCACGGCGGCTGCACGACTTCGCGGGACTGTCGGACCAGGAGGTCGCCGAGGCCTTGTTTGCGCTACGCCGGATCAAAACCGGCTCCGAGTTCCTGGCCCATCCCCTGCATCGGATCGTATCGATCGGCGTGCTGTACCGGGGCGGTGACCAGATCAAGCTGTCCGCCTTCGGGCGCGAGAGTGAGGACGAAGCGGATCTGCTGCGGCAGTTCTTCGATGTGATCGAGAAACGGACACCGACCCTGGTGAGCTGGAACGGCGGCGGTTTCGATCTGCCGGTGCTGCATTACCGTGCCCTGCTGCACGGTGTGAGCGCGCCGCGGTACTGGGATCAGGGCGACGACGACCGCAGCTTCCGCTACAACAACTACCTCGGTCGCTTTCACTGGCGCCACATCGACCTGATGGATGTGCTGGCCGCCTACCAGATGCGGGCCACCGCGGGGCTGGACACGATCGCCTCGCTGCTTGGCTTTCCGGGCAAGCTGGGCATGGACGGCAGCAAGGTCTGGCCGGCCTGGCGCCACGGGGACCGGGCCCGCATCCACGACTACGTGGAACACGACGTGCTCAACACCTATCTCGTGTATCTGCGCTTCGAGGTGATGCGCGGAAGCCTGAACCCCGAGGCGCTGGAACGGCGCGAGACGCAGCTTCGGGACTACCTGGTCCATTCGGGTAGAGCCCACCTGGACGAATTCCTGGCCGCATGGCGCGGTGCCGGCCCCGCGCCTGCGTCGGCATGAGCATCGACCGCAGCCCGTTCGAACTGCAGATCGACGACCTGACCCTGGACGGGCAGGGCGTGGGCCGGCGCGAAGGCAAGGCCTGCTTCGTCGCCGGCGCGCTGCCCGGCGAGCGCGTACGCGCGGTGCAGACCGGGCGCAAGCGCAACTTCGATACTGCGCAATTGGAGGCGGTAATGGAGCCCGCCCCGGAGCGCGTAGAGCCGCCCTGCGAATGGTTCGGCGTCTGCGGCGGCTGCCGGCTGATGCATGCGGAGGTCGACTTCCAGCGGCGCCTGAAGGAACGGAATCTGTTCGAGGCGCTGTCCCGTATCGGTCACGTCACCGCGGGGCAGCGGCTGGAGCCCCTGGTCGGGGATGACCTGGGGTACCGGCGCACGGCTCGGCTGGGCGTGAAATACGTTGCCAAGAAGGGCGGCACACTGGTTGGCTTTCGCGAACGCGCGGGCCGCTATCTCGCCGATATGTGGGATTGCCAGGTGCTGCATCCGGCGATCGGCGGGCGCATCCGGCAGCTGCGCCAGCTGATCGACGGGCTGGACGCGCGGGAGCGGATTCCCCAGATCGAGGCCGTGGTCGATGATGCCGGTACGGCCGCTCTGGTATTCCGTCATCTGCAGCCGCTGTCGCAGGCAGACCGTGACCGCCTCGCCGCATTCGCTGCCGAGGAAGGCCTGCAGGTTTACCTGCAGCCCGGCGGCCCGGACACCGTGCAGCAGCTTGCGGGACCGCAGGTACCACTCCGCTACGGGCATCCCGACTTCGGCGTGACGGTGGACTTCGGGCCGCTGGACTTCATTCAGGTGCATGCGGAGATCAACCGGCGCATGGTGCGCAGGGCGATCGATCTGCTCGAAACGGCACCCGATTCCCGCGTGCTGGACCTTTTCTGCGGGCTCGGAAATTTCACGCTGCCGCTGGCGCGTCGGGCCGGGGAAGTCGTTGGGGTCGAGGGCGACGCCCGGATGCTGGAGCGGGCGCGGGTCAATGCCGAGGGGCAGGGCATCCGCAATACCCGCTATGTCTGCGCCAATCTCGAGGACGAGGGCTTGCAGGACATGCCCTGGCTCGATGGCTCCTTCGACCGCGTGCTGCTGGATCCGCCGCGCACCGGTGCTGCGGCCGCGGTCGAGGCCATCGGTTCCCATGGGATTCCAAGGCTGCTCTACGTCTCCTGCAATCCCGCCACGCTGGCGCGCGATGCCGATCGGCTCGTGCATCACTTCGGTTACCGGCTGGATGCGGCCGGTATCATGGACATGTTCCCGCACACCGCGCACGTGGAATCGATGGCCGTGTTCGCGCGCGATTAGAACCGGCCGCCCCGGCGTCCTCGTGTTTCGTGCCTTTCGAGGTGCGGGTATCATCAAGAACGGACTGCCGGCGGGAAGATTCCGCCGGTTCGAAGTAGGGAGATCTGGATGCTGGAAATCGTTAAGGCGGGCGGTTGGCTGATGGTGCCGATCCTGCTCTGTTCCGTGATCGCGGTGGCCATCGTGCTCGAGCGCATCTGGGCGTTGCGACGTTCGCGGGTGGTGCCCCGCGGCCTCCTGCTGACGGTATGGGAACAGGCGCGGGGCGCAGGTCACGACGGCGGCGGGGTTCAACTCCAGCGCCTGCGTGCCCGTTCTCCCCTCGGCCAGGTGCTTGCTGCCGGCCTGGCCGCGCAGGATCACTCGCGCGAGGTGATGAAGGAGACCATCGAGGAGACCGGCCGACGGGTCGCGCATGAACTCGAGCGCTTCCTGAATACCCTCGGTACCATCGCGATGATCACTCCGCTGCTGGGTCTGCTGGGCACCGTGGTCGGCATGATCGAGGTCTTCAACGTGATCACCGACATCGGCGTGGGCAGCCCCCGTGATCTCGCCGGGGGAATCTCCCAGGCTCTGGTGACCACCGCGGCCGGCATCGGTGTGGCGATCCCGACGCTGATCTTTCATCGCTATTTCCGTGGACGGGTGGATGAACTGGTGCTCGAGATGGAGATGGAGGCCGTGAAGTTGGTGGAGGTGATCCACGGCGAGCGCAGCGCCTCCGGGGTCACTGCGTGAATTTTCGTCGCCCCAGGGCCGACGAGGCGGGGATCAACCTCACGCCGCTGATCGATGTGGTCTTCCTGCTGTTGATCTTCTTCATGGTTTCCACCACGTTCGACCGGCATGCCGATATCCAGATGCAGCTTCCCGCCGCGGACCGCGAGCCGGTCGCGACGGAACGGGCCTGGATCGACATCCTGGTGGACGCTACCGGCGAGTATTACGTGGATGGCAAGGAACTCGTGAATCGTCGCCCGGAGACCCTGGAGCGCGCGGTGGAGCAGGCGGTCAGCGAGCGGCCGGGTGACCCGGTGTTGATCCGGGCGGATGCCAACGCAACCCACCAGTCCGTGGTCACCGCGCTGGACGTGGTCGGGCGCCTCGGAATTTCCGCGGTCTCGATCGCGACGATCGGCCGGACCCCCGATGACGACTAGGGGGCCGTTGCCAGAGTACGACACCGGCTGGGCGGTCTATCGGCGGCTGCTGTCCTATGCCTTTTATTACTGGCCGATTCTGGTGGCTGCCACGATCACCATGATGATCATGGCGGGGACCGAGGCAGGCTTTGCCGCGCTGATGAAGCCGCTGATGGACGAATCCTTCGGCGCTGCGGAGAGCGACCTCGCCCGCTGGATACCGCTCCTCCTGATCCTGCTGTTTGCCGTCCGCGGTTTGGCCGAGTTCGGCGCGACCTACTCGATGCGTTATGTCGGGCGTCAGATCGTCAAGCGGCTGCGCAGGGAGTTGTTCGAGCGGCTGCTGGTGATGCCGGTCCAGCGGTTTCAGCACCAATCCAGCGGCGAACTGATCTCGCGCCTGACCTACAACGTCGAGCAGGTCGCAGGGGCCGCCACCGATGGCTTCAGCGTGCTGGTCAAGGATACCCTGACCGTCCTGGTGCTCCTGGCCTGGATGTTCTACCTGAGCGTCGTGCTGACCCTGACCATCCTGGTGATCGTGCCCGTGGTCGTCCTGGTGGTGAATGTCGTCAGCAAACAGTTCCGGCGCCTGTCCCATCGGATTCAGGGCAACATGAGCGACGTGACCCACGTGACCCAGGAGGTGATCGAGGGCCACCGTGTCGTGCGCATCTTCGGCGGCGAGACCTACGAGCGGGAACGCTTCGAGGGCATCAACGAGGGCAACCGCCGGCTGCACATGCGCATGGAGGGCATCAAGGCGGCGTACGTCCCGATCATCCAGTTCATCGTGGCGCTGGTCCTGGCCCTGATCATCTGGATGGCGACCTCCGACATTCTCGGCGAGCAGATCACCGCCGGGACCTTTGTCTCCTTTCTGACCGCGATGCTGCTGCTGCTGACGCCGATCCGCAGGCTCAGCAACATCAACGTAACGCTTCAGCGCGGCATCGCGGCGGGGCAGAACATCTTCGCGGTCCTCGACGAGGTTCCCGAGCGTGACGCCGGGCATACGCCGATGGAACGCGCCCGTGGCGCCCTGCGCCTGGAGAACGTGAGCTTTCGCTATGAGCCGGGCGGCCCGGATGTACTGCGGGATGTCGATCTGGACATCCAGCCGGGCGAGAGCGTGGCGCTGGTGGGCCGTTCCGGCAGCGGCAAGACGACACTGGTGAACCTGTTGCCGCGGTTTTTCCATCCCACCCGGGGCCGCATCCTGCTGGACGGACACGACATCGAGGATCTGCGTCTGCGTGACCTGCGCCGGCAGATCGCCTATGTCGGCCAGGACGTCACCTTGTTCGCCGATACCATCGCCGCCAATATCGCCTACGGGCGGGTCGAGTCCACCGAGGACGAGGTCCGCGAGGCGGCCGCGGCGGCCCATGCCCTCGAGTTCATCGAACGTTTGCCGGATGGCTTCGACACCCTGATCGGTGAGAACGGGGTGCTGCTCTCCGGTGGTCAACGGCAACGATTGGCGATCGCCCGAGCCCTGCTGCGCGACGCACCCTTGCTGATCCTGGACGAGGCGACTTCGGCCCTGGACAACGAGTCCGAGCGCATGGTGCAGGCGGCTTTGAGAACCCTGATGCACACTCGTACCACGGTGATCATCGCCCACCGGCTGTCCACCATCGAGCATGCGGACCGCATCGTGGTGCTTGATGCCGGCCGGGTGATGGAGGTGGGTCCGCACGCCGACCTGCTGGCCCGCGACGGCATCTACACCCATCTGTACCAGTTGCAGTTCCGTGATGCCGGGGCCGATTAGCCGGTGGCGGATCACGGATATGGTGCGGGTTTCGGGCTGGTGTGGCGTGCCGTGCTGCGCGACTACCGCCGCGGGGAGGGTCACCGGGCCCGCGCCCGCCTGGGCTTTCTGACGCCGCCCGAGGGCAGGGGCCGTGTGCTCTGGATCAAGGCGGGCGGCAGTCCGGATGCGCTGCGCCTGGGGGTGGAACTGCTGGGTGCGGTGCGTGACCGTCGCCGGGATCTGCGCCTGGTGATGACCTTCGAACGGGACGACCCGGACCTGCTCCGAGCCGTGCTGCGTCCCTGGCAACGGGTAGGGATCGGGTACGGACCCTGCGACCGACCACGCGTCGTCACGCGAGTCCTCGCGCGCTTCCAGCCCTGTGGGATCATCCTCGCCGAGTCGGATCCGCCGCTGAACCTGTTGCGCCGGACGCTGGCCCCGGTGGCAGCGGTGGGAACCGGCCCGGCTCCAGTGCCGGTGGCCGCAGCCTGGCCCGTCTCCGGTGCGGCGCAGCGTGACTGGGAGATGAACGGCCAGGCTGGCGACCTGCTGCCGCCGGCCGATCCACAGGCGCGTTTCGCCGAGGCGCAGGCGGATGTGGTGCTGCGTACACTGGCGGGTGGGGGCGAAAGGCGCCTTTGGTGGTGGCATGGTCGCGCGCAGCAGTGGCCGGAATGGCTCACTGCCTGGCGAGGAATGGCAACCGCAGCGGATGACATCCTGATGGCCAGCTTCGCCGATGCCGGGGCTCCCGAAGAGGCTGCTCTGAAAGTCAGTGCCTGGGACCGGAGCGGGCTTGCCGGCGGCAGCATCCTGCACATCGATGACCGGCGCTGGTTCGCCGCCGCTGCCAGCGCGGCCGACGCCGTACACCTGGCCGATCCGGGCCGTGCGGTCCTGTGGCAGGCGCTGGCCGCCGGCTGCGCGGTGACCCTGGGCCAGGAGGCAGCGGCCGCAACCCTCCCGGTCCCGATGCTCGCCTCCAACGGGGCCGTGGTCGACCACTGGCGCAGGCTGCGGGGCGACGACCATCAGCGTCGCAGCCTGGGCGATGCGGCCCGCCGGCGTTTCTGGGAAGAGCGGCGCCAGGTGGATGCGAATCTCGGGGCGCTGATGGATCGCGTTTGGACATGGTAGAGCAGTGGCTCTGGCGTCAGTGGAGCCATCGCGGGCCCTTCGCCGCGGCGATGTTTCCGCTGTCGCTCGTCTACGCGGGGTTGGCCACGTGGAAGCGCAACCGCTTGGAAGACAACCAGCGTTCCGTGTTCCTGCCCGTGAAGGCCGTGATCGTCGTCGGTAACCTGACCGTCGGCGGCAGCGGCAAGACCCCGATGACCGCCTGGCTGGCGCAGCGGCTGGTCAAGGCCGGCTTCCGACCTGGCATCGTCAGTCGCGGTTATGGCCGACGCCATGCCCAGGCGAGCCTGCTGGTCCGACCCGGTGCCGATCCGGCCGTGGTGGGCGACGAGCCGTTGATGCTGGCCCGGCGCACCGGCGTCCCGGTCTGGGTGGACCGGGATCGGGTGCGCGCGGCACGGGCCCTTGCGGAGGAGGAGGGGGTCGATGTGGTGATCTCGGACGACGGGTTGCAGCATCATCGGCTGCCGCGGGATATCAGTATCCTGATGCTCGATGGCCGCCGCCGCTTCGGCAACGGCCTCTGCCTGCCCGCCGGTCCCTTGCGCGAGCCGCGTTCGGCGGCTGCCCGGGCCGATTTCGTGGTGAACATGGGCGGCGTGCCGCAGCCAGGTGAGTACGCGATGGACCTGACCGCGTCCGATCGCGTTCACAGCGTGGCCCGGCCCGGCGTCGCCCGACCTCTGCGAGAGGTCGGGCGCTCCGCCCATGCGGTTGCCGGTATCGCCGATCCGGAGCGGTTCTTCCTGGCGCTCGACGCTGCAGGCGTGGACGTGATGCGGCATCCTTTTCCGGATCATCACCGCTTCCGTGCGCGCGACATCCGCTTCGACGATGACTTTCCGGTACTGATGACGGAGAAGGATGCCGTAAAATGCCGGGACTTTGCTGATGAGCGTCATTGGTACTGGCCGGTGTCGGCGCAGCCCGAACCCGCCTTCGAACAGGCGCTGTTGCAGCGCCTGGAAACCTGTCTACGGCTCAAATACCTGGGGTAAAACACGATGGACAAGCGCCTGCTCGATATTCTCGTCTGCCCGGTCACCAAGGGGCCGCTGCACTACGATCGCGAGGCGAAGGAGTTGATCTCGGTCTCTGCGGGACTGGCCTATCCGATCCGGGACGATATCCCGGTGATGCTCGAGGACGAGGCCCGCGTGCTGTCGGAGGAGGAAAAGAAGCGTTGGCGGGACAAATGAGTTAGCGTGAAAATACAGCCACGGAAGGACACGGACAGCACGGAAACGGCGGGTATTCAAGCTTTTTTCCGTGTGCTTCCGTGTTTTCCGTGGCGCGTTTTTTCATCGTCAGGAGTGGCGCAGGGCCATGGCAGTTAGGGCGGCCTTGGTCATTCGTCCCGGACAGCGCTGTGGAACGGCCCGCAAGCCGGTGGGTGAAACCGGCAAAGCCGGCCTCGGACGACGGCGGACAGGCAGCCGGCCCCTCCACGCTGACGTTGGCGGAGAAATCGGATGAGCACGGAACCCTTCATCGTTGTGATCCCGGCCCGCATGGCGTCCAGCCGGCTGCCGGGCAAGCCCCTGATCGCCATCGCCGGGCGTCCGCTGATCGCGCATGTGATCGCGCGGGCCCGGGAGAGCGCGGCGGAGCGGGTGATCGTCGCCAGCGAGGACCAGCGTGTGCTGGAAGTCGCGCTGCAGAGCGGTGCAGAGGCACGCTGGACCGACGCCGCCCTGGCTTCGGGCACGGATCGGATCGCCGCGGTTGCGCTGGAAGAGGAATGGTCGGACGACACTTGCGTGGTCAACCTGCAGGGCGATGAGCCGTTGACGCCCGGCTCGCTGCTGAATGACCTGGCGGCCCTGCTGCAGGCTCACCCCGGCGCCGACATGGCGACGCTGGGCATACCGATGCGTTCCGCAGCCGACCTGGAAGATCCCAATCAGGTGAAGCTGGTGACCGATGCGCGTGGGCGGGCCCTGTACTTCTCCCGTGCCCCTATTCCCTGGGATCGCGAGGCGCGGCGGTCCGGGCAGCCGCCCGATCTGACGCTGGCCCGGCGCCATCTGGGTCTTTACGCGTACCGGGCGGGCTTCCTGCGGCGTCTCACCGCGGAACCGCCGGCGGCCCTGGAACGGATGGAGCAACTGGAGCAGTTGCGGGCTCTGGCGATCGGGGCCTGGATTCAGGTTGGAATCGTAGACATTGCCGTGCCGCAGGGCGTCGACACGCCGGAAGACGTCGATCGGCTGGAGCGGCTTATGGCCGCAACGGTGCTGGTCTGACGACGCCGAGTCGGATCGGAATCTGGCCCAGGCGGCCAAAGGTCAGTGCGGGGTGGGGCGCGGCGTGGGACCAGGCACTGGTGCCCGGGTTGAACCAGCCGGCGTGCATTCCTGCGTTGCGGGCGCCCAGCACGTCGCAGACCGGGTCGTCGCCGATGTGCAGTATGGCCTCTGCAGGTAGGCCGACCCGGCGCGCCGCCGTCCGAAAGATTGCGGGATCCGGCTTGGCGGCACCGGCTTCCGCTGCCGGGATCGCGAAGTCGAAGAATTGGCCCAGCGGGGTCCGGAAGACGTCGGCATTGCCGTTGCTGATCGCTCCGAGGCGAAAATGCTGGCCCAGCACTTCGAGAACCGCGGCCGCCTCCGGGTCGGGCTCCACCTCGTTGCGCGCCAGCCAGAAGACCTCGAATCCTTCGGAGGCCATGCGCTCCGGGCAGGTGTCGGCTTCCAGCGCGATCCCGCGCAGCCAGCGTTTGCGCAGGCGGGTCAGGTCGTGGCGCTCGGACGCGGGCGCCGCACGCATGAACGCGCTCCGGGCCGCGACCAGCGCCGCCGGTGTATAGCGTGCGCAGACACTCGGTGCATGGACCCGCAGCCAGTCGTAGAAGCGCGCCTCGGCACGGTGAATGGCCGGCATGACGGGCCACAGCGTATCGTCGAGATCGAAGGTGACGCAGTGGATCTCGGCGGTGAATGCGGCGGTCTGGGCGGAAGCCTGGCTCATCGTCTGCATTGTAATGAATCCCGCCGCGTTCGCCGCAAACCCGTACAGACCCCCGGGAACGCCAGGCGACCGTGACGCGCCGGGAACACGCACTGAGGCCATGGAATGGTTTGCACGCCGGCCTCGATCCCGCAGAATGCGGGAAAAGCTGGCAACCTTGGGCTGACCATCCGGTGAATCAAGCGAGCGCCAATTCCTCCACCCCCGCGCCCGGGGGCCTACTCGGTGACCTTCGTGCCGCCGTGCAGCGCAACTGCGATATCGCCGACGCCCAGTTTGCCGGCAACTATTCCCTGTGCACCTACCTGCTGAAGATGCGCGAGTTCTATCGCTGGGAACGCGGTCTGCCGTTTTCCGCGGCACTGAACCGGCAGGAGGTCGGTGATTGGGTCAGTGAGCGCGAGCGCAGCTGGGAGGAACTCGAGGGCCTGTCGCCCGAGGCGCTGCGCCTGGGTGATGTGCAGCACGACCCGTTCGACCAGGAGGCGGTGAACCGGTCGCTGGATCCGTATGGACTGGTGTACGGGGCGGGGCTGGGGCGGGGCGCCCGTCCTCTCTTCTTCCTGGGCACCCTGCTGCGCCGCGAGGACTACAACGGCTATCAGGTTCATGTGGTCGGGGCAGAGGCTGCTCGCGACCTTGTGAGCCCGCCGGCGATGTCGCGGGACGACCAGATCTTCGTACGCCGGGAATCGGTGCGCCGCCTCGTGTTCGAGATGATCGAGGCCTGGCAGATCAGGGGCGCGCCGGCGGACGATGCGCTGGCCCGGGCGCTGGCGGCCTATGGCTATGATCCGGCCGACGAGGCGACACTGGAGGCGATGACCGACAGTGAGGTGGAGTCTGCGGTCTGGCACGAGGTGGGCGAGATCCTTGCCGGCAGGGCGCTCGGGGATGCCTGGAAGGAACGCGTGCTGGCGGTCGCCGGCGGCCGTCACGAATTGGTTGCCCGTGCCGTGCGGGATCACCTGGCCGACTGCCTGACCACCCTGCCGGCGCTGCTGGCGGAGGAATCGCCGGGCGCGATCCATTTCTACTTCGCCAATCTCACCGGCATGCGATCGCTGCTGTTCCCGCAGCTCAGAAGCGCCTATGAGTCGTGGGTCGCCGGCGCGCCGCTGGCGGTACTGAAGGCCCAGATCGCTCCTGCCAGGGAGCACTGGCTTGCGGTGGCACGGCGTTTCGTCGAAGAAACCCCCGAGTCCTGGCCGATCCACGACGACGCCCTGGCCTCCCTGCGTCCCGTTTTTGCGGCGCCCTAAGCCCCCCGTAGGAGCGACCTCTGGTCGCGATGGGCTTTCGGGCCGGTTCGATCGTGGCTGGAGGCCGCTCCTACCGCGTATCTGCCCCTCTCGGCGATGCTGTGGGCGAGCCGGACGGCGGGGCGGGGCCCGATCAGCCGCGGGCTGGCCTCCTGCGAGCTTGCGGGACGGGCCTTGAGGCTTGATGATCGGCCCCAAGCACCCACGGTCCATGCCCCGCCAGCCCCGGAGCCTCGATGCTGATCACCCTGCCGAACGTCCTCGACGCTGCCACCCTGCAGCGCGTCCATGAACTGCTGGCGGAACTGCCCTTCGTCGATGGCCGCGCCTCGGCGGGCGGCGATGCGCGCCGGGTCAAGAACAATCAGGAGGCCGACCCGACGGACCAACGGGTGAGCGCGCTGAACCGGCTGGTCCTGATGCCGCTCTACCGGCATCCACTGTTCCAGGCCGCGGCCATGCCGAAGCGTCTCTCCGGGGCGTTCTTCGCGCGGTACCAGCCGGGAATGAGCTACGGGAGCCACGTGGACGACCCGGTGATGGGGCCGGAGGGCGGCCGCTATCGCTCCGATGTATCGATGACGGTCTTTCTGAACCCGGCCGCGGCCTACGATGGTGGCGAACTCGTGGTGGAGACCGAATACGGCGAACAGCGCGTGAAGCTCGAGGCCGGTGACGCAGTGATCTATCCCTCGTCCAGCCTGCACCGCGTGGATCCGGTAATCCGGGGTGAACGGCTGGTGGCGGTCGCCTGGGCGGAGTCCATGGTCCGCGAGCCCGAGCGGCGGCGACTTCTGCTGGACCTTTATCAGATCGAAGAGGAACTTCGCAGTGCCGACCCGGACGCCCGGATCACTCGCAAGACCGGCCGCGCACGCGCCAACCTGATGCGCATGTGGGCCGATGTCTGAGCGGAAGGCTGGGGGAGATGCGTCATCGCCGCGAAATGCTCCCGCCGACGTCGCTCATCGCGGTGCCGGTGGCTGCGCTCGGCCGCAACCGTATCAAGGCTTGCATCGGTGTCCGAATAGTACCGATGCCTTCCTGTGAGCTACCACGGAGTTTCGGGTCGCTGGAATACCGCGAGGACGCATGCAAGCCTCTGTATTACTTTGCGGGTGGCGCGTTCAGCCCGTCCGGCGGACGATAGTCGGGGTCGTTGGGGTTCATGAAGATGAAGCGGAATTCGCCGGCCTCCATTTCCACGTAATCGAGCACCGCGTTTTTCAGCAGATCCACGCTGACCGGCTCGATCACGACCTCGATGCCGCCGGTCTTGAAGACGAGATCGTTGTCCCGTTCGTGGTCGTCGAAACCCATGCCGTAGTCGATGTTGCCCGAGGGCATGCGCTTGGCTGCAATGCGCAGCGCGGGCTTCTCCATGCCGCTCTCGGCGGCTGACGCCTGGATCTGCTTCGAGGCCGCGGGGGTGATCGTGATCATGCCTTGCTCCTTGTTCTCAGATTGGAAGGCTTTGTGTCGGGGTATCGACGGTCGCATCGCCGACGCCCGCCATCACCGCGCGCGCGAAGCGCACGAAGCGGGTCGCCCAGGGGTTCTGCCCGGTATGTCGCAGATGGCTGTAACTCGCCAGCAGATTGCGGTGCACGATGCCGTCATGCTGTCCGTCGATGCCATGGCCGCGCAGCACGCGGTAAGCATACACGGGCGATTCGTCGAGGGGTTCCAGCGCCGAGTAATGAAATTCGTGCGCCCCGAAGGATCCGGGCTCCCCCGCGGGTCCGGTCAGGGGCCAGGGGCCGAGGCCCGTCTCCTGCAGTCGCACCAGCCCGCGTCCCTGCGGCCGCGCATGCATGGTGATCTCGCCGGGAAGCACGCCGGCCATCTCGCAGCGACGGCCGTTCCAGGTAATGCCGCGCGCGAGATACATCAGGCCGCCGCACTCGGCGTAGGCGGGCATTCCCGATTCGATCGCGAGACGGATAGCCTCGCGCATCGGCGCGTTGGCTTCCAGGGCCTGCATCTGGCTCTCCGGGAAACCGCCGCCGATGAACAGGGCGTCGGCATCAGGCAGACGTGCGTCGTGGATCGTGTCGAAGAACAGGAGGCTGGCGCCGGCCTGCTCCAGGGCCTCCAGATCGGTGGCGTAATAGAAGCCGAAGGCCGCGTCCCGGGCCACGGCGATCCGCACCGGTGGGCCAGGCGCATCGATGGCGGGCGGGGAGGGAACGGGGAGGGCGGGAGCATCGGCGCCCAGCCGGGCGATGGTGGCCACGTCGACCTCGGCCGCGACCGCCTCGGCCAGTGTCCGGATCTGGCGGTCGGCGGCAGCATGCTCGTTGCTCGGCACCAGCCCCAGATGGCGCTCGAGGATCTGTAACGCCGGGTTCTCCGAGACCAGGCCGAGCACCGGGATATCCGTGTAGTGCTCGATCACCGCGCGCAGCTTGGCACCGTGACGCGCGCCACCGACCCGGTTCAGGATCACGCCGGCGATCCGGAGTTCGGGCTCGAAGGCCTGGTAGCCGAGCAGCAGCGGTGCGACACCGCGGGTCATACCCCGGCTGTCGATCACCAGCACCACGGGCGCCTCGAGCAGCCGTGCCAGGGCCGCGTTGCTGTTCGAGCCCTCCAGGTCGAGGCCGTCAAACAGACCCTTGTTCCCCTCGATCAACGCCAGATCGGCAGCTGCCATGTGGGCGCCGGCGGCCTCGCGGATCTCCCCGGGGGACATGGTGTTGAAGTCGAGATTGACACAGGGCCGACCCGCGGCGCGGCCAAGCCATAGCGGATCGATGTAGTCGGGACCCTTCTTGAACGGCTGTACGCGCCGGCCGCTGGCCGCCAGCGCCGCGCACAGGCCGGTGCTGATCGTCGTCTTGCCGGACGACTTGTGTGCGGCGGAGACGAGCAGCCGGGACACGCTTACGCCGCCGCCGCTGCGGCAGCCAGGGCCGGGGTCATGCCCTGGCGGGAGCGGACTGTGCCGTGGAGGGGGGGCTGGAAACCTGGGGATCGACCTTGTCGTCCGCCAGGCTGGTCGGCAGGATGCGAAGGAACTTCATCACCACCAACAGCAGCAGGAAGGCGAAGGCCGTGCCGCCCAGACCCAGCATCAGCTCGGGGAGCGATGGGGTGTAGGTCGCGACGACGCCGTCGAAGAAACTGCTGCTCATGTCGTACCCCGGGAAGAGGTCCAGGGGGTAGGCCTGTCCTGCGATCACAATCACGTAGAGTTGCGCCAGGCCGCCCGCGATCACCAGGCCGGCGGCCGCCGCGATCACGCGGCGCGCCTGACTCCAAACGGGATGGAAGAGCAGAACGAGGGGAAGGATGCTGCCGAGACCGATCTGCGCGAACCAGAACAGGAAGGTGTAGATGCCGCCATTGAGCAGGACAAAGGCCTCGATGCCGTGCAGCCGGGTCGCATAGAGGTTGGTCAGATGGTAGGCGAGCACAAAGTAGAGCACACCCGCAACGAAGATTCCGAGCAGGTTCTTCATGCGCCGCAGGATCAGGTCGCCGAGCGGGCGTTCGGTACCCGCGAAGGTCGCCATCACCACCAGAATGAAGACCGCCATCCCGAGGGAGAAGGACATGGCAATGAACATCGGCGCCAGGATGGCTGCGTCATAGGCCTCCCGCGCGACCAGGAAGCCGAAGATGGAGCCGGTGCCGGTGGTCAGGATCAGGCGCCAGAGGAAGGCCACGTAACCCGCGACCGGGACGTAGCGGTTCATGCGCCGCTCCATCATGAACCACAGGTACACCGCCACGATGGCCAGAAAGCCGGTGTACAGGAAGATGTTCCAGGCGAAGATCGACTTGAAGTTGTAATGGGTCATCGCCACAACCAGGCGATCGGGGCGACCAAGGTCGAGCACCAGAATGACCAGGCCGCCGATCAGCAGCGTCATGGCGAGCAGGCCCGAAAGCCGGGCCAGCGGCTTGTAGGCGACGCGGCCGAAGACCGAGGAGAAGGAGGCTGCGTTCAGCGCCCCCGAGGCGGCGACGATCAGGAAGATCGCGAAGATATGGGGCAGTCCCCAGACCACCTGGTTGTTCATGCCGGTGATGTAATGGCCGTGTGTGCCCTTCAGCACAGCGGCAAGCAGCCCGAGGCCGATCAGCACGACCAGTCCGGCCAGGAGGGCGAGGTAACCGGGGCTTCGGCCCTCGATTTCCGTGAAGTGTGTCTTCGCTGTCATCTTTGTCATGTCTCGGTCAGATACCCTGGTAGCGGACTGCAGGGTTCAGCCGCAGGTCGGCGCGGACGGCAGTGCTGCCCTCGCGCTTGAGGCGCTGTGCAATCTCGCTGGAAGGGTCGTTCAGATCTCCGAAGACCATCGCCCGGTGCCCGTCCTTGTTGCAGGCTTCGACGCAGGCCGTGGTCCCCTCGCCACGGTCGACCTTGTGCACGCAAAGGGTGCAGCTTTCCACCGTGCCCTTGCCCCTCGGGGAATGCGGCTTCTGGTCGGTCAGGGGCTCGTGAATGAAGGAGCGCGCCTTGTAGGGGCAGGCCATCATGCAGTACCGGCAACCGATGCAGGTGTGCTTGTTGACCAGCACGATGCCGTCCGGGCGGATGAAGGAGGCCTTGGTCGGGCATACGTCGACGCAGGGCGGTTTCTCACAGTGTTGGCACATCACCGGTAGCGAGTGCTGGTGCCCGGTTTCGCGTTCGGTCAGGTGCACCTTGCGGATCCACTGCGCGTCGGTCTTGGGCCGCCCCAGACTGCGGACGCCATTCTCCTCGTGGCACGCACGCACGCAGGCGGTGCAGCCGTCGGCGCACTTGCTGGTATCGATCAGGAGGCCCCAGCGCTTGGCGGGGTCGGCCCCGTTCGCCGCGCCAGCGGTCTTCAGCAGGAAGACCCCGGGCGCGACGGTGAGTCCCGCCACGGCAGTGGCCGCCCCGGTGATGAATTGCCGACGTGAGACGTTCGCGCTGTTCTCGGTACTCATGGTGTCGAAATCTCCTGGACGGTCTCGATCCCGTCAGCCTGAAGCGCAAGGTGCCGTTCGATGGACACTTCCAGGTCGGCGCTGCGCTTGGGCGGCGCAGCATCCGACGGCCGGTCGGTGTGGCATTGGAAACAGTCCATGCGCACGGCGTTGAACTGGTGACAGGCCATGCAGAAGTGGGTCGAGGGATCGTCGCGGCTCGCCGTGGGCGAGACGTGGCAGTCGACGCAGCCGACGAAGCTGTGATTCGGATTGCGGCGGCCGTAAATTTTCGCCTCGTCACGCTCGTGCATCAGGATCTTCATGTGGTCCCGGCGAATCACGTCGGTCGGTTCCACGCACTGGTCGCCCCGCGCTTCGAGCACGAGGTGGGGAGCGGGCGGCTCAACCTTCCCGCAACCGGTCAGCGTCAGGGCCAGCCCTGCCAGCAGCAGTGCTGGCAGGACAAGGCCGAACTGGGCAAATCCACGGCGCATGCTCAGTCACCCATGGCCATGTCGATGTAACCCGTGGGGCAGACCTCGGCGCAGATGTGGCAGCCGATGCACTTGTTGTAGTCCGTATCGACATAGCGACCGGTGGCGCTCTGCTTCTTGTTCACCCGGAATACGGCCGTCTGCGGGCAGTAGATCACGCAGTTGTCGCACTCGAAGCACATGCCGCAGCTCATGCACCGCTTGGCCTCCTCGACCGCCTTCTCTTCGGTCAGCGAGCGCATGCGTTCCTCGAAGTGTCCGATCACCTCGTCGGCGCTCGGTCCGTGCTCCTCGCGCAGATTGCGTGCCACGTAGGGGAAATGACCCTTGAACAGCTTCTCGTGGGAGATGATCTCCTGCGCGGAACGGTCCTCGAAGTTGTGCACCGCAAACCGGGCGTCGGAGGTGCCGCGGACCTGCTCGCCGGAGTAGGCCTCGGGATCGAGCCCGGTCTCCTGAAGCTTGTTCAGCAGGTTGAAGTGATGCACGTCGACACGCGGACGCTTGATCGGCTCCTGCTGGTGCAGGAAGTAATCGATGCTGTCGGCGGCGATCCGGCCGTGGCCGATCGCGGTGGTCAGCAGGTGCGGGCGGATGATGTCACCGATCACGAAGTGGCCGCTCTTGCCGGGCACCTGGTAGAACTTGTCGCTGTCGATGAAGCCGCGGCCGTTATCCATGAACTCGAGGCCGGTGAGGTCGCCGCCCTGACCGATGGCGGTGATGATCAGGTTGGCCTCCAGCACGAACTCCGTACCCTCCACCGGCTTCGGCGCATTGCCCTCGAACTGGCACTGGGCCATCTTCAGGCCGATGGCGCGGCCCTTGTCGTTCAGCACGACCTCGATCGGGATCACGCCGTCCAGGATCTTCACGCCCTCGCGCAGGGCATCCTGCACCTCGTGCTCGGTCGCGGTCATCTTTTCCTTGGTGAACAGCGAGGTCAGCGTTACGTCGGCACCGGTCCGCACGGCGGCGGTCGCCGAATCGTGCGCGACGTAGCCGTGGATCGCGTCTTCGGGGTTGTCCACCGGGTTGTCGGCCTCGATCTTGCCCAGCCGCCGGGCCACCGAGACCACGTCGATCGAGGTGTCGCCGCCACCCACGCAGACGATCTTGTCGGTCGGCAGGACCTTCAGCCGGCCGGTGTTGAAGGCGGACAGGAACCGGACGCCAGCGATGCAGTTCGGGGCGTCACCGCCCGGTACCGGCAGGTTGCGGCCGGTCTGGCAGCCCACGGCCCATACGACCGCGTCGAATTCCTTCTCGATGTCCTCGATGCTGACGTCCTTGCCCACGCGGGTATTCAGGCGCGTCTCGATGTCGCCGAGCGACAGGACGCGTTCCATCTCGCCGCGGAGCATCGGACGGGGAACCCGGTACTCGGGGATGCCGTACATCATCATGCCGCCCAGTTCTTCGTGATCGTCGAAGATGGTCGAGGCATGGCCCTTGCGGCGCAGGTGGTAGGCGGCCGACATGCCGCCGGGGCCACCGCCGATGATCGCGACGCGCTTGCCGGAAAGAGCCGGAGGGGGATCGTATTTGAAGCCTTCGGTCAGGGCGGTATCGCCGATGAACTGTTCCACCGAGTTGATGCCGACGAAGTCTTCGACTTCGTTGCGGTTGCAGCCCGACTCACAAGGGGCGGGGCAGACACGGCCCATCACCGAGGGGAAGGGGTTGGCATCGGTCGCACGACGGAAGGCGTATTCCTGCCAGGTCATCTCGCCACTGGGCTTTTCGATGCCCCGCACGATCTGCAGCCAGCCGCGGATATCCTCACCGGCCGGGCAGGAGCCCTGGCACGGCGGCGTCCGGTGCACGTAGACCGGGCACTTGTGGGAGTGATCGCCCTCGAAAATGGCACTTTGCCAGTTCCGCTGCTCGTGGTCGCCGTCGCGGAACTTGCGGAAGGTCAGTTTCATGTCATCGCTTGAGGTTGCCATGCGGTGTCTCCTGTGGAGTCGGGCCTGGTGGCCCGGCTTTGCATCGGTTCGTGGTTATTGTTTGGCGTCGAGAACGATGGCGTCGCTCACCAGCTGGTGAACACTCACGATCTGGTCCATCTCGAATCCGTAATAGGGTAGTACCTTGGCGAACTGGCTCTTGCAGATGGCACAGATCGCCGCCATGTGCGTGACGCCGTGTTCCTCGACCACCGACTTCAGGGCCGACATGCGCGGCAGCGCCCCCTTGACCCGCAGTTCCATCAAGTCGTCGGTCAGCAGGCCGCCGCCGCCACCGCAGCAGAAGGTCGCCTCGCCGATGGTGTCCGGGGCCATGTCGTAGTAGTGGTTGCACACGGCCTTGATGATCTCGCGCGGGATCACGAACTGGCCGCCGGGCATGTCGCCCATGCGCGAGGCGCGGGCCACGTTGCAGGAATCGTGGAAGGTGACGCGGCGGTGATCGTTGGCGCTCTTGTCCAGGGTCAGGGCGCGACGCTGGATCAGGTCGTAGGTGAATTCGCAGATGTGCTGCGGCACCGGATAGCGCGGATCCAGGAAGTCGAAGGGGCCCGCCAGCGTGTTCAGGAAGCTGTACGCGACCCGCCATGCGTGGCCACATTCACCGAAGATGATGCGCTTTACACCGAGGTCCAGCGCCGCCTCGCGGATGCGCAGGGCAATCTGCTTCATGTTCTCGGCGGAACCGATGAACAGGCCGAAATTGGCGGCCTCGGACGCATGCGAGGACAGGGTCCAGGAGATCCCGGCCGCGTGGAAGACCTTGCCATAGCCGATCAGGCCGTCGACGTGGGGTTCGGCGAAGAAATCGGCGGAGGGCGTGACCAGCAGTACCTCGGCGCCCTTTTCGTCCAGCGGGTAGCGCACATCGACGCCGGTGTCTTCCTTCACGTCCTCTTCCAGACCCAGCAGGGTATCTGCCAGCGCGGGCTGGGGCAGGCCCAGGTTGTTGCCGATCTTGAAGACCTTGCCGATGATCTCGTTGCTGTATTTCTGACCCACGCCCACCGCGTTCATGATCTCGCGGGTGGCCATGGTGATTTCGGCGGTGTCGATGCCGTAGGGGCAGTACACGGAACAACGGCGGCACTCGGAACACTGGTGGAAGTAGCTGTACCAGTCGTCGAGGACTTCCTCGGTCAGGTCGGTTGCGCCGACCAGCTTGGGAAAATACTTGCCCGGCAGGGTGAAGTACCGGCGATAGACGCCGCGTAGCAGATCCTGGCGCGCGACCGGCATGTTGCGCGGATCCGATGTGCCGAGGAAGTAATGGCACTTGTCGGTGCAGGCACCGCACTTCACGCAGGAATCCATGAAGACCTGGAGCGCCCGATTGGTCTGCAGCAGCTCGCCGAGCTTGTTGATCGCGACGTCCTTCCAGTTGTCGACCAGTTCACCGGGGAACCCGAGCGGGGCCTGGAATTTTTCCTGTGAGACGTAGGGCTTGCTGTGGGACATCACCCCTGCCTGCAGGGCGGGGATGTCCACGGTTTCTTCCTTGATTTCTGGAGTCTCGAATTTGGCCATGTCGCAGTTTCCTGGTTGCCGGGCTTAGCCGCGGTTACTTGTCGCCGCTCGTGGCGGGGCGTTCACTCGCGATCATCCACTTCACCTTGGTCACGTGCCGCTTCTCGCGCGGGTTGTCGACCTGGTTGCGCGTGGGGCTGAAGAAGACCCCCGGGGCATGCAGCAGCTTGCTGAAGGGGAAGACGATCATCAGTCCGGCCACCAGCAGCAGGTGCAGCAGCAGCATGGGCTGTAACGGCAGGGGGTTGAACTCGAAGCGCATCAGCCCGGTGAAAAACAGCTTCACCGCGGTGATGTCGGTGTGCCACAGGTAGGTCATGCTCAGTCCGGTCAGCGCGATCCCGAGCAGCAGCGCCAGCATCAGGTGATCCGATGGCGAGGAGATGTAGCGGATGCGTTCCACGAAGATGCGGCGCACCCACAGCCCGGCCAGGCCCAGTACCATCGCAAAGGCGGCGTACAGGCCGAAGGGCTGGATCATCACGACCCAGGTCGGAACCGGATCGAGGAAATAACGCAGGTGACGCAGCAGGACCAGTGCCAGCGCGACATGGAACACGATGCCGAAGAGCCAGATCCACTTGTTGGCCTTGAACAGGCTATTGAACAGGAACACCTCGGTGCCCATGCGCAGGACCACTCCGCCGCGGGTCGTCGGCGCAGGCGTGGTCGGAATCTTCAGGGGTGCGGGGGCCCGTGCATAACCTGCAATGCGCACGCCGAGGCCGACCAGGAGAATGGCGGTGGCCACGTAGAAGAGCAGGGCAAAGAGCACGGTGACGAACACGGGCAATCCTCCGGATCAGAATTCCGGGTGAGGGCCAGCCTCACCCGGAGGGGTCGTGCAGACGGGTCAGACGCAGCCGGTCG
>Ga0207421_10001201_pt1 | contig 33613 bp, 30 predicted proteins | sample SodLakKL_010_SED_4_FD_187542 | JGI IMG/M metagenome (GOLD analysis project Ga0207421, IMG submission 187542) | Alkaline sediment microbial communities from Lake Tanatar, Kulunda Steppe, Russia - 8KL_010_SED (SPAdes) (version 2) | ecosystem: Environmental > Aquatic > Non-marine Saline and...
AAAGGTGCACAAAACTGCAAGTCTTATAGCTTGTTTCATGGCTCAGGCACTTTATTTGCAGGCTCCAATATGAGCTTGCATAACAAACTTACCTGAACATAACATAAAGCACAAGGGTAAAAGAACCTCTTTCAAGGGGTATTTCTACCCTTTTTTCAGATACTTACGAGTTTGTTCTTTATGGCAAATATTACAAGACTTACAGTATTCTTGCTCCCTGTCTTTTCCAAAAGGTTTGCACGGTATTTTTCAACTGTACGCTGGCTTATGAAAAGCTTCTGGCCGATCTCATGGTTTGTTAGCCCTTTGCAGATAAGCTCAAGCACTTCAGTCTCCCGGGAGGTTAACTTCTCGTTTATGGTATATTCCCCGTTGGCTTGCGAAGCTATTCTGCCTGCAAGCATATTTAAAAGCTCAACGGAAAAATAACTGTTTCCCTGCATTACATTTTCAACTGCTTTTTCTATCTCTTCAAAACCTGCGTTTTTAAGAAGAAAACCTTTCGCCCCTGCTTTAATCATACTTTCAAGGTATTGCTTGTCATCATGCATGGAAAGAGCCAAAACCCGCAATGAGGGCATTTTTTCAAGCGCTTTTCTGGTTGTCTCGATCCCGTCAGGTCCGGGCATTTTGATATCCATGAAAACTATATCAGGCTTAATACCGGGAAGGATATCCAAAAATTCTCTCCCGTCTGCAGCCTCATCAATATTGCCTGCATTTGGAAGCTCTTTTAAAAGTATTCTCAAGCCTTTCCTGAAAATAGCATGATCATCTACTATTGCAAAATCTATTTTGTTCATATCAATTAATTAAAATCAGCACAATTTAAAACTCTCTTATAATGTTACCGAAACTGTAACACTTACACCCTCCCCAGGCTTTGTTCTGAAATCATAATTTCCCCCGATCGACCTGACACGGCTTTCAATATTGCTGAGACCGTGACTATGATTTTTTTCCCTTTTGCAAGCCTGGAAATTAAAACCTTTTCCGTTGTCACTGTAATGCAGCAACAGGAATTGACCGTTACGTATAAGGTTCAAAAAAGCCTGACTGGCCTCGGCGTGCTTAACGGTGTTAGTCAGCAGCTCCGCTGCAATTCTGTAAAAGTTGTTTTCAATGGTGCTGCCAAATCTCTCATCTGCATTTTTGTGGGAAAATATCACCTTAATATTGCCGGTTTTATTGATTGTGCTGCAAAATTCTTCAAGCGCCGGCACCATTCCAAAATCCTTCAGCTTGCCTGGAGTAAGCTTGTTGGCAATAGCCCTCGCATCGGATATGGCATTGTTTACAAGACCCTCGGCACTTGATATTAACTCTTTCAAAGAATCATTGCCGGCCGCCCTGCTTTTTGCAACCCCAAGATACATATTTATCGAAGAGAGCAAAGGCCCCAGACCATCATGCAAATCCTCGGCAAACCTTCTTTTTTCCCTCTCTTCAGTTTCAATTATCTTTTTGAACAATAAATTCTCAGAACTTTTTCTCTGGGTTATATCACTTGCTATAATAATAGACCTTCCGGTTATATCCCAATCTTCCAGTACAGGAAACCTGCGGTACCACACCCATCTTACTTCACCATCAGGCCTTTTTATGCGGAACTCCTCGTTAAGAAAAACCGTTTCCTGAAAATTGTTTATCTTTTCGGCAAAGATAAGTCTCTCAAGATCATCGGGATGAATATACTTTAAATGTATATTGCCATTTTTTTGAAGTTCTTTTCTGCCTATTCCCCAGATAGTCTCAAATGCTTTATTTACAAACCCTACATTGCTGCCTTCCTTTAGTATAACAGCCTCATTGATGTTATCGGCAAGGTGGCGGAACCATTTATCACTTTCTTTGTCGTTTGCCGACTGCGAACTTCTACAGCCGTAAGCATTTTTTCTCAAGCCGGCAGAGGTAATTTTCCTGCATATTTTATTGACGGTAAAACTCAACGATACTAAAGCATTTAAAAACAAGCCTTTCTGTACTATCTGTAATCCCATATATGTTCGGAGTATGTTTAATCAATTACGTATACTCGTGCTAAAAGGTTTAAATCAGCAAAATTAAATATTTCCCCATAGCATAGTTTTATCTTATGAATCATGTTTAAACTGCTAATATGCGGTTATTGTAAAAATTTTATTAAATTGCATTAATAACTTAGAGTGCTAACCTTTAAATTAGCCAGCCGTGAAAACAATAATTTTTTTTTCTGTTTGCATCACAATGCTTGTCTTTTCCTGTGCCCCGCCGGAAAATCCTTTACTGACCGACTTTGACACGCCGTACAATGTCCCGCCTTTTGACAAAATAGAGGAGGAACATTTCATGCCGGCTTTTGAGGAAGCAATGAATCAGCACAACAGGGAAATAGAAGAGATCACTACCAATCCCGGGGACCCAACTTTTGAAAATACCCTTGAGGCTTACGACAAAAGCGGGTACCTGCTGTCGGAGGTGAATAATGTTTTCCGCAACCTCAATTCATCTCACACAAATGATAAGCTGCAGGAGATAGCAAGGGAGATAACCCCTAAACTATCATCACATTATGATAATATACTCCTTGACAGGGAACTATTTGAAAGAATTGAACATGTATACGACCGCAAAGGGGAGCTCGACCTGAACGATGAACAGCAAATGCTCCTTGATAAGGTATACAGGAATTTTATAAGGGCAGGTGCGGCACTGCCCGATGATGAGCAGGAAAGACTAAAGGAAATAAACGAGAGAATATCCTCGCTTACACTTGATTTCGGTGATAATGTGCGGGAGGAGACAAACGATTTTGAGCTGGTTATTGAAGACCCGGAAGACCTTTCGGGGTTGCCGGAGGGAGTTGCTGAGTCAGCGGCAGAGGAGGCTGAGGAACGCGGATATGAGGATAAGTGGGTTTTTACACTTCACAATCCCAGCGTTATGCCGTTTTTACATTATGCAGACAACCGGGAGATGCGCGAGAAAATAAAGAAAGCTTACATCAACAGAGGTAACAACGATAATGAATATGACAACAAGGAGATAATTGAAGAGCTGGTATCCCTGAGACTTGAAAGAGCTGGTATGCTGGGCTACAATACACATGCCGATTACGTGCTGGAGGAAAATATGGCAGAGAATCCCGGCAATGTTTATGAATTCCTGGATGAAATATGGGAGGCCGCCCTTCCGATAGCAAAACAGGAGGCCTACGACCTTCAGAAAATGATCTATGAAGAGGGTCATGATTTTAACCTTCAGCCGTGGGACTGGCGTTACTACGCCGAAAAAGTTCGCAAGGAAAGGTTCGATTTCGACGAGGAGGAGCTCAGACCTTACCTTTCAATGGAAAAGGTGATTGATGGCGCTTTTATGGTGGTAAACAAGTTGTGGGGACTTGAATTTGAAAAAGTGGAAGAAATTCCCAGGTACCATGAGGATGTTGAGGTTTATGAGGTGCTTGATGCCGACGGATCGCATCTGGGTATTCTTTATATGGACAACTACAATCGTCCCACCAAAAGAGGCGGGGCATGGATGAGCAGTTTCCGCGAGCAATGGGTGAAAGACGGGGAGTTTGTTTACCCTGTAATAACTATCAATTGCAATTTTTCACGTCCAACAGCAGATACTCCATCACTGCTTACCTTCGATGAGTATACAACATTTTTCCATGAGCTGGGTCACGCCTTGCACGGTCTGATGTCGAACTGCACCTACAGAAGTCTTTCGGGAACATCTGTGCCGCGCGACTTTGTGGAACTGCCCTCACAGATCATGGAAAACTGGGCAAAACATCCCGATGTTATAACAATGTTCGCCGAGCATTACGAAACAGGTGAAGTTATACCTGATGATATGCTGAAAAGGCTCGAGGAAAGCCAACAGTTCAACCAGGGTTTTGCAACTGTTGAGTATCTTGCCACATCTTTCCTGGACATGGATTACCATACCCTCTCCGAGCCTTTCGAAGAGCTCGATCCCATAACTTTTGAGGAAGAGTCTATGGATGATATCGGACTGATACCGGAAATTGTACCACGCTGGAGAAGCACATACCTTAACCACATTTTCAGCGGCGGCTATTCGGCCGGCTACTACAGCTATATATGGTCGGGATTGCTGGATGCGGATGCATTCGAGGCATTTAAGGAGACCGACCTTTTTGACAGGCAAACTGCTCAAAGGTTCAGGGAAGAGATACTTGAAAGAGGAGGAACAAGGGAGCCGATGGAAATGTATGTGAACTTTCGCGGACATGAACCCGATATTGAGCCGTTGCTAAGGCAAAGGGGACTGATACGCTGACCGTGGGAGCTATACGCTAAACCAGGGGCCAATGCGCTGATCGAATAATGATACGCTAAAAAGGGGCGGCACGCCAAATGATAGACTAATACGTTGACTGAAAAGGAAATACACTGACCGCCCGATTACGCTAAAATAAACTGAAACCGGCAAGCTGCTCAATATGCGGCTTTGCCGGTTTGCTTTTCTATTTTTACCTCCACGTTCCTGCCCCTTGCATTTTTCTTGTAATAACCGGCCATTAAAGCTACCGCACTTAGAATATCTTCGGTTGTATTTGCGGAATCAAGAAAGCGGGGTTCCCATTGCATCGGAACGAGAAGTTCTCTTATCCACTGACTATCACCCGGAGCTGTATTTAACCCTCTTACCAGAATAACCGGACCGGGGATGGTCTGCATTTCAGCTCTCAAATCACCAGGCTGCATCAATTGGGTAAGCCTGTCACCTTCCTGCTTGTTCCTTGCAACCATTATCAATATCCGTTCATTATCGTTACGAGATGCCCAGAAAACCCTTCCGTTTTTCAACAGTTCAATATCCACTGGGGTACAGCAAGGCCAGTTTCTGACCATCTGCCCCACTTTCATACTGAAGGAGGGGTCGGTTAGCAAACAGCCGCCTGCAGCATTGGGATAGTCTTCAATACCGAAATACGATGCAAGCTCCCGCTGCCTTTCCCTGCTCCGTCCCCTTATATCCAGCAACTTCTCCCTGTCAACCAGGTTATACTCCTCATATGATGTGGGAGGCAACAATTTAGCCGAAAGAGGCCTTAAAACCTCGACACCTGCAAGCTTCTCAACCCTCTCAAGGGCAGATCTGTTCTGCGAAAAGGGCCTCTGCGACAATACCTCCCCTGTGGCAACAAGGCAGTTATCTCCACACTTGTCAACAAATTCCTCTTTAACACGCCTTATCATAAAAGCATGGCAATCGATACACGGATTCATATGCTTTCCGTAGCCACTTCGGGGATTTTTAACTATTTCAAGCATTTCAGGGGTAATATCTAAAACCTTCAGTTCTACCCCCAGCTTTTTTGCAGACTCCTTTGCCTGCCTGTAACCGTAAAAATTGCTGACAAAATTGACCGCTTTCACTTCAATCCCCTGTGACTGAAGAACTCTTACAGACAATGTGGAATCAAGTCCACCGGAAAAAACCGAATAACAACAACTGCTCATTTGAAAAATCGATTTTTAAATACCCTGTTTTTTTAACGAAAAAATTGCCGGTTTTATGTATTTGGCTGCCGCTCACTTATGAGTACAGAAAACACTATGTTATCAGTTCCTTTGTATTTAAGCATGCACTTTTCACCAAAATAAAAGCCCGCGGTTTTCGCGGGCCTCTATTTTGCAAATTTAACAAATTTTGCTCAAAATCAATATTTCAGTTAATTAACCAACCGGCTCACCGATTAAATCCTCAATCCACTTTTCAAATTCCTCGATCATTGGTTCAACGTATTTCTCTACAGGCTCTTTGGAATCATCGGGGAAAAGCAGATATGCCACTGGCTCATCCTTGCCTTCCTCATCAACTGCAACCACATCGGCAACCTTTCTGCCGTCGGGATGCGAGAGAAGAACCAGGTTGACATGCTGGTTAATATCGTCTGCAACCGGATCATCAAGCTTTTCAAGCTCCTCAATGTTCATGCTGCCCTCAAGCCTGAAAGGTCCGTACTGAACATATCCCTCAACATATGTGGGCACTTTCTGCTCCCAGCCCCACTCATCGATTTCAGTGGTATAATCTATGGCAAGATTGACCGACATTATTGAAGTGTCGTCATGCTCAATACTGGCCTGTATTGACATCTGACTGCCAGTATCACTAAATGATGCACTAAAATCAAATTTGCCCAAAAGCACATCCAATTCAGCACTCAAGGGTTCCCCTTCATTGTCGTATGTGGCTGACATTATAAATTCCATTTCCTTGTTGCCATCCACAAACAAGTCCAGATGCACGCTTGTGGGCTGCTGCCATTCACCCCATTCATCCTCAAAAGTCTGCTCCTCAAATTCATGAAGAGTTAAGGTGGCATTGTTATCCTGACTTTGGGGTCCGTCGGCAGGAAAAACAATTACTACCTTGTCAGGCGGATTATTGTGGTCAACATCCCACTCCTGCTGACCTGCATTCCATGTATAGGTTCCGGCAAACTCTTCAATATCCATTTGCTTGAGGTCCTTCTGTATGGATTTGAGTTCTTCGCCCCTTTTCATCGAAGGCAGAATCTTGTTTTTGTATGCCGACTTTGAAGCATAGGGATCATCATAAAAGGGGTCGCTTATTTGCATGGTCTCCATCATAGCCATCAATGCTTGAAGACCTTTTGACTCCTTCATCTCATTTGCATCGGATATAACATAATCACTCAGGTTTTCCAACAATTCCTTGTCTTCCTTAACCTGTTCCTCCTTGGTTATTTCGTCCTCTTCACATGCAGGAGCAAACATTACAAGTGCAGCGGTTAAAAATAAAATTAATCTCTTTTTCATAACATTAAAATTTTATAAGTTACTAACTGTTTTTAAATTTACTTCAGGCTGAAGTCCTTGCCTGCAAGAAAGGGGCATTAAAATATCCCCAGGAAGAAATTAATCCTCACATATACTATTTAAACGAATTTATATTTAAAAAGTTAACAAAAAAGCACCCAAAATTCTTTATAAATTAAACTTTTTTTAAACACAGATACAGCGGGCAAGTAAAATACTCATAAAACAAACATTGGTAGACTGAATGCTACATCGAATATCCCTTGCTGACTTTTCATCATTTTGCCCCGTATCCGGGATCAAGGGGTTACTTCAATCTTTTAAAAAAGCAAAAACAAACTAAGACTATTATTTACAAACATATAGACATACTAAAAAAAATAAAAATTCATATATCTATATAAAATTTTTCAGTAAAAAAGATTGACATAAAGAAATAACCATAATATTTTTTTCATGTTTCAGTGTGTTTTACATATAGAAAATTGGCCAGCCTCTTCTAAATTTTCCATGATTATTCTTTCTATCATGGTTTAATTTCATGTATATTTGATACCTTTTAAAAAGCTGAAGCCGGATGAAGGACCTTACCGAAGGCAAGGAAAGTAAACAAATCTTCAAATTTGCAGTCCCTCTGCTGATAGGGAATGTTTTTCAGCAGCTCTACAACATAGTTGACAGCGCTGTTGTGGGAAACTATATTGGCAAAGATGCCCTTGCCGCTGTTGGTGCCTCATTTCCCATTGTATTTGCTTTAATATCTTTTATAATAGGAATTGCAACAGGTGGCACCATAGTTATTTCCCAGTATTTCGGTGCAAAAGATTATAAAAGTGTAAAAAGGGCGATCGGGACAATTTATATTTTTATTTTTGCAGCATCGCTCATAATCAGCATATTAGGCATCATATTCAGTGAAGATATCTTCAGGTTGCTGCGTCTGCCCGAAGAGCTGATGCCGCTGGCCAAAACATATCTGACCATATTTCTCGGCGGACTGGTCGTTTTTTTCGGTTTTAACGCCACAAGCGCAATACTCAGAGGACTGGGCGACTCAAAAACTCCTCTCTACTTTCTGATAATTGCCTCGCTGCTGAATGTTTTATTTGATCTTCTTTTTGTTCCTGTATTCGGCTGGGGAGTTGCAGGCGTGGCTCTGGCAACAATATTTTCCCAGGGCATTGCTTTTCTTGCCGCCATAATATACCTCAACAGAAGACATGAACTGATCCGCATATCAGTGCTAAACCTGAATTTCGACAGGGACATATTTAAAAAAAGCCTGCGTATCGGCCTGCCCACTGGTTTTCAGAATACCTTTGTGGCTCTTGGCATGATGGCTGTTATGGGTATTGTCAATACTTTCGGGACAGAAGTTATAGCCGCCTATTCGGTAGGACAAAGAATAGATTCTTTTGCCTCTATGTTTGCAATGAATTTCGGCCTGGCACTTTCAATTTTTGTCGGACAAAATATCGGGGCAAACAAAATGGAAAGGGTGAGAGCAGGATTATTTGCGACCCTTAAAATGGCCGGGGCAGTTACATTAACCATAACAGCCGTTATTTTTCTGGGAAGCCACACACTTATGGGGTTTTTTACAAGCGATGCGGAAGTAATAGCTATAGGCTCTGATTACCTTTCAATAGTAAGCATTTTCTACCTGGTCTTAACTTTCATGTTTATCATAGGCGGGGTCATGAGAGGGGCAGGAGATACCCTCATCCCTATGTTCAAAACTTTTGTTTCGCTTTGGATAGTAAGGATCCCGCTTGCATGGTATCTCTCAGGTGAAATAGGTGTAATAGGTATCTGGTGGGCTATCCCTATAGGATGGTCAATAGGGCTGATCTTTTCATTTCTTTATTATATGACAGGGAGATGGAAGAAAAAGGCGGTTGTAAAGCATGAACCGGAGGCTCTCTGATGTGAATTCGCTTTCTCATGATTTTTTTCACCCGTCTGTGTGTATTTTAAGATAAAAAAAATTCATGTACATTTGTAACAAGTTAACTGTGAATATCAATCATTATGATAAAATCAATGACCGGCTTTGGCAGTTCCGAGCGCCAAATAAACGGTAAAACAATCATCATAGAGGTAAAATCGCTCAACAGCAAAGGATTCGACCTGAACCTGAAACTTCCCCAGCAATACAGTGAACTGGAACAGCAAATCAGAAGCAAAGTGGCCGGGACAATAAGCAGGGGGAAAGTAAACTTAACAATAAATCTTGAAATAACCGGCACACAAGACCTCCCACATATCAACGGGGATGCTGTTATCAATTATGTTGCCCAAATCGAGGAGGTAAGCAGGAAGATAGGTATCGAGCAACCCGACCGGAACATGTTCCTGCGTACCGCGTTGACTCTCCCTGAAAGCCTCAAAACGGGAAAAAGAGGAATTGATGAAAAAGAATATGAAGCTTTCATGGAATGCCTGCAGGAGGCTATCGACGAGACAGACAAATTCCGCACACAGGAAGGCAAGGCAATGGAAAGTGATCTGGAAAAGAGAATCGAATCAATACTGGGATACCTCGGGGAGGTCCCGCAACACGAAAAAACAAGGACAGAGACAATACGAAACCGCATACAACAAAGTCTTCAGGAGACGCTTCAGGAAGGGGATATTGACCGGAACCGCTTTCACCAGGAAATAATTTACTATCTCGAGAAAATTGATATAACCGAAGAAAAGGTGCGCATCGAAAACCATTGCGAATATTTCAGGGAGGTGATAAAAAAGGGGGAAGCACCGGGAAGAATAATGAACTTCATACTCCAGGAGATGTTAAGGGAGATCAATACACTGGGATCAAAATCAAATGATTTTCAAATACAGAAACTGGTAGTACAGATGAAAGACGAACTGGAAAAAATAAGGGAACAGGCTATGAATATAGAATAAACCAGCAAAGGAGGTGGTACTTTATCAACACAGAGGTGAAAACATGGGTAAAATGGTAATTTTTTCCGCCCCCTCGGGTGCGGGCAAAACAACTCTTGTAAAATATCTTTTAAAGCAGGACCTCAACCTGGAATTTTCCGTTTCAGCATGCAGCCGGCCCAAAAGAAAAGATGAAGTTGACGGGAAGGATTACTACTTTCTGACGCCGGAGGAGTTCAGGGAAAAAATAAAAAACAATGAATTTGTAGAATGGGAAGAGGTGTATGAAGACAATTTCTACGGAACACTTAAAAGTGAGATCGAAAGGATATGGAAAAACGGGCGTAATGTTATTTTTGACGTTGATGTGATCGGTGGACTGAACATAAAGAAACAGTACCAGGATAAGGCTCTTTTGGTTTTTGTTATGCCTCCCTCGATCGAGGAGCTGGAAAGGCGGCTGAAAGGACGCTCTACCGAAAGCTCTGTAAGCCTGAAAAAAAGAGTTGAAAAAGCACGTCATGAAATAGGCTTTGCTTCCCGCTTTGACAAAATTATTGTAAATGACAGCCTTGAAAGGGCTAAAAATACCTCATACAAAATTGTCAGCCAGTTTTTAAAAAATTAACACAATGCAAACAGGACTTCTTTTTGGTTCATTCAACCCGGTGCATACCGGGCATCTTATAATTGCAACCTTTATGGTCGATTTTGTTGGACTTGATGAAGTATGGTTCATAGTAAGTCCGCAAAACCCCCTGAAGGAAAGGGACTCACTTGTGAATGAAACCCACAGGTATGAAATGGTAAAAAAGGCACTTGAGAAGTACCCCCAACTTAAGGAATCGGACATTGAGTTTGATATGCCCCGTCCCTCCTACACCATCGATACTCTCAAAAAGCTTGAAAACGATTATCCTGAAAGGGAGTTTGCGGTAATTATCGGAACCGACAACATTGACAATATAGACAGGTGGAAAGACTACAAAGAGGTTGTTTCTTACAGGTTCTATATTTATCCCCGCCTTGGCTCCAAAAACGAAAAATTATCCCTTTTCTCAAATGCAAAACATATAAGCGCCCCCGTTGTGGAGATCTCTTCCAGATTCATAAGGAAAGCGGCCGGGGTGGGTAAGGAATTTCGACCCTACCTGCCCGCCGAAGTCTATGAATACATTAAGGACAATAAGCTTTATTCGCGAAATTCCATTATTGGTTAAAGCTTGACAAGCTTGTAGTCACGGCTGCCGAGGCCGATTTTTCGGGCATACTCTAACTGCACCTCCCAGTCAACATCAGGATAAAGGACCCTGAACTTGTCAGAACCGGCACCGGCTTTGCCGTCTATACAAGACCCGGGCATTGCATCCTGATCGTTCACCAGGTCAGCACTTGCCTGATCAATAGCAACAGGATCTTCCGATGCAACAATCCCTATATCGTGAACTACCGGCACATCATTGTAAGGTGCGCAATCACATGCAGGTGAAATATGGTTAATGAAATTTATGAAAAAGGATTTCTCTTTTTTATCCTTCAGAACCCCGGCACAGTATTCCACCATTGTCTCCATCAAAACGGGTATACTTTGATTCCACCTGTTCTTTATGGCCTTCTGTTCGCATATAAGGATGCATTCGGCACAACCGGTACATTTGTCGTCCAGTATTACCGGTTTTGACTCTCTCATTTCAATGGCCTGACTTACGCAATAGCGGGCACAAATACCACAGCCGATACATTTTTTTTCATCTATCCTGGGTGAAACACCCGCATGCTGCACCATTTTTCCCTTACGGGAAGCACACCCCATCCCGACATTCTTCAGGGCACCTCCGAAACCGGTAAGCTCATGTCCCTTGAAATGAGCGATTGAAACAAAAGAGTCCGCACGGATGATCTCGCTCCCTATATAAGCATGGCTTATATGCTTGCCTTTTACCTCTACTGCTGTTTCAGTGGCTCCCCTTAAGCCGTCGGCAATAATCAGGGGGGCTTGTGTTACAGCATAATCAAAACCGTTGGTTATGGCCGTTTCAAGATGGCTGGGCGAATCCCCTCTTGATCCGGCATAAAGGGTGTTTGCATCGGTTAAAAAAGGAACTCCCCCACCCTTCTTGACCGCCTTAACGGCCTGCCTTATATAGACCGGCCTTATAAAAGCCGTATTGCCGTATTCACCGAAATGTATTTTCAGGGCAACAAGATCGCGCTTGCCGATAGACTTTGAAAACCCCGACGCATCAAGAAGGCGCTGGAACTTGCTGAGTAAATTTTCACTATAACTTGCACGAAAGTCAATAAAATAAACTTTACTTGCCATACTCCCTCCTTTTTTCTGCAAGTTTAACATTTAAAAACAAGGTTGAAACACCGGGGCCAAAACACCTTTAAACCCCCGGTCCCATCAAAACCATTAAAGCTGTAAATTTAACCAAACCGGAGCATCGGATTACTTTTCAACCTCGTGTACTGTTTGTACAACCCCGGCATTATCTACACCTTTACACTTTTACACTTAACCAAACCGGAGCTTCGGGTTACTTTTCAACCTCGTGAACTGTTTGTACAATCTCCAAACCTCTTTTTATAGCCTCTTCATTGATCGGAAGCATTGCGTGGTGCCTCTCGGGCAAAGATTCCTTTAGTCCCTTTACCACATTTTCCATTTTTACAAGCGGTTTAACCTTCAGGTAACCTCCGAGAACGATCATATTGAAGACTCTTTTGTTTTCCATTTTGGCAGCTTCCGCCGCGGCATCCACACGGTATATGTTTATATCCCTGCGTTCGGGATGACGGGTTATCCCGTTGCCGTCATAGATAAGCATGCCACCGGGCTTTACCGCTTCCTCGAACTTGTCCATAGACTGCTGATTTAGAATTATTGCAGTATCAAAAGTGTTCAGTATAGGCGAGCTTATTCTCTCATCGCTTATAATGACATTGACGTTGGCGGTACCACCCCGCATCTCGGGACCGTATGAGGGCATCCAGCTTACTTCCTTGTCTTCCATTATACCTGAATTAGCCAGTATTTCACCCATGGTTAGAACTCCCTGCCCTCCAAAACCCGCAATTATAATTTCTTCTGACATAATTATATCTTGTTTTAATTTATTACAATGATTACTTTGCCATCCCGCCGTCAACTTTCAAATCCCCAAGCTCATAGAAGGGAAACATATTCTCTTCCATCCACTTGTTGGATTGCAGCGGGGTCATTTTCCACCCGGAATTGCAGTTGGATACTATCTCAACCAGTGAAAGGCCCTTTTCCAGCTTTTGATTCTCAATCGCTTTACGAATGGCCTTTTTAGCTTTACGCACAGCTGCCGGTGTATGAACGGCCTGCCTGGTAACATAATATGAGCCGGGCAATTGTGCAACAAGCTCGGTCATTTTCAGGGGATTTCCCATCATTTTTACATCCCGGCCGTAGGGCGAGGTGGATGACTTCATATTGGGAAGTGTTGTGGGGGCCATCTGACCTCCGGTCATACCATATATACCATTGTTGATGAAAAATATGGTGAAGTTCTCTCCCCTGTTGGCTGCATGGATGGTTTCCGCAGTACCTATAGCCGCCAGATCACCGTCTCCCTGGTAAGTAAAAACGAATTTCTCCGGCTGCAGCCGCTTAATCGCGGTAGCGAGCGCAGGGGCACGGCCATGGGCAGCCTCCTGCATATCTATATCAAGATAATTGTACATCAAAACAGAACATCCTACCGGTGTAATGCCTATGCATTCGGACTGGATATCCATTTCTTCAATTACTTCGGCTATCAGCCTGTGGGCTGTTCCGTGCCCGCATCCCGGACAATAGTGCATTACCTTGTCGAGCAAAACATTGGTTTTTTTGAAAACCAGGTTTTCCTCTTTTACTATATCATTATTTTCTGTTTGCTGAGACATAATTTATCCTCCAATGATTTTTTGTTCCAAAGCGTTTACTATCTCTTCGGCCGAGGGGATTATCCCGCCCATACGTCCGAAATGGTCAACTTTTACTTTTCCGTCAACCGAAAGCCTAACATCCTCGACCATTTGTCCGGCACTCATTTCAACCGACAGGATACCTTTCAGACGGCCGCACATTTCCCCAATCTCTTTTTTCGGGAAAGGATAAAGGGTAATTGGTCTCAACAGACCCAATTTTATACCCTTCTCCCTGGCAAGCTGAACAGACTTCTGGCAAATCCTCGAGCTGGTGCCGTAGGCAACAAGCAAATATTCCGCATCATCACAGTCGATTGCTTCATAACGAACCTCCTTTGCCTCCAGCTCACGGTATTTTTCCTGAAGTTTTTGATTGAACTTCTCCTGCATGGCCGAATCAAGATCCAGCGATGTTACTACGGTGCGTTCTTTGCCTGGCTTCTTACCGGTTGTAGCCCATTCGGGGAACTCGTTCATACGTGGCTGCTGTTCTTCAAGCCAAACCTTTTCCATCATCTGCCCTAAAGCCCCATCTGTAAGTATCATGGCCGGATTCCTGTATTTAAAAGCCAGGTCGAACCCAAGCTTAACAAAATCATACATCTCCTGAACTGATGAGGGTGCCAGCACTATAAGCCTGTAATCTCCGTGGCCGCCACCTTTGCATGCTTGAAAGTAATCCGACTGGGAGGGCTGAATGGTACCCAGTCCGGGCCCCCCGCGCACAACATTGACAACAAGACATGGGAGCTCGGAACCGGCAATATAACTTAGTCCCTCCTGCTTGAGACTTATTCCGGGACTTGATGAGGAGGTGATTATCTTTCTCCCGCAGGCTGCCCCTCCATATACCATATTTATTGCAGCAACTTCACTCTCAGCCTGCAGAACCACCATTCCGGTACGTTCATGAGGTTTCTCGGCCATAAGGTATTCCAGTATCTCCGACTGGGGGGTAATGGGATACCCGAAATAAGCATCGGCGCCTGCACGTATGGCAGCCTCACCTATGGCCTCGTTTCCTTTCATTAACTTTAGTTCTTTCTTCATTCCATTATATTTATTAAGTTAATTTTTAATTGATTGCTTCAAAAACAAAATGCGTTTTCGTTAAGGTTAACATGAATACCGGTCATACCAAAATGAACATAAGCCCGGATTACCAGTTAATCAAAACGGTAAAAGCTTCTGTCAAACAAGCTTTTTCCTGTAAACTGTAATGCAGGCATCAGGACAAACCAGCGCACAATTGTTACAGCCGGTACAATTATCGGGGTTCTCCATGTATACATAATGAAAACCCTTAGCATTTAATTCCTTCGACATGCTGAGAACATTAGTCGGACAAACCGGCGGACAAAGCTCGCAGCCTTTGCACCTTTCTATATCGACCACAATGGATCCTTTAACTTTAGCCATATTTATTGAATAATTAGATTTAAACTCAATTAACTTCCCTCCAAATCTATAAATAATTTAAAAAAACTATAATGATTAATATCATTCTCAAATATTAGCTCACAGGATGATGCTCATTGAATTTTTTCAGCCTGTACTCAAGATCGGGGAACTGACTGCGCGAAATCTGCGAAACGCAGGCACGGAGTCCCTCGGTACGCTCACTTCCTGTTATGTCAAGCGAAATGGCGCTTATACCGTAATAAAGAAGCCTCTCCAAAAGATCAACCCCTTCAAAAGCGGGATAAGATATAGTAAAATAAAAGCCGTCAGCCAGAGGTTTATCCTCATCCTTGTCGTACACAATTTGAAAGCCGTTATCTGTGAACATCTTTTTCATTATTGCAGCCCTTTCTCCGTATTCCCTGACATCTTCAACAAAATTATACTCCCCGTCGTTTGCAGCTTTGAGCATTGCAGCCAGACCGTACTGGGGAGAATGTGATGTGCCGGCGGAAAGTGCATAAAGAGTACCGTAAACCATTGCATATCCGAGGATATCGGAGGAGTAATACCGCTTAAGATCGGGAAAACGCCTCTGGTAAAGTTCGTCTGATATTATCATAAGCCCCGAACGCTGTCCTGCATAACTGAAAGACTTGGAACTTGAGATGAAAAGTATATAATTACCGGTGTAATTTGCAACAGTCGACTGGTAAGGGGGCTCTCCCGGCTTCGAGAGATCCTTGCGGAAATCCATGCAAAAATAGGCAAGGTCCTCGAGTACCACCACGTCATACTTGTTAGCCAGCTCACCTATTATATTAAGCTCCTTTTCGGTAAAGCATATCCAGGAAGGGTTGTTTGGATTAGAGTAGAGGATACAGTTAATGTTACCCTTTTTCAAATATGACTCCAGCTTTTCGTAAAGCTTGTCCCCGCGATAATTGTAAACATCGAAAGCCTCGAATTTCTGGCCAAGGACTTTTAGCTGCTGTTTATGGACAGGGAAACAGGGATCTATCAAAAGGGCGGTATCTTTTTTTTCATCCCTGCGACCTGCGGTAATAAATGCGGCAAAGCTTCCCTGAAGCGAGCCTACCGTGGACAAACATCCCCGGGGGGAAACATCAATGTTTAAAAACATTTTCACAAATCTTGAAGCTTCCTCCTTTAAACTGGCAACACCCTCAATCATAGGATACTTGGAGGCCAATCCCCGCCTCAGCGCATCGATCTCCGCCTCAATACCCACAGAAGGCGGTTCAAGTCCGGGCACCCCCATCTCCATGCGTATGTATTTCTTACCGGTAGCAGTTTCAATATCGTTAACCAGTTTTACAATCTCTCTTATAGTACCACGCCCAACCTTTTCAAGCCCTGTTTCTTTAATTTTACCTTCAACGGTTTTAAAATCAATGGGTGTATCTTTATTCATGGCGTTAAAATTTTAAGTTTATAAGTGATTTTATTATAACATCTTCTTTGCCGCTTTCCAGGCAGCGGATACAGGAACGCTTCAACAGCAACCCGGTTTACTGGCTACCGGCTTATATTAAATGTTTATGTTACTGAAACAAGTATAAATTAAATATTTTTCAAAAACAAAATCATATATCATATATTTTTCTCAATATAGCTGAACTTTTAAGCTTAAACTACAATTTAGTTAAACTCTGATTTTCAACTTCAATTTTATTACTTTTGCATAAAGTAAAAAATTATGTCACTACTCGGAGAGCATACAGGCCTCTACACCGACCATTACGAGTTGGTTATGGCCCAGGGATATTTTCTCAGCAGCAAAAGGAATGATTCGGCCGTTTTTGATTACTTTTTCAGGGGAGCCCCTTACAGGGGGGCTTTTGCTGTGTTTGCCGGACTGGAGAACCTGCTTGAGATGATAAGCAACTTCCGTTTCAGCGAAAAAGATTGCAAGTTTCTCAGGGAACGTGGCTTTAATGCCGAATTTGTCGATTACCTCAGCCGGTTCCGCTTCAGGGGCAACATTTACGCTCCGCCTGAAGGAGAGGTGGTTTTTCCCCTCGAACCGGTCATTCAGGTTGAAGGCAATATTATTGAAACACAACTGATCGAAACCCTCCTGCTTAACACTGTAAATTTTGAAACCCTCATTGCCACCAAAGCCAACAGGATAAGAAATATGGCCGGCGACAAGCTGGTTGTGGACTTTGGAATGCGCCGGGCTCAGGGAACAGGAAGCCTTCAGGCAAGCCGTGCTGCAATTGTGGGGGGAGCCGACAGTACATCGAACATTTACAGTGCCATGCTCTACGATATTGAATCAACAGGCACCCAGGCGCATTCATGGATACAAAGTTTTGATGACGAATTAACCTCTTTCCGCGAATTCGCGAAAGCTTTTCCCGATAAGTGTATTTTGCTGGTTGATACCTACGACACGCTTAACCAGGGTATACCCAATGCAATAACGGTGGCAGGGGAAATGGAAGAGCGCGGCCAGAAGCTGTTGGGGGTGCGCCTCGACAGCGGAGATCTGGCCTACCTTAGCAAAAAAGCAAGAAAGATGCTTGATGATGCCGGATTTGAATATGTTAAAATCGTTGTTTCAAATAAGCTTGATGAATATGTTATCAGAAGCCTGCGTGAGCAAAAAGCCCCGATAGATGCCTTCGGGGTGGGAACCAGTCTTATAACGGGCAGGAATGATGCGGCACTCGATGGAGTTTATAAGCTGGCAGAGTGTGACAATAAGCCGCGGCTGAAAATTTCAAACGATCTAGAAAAAATTATTCTCCCTGGCAAAAAGAAGGTTTACAGGTTCTTTGACAGCTGCAATTATTTTTATGCCGACGGTATCTGCATGAAAGATGAAGATGACCCCAAAATTATATACCATCCTATACATCCTGAAAAGCATGTTGACGTATCTGCTCTCCGCAGGGAAGAGCTTGCAAAACCTGTAATGCTGGAAGGCAAGAGAACAGTACCTCAAAAAAGCGTTAAGGAGATTGCAAAATATGCCAGAAAACGCCTGCAACACCTTGAGGATGAACACAAAAGACTTGAGTTCCCTCATATATACAAGGTTGGTATAAGCCAAAAGCTTATGAATATTCGAACCAGCATTGTAAATGAAATGAAAAACAAAGTAAGCGGTAAAAGCTGAAAAATCTCCCTGCCGCTTTTTTGTGTACAGCAGGAAACCCGGGTATTTTACTGAATCAAGGAGAATTTGAGTGCAAAAATACTAAAAAGTCTTTTTATATAGTTTAATAATTATGTGATAAATAGATTATTAACCAAACAACTATTATATTATGAAGGCACTGCTTATAGTTGACCTGCAAAACGATTTCTGCCCGGGAGGAGCTTTGGGAACTCCCGAAGGCGACATTGTCGTTCCCGTTATTAACAAGCTAATAGATAAGTTTTCTCTTGTTATAGCTTCAAGGGATATTCATCCTGAAGATACGGTGCATTTTGAAAAATGGCCGCCCCATTGTGTAAAAGGAACTAAAGGGGCGGAATTTCACCCGGATCTCAACACAGATAAAATATCCAGCAAACTTGAAAAGGGAACGGGTAACCGCGACGACGGTTACTCGGCATTTGAGGCTACAAATGCCAATCTGGAGTATCTTCTCAGAAAAAATGAAGTTACAGAGCTTTATGTTGCGGGACTAACCACGGAATACTGCGTTAAGGAAACGGCTATCGACGCCGTCGAAAAAGGTTTTAAAACAATTGTTGTTACTGACGCCGTGGAAGGTGTAAGACAAAACCCCGGAGACGAACAAAAGGCGATGGAGGTAATGAAACAGAAGGGTGTTGAGTTTACCACATCAAAGGAGATCGAAAAAGAGTAAAAAGCTGGCCGGGTTTCAGAATTTACTGAATTTGGGAATTAAAAATCAAGCAATATGCCCGCCCCCATCCGGCCGGTCCTACCCTTTGCAGCACGTACCGAGAAAAAATTGCCTGACTCACAAATGGTGCAGCGGTTGATAACCTCAATCCCGTCCGGGTTAACTCCCGCACTTAAAAGGGTTTGCCGGTTGGCCGAACGCATATCAAAATAATATCTCCCGCGGGAAGCGCCTGAAGTAATTACCCTTTCACCGGCAACAGGCATTTTCATTACAGCCTCTCTTACCTCCTCTCCCACCTCATAACAACAGGGGCCAGCTGACGGACCAATACCTGCCTCTATATCTTGCGGGCGTGTTCCAAACCGCTCATGCATTACCTTGAGTGTTTTGCCTGCAACATTTTTAACTGTCCCCCGCCATCCTGCATGCACAGCGGCCACCACTTTTCTGCAGGGGTCAAACAAAAGCAGGGGGACACAATCGGCTGTTCGCACCATTAAACAAATTCCACCCACAGCCGTTACCATTGCATCGGTATCTTCAAGCACGGTTCCCGGAACGGTGGGGTATCCCCTTTTTTTATTCTTTTCAACTACAATAACATTATTGCTGTGTGTCTGCTTTGCAATAACAAAATCTGACGGGAGAATGCCCAGCTCACCGGCAAGAATCTCATAATTGCGCTCTACATTTTTGTATTTATCCCCCACGTTGAACCCTAGATTCAAAGATGTGAACTCCCCCACACTAACTCCCCCGTGACGGGTTGTAACAAAGTGACTCACCTGATCCCGGTAAGAGAGATTATTAAACTTCAGCAACTCCATTGCCTTACTTTTATTACGGTTTTTTCCGGAAAGCCGGTTTTTTAGGAAACATTAAATTTCCGTCTTTCCTGGGTAAAGGTCTCAACCTTCATGAAATGTGCAAATTTAATTTTTTCCCCGGATCCAAAGGGTTAAAAAATCCAAATAATATTAAGCTTTTTGTAAAAAGGGTTTGCTCATTAATATCAATAATTTATTTTTGAGATCCCATTCCGAGAGAGTATGTGACATATACAGCCGGTTAACGGGGAAAAATTTGCTGACATAAGAAAATGACACTTCAAACGATCGACTGGGTAATATTGCTGGCATTTTTTGCCGTGCTTCTGTCAATTGGTCTCATATCTTCACGACATGCGGGTAAAAACACTGCAAACTTTTTCCTTTCCGGACGGAATATGCCGTGGTGGCTGCTGGGGGTCTCCATGGTTGCCACAACTTTTTCGGCCGACACTCCCAATCTTGTAACAGACATGGTGCGCACGGGAGGAGTTGCAAGCAACTGGCTCTGGTGGGCATTTCTGCTGACGGGAATGCTAACGGTATTTATATACGCCAGGCTGTGGAACCGCTCCAGGGTAATGACTGACATGGAGTTTTACGAACTCCGTTACAGCGGTAAAATAGCCGCATTTTTAAGGGGTTTTCGTGCTATCTATCTTGGTTTCTTTTTCAACGTTATGGTCATTGCCAGCGTTTCTCTTGCATTTATCAAAATCTCAGCAGTGATGCTTGGGCTTCAGCCCGAGCCTGCACTTATAATGGCTGCTGTTGTTGTGGTTTTGTATGCCGGACTAGGTGGATTGAAATCTATTTTGTGGACCGACCTGTTCCAGTTCAGCTTTGCAATGCTGGGAGCGGTAATAGCTGCGGTATATGTTGCAGGATCGCCTGAAGTAGGCGGACTCAGCGAGCTTTTGAGTCACCCGAACGTTTCGGGCAAGCTTCGAATAATTCCTTCGCCCTCGCAGCCTGACATCTTTCTCAGTATTTTTCTCATACCCCTTGCCATACAGTGGTGGGCAGCCTGGTATCCGGGAGCAGAACCTGGAGGTGGCGGCTATGTAGCACAGCGCATGCTGTCGGCTAAAAGCGAAAATCACGCCATCGGCGCTACCCTTTTGTTCAATATATTTCATTATGCGCTCAGGCCTTGGCCGTGGATTATCGTGGGACTGGGTTCGCTGATCATATTTCCCGACATTGCATCGCTGAAAGAAGCGTACCCTGATGTGAACCCGCAATATATACGGGACGACTTTGCCTATCCGGCAATGCTCAAGAAGTTCCTGCCGGCCGGATTGCTGGGACTGGTGGTTGCCTCCCTTATTGCCGCCTATATGTCCACGGTTGCCTCCCAGCTTAACTGGGGATCGTCATACCTTGTAAATGACTTTTACGGAAGGTTTTACAACCCAGGGGCAGGCGAAAAACAGAAAGTGCTTTTCGGAAGAATTTGCACAGTTACCATGATGTTCTTCTCGGTGCTGCTTGCACTTGCATTGCAAAACGCGCTTCAGGCTTTTCAGTATCTGCTTATGATAGGGGCCGGAACCGGACTCATATATATTCTGAGGTGGTTCTGGTGGCGCATCAACGCTTATTCGGAACTGGCGGCGATGATCGCTGCCGGAACCTTTTCGCTTGCCTTTATACTGGTTGAAAATTTTGGGATAACACCTCTTGAAGGTGAAAAAATAGATATTCTGGGAAGGGTGACCACAACAACCTACTGGAATATTTTCAAATTTACCGGCATTGTCTTTCTAACAACCATTTCATGGCTTGTGGTCACCTTTTTGACCCCACCGGAAAATCCGGAAACACTAAGAGGCTTTTACAGGAAGATAAAGCCTGGCGGACCGGGCTGGAGGAGGGTTGTAAACGAGGCGCGCCGGGAAAATGTGGAGCTGGTCAAGGAAGAGGATCTTAAATGGGATGTGCCGACCGGGGTGCTTTGTATGACTATAGGGTGCATTGCCATATACGGCACGCTTTTCGCTATCGGCAACTTTTTGTACGGCAATACGATAACCGCGGTGATTTTTACTACAGTAGCGGCGATTTCGGCAGCAGCACTTTTTAAATTGTGGAACTCTCTTACTTCAGGATAAAAAAATAAAAATATTGCTATAAACCCCAATAAACCTTTGGCAGACAAAATAAAATAATATAAAAAACAGATCAGCCGTGGAAGAAAAAAATAATATGAAACCCTCACTTCTGGTACTGGCTGCCGGCATGGGCAGCCGTTACGGAAGCCTCAAGCAGATCGACCCGGTGGGTCCCTCAGGTGAGACCATCATTGACTATTCGGTATATGACGCGCTGAGGGCGGGATTCGGTAAAATTGTCTTTGTAATAAGAAAAAACATTGAAAAGGATTTTAAGGAAACACTGCTGAAAAAATTCGAAAAATTCACTCAAGTGGATTATGTTTTTCAGGAGCTGGATATGCTTCCTGCCGGATTTGTGCCGCCCGGGGAACGAAAAAAACCCTGGGGAACGGCCCATGCCGTACTTGTTGCAGAAAATGCAGTAAAAACCCCTTTTGCTGTTATAAATGCGGACGATTTTTACGGGTATGACGCCTTTTATCAAACAGCCCGCTTCCTTGAAGAAAATCAAGAGGGAACCGAGTACTCAATGATAGGGTACCTTTTGAAAAATACCCTCTCGCGGCACGGGACAGTTTCAAGAGGAGTATGCAAAACTGACAGCAACGGTTACCTTGTCTCGGTCACAGAGCACACGCGGATAAAAAAGGAAGGAGATGAAATCGTGTGCAACGGTGAGGATCAAAAAAAGGTGTTGCCCGCCGATACACCGGTTTCTATGAACTTCTGGGGGTTTACTCCTTCAGTCTTCGGTCAGATAAAACAGGGGTTTTCCGCCTTTCTAACCGAAAATATATGTGATGAAAAATCTGAATATTTTATTCCAGAGGTAGTTGACAAGCTCATAAAAACCAAAAAGGCAAAAGTAAGGGTCCTCCCCTGTAACTCCTCCTGGTTCGGGGTAACCTACAGGGAAGACAAACCAGCAGCAATAGAACATATCAGGAAGCTGGTGGAAAGAGGCGAGTATCCCGATCCCCTCTGGAAATAAATATAAAATAATGGCTCCACAATTTGGTTAACGCAAAAACGTTATTATATTTGCAAGCAATTGAGCCTCCTTTCTTTTAAAAAGTAGGTTTAATTTATAAAGAAGAGCTGAGAGAACAGGCTCTGCGAAGCTCTAGCAACCGCCCTCCAAAGGGAAATGGTGCTAAAACCTGCCCGAATGGGAATGATAAATTAAAACCGTATGCAATGAAAACAACAATCAGCTTTACAAGTAATTTATTATCCGGCAAATACCCGATTAAAGGTATTTTTGTATATGCCGGGCACACCGCTGTTTTCCTTCTCACTGTTCGAATGTGCAGCATGATGATGCACCATTAGCTGAGAGAAACCGGAGGCCGGTCCGGGCCCTTCATTAGCCACAGCAGAAGGAAGAACCAAGCTGTAACAAGACCGGAGTCCGAACAAAAGCCGGCACATGGCAGGTGCTTCATTGCCGCCTGTGTCAACGGGCCGATTATTATTAAATAAAACAAATAAAAACGATTATAAAAAACACAAAATATGAAAACGACCGATAAACTTTTAAACAGACTGGAAAAAGAGATACTGGTACTTGACGGTGCAATGGGTACCGTTATGCAGGAATATGATCTGAAGGAAAAGGATTTCCGGGGTGAGAAGTTCCCGGATCATAAAACAGACCTCAAGGGGAACAATGATATACTGTCACTTACAAGACCCGGGGTTATTTCACAGGTTCATAACAGATACCTGGATGCCGGTGCAGATATAATAACAACCAACACTTTCAATGCAAACAGGGTATCCCAGGCCGATTACGGCACGGAAGATTTTGTTTACGAAATGAACCTTAATTCAGCAGCCGTTGCCAAAGAGTGCGCAAACAGAAAGAATCGTGAAAACCCTGACAAATGGAGATTTGTGGCAGGCTCTGTCGGACCGACAAACAAGAGCTCATCCATACCAGTCGTACCGGAAAAACCCCACAAAAGGGAGATATCTTTTGATGAACTGGCCGAGTCTTATATGCCTCAGGTTGATGGACTGATCAAGGGGGAGGCAGATATACTGCTTATCGAGACCTCCTTTGACACCTTGAACACAAAGGCTGCCATTTTTGCCTCACTCAGGCTTTTTGAAAAATACGGATTCAAAATCCCTGTTGTGCTGTCCTTTTCTCTTGATTCGCTTGGCAAAAGGGTATTGTCGGGACAAAGTGTTGAGGCTTTCATCAATTCAGTCAGCCATGCCGACCCTTTGGCTATGGGACTTAATTGTACGGGCGAGGGATCGCTCCTGAAGGATTCTTTCATTGAGCTCTCTGAAATATCACCTTATTACACTATATTCTACCCCAATGCGGGAACTCCCGATTCCAACGGTGAGTATTCGCAGACAACCGGTGAATTCCGCTCGCAACTTGAACCTCTGCTTGAGAGCGGCAAAATAAACATTCTGGGAGGGTGCTGCGGAACTTCGCCTGATTATATTGAAATGCTCAGCGAACTTGCCGGAAAATACACACCAAAAAAGCCTGCTAAGAAGGAAGGGGGTTTAAAGCTAAGCGGACTGGAAACGCTTGAGCTCAAACCGGGCAACCTCGTTATTGCAGGAGAAAAAACGAACACGGCCGGGTCAAAGGCTTTTGCAAAAAGTATAGAAAACCGCGATTATGAAAAATCGGTCAGCATTGCCCGGCAACAGGTAGAAAACGGTGCACAAATACTGGATGTGTGTGTTGACGATCCCCTTGTTGACGGGAAAAAGGCAATGCGAAGAATTCTCCATTCATTCGGTTCGGATCCTGTCACTTCACGTGTTCCTGTAATGATAGACTCCTCGGATTTCGGGACTGCTGAAGCCGGACTTAAATGCCTGCAAGGCAAAGGAGTTGTTAACTCGATTAACCTCAAGGAGGGTGAAGAGGATTTCCTTGAAAAGGCCAGGCTTGTCAAACACTACGGAGCATCCGTTGTTGTAATGCCCATTGACGAAAAGGGTCAGGCAAACTCCTTTAAGCGCAAAACCTCAATTGCATCAAGGGCCTATAAGCTGCTTACGGAAAAAGCGGATTACGAGCCTTCAAATATCCTTTTCGATCTAAATGTTATGGCCGTTGGGACCGGAACGGATGTTGAAGAAAAGGTTGCAGCGGATCTGGTTGATACATGCCGCTGGATAAACGAAAATCTTCCGGGTGCAGGAACCGTTGCCGGGGTAAGCAATCTTTCCTTCTCCTTCAGGGGAAACAACGAAATACGAAGCGCCCTTCACGCGGTCATACTGGAGCATCTGGTGGAGGCAGGACTATCGCTTGCCATTGTGAACCCTGGAGAACCGAAAGAGACCGGTGATTTCAGCAGCGATCTGATAAGCCTTTGTGAGGAGCTTCTTTTCCGTCCCTCCGAAAAAGCACTGAATCAGCTTATGGAGTGGAGCGGGGATTCTTCTTCTCAGAGAAAAACGAAAGATGACGGTCAAAGCAAATGGCGTGAGCGTGGTGCCGAAGAAAGACTTGAATACTCGCTTTTACACGGTATAACCGAATACCTTGGGGAAGACATAGATGAACTTTGCGGGCATTATGAAGACCCCATGGAAATAATACACGGTCCGCTTATAAACGCAATGAAAACTATAGGGGAATTGTTCGAGAAAGGAGAGATCTTTTTGCCGCAAATAATCAGAAGTGCCGGTATAATGAAAAAAGCGGTAGACCACCTGCAGCCAAAAATTTCCGAAAGTACAGCTGGCACCCAGGCCAACACCAACGGTAAAAAGCTTATACTTGCAACTGTAGAGGGAGACGTACACGATATAGGGAAAAACATAGCCAAGCTGGTCCTCTCATGCTACGGATATAAAATAATTGACCTTGGCATAATGGTACCCTCAAAAGATATTGTAGACAGGGCTGCTGAAGAGAAGGCCGATTTAATCGGACTAAGCGGTCTTATTACCCCTTCGCTTGAAAAAATGGGAGAGGTTGTACAGATGCTGGAAGACAGGGGTATGAACATCCCGGTAATAATCGGCGGTGCGGCAACTTCTAAAAGGTATACGGCGCTGAGGCTGGATCCGCTCTACAGCGGTGCCGTGGTCCATGTCAACGATGTTGCTGGAGCCCCGATAGTGGCAAGAAAACTTATTTACAGCGATAAACATCCCGGCTTCCTGAAAAAGGTTAAAAAACAGTACCTGCAAATTCAGGAGGAGGAAGAATAGCAGTACACCAAGCAGATTATCCAGGCTGAAGAGGATCGGGTGGTTTTTTGTAACTTACAATCTTTCAATCCTTTCACCGGAGAGCAAAATGTAGGATCTCATGGAGGCGGCGGTAAGGCAGGCATGAACGGGAAGTATATATATTATATCCCCTATGGAAAGCTTTTCCGCTTTTTCCTTTCCTGCATGTATTATTCCGTGATCATGTGAAAGAGATTTTACATACATTCCCGTTTCCCCCGCATCCCAGCCATCTGTGACAGGGGTTGCCACTTTCCCGTAATGTTTTGTACCGTCCGGCAAAAATGAATAATCCTTTGAAAAGTGCTCCCCACCGCCATATACCACTATTTCATCGCGATGAGGGTATTTTGCCACAACGGGGCATCCCATTGCTATGGCTATCTCATCTTTGTCACATGAGCCGATGAAATTTTGTGCCAGGTCATAAAAAACCATATTCCCGGGTCTTACCTCGTCGATTCCGGTAAAATCGCCGGCTACACTGAAAGTAGGGGTGTCGCCGTCGGAAATTACCAAATCCGGGTATCGTGAAATGTATCGTTCTTTAAGAGGTATCATTCCATCTTTGGTTTCCCTGTGCACCGAGAGGATCTTTTCCCTGTCGCCGGCCGCCTTGTAGCTGTGACCGGCATGGGTCAAAAACCCTTTGAATTCAAAGTCCCGATTTTTATCCAAAAGAGCAAGTATCTTTTCAATTGTATCAAGGTTGCCGGGATCCAGGCCTGTGCGACGGTAGCCACAGTCAATCTCGATAAAAAAACCCACCTTTGATTTAATTTTACCTGCTACTTTCTCTATTGCTTCAGGCGAATCGACAAGCAGGTTCAAAGAGACCTTTCCGGCAACTTTGTTGATCCTTTCAATCTCCAGAACATTCAACGGAAAAGAGACGGTTATATCCCTCCAGTTATCGGCGGCAAAATACTCTGCCATTTTAAGGGAGGAAACCGTTATTTTGTCAACCCCCATATTGCGGTACCAGCTGCCTATATGATGCGACTGGTGAGTTTTAAAATGGGGGCGCAACTGCAGATTATTAGCTGCCGCCTTGTCGACCATTTTTTTTATGTTCCGGCGGCACTTTTTTTCATCAACCAATAGTGAAGGTTCGATCAATTCAACCATAACCTATTGTTTTTCCGCAAGTCCGGCTTCCGCAACAGTTATCAGCAACGTGCGCTGAATGGCAATATGACCGTCCCTGTTAAGCCACCATTCGTCAAGGGAATGAACTCCCCCGCCTACAGAACCTCTTCCAATTGTTACGGCGGGAACACCCAGGGAGATGGGAACATTTGAATCGGTTGAGGAACGGGCCAGGCGGGGCTCAAAGCCGAATTTTGTTATGGCTGCCATTGAACGCTGAACAAGAGGTGTTGAGGGGTCAATTTCACCCGAGGGACGGTTGCCTATCTGCTCCAGATCGAGTTCCAGTTTACCGTTGGAGGAAATTCTTTGATTTTCCTCTTCAAGTGCTTTTTCCATTGAACTTACAAAAATCTCCTCAATTCTGCCGAGATATTCATTGTCTACCGAGCGCATATCAACCTCCATCCAGGCTTCATAGGGTATGGAGTTTACCGAAGTGCCCCCACCAATACGTCCCACATTATAGCTGGTACGGGGGATATCACCGCTGACAAACTCGCCGGCTTTTCCATCAAATTCCCTTATAGCACGCCCAAGGGCATGAGCAGGATTAACTTCCCCGAAGGCTCCCCAGGAATGGCCGCCGGGTCCTTTGAACTTTGGACGGTAACGAATCGACCCAAGCGCCTTGTTGACAATACGGTCCTCTCCCCCGCCGTCAACCGAGATAAAAGCATCTATTTGCCGGCCCTCTTCCCTGAAAAGGTGTTTTACACCCCTCAGATCACCTATACCCTCCTCTCCCACTGTACCGACAAACCAAACATCGTCTTCTGTTTCAATCCCGGCCTTGTTCATCGCACGCAGCACAGTAAGCACAATGGCCATACCACGGGAATCGTCACCCACACCCGGGGCAAACAGAGTGTCACCTCTCATTTCCACCGAAACATCGGTACCTTCAGGGAAAACAGTATCCATATGGGCCGACAGTACCAATACCCTGTCGCCTTTTGTACCTTTTCTAACTCCGATAACATTGCCCTCCTCATCAATGAATGCATCATCAACACCGGCCCCGGCTATCATGTCCCTGAACGCGGCAGCCCTCTCGTCTTCCATAAAAGGAGGAGCAGGAATTTCAGTTATCTTGATATGGTCCTCAAGTGTGCGGTCTTCAAGCGCGAGAATAATATCAAAAGCCTCCTGTATCTGAGGATGCTCCGCCAGATTTCCGGCTTCTTCTTTATATTTTTCATCTATTTTCATCTCTGATACATCATTTGATTCGCCACCTGACTCCACACTGCAGGAAAATGTAACAACAACGGCAATCGCCGCAACACAAAGTCCCTTTAAAATATTTGTAACCTTCATAAATTAAGTTTAGCATGAAAAATTTATACTTTAATGCCTTTTTGGCCCCTGACCGGCTTCAGTAAGGAGATTTTACCAGTCAAACCACCTTCAAATATATAAAAATAATCCCTTTTAAAAACATTCTGAATTATTTTGATAACAGCATACAATTATATAGATTTGCAATATCGAATTTCGATATAATCTTAATAAGATCCCCTCACTGGCTTTGCACATAGTCGGTAAAGATAAAAAGAAAGTTAAATGATAATAACTAATAACATATCACTCTCTTTCAACAATTCATATATTTTTAAAAACCTGAGTTTCAAAATAGAAAAAGGAGAGAATACCTGTGTTTCGGGTCCATCAGGCAAAGGCAAATCATCGCTGCTGAAGATGCTGCAGGGTTATCTCCTGCCCGAATCGGGTTTTATAGAAATAGCCGGTATGGAACTGAATATTGCAAATATTAAGGAGATAAGATCCTTAATGGCTTATGTGCCCCAAAATATAAATCTTCCCGTTTCAGACGGGATGGAGCTTTTAAAGCTGGTTGGAGTGGAAAACAAGAGTGAAAAGGTTGGTCACTTTGCGGAAAAACTCGGAATTCCTTCCGGTATGCTTGACAGGGACTTCGATGAAATGAGCGGTGGACAAAAACAGCGAATAGTTATAGCCGTTTGCCTGTCACTTGAAAGGGATATTATTTTGCTTGATGAACCCACCTCTTCACTTGACAACGGATCTATTGAAAAATTAATGAATCTGATAAAAGAGATTGAAAACAAAACGGTAGTGTCCGCCTCCCATAATCCTTTATGGATGGGGCTTGCAGACAAGATCATAACACTTTGAAAGGCTTTGCAAATGTGTTTGACTGCATATATTATACAATCATCAATATGCAAATATTAAGACGGCTTTTGACAACGACAGTATGCAAATATTAAGACGGCTTTTGACAACGACAGTATGCAAATATTAAGACGGCTCTTAACAACGAACAGCATGCAAATATAAAAACAGCTCCTGACAATGAATGATATGGTTGATATAAAAATATTTGACCTTGCCCTTGGGTTTGCTATACTTGCAATTCCTCTGCTGGTTTTTCTCTACTTCAGGGTCAGAATGGTAAGTGACCTTTTTATAAGCATTGGGAGGATGATCGCTCAAATGTTCCTTGTGGCACTCTATCTTGACTGGATATTTGAGATGAACAATCCATGGATAAATTCCCTCTGGGTTTTTATTATGGTTTTAATAGGTGCAGGCACCATAGTTCACAGGGTCGGGATTAGCTGGCGCATCTTTCTTTTCCCCCTTATCCTGGCCGGACTTTTGTCTATGGCAATAATTGACGGTTTTTTCATCGGACTTATCATACGGCTGGACTACTTTTTCGATGCACGCTATTTTATACCTATTTCAGGAATGGTGCTGGGAAATTCAATAAATCACAATATAGTGGGACTTACAACTTATTTTGACGGTTTGTCAAAACGCAAAGAGCTTTACTATTTTATACTAACTAACAGCGGAAGCCGGAAAGAAGCTATCCGCCCTTATATTCAGGAGGCTATTGTAAAAGGGCTCAACCCCCTGCTTGCCAATATGTCGGTTATAGGACTTATTTCCCTGCCGGGCATGATGACGGGGCAGATACTGGGAGGCGCCCCGCCGGTTACGGCTATCAAGTACCAGGTTATGATAATGATTGCAATATTTGTCGGCTGCACATTGATATTGATATTGAGCATACTCTATTCAAACTTGTTAGTGTTTGACTCATACGGAAATATTAAGCTTTTGCAACGAAAAAAACACACAAATAATCAATAAAGGAGTTTATTATGACAGATTGTTCAGGATGCAAAATTTGCAGCTGCTACCGGGGGGAAGATTGCGTTCGCGGTCATAACTTTGAAAGTTACGGCGAACCAACACAAAGAGAATACGGCAAAACGGAAAATAAAAAAATCATGGAGGTTTCAACCCGCATTGAGGGGGAGCATTATATGGAGTGGACAAGAATTGAGGAGATAATCGGTTTTGCAAGACGAATGGGATACAAAAGGATAGGAATCGCTCATTGTGCGGGACTGACCAATGAATCTAAAACCCTGAGGGATATACTCAAAAAGAATTTTGAGGTTCACGCCGTTTGCTGCAAGTTCTCGGGAGTTGACAAAAAAAAGTTTGATCTGGTACAAATCAAAGAAGAGAGATACGAGGCTATTTGCAATTCGATTGGACAGGCAATGGTGCTGAACGATTTGAAAACTGATCTTAATATAACGGTGGGCTTGTGCGTGGGACACGATATTTTGTTCACACAAAATTCTGTTGCACCCGTAACAACGTTTATTGTAAAGGACAGGGTTACAGGTCATAATCCTGTTGCCACACTTTACTCAAATTATTACAAAAAAAAGTTTGGTGTCGAATAACTCCTTAAACAGTTGTTTATAAGTTAAAACATACTTGTGCTATGGAAAACAAACTTGTAAGAGACCTCTTTATAGGCTTTATAAGGGTGCACATACTCTACCACACTTCAAAAGAGCCGGTATTCGGGGCCGAATTTAAGGATGAACTTAAAAGGCACGGCTATAATGTTTCTTTTGGAACGCTCTATCCCATTTTTCACAAGCTTGAAAGGGACGGCTATATAACTTCGGTGAAAAAAAATGTAAAAGGGAAAATAAGAAAATATTACACGATAACAGACAAAGGCAGGGAAGCACTGCTAATAGCAACCGAAAAAGCCTGCGAGCTGGTTGATGAACTCAAAAGCTGATGTTAAATAATTATCAAAATAAAAAGCTGAATAATATATGATATACAAAAGTCAATACGGCGATATATTCTATAAAATACAGGGCCCGGAAAATGCACAGGTTGTGGTTTTCACCCACGGGATGGGGGCCGATCATAACACTTTTGACCCCCAGACGGCTAAAATCGGGGAAAAATACCGTACAATCGTATGGGACATGCCCGAACACGGAAAATCCTTCAAATCAGGAGAAGATTTCAACTTTTCAGTAGCAGCAGAATGTCTGGCAGGTCTGCTGGATGAAACCGGAACCGGAGAAGCGGTCCTGGTAGGCCAGTCTCTTGGCGGATTTATAAGCCAGTATGCTGCAATTAAATATCCGGGACGTGTCAGGGCTGTCGCGGTAATCGGCTCTACGGCGATGGACAGGGGGTTAAGCAGAGCCGAGTATCTGCTGATGAAGGCTTATTCTTTTGTCAGCATGCTGATACCCTGGAGAATGATAAAATTTTTTGTGAAAAAGACAATTGCTAAAAAAGAGGCCACAAGGCGGTATATAGAAAAAAGGATGGAAAAGGAGGGCAGAAAGCAGCTGCTTGCAATATCCAGGGGGACAAAAAAAGCAATATACAAAGGGATGCAAAAACCTGTCCGGCACCCTCTGCTGATTACACACGGTGAAAATGAGATACTCTTTCCCAGGCGAAAATTCAAAAAATGGCACAAAAGATCGCCTGAGAGTGAATATTTTGTTATACCCGCTGCCGGTCATGTCGCAAACCAGGACAACCCCGCTGAATTCAACTGTATACTGCTGCGCTTTTTGGAAAAGTTGAACAGAAAATAAACGTTTCAGATCAAATTTACTGAAAAAATGGTCATTTAAAAGCTTTGTCAGCTCCAGGCCGGGATCCCATCTCCAGATTATGCCTCCCTTCTTTCAATAATGCTAAAAAGACCAAAAGGCGCTCAGGATTCCCACTCCTGAGTATGCTGCTTTCAGTTTAGCAAACCGGGACTATGTTCTATGGCGTAACTTCTGAAAATATTTTTAATACTGTTGGTAAATCGTATTTATTGATTACAATAACCAAAGCTGTAATTAATCAAATAATTTTTGAAAATAAAAAAAATCTCAATTATATTGTGTTGATAAAACAGCAGCAACGAATAAACACAACAATACTTTCCCCTGCTTGAATGAATTTTTAATATATTTAAAAACAAAGTCCATGAACACAAAAAAGTTTCAATCACAGCTTTATTTGTTAGTAGTACTGACAGGTATATTGGCCATTACCTTCGGATGCGAAAAGGTAATGTTTTGGAAAGATGAAGTCCCTTCTGTTACAACACTACCGGTAACGGATATCTCTGTTCAGCCTGAAAGCAATTTTTATTCGGCAACGGCCAGCGGCGAGGTTACCGAAGACGGGGGGGTCAAGCGTGACACACCGCGGTGTGATCTGGTCTACCCAGGAAGACCTTGGTGTTGTTCTGCAGGATGATGGCAGCGTGGTCAGCAAAGACGGGGTCTCACCGGTAAAGCTTCAAGGGACCGGCACAGGGGAGTTTTCAAGCAATTTAACAAACCTGGAACCTGATACAAAATATTATGTAAGGGCCTTCGGGGTCAACAGCGAAGGTGTGGGCAGCGGGGATGTTTTGGAATTTGAAACCGGTCCGCAACCCGAATTTACACTGACACTGATGGCAGAACCGGAAGAAGGGGGTTCAGTTGGAGCTTTCGATGAAGAGGAAACATTCCATGAGGGGGGCTTGGAACTAAAGTATAACCAGAGAGCATATATCGAGGCCGAGACCAATGAAGGCTACAATTTTGAAAACTGGAAAGATGAGGAAGGAAACATTATATCTCACTCATCAAGTTTTGAATACACGATGGAGGCAAGAGATGTTACCCTTACAGCCAATTTTTCTGAAATACCTCTCTACACTCTTACCCTGATTGCCAAACCTGAAGATGGCGGAACCGTTGAAGGCTCAGGTGAGTATGAAAGATGGGAATTTATTAATATAACTGCAACACCCAACTTCGGATATGAATTTGTAAACTGGACCGATGAGCAGGACAATGTGATCGAAACCGATGCAAGTTTCAGATACCAGATCAGCGAAGATGCTACCCTTACAGCCAATTTCAGGGTGCCTGACGGTGTTGAAGGAACCGTAACTGACATTGAAGGCAATGAATACAATACTATTTATACTTGAAAAAGTAAAATAAAAACAAGGAAAAGTGATGTATTTTGTTTATATTTAAGTCGTTACACAAATAACACAAACAAAAAAACACCACTTTTCA
>Ga0207421_10001205_pt1 | contig 33558 bp, 28 predicted proteins | sample SodLakKL_010_SED_4_FD_187542 | JGI IMG/M metagenome (GOLD analysis project Ga0207421, IMG submission 187542) | Alkaline sediment microbial communities from Lake Tanatar, Kulunda Steppe, Russia - 8KL_010_SED (SPAdes) (version 2) | ecosystem: Environmental > Aquatic > Non-marine Saline and...
CTCACCCTCCAGGACCACCGCGATCGCCGCGCCGGGGACCGAGAACCGCTCGAGGTTGGCCTCGATCCGCTCCTGGGCCTCGACGGCGTAGTCCTCCGGGTCGAAGGACCGCTCGGTGGTCTCGGCTGGTGGAGCCGACCACGGCACGATCGTCATCACCACGCCGAGCGACGCTGCGGTGATCGACACGTTCCGCGACCGGCTCATCTACCCAGCCATCTCGTCGAGGAGCTCAGGTAGCGAAGCAACGACATCCTCCTGCGGGTCGGACAGACGGAACACCCCCAGGCGCGCGAGCAACGGCGCGACCTCGAACTGCTGTTGCGCCTCCTCGAACGAGGCGCGCTCCTGCGCCGGGAGACGGTCGAGCTGCTCCTCATGGACCGGGTCGAGCAACACCAGCCCAGCGGCCCGATCCGGATAGGCGGCGGCGAACACCCGCGCGTAGCCCGCACCGAGGCTGTGGCCGACCAGCACGACCGACCTCTCGACCCCGAGGACGTCCAGCCCCTCGTGCAGGTCCGCAGCGACCGAACCTGCCTCCACCGACGACTCAGACGCGTCACTGAAGCCGTAGCCGGCCCGGTCATAGGCCACGACCGTGGTGTGCTCCGCGAGTTCCTGCTGCAACCACGCATAGGTCGCGGCCGTCCCACCCGCACCCGCTTCCAGGACCACCGTCGGCCGCTCACCCGCGACCTCCGACGTGGCGTGTGGGCGTGCGATGACATCGTTCGATCAGCTCCCCTGGCAGCATCGAAGACAGCGTTCCTCCTCCCACGCGTCGTCGACCAGTGAAAGAGGTCACAACGACCACACCGACGCAAGCCCCTACCAGGAATGCCCGGCGAAGGGGCCGGTGAACGACCAGCAGGGCTGCCCACCGTGACCATGCAGGTCGACGCCCACGCCCTCGAAGGTGACGACGCCACCGCCGCCGAGACGACCGCCACAGCCATCTTCGGCGACCCGTCAACACCGACCGACACCGGACGACACCCCGAGCCACACGGTGTCACGCCCCCTACTGGTGTCAAAGGGGTGTCAAACATGCAGAAGCGCCCCCGCCGCAGCGGAGGCGTTTCGGCGATTCTGCCGGATCCGGGGTGCTAGACCGGCCTACGAGGACGTGCGCGAGGGGGGACTTGAACCCCCATGTCCTTTCGGACACACGGCCCTCAACCGTGCGCGTCTGCCATTTCCGCCACTCGCGCGTGGAGACCCGCAGGAACCTGCGGAGAGCGGAGCCTAGCCGTCGGCGGAAGGGGTCGCCAACGCGCCCGGACGGCTTCAGGAGCGATCCGCCAGCCAGACCACCGAGAGATCGACCCGCCCCAGCGGTGACCAGTAGAGATCCCGGACATCCGATGTCACCAGGACCGCATGGCGGTGCCACAGCAACGGCAGGACCGGGGCATCCTCGAGGATCCGACGCTCGGCGCCCTGGTGGAAGGGGGTCGCGATCGCAGCGGTCGGCGCCGAGCGCGCCGTCTCGAGGAGACGATCGACGTCGCTGTCGCGGTACCCGCTGACGTTGTCCTGCCCGATCTGCGAACTGTGGAACAAGGGGAAGAGGTAGGACCCGGGATCTGGCTCGCTGGCCTCCCAACCCAACCAGAACAACGGGACCTCTCCCGCCCGCACGGCCCGGACGAACGGTTCCAGATCGCGAGCCTGTAGATCGACGCTGATCCCGAGGGCGGCTTCGATGTCGGCGGCCATACTCTGGGCGATCGCTGCGTGACTCGCTCCGCGGACATGGGTCAGCGTCACCGACGTGACGTCGGTCTCCGCGGCTGCGAACAGTGACCTCGCTTCCATCGGATCGTGGCGGCAATGCTCGCAGGCCGCCTCCTGGCTCCCGGGGATCGGAGGTGGAACCAGCGAATCCGCGGCACGACGTGTCCCCTGCATCACGTCGTCGGCCAGCCGATCACGATCGATGGCGAGGGACAGCGCCCGGCGGACCTGTGGATCGTCGTAGGGCGCCGTCGTGGTGTCGAACCCGTAGAGGTAGGTCGTCGATGACTCCCCCGTGAGCAGACCGGGTCCGCGATAGCCGTCCGACGACATCCCGAAGGTGGCAGCGGCATCCGACCGTTGCTCGGGCAGGAGTTCCCCGACCTGCAGCAGGCCCGAAGTCAGGTCGTCCCACTGCTGTTGTCGGCCGGGATCATCCACGTAGATCTGTACGACCACCTCATCGAGCAGCGGTGGTGTGTGATGGTCCGGGAAGGACGTCAGTCGCAGGAAGGATCCCGGCTCACGCGGTTCGTTCATCGCGAAGGGCCCGTTCCCAACGGGTTGCTCCGCGAACCGCTGCGGGTCGGTGGAAGCGACCTCTGGAAGCGGCACCAGCGTCGGGTGAGCCAGGGTCACGAGGTAGCCCGGCATCGGTTCCTCGAGAGAGATCACCAGCGTACGGTCGTCCTCGACCTCGAGTCCGGCGAGTGGGGCCCCAGACGTCTCGGCGGCGTCCGAGCCCGCGATCGGTTCGAGCAGGTAGGACAGGAACGATCGCGGGGACGCCGTTCCATCCGCGATCCGATCGAAGCTGCGTTGGAACGCTCCAGCGGTGACCGGTTCCCCATCGTGGAACGTCGCGGCTCGAAGGTGGAAGCGGAGCCGGCTGCCTCCGTCCAGCACCTCCCAACTCTCTGCCGCGGCCGGAACGACCCGTCCGTCCTCATCGAGTCGCACCAGAGGATCGAACAGCTGTCCGACGATCCGTTCAGCGTCCGGATCCACCACGAAACGGGGATCGATCGAGCCCGGCTCCTGGGCCACGCCGACCCGCAACGTCCCGCCGGCCCGGGCATCGCCGGGCTCATACCTGGGTTGCGGTGCGATCGACGGCTCCGGAGGCTGCCCGTCAGGCGGCGGAGGCGGCGCGGGCGTGCACGCACCGATCAGCAACGAACACAGCGCCACGACCCCGACCAGGCTGCCGTGGCGCCGAGCGGTCAGAGGAAGACGACGAGCAGACAGTTGGTCACACCGAACGCCAGGGTCGCGATGACGGTGAACCGGTCGAGGTTGCGTTCGACGACCGCGGAGCCCTGCATCGGGCCGCCACCACCACCGCCGAACATGTCGGACAGACCGCCACCCTGGCCTCGGTGCAGCAGCACCAGCATGATCAGGACCAGGGACAGCACGACGTGCACGGCGATCAGCACGGAGACCACAGCCAACCTCGGATCATCGGTTCAGGAACATGGGAGCGGTCGAAGGACCAGCGCGATGGCCGGCAACCCGGTGCTGATGTGGCGCACGACCGACCGGCTGCCAAGGCTATCAGCGAGAGGTCACCACCGCGTGCACGCTCCCTGGGTCGGGCGATATGCACCCGCTGGACGAACGCGCTAGTCGCGTACCGCCAACCAGTACAGCCGGAAACCGTCGGAGCGGGCCTCGCCGCCACCGTTCACCACAGGCCGGGAGCGCCATTGTCCCGTCAGTGCATCATCGACGGTGATCACGGGCTGTGGACGCATACCGAGCCCCGGCGTGCGATCAGGCGCCGGGCAACTGGCACCCTCGGTCCCGCAGGCATGCAGGGTGCTACGCCGGTAGCTGGTTGCGTGCTCGTCGTGGGCAACGGCGACCGGGATGTCGCGCTCGACCGCATCGATGTTCGAGCGTCGATAGACGTCGAAAGCCCGTGCGTCGGAGGCGAACTCGACCTGATCGGTCTGACCGGAGGTGGTGGTGGACCAGACCAGGGCGACGGCATCCCGCTCCCGGTCGGGTCCCGCCAGGACGGCTGGCACGATCATGGCGATCACGACGGAGAAACACGAGATCACGACAGCGGCGCTGACCTCGCATCGCCGACGGGTGTCAGATGGGGGTGGTCGATCCTCAACGAGGATGGTGACCCGGTCCACCAGCGAACCCTGCGGAGCGAAGGCTGCACAGGGCGACCGGGAAGCGGGCCCGACCTCGAGAACCTTGAGCAGACCTCCCGCGAGCGCTCCCGGCCTGCCTGTGGCACCGACAGCCACCTGGTCGGCGGCCAGTTCACGTTCCCGGTGCAGCTGACGGGCAGCCCAGCCGACACCCGGGACGAAGAACGCCAGATCACGGACGATGCCCACCAGGGCGGCCACGCTGTTGTCGCGGCGGCGGATGTGGGCGAGTTCGTGGGCGATGACCCCTTCGAGCTCATGGTGGTCCAACCGCGCGACCAGGTCGCGATCGAGCACAATGACGGGCCTGCGGGAGCCGACGACGTACGCGCCTCCCGGACAGGCCGGCACCACCGTGACCGTCGGAGGCGGAACCTGGAGATCCGCGGCCACACGCAACGCCAGGTCACGGACGTTGCCGGGCATCTCTCCCACAACGATCGCCCGCTGTGCAGAACGCCGAGATGAGCGCAGGGCCATCCCACGCCGGGTCAGCCGGAACAGCACGAAGCTGGCCCAGGCGCCGATGAGCAGCGGCACCTCCATCGGCGAGAAGTTCTGGTAGCCGTCCGCGACGCGGATCGGCAGCACGCCAGCTCCGTCGACCGGCACGAACAGCTGTGGCAGTCGCAGCTGCGTCGATGCAGCGACAGCGACGACGAGCAGGACCGCTGCCGGCGCGATCGCCACGACGACCCGAACGGTGGGCGAACGGATGCCCAGGCGCAGCACCAGGCGGGCCAGGCAGACGCAGAGGGCCGTGGCGAAGATCACCCTGATGGCGATCGACTCCACGGGCAAACTCAGCAGAACGCCGAGGTCCACCGGGCTACTGCTCCTGTTGACGACGTCGGGCGACGGCTTCCTTCAGGGCTTCGAGCGACACGGCGTCGACATCGTCGACGACCTCGGCGAGGTACGCGGCCGCCGGTTCGGGATAGCGATCGAGGAGCCAGGTGAGCACATCCCCCACCGCGGACGTCGCGTAGTGCTCACGGCTGACGGCTGGACGATAGCGGTGGGCCAGGCCCGCGGTGTCGCGCTGCAGCAGCCCCTTCGACGCCAACCGGCCCATCGTGGTCATCACGGTCGTGTATGCGATGGTGCGGGCACGGACGAGTTCACCGTGGACGTCGCGCACGGTGGCGTCACCCAACCGCCACATCACCTCCATGACATCCTGCTCGAGTGGCCCGAGGAGGGCCTCCAGGGGTTCGTTGCGCCGTGTCATCGATCGTCCTCCCGTTCGCGGGATCCCCGTGGCCTGCTCCTTGCATGGAGCCTACACGCCCGACCGGACGATGGGTGGGCGCACCGCGAGATCCGCGAGAACCGCTGGCGTGGCCTGCCGCCACGCCAGGCTGACCTACCCTACCGTCCATGCATGACGACGAGCTGGTCATCCACTCCTCCCTGCGTGGGTGGATCAGTGCCGCCATCAGCCCAACCGTGCTCCTCGCGCTCGGCGCGGCGGCGGTGGGTGGCGTGGGCTTCAGACCGATCCCCACAACGCTGTTGATCATCGGCGCACTCTTGACACTGGTCGTCGCGACCGACCTGCCACGGCACACCCGCTTCAGCACGGACGGTGTGGTCCGCGTCTGTCTTCTGCGCAAGCAACGGCTCGTCTGGTCCCGCCTGGTAGCCATCGAACGCACACGACCGAACACGATGAACCTCGTCCGCAACCTGGCGGAGAGTGATCGGGACGCCCGTCAGGTCTCCGGTGGACTCATCGCTCGTGGATCCGGCCGGAAGCGCTGGCTGTTGACCGACAACCTCGAGAGCCGCGCGGAGCACGACGAACTCGCGCGACTGCTCGAACGGCACGACATCCCCGTCCCGTTGCGTGCGCCGCGTCCCCACGCCGACGCCCCACCGACGTACCTCTACCGCCGTCGTCGCGATCAGTGACGGGCCGTCGAACCTCGTGCACGGGCCCGGACGTTCAGAGTTTCGGCAGGTCCACGTGGTCGACGTCACCGGCGATCTGCACGCTGCGGCCCAGGTCCTCGACCCGCTGGAGCAGGGTCTCGCCGGGCTCCAGGGCGTAGTGGCAGGCACCGAAGTGGCCCGGCGCCAGCTCCCGCAGCTCCGGGATCTCCGTGCGACACCGATCCTGCGCGATCGGACACCGCGTGTGGAAGCGACAGCCTGACGGCGGGTTCGACGGTGAGGGCAGATCGCCTTCCAGGATGATCCGCTGACGGGACTTCTCACGGTGGGGATCCGCGACCGGCACCGCGGACATCAGGGCGTGCGTATAGGGGTGGGCCGGTTCATCGTAGAGTTGGTCGCTTCCGGCGATCTCCGCGACGTGGCCGAGGTACATCACGGCGACGCGGTCCGAGATGTGGCGGACGACCGACAGATCGTGGGCGATGAACAGGTAGGTGAGGTTGAACTCCTCCTGCAGATCCTCGAGGAGGTTGATGACCTGCGCCTGCACCGACACGTCCAATGCGGAGACGGGTTCGTCGAGGATGATCACATCGGGACTCAGTGCCAGAGCCCGGGCGATACCGATGCGCTGACGTTGTCCCCCCGAGAACTCGTGGGGATAGCGGTTGCCGTGCTCGGGCGAGAGTCCGACCGCATCCAGGAGCGCGCCCACCCGATCGTGCGCCTCCTTGCGGTCCGTGCCGTGGATGATGAGCGGCTCCGACACCGTGTCCCTGACGGGGAGGCGGGGGTTGAGCGAGGCGAACGGATCCTGGAACACCATCTGCAGGTTGCGGCGGAGTTCACGCATGCGGGGCCCGGATGCCGTGGTCACGTCCTCGCCGCGGAACCGCACCGTGCCCGAGGTGGGTTCGTGCAGGCGGAGGATGGTGCGCCCGAGGGTCGTCTTCCCGCAGCCGGATTCTCCCACGATGCCGAGCGTCTCGCGCTCCGCGACCGCCAGCGTGACCCCGTCGACCGCGTGGACCCGGCCGACCTCGCGCCGCAGGAGCCCGGCACGGATCGGGAAATGCTTGACCAGGTCGGTGATCTCCAGCACGGGGTCGCCGGTCTGGCTCGTCTGGTCCGAGGCTGCCTGGTTCATGCTGACCTCTCCGTCGGGTCGTTGATCTCCAGTTCGGGCAGGGCCTCCGCGAAGTGGCATCGGCTCTGGTGCTCACCGGTTTCGCCCAGCGGCAGGAGATCTGGCTCCTCGAAGCACTCATCCTCGGCGTTGGGGCAGCGTGGACGGAACACGCAACCCTTCGGCTGGCGGATCGCAGACGGCGGCGCACCCGGGATCGGTTGGAGCCGGGCATCGGTGCGCGCCGCCGCCGTCGGGATGGAGGTCATCAACCCCCGGGTATAGGGGTTGCGTGACCGGTAGAAGATCGTGTCGGTGTCGGCGGTCTCGAACAGGCGGCCGCCGTACATCACCTGTACACGATCGGCCACACCGGCGACGAGTCCGAGGTCGTGGGTGATCAACATCATCGCGGCGCCAGTGGCCTCCTGCGCCTTCTTCATGACCTCCAGAACCTGGGCCTGGATCGTGACGTCCAGCGCCGTGGTCGGCTCATCGGCGATCAACAGCTTGGGTTCGTTGGCGATGGCCATCGCGATCATGGCGCGTTGGCGCATCCCACCCGAGAACTCGTGCGGGTAGTTGTCCACGCGCTGCCGTGGCTCCGGGATACCGACGAGCGCCAGCAGATCCACCGCGCGATCACGGGCGGCTTTCTTGGAGACCGTCGGGTTGTGGATCCGGATGCCCTCGACCAACTGGTTCGCGATCGTGAAGACCGGGTTGAGTGCGGTCATGGGGTCCTGGAAGACCATCGCGATCTCGTTGCCCTGCAGTTTGCGCATCTGGGCAACCGACAACGCCAACAGGTCACGTCCGTCGAACTCGATGGAGCCGGTGATCTGTGCGTAGCTCGGCAGGAGCCGCATGACCGCCATCGCGGAGACGGACTTTCCGGAGCCGGACTCCCCGACCACGGCCAGGGTCTCGCCCGGCACGACATCGAAGCTGATGCCGGTGACAGCCTTGACCAGCCCATCATCGGTCTTGAAGCCGACGGACAGATCTCGGACGCTCAGCAGCGGGGTGGTCGCCATCGATCAGCCCTTCCGTGCGGTCGGGTCCAGCGCGTCCCGGAGCCCGTCGCCGAGGAAGTTCACGCACAGGGTGATGGCCGTGATGAACCCGCCGGGGATCAGGACGGCGGACGGCTTGCTGTCCATCTGCCCCTTCGCCTTCTCGATCAGGTTCCCGAGCGTGGGTGTCGGATCCTGCACGCCGACGCTGAGGAACGACAGGGTCGACTCGAGGATGATCGCGACACCGACCAACAGCGTCGCGTTCACGACGATCGGGCCGAAGGTGTTGGGCAGGATGTGGCGGAACATGATCCGCGGCGCCCGGGCACCCGCTGCCTTCGCGGCCAGGACGAACTCCTGCTCCTTGTACTGCATGAACAGGCCACGCACGATCCTGGCGATGGCCGGCCACAGCAGCAACGCGAGCATCAGAGCGATCCCGTTCGGGGTCGCGCCGTAGCGCACGCCGACGACCAGCAGGATCACCAGGGTCGGCACGATGAGGAACAGGTTGATCAACTGGTTGAGCAGCGTGTCGATCAGGCCACCGAAGTAGCCGGCGATCGCACCGATGACCGTGCCGATCGCCGTGGTCAGCAGGGCGACGAACAGGGCGATCCGCAAGGAGAAGCGACCACCCTGGAACGTGCGCACCATGATGTCCCGACCGATGGTGTCGGTGCCGAAGGGGTGCTGCAGGCTCGGACCCTGGTTCAAGGCCATGAAGTTCTGCTCCGCGAAGCCGTGCGGCGACAGGATCGGACCGATGATGAAAGCGAGGGCCAGCAGGGCCAGGACGATTGCGGCGAACAGCGCCAGCCGATGGCGACGGAAGCGATCCCAGGTCTGACGACCGAAGCTACGAGAGGCACCGATGCCTTCGCGCTCATCGATCAGGTGGGCTTCTTCCGGGATCTCGTTGCCCAGGGCGCCGCCGGACAGCGGGACGGTCTCAGGATCACGGTCTGCGGGAGGGAGCGTCTCACTCATAGCGGATCCGAGGGTCGAGGACTCCGTAGAGCAGGTCGGCGATGAGGTTGAAGATCACCACGAGTGCGGCGATGAAGACCACCACCCCCATCGTGAGGTTGAGGTCCTGTTGGAAGATGCCAGCCAACAGCAGGCGGCCAAGCCCCGGCCAGGCGAAGATCGTCTCGGTCACCACCGCCCCGCCGAGCAGGAGCGCGAAGTCGATGGCCCAGATGGTGACGAGCGGGATCAACGCGTTCCGCAGGCCATGTTTGAGGATGACGGTGCGTCGGGGCAGACCCTTGGCGCGCGCGGTCCGGATGTAGTCGGAGTTGATGACCTCAAGCATCGCAGCGCGCTGGAACCTCGATTCGGACGCGGTGATCACCAACCACAACGTGATGATGGGCAGGACGTGGGATTGGATCATCGGCACGAACCCGTGCGACGACACCGTCCGCATGCCCTGCACGAAGAAGGGTCTGAATCCGAACCAGTCGAAGAACCAGATCCCGAAGAAGACCTGAAGGAGCAACCCGAACACGAAGGTCGGCAACGAGATCCCCAGGAAGGAGAACCCCGTCACGAAATAGTCGAGTTTCGAGTACTGCTTCACGGCGGAGTACACGCCGAGTGTCACCGCCGTGAAGGCGATGATGATGAACGCCGGGACCGCGAGCCGTGCGGTGTTCTTCGCCCGCTCCCAGACCAGGTCGAACGTCTGCTGCCCGCCCTGGGACGGGGACGGACCCATGTCCCCCTGCGCCGCGCTGACCAGCCAGCTGGCGTAGCGCTGCGGGATCGGTTGATCGAGGTTGTAGAGCTCGATGATCCGGTCGTATGCCGCCTGATCGACATCCAGCTGGGCCAGACGCGCCAGCGGATCGCCCGAGATCGCCGTCAGACTGAAGACGAGGAAGGTCCCGATCAACAACAGGGGGATGGTGGTCAGCACGCGGCGTGCAACGTAGGCGAACAACGAAGACGCCTCCCCTTCTGCCCTGTCGGGCTCGGATGCTCCTGCACCGACCCGGGCGAGCGGAGGCTAGCAAGCGCACCCGACCGTGGGTGGCAAGTTCTGCCCACCGCGCTACGCACGCGCGCCCGATTGACATCTCGATGTCGAGAGATGGCCACCGGCCCGTTGCCGGTCGGTCACCCTCCCGCCAACGGGTGAGGGGGCCCGCATCGCGGACCCCCTCACCATCATGCGTGTCGGACCATCAGCCTGCTGGCAGGTAGTCCACGACGTACACGATGGGACCGGCCGCGTTGGCGTCCGGCGCAACGGCACCCTCCATGAGGTTGACGTTGCTGTAGGCGAAGAACGACGGCTTCTGGGTGATCGGCAGGACCACCAGTCCGTCGTCATCGATGTTGCGGGTGGTGACGTACTGGCTGAGCTCGTTGTAGCAGTCAGCCCGCTCGTCCTCATCGGCGATCGAGTCACACTCGTCCGCCTTCGCGTCGAACTCGTCGTTCTGGTACCCGTACGGGTTGTTGCCCGAGTCGCTCAGGAAGGCGTTGTGACCGGCGCCCGGCCAGGGGCCACCGACCCAGGCGAACTGGGTGATGTCCCACACGGTGCAGTCGCCTTCCTCGCCGCCGCTGAGTGCACACTCGATCGCCTCCGGTGCGAACGGACGCTCGCCGAAGTACGCGGCACCCGGCACGTTGTCGATCTCGATCTCGACACCAGTCTCACGCAGCTGTTCCTGCATGATCTGGATCTGCAGCTCACGCAGCTGGTTACCACCGGTGGTCCCGACCCGCAGGGTCAGGGTGCCCTTCTCCGGGTGCTCCCAGATGCCGTCGTCGTTGCGCTCGTAGCCGGCACCCTCGAACAGCGGAGCCGCGCTGTCGACGTCACCGACGCCGTAGCCTGCCTCGCCCTGGTGATCGACGTACGCGGGCTGGTTGGACATCCAGTAGACGTTGCCCAGACCGGTCTCCGGCAGCAGGTCCTCGAACAGTGGCGTGTACAGGGCCTGCATCACCGGACGCTTGTCCAGCGAGAACGCGATGCCCTCACGCACGTCGGGGTCCGACAGGTGCTCGTTGTTGACGTTGAGGCCCCAGTGCTCCCAGACCGGACCGGCCTCGGATGCGACCGTGAAGTTGTCGTCGGTGGCGATGCGCTCACCGAAGGCAACCTGCGGCTGGGTCATGATGATGTCGGACTCACCGGCGAGCAGCGAGTTGATCTGCGCATCGGTGTCCGCCACGAAGTTGATCTGGATACCGCTGACGCAGGCAACACCTGCGTTGCTGACGTCCGGGTTCTCCATGTTGACACCGTGGTAGTCGTCGTTGCGCGTGAGCGTCATGCCCACGCCACGGTCCCACGACTCGAAGATCATCGGGCCGGACGACGGCAGCGGCTCACCGTCGATCTCCCAGTCCGGGATCGCGGCGTTGGCAGCTTCGGCGTCCTCGATCAGGTGAACGGGCTGGATCGGTTCGAACCAACCCTGGTAGCCGGAGAAGAACTCCTCCGTGGTGAAGGAGTAGGTCTGACCGTCGACCTCCCAGCTGTCGGGGTCAATCAGGGTGTAGCCGGCCGCGGAGCGCGAACCGAACAGGTAGACGCCACCCTCACCGGTCTCGAAATCGTAGCCCTCCATGATGATGTCGTAGGTGCCCTTGACGTGCTCCGCGGTCAGCGGCTCGCCGTCGGACCACACCGCGTCATCGCGCAGGGTGAACTCGTAGCGCCAGCCGTCATCGGTCTCGGAGACGTCCTCGGACTCGACGAGTTCCGGGATGAACGTCGTGGCCGCGGAGACGCCGTACGGTGCCTCCCACATGGCCTGACGGATCCAGGAAGCGATCGACAGGTTGTTGTTCGGGTCGTCGAGGTGGAGGTCAGGCGGCTCCTGCTCGTGCACCCACACGAGCTCCGCTTCTCCGCCGGCCTCGCAGTAGTCGTCCGATGGCGGCGCGGCTTCCTCGTCCTCCGCGTCGTCGTCGGTCTCGGGGTCCGCCGGCTCCTCGGTGTCCGTGTCATCGGGCTCCGCGTCGTCGGTCGCGTCGCCACAGGCCGTCGCGACCAGCGCGAGGGCCCCGGCGGCCGCAACCAGCCGCCATCCGTACTTCTTGTCCTTCACCACCGTGATTCCTTCCCTAGTTCGGTGGAGAGCGACCGCTGCGACACACCGGATCTTCGGCGCGTTCGAGCAGACGGCCACTCAGGGATACCCCGTACGCTACTACCGAGGTCGTTGGAACAGCGACAACCTTACGCGTTCTGCGCAGTCAGCGCACCGACCATCGCGGCACGCCACCGTCCTGCAGGGTGTCGACGGTCAGCGTCGGTGACCGACGATGAGGGCGAAATCCTCGCTCGACAGGCTCGCGCCGCCAACCAGCGCGCCATCGATGTCGGGCTGGCCCATCAGTTCACGCACGTTGCCGGGTTTCACACTGCCGCCGTACTGGATCCGGACCCCGTCGGCGATGGGCTGGCTGTAGAGCGCAGCGAGTTCCGTGCGGATGACCGCACACATCTGTTGTGCGTCGTCGGGCGTCGCCGTCAGCCCCGTCCCGATCGCCCACACGGGCTCGTAGGCGATGACGAGCTCGGCGGCGTCCGAGATCGTGATGCCCTGCAAGCTGCCCCGCAGCTGGTCGATGACGACCTCGTCCGCCCGGCCGGACTCCCGCTCCTCCTGCACCTCGCCCACGCACAGGATCGGTCGCAGTCCGTGCCGTTGGACGGCCACGACCTTGGCGTTGACGACCTCGTCGGTCTCGCCGAACAGGGCGCGTCGTTCCGAGTGGCCACACAACACGTAGGACACGTCGAGCCGTGCCAGCATCCCGGCCGAGATCTCGCCGGTGAACGCACCCTCGTCCTGATCGTGGCAGTTCTGCGCCCCCAACCCGATGGGCAGCTTGTCCGACTGGATCAGGGTCTGGATCGACCGCAGCGAGACGAACGGTGGGCAGACGAGGACCTCCTGCCCCTCGTAGTCCTCCGGGTTCAGGTGGTACGCCAGCTTCTGCACCAGCTGGATCGCCTCGAGGTGGTCGCGGTGCATCTTCCAGTTCCCCGCGATGATGGGCATCCGGTCGGTCACGCGTTCTCCTGGCAGCTCGGGTCCGGCCCCAGCCTAGTCACGCGGACGCGCCCACCGTCACCGTGAGGTCCCGGCAGCCCAATCCGCGTGCAGTCGCGCGTAGACCCCGTCGGTCTGCACCAGGGTCGCGTGGGGGCCCCGCTGGACCAGGCGACCGGCGTCGATGACCAGCACCTCATCGGCCGCCTCGGCGGTCGAGAGCCGGTGTGCGACCGTCACGCTGGTCCGCCCCCCGGTGAGGCGCTCGATCGCGCGACGAAGGGCGACCTCCAGAGCGGGATCGACCGCCGAGGTCGCTTCGTCCAGCACCAACAGGTCGGGCCCGGCCAGCGAGGCGCGGGCCAGGGCGACCAGCTGGCGCTCACCGGCGGACAGGCGTCCACCCCGTTCACCGACCGCTGTGTCGATCCCCCGGGGCAGGCGGGCGATCCAGCTGGCGAGGCCCAACTCCCCGAGGGCCGCGTCGACCTCATCGTCGGTCGCCTCGGGACGGCCGTACCGGACGTTCTCCCGGAGGCTGGCGTCCCAGAGGAAGCCGTCCTGCGGGACGAAACCGACCCGACGACGCAGCGTCCGGAACGGGACCTGACGCAACGCGGCACCCGACAGCAGGATGTCTCCCCGTGTCGGGTCCAGGAGCCGGGTCAACAGCTTCACGATGGTCGACTTCCCGGACCCGGTCTCTCCGACGATCGCGTAGCGACGACCAGCATCGAGGTGGAGTGTGAGGTCGGTCAGCACGTCCGCGCCGGTCGGGTAGCGGAAGCCGACGTCGCGGAAGGTGACCGCCAGGGGGCCGGCCGGAGGATCCCGACCCGCATCGCCGGCGTCCGGGAGTTCGTCCGGACTCTCGATCACCTCCAGCACCCGACGTAACCCCGCGGATGCGGTCTGCGCCTCGTTGAGCACCTCGACGAGCAACTGGACCGGCTCGATGAACAGCGTCACCAGGAACAAAAAGGCGATCAACTGCCCGGCGGTGATCTCGGTCGGGCCGGTGACGCCGAAGGCGACGACACCGGCCGTGACCGCCGCAGCGAACAACTCAGCCGTCGAGAACAGACCGGCGCCGAGGCTCTGCGTGCGAACCTCGGCTCGGTACTGGCGGTCGAGGGCCCGGTCCACCTTCGCCGCGGTCAACTCCTCGGCGCCGTACGCGCGGATCGTCGGCAGGCCACTGATCGCTTCGCTCATCGCCCCGAGCGAATCTCCGACGAGGACCCGGACGCGGTCGTAGCCGCGCCGCAGGATGCGCTGGAACACGACCAGCATCAGCCCGTACACCGTGCCGGCAACGACGACCAGCCCGGCCAGGACCGGGTCGTAGATCGCCATGACCATCACGACCATCAGGATCTGTGCCGCCCCCACGAGCATCCCGACGCCACCCCATTCGAGGAACTGCGTGATGACCTCGACGTCGGAGGTCACCCTGGCGACGAGCACCCCGCGGCGTTCCGCCTGGACCTGGAGGCTCGACAGGTGGTGGATGCGTCGGAAGGCGGCGATACGCAGCTCCGACAGGCCGTGTGCGGCGGCGGTCACCATCCGCCGCAGTGCGATCCGGTTCAGGACGATCGCCATCGCCAGCGCGGCGAGGGCGATGCCGCCGGCCGCCACGACCCCACCGGTATCGGCCGGTCCGCCGGCGAGTGCCTGCCCGTCGACCAACTGCTGGATCGCGATCGGCACGACGACCTGCCCCGTGGTGCCGAGGAACGCCAGCACGATGGTCCCGACGAGCCCCCGGCGCAGGGCAGGTGCCGCGGCGGCGGCTGCCCGCATCGCCTGCACGAGCGACGGTGAGCAGGACGTGGGCTCCTGCTCGGCACTCATGAGCGGGTCTCCGGGGCGCCACCGTCATCACGGCCGATCTCGAACGAGCGCCTCCGCTCGGCGGCGCGACGGGTCGCGTCGTCCTCGTAGGCCTCGAGGAGCCGTGCGTACCCGGGCACGTCCGCGACGAGTTGCTCGTGGGACCCATGCGCGATGACGCGGCCATCCTCGACGTAGACGACGTCGTCGGCCAGCAGGATGCTCGACCGTCGGTAGGCCACGACCACCACGGTTGCGGCGACGTCCGCCTGCCGGAGGCCGCGCAGGATCGCCGCTTCCACGCTCGGGTCCACGGCCGAGGTCGCGTCGTCGAGCACCAGCAGCCGGGGTGAGCGCGCCAGCGCCCGTGCGAGCGCGATCCGCTGCCGTTGGCCACCCGAGAGGGTCACGCCCCGCTCCCCCAGCCGGGTCTGCAGGCCCTCCGGCAGGCTCCGGACGAAGCCGGATGCGTTCGCGAGCGCCAGAGCCCGCTCAACCTCGGCATCAGTGATGTCGGCGTCCATCCGCACGTTATCGACGACCGTCTCATCGAACAGGAACGTGTCCTGTGAGACGTAGGCGACCTCGCTGGCGACCGCCCCGGGGGCCAGCTCGCGCAGGTCCCGGCCGTCCAGCCGGACGCTGCCCTCATCGGGGTCCCACAACCGCGCGAGCAGCAGGGCCAGCGTGGACTTCCCCGCACCGGTCGGGCCGACGATCGCGACGGTGCGACCCGGCTCGATCGACAGGTCCAGACCCTGCAGGACCGGGGCACCGTCGCCGTAGGAGAACGACAGCCCCGACGCGAACACGCCGGCCGGGCTGTCGGCACGGGCCTCCGTGGCCCCATGGCCCACCACGTCGTCGGCGTCGAGGACCTGCTCGACCCGCCGCCACGCGGCGACACTGTTGGCCAGGTCCCACATCAGGTAGCCGATCATGCGCATCGGTACCGCGAGCAGCGACAGGAGGTAGACGACCCGAACCAGTTCCCCGGAGGTCAGGTCTCCGGCTGTGACCCGGAACGTGCCGGCGACCAGGACCAGCACCGTCCCGACGGCGGGGATGCCCTCCGTGACGGCCCGGTACCCGGTCCAGACCCGGCCGACCTCGACCAGTTGGTCCCGGAGGTGTCGGGACGCAACGGTGAAGCGGGCGACCTCCGCGTCCTCACGCCCCAGAGCCCGGACCGTGTCCGCACCGTCGATGCTCTCGTGCGCCACCTCCGCGACATGACCACGCCGACGTTGCGCCTCCTCCATCGCGGCGAAGGTGCGCCAGGATCCCCGCAGGTCGATCCCGACGGCCAGGCTCAGCACGACCATCGCGAGCAGTCCCAGCAGCGGGTCGGTGATGAGGATCACGACGGCGGATCCGACCAGCAGCGCGATCACCCCGGTCGCGAACGGCAACGGATGGAGCACGAACGTGGCCTGCCGGGTATCGACATCCGACACCGATAACAGGTCACCGATCCCGCGCGTCCGGTACCAGCGCAGGCTGAGTTGCAGTTGATGGCGGATCAGCCGACTGCGCAGACGTCGCTGGGAGCCGAACGCCAACCAACTCGCCGCAGAGCGCCGGATCACGATCCCCGTGGCCTTCCACAGCGCGACCCCGACCAGGAGCAGGATGGCCACGCGGAGGCGCCCGTCGATACCGGCGCCATCGGCCAGCACCGGCACGATCAACTCGTCGGTCACCCAGCCGATGACCGCGGCACTGGCCACGATACCGGCGGTGAACGCGATGGAACCCGTCGCCGCGACGGCGTAGGGCACCGGCGCTCCGCGGATGAACCGACCCACCAACCGCAGGCCGGCGCCCACCACCTCGGTGGCGCGCAGATCGGCGGTGTCGGTCGGCAGGGCGTGGCCCACGCTGGTGCAGCTCCGGATCAACGCACCCGGGGCCCGGTGATCCGGAGCGTCGACGCGGGGGCGAGCCGCGGCACGCTACCGCAGGGGTCTGCGGGCGCTACCGACGCAGCGCGACGACCCCCGGGAGATCCTTGCCCTCGAGCAGCTCGAGGGAGGCGCCCCCACCCGTGGAGACGTGATCGACCCGGTCGTCCAGGCCGAAGGAGCGGATCGCCGCCGCCGAGTCACCGCCACCGACCACGGTGAAGGCCGAGGTCTCCGCCATGGCCCGCGCCACCGTCTTCGTCCCTCCGGAGAAGGCCTCCCATTCGAACACGCCCATCGGACCGTTCCAGAACACGCTTCCGGCCCCGGCGATCGCGGTCGCGTACTCGTTCGCGGTCTTCGGCCCGACATCGAGCCCCATCTGATCGGCGGGGATGGAGCCGACGGCAGCCGCGGTCGCGGTCGCGTCCTCGTCGAACGACGCGGCCAGCACCACGTCGGTCGGCAGCAGCACCCGGATATCGCGGGCACGCGCGGCCGCGACGATGTCACGCACGGTGTCGACCTGGTCAGCCTCCACCCGCGACGATCCGACAGCGATGCCCTCGGCCAGCAGGAACGTGTAGGCCATGGCGCCACCGACGGCGATGACGTCCACACGCTGGAGCAGGTTCTCGAGCACGGTGAGCTTGTCGCTGACCTTCGCCCCGCCCAGGATGGCGAGGTAGGGCCGCGCCGGGTCGGCCAGCAGGCCCCCGAGCGCGTCCAGCTCCCGCTCGAGCAGGAGGCCCGCGTACCCGGGCCGTCGCGCCGGGATCCCGGAGATCGACGCATGCGCCCGGTGTGCCGCTCCGAAGGCGTCATCGACATACACATCACAGAACGAGGCCAGGGCCTCCGCGAAGGCATCGTCGTTGGCCGTCTCGCCCGGGTCCCACCGCAGGTTCTCCAGGAGCAACAACTGGCCGGGTTGCAGGGCTGCGGCCTTGTCGCGCGCATCGGCGCCGACGACGTCGGTGGCGACCACCACCTCGACGTCGAGGAGTTCGGCGAGACGGGCGCCGACGGGCGCCATCGAGCTGTCCGGATCCGGCGCACCCTTGGGCCGCCCCAGGTGGGAGGCCACCACGACGGCCGCACCGCCGTCGAGGAGGTGCCGCAACGTCGGCAGCGATGCCTGCAGGCGCAGTTCGTCCGTGATCACGCCGGCTCGGATCGGGACGTTGAAGTCGGAGCGGACGAACACCCGCTTCCCAGCGGGGTCCAGGTCCGCGAGGGTGCGGACCCCGTCGAGGAGCGGGGAGGTCACAGCCGCTCGCCGATGTAGACCGCCGCCTCGGCCAGGCGGGTCGCGTACCCCCATTCGTTGTCGTACCAACCCAGCACCTTGACGAGCTTGCCATTGGCGAGGGTCGACGGTGCGTCGAAGACGCAGGAATGCGGGTTCCCGACGATGTCGATCGACACGAGGGGATCCTCGCTGTACTCCATGATGCCCTCGAGCGGCCCGTCCGCAGCGGCCTTCATGGCGGTGTTGATCTCGTCCTTGGTGACCTCACGATCGAGGATCAGCGTCAGGTCGGTGATGGACCCGTCCGGGATCGGGACCCGCAGCGCCATCCCGCCGAGTCGACCCTCCAGTTCCGGGAGCGCGAGCGAGGCGGCCTGGGCGGCACCGGTGGTGGTCGGCACGATCGACACGGCCGCGGCCCGGGCGCGACGCGGGTCCTTGTGGGGCGCGTCGTGGATGTTCTGGTCACCCGTGTAGGCGTGGATGGTCGTCATCAGGCCCTGGGCGATCCCGAAGCTGTCGTTGAGCACCTTGGCCATCGGAACCACCGAGTTGGTGGTGCAGGAGGCCATCGAGATCACATCGTGCGCCGCCGGGTCGTAGTCCCCCTCGTTGGCGCCGAGGACGATCGTCACATCCTCCTGCTTGGCGGGTGCGGAGATCAGCACCTTCTTGGCGCCGGCCGTGAGGTGCTTCGCCGCATCGTCTCGCTGGGTGAAGAACCCGGTGGACTCCACGACGAGGTCGACGTTCATGTCGGCCCAGGGCAACGCCGCGGGATCCCGCTCGGAGAGGACCTTGAGCGTCTTGCCGTTGACCACGATGTCGTCACCGGAGACCTCGACCGTGCCGTCGAAGCGACCATGGACGCTGTCGTACTTCAGCAGCATCGCCAGGGCCGCCGTGTCGGTCAGGTCGTTGACCGCGACGAACTCCAGGTCGATGCCGCTCTTGAGGGCGGATCGCAGCAGGTTGCGGCCGATCCGGCCGAAGCCGTTGATGGCGACACGGGTGGTCATGGAGGTTCTCCTCGGTTCGTGGTGCGTTTCGTGGTCTTGTCGTGGTCTTGTCTGGGCCTGCAGGCCGTGCCCACAGGGCTGCTGGCCAACGCTGCAAGCGTCGTCACCGACCCTAGCAGCGCCTCTGGGTGCGCTCTAGGGTCCTCCGTACCCCCGATCACGCTGACGGACCTTCCGACGCCAGGCGCAGCAGGCGGGTGAGCCGGCGGTGCACCGTGGACTTGCCCACGGGCGGATCCAGGAGTTCGCCGATCTCCTGCAGCGACGCCGCCGGGTTCGCCAGCCGGGCCAGCGCCACCTCGCGCAGGTCGTGGTCCAGCCCGTCCATCCCCAACTGCTGGAGGGCCTGCTCCACCCCCTGGATCTGGGCGGATGCGGCACGGATGGTGCGGTTCACGTTGGCGGCGTCGGCATTGGCCAGCCGGTTGGCCTCGCTCCGCAACTGATGCCGGAACCGGCGTTCGTCCCAGCGCATGAACGCCCCGGGGGCTCCGACCAGGACCAGGAGCTCACCGATCGCAGCTCCGGACTTGCACACGACGCGATCGCGGGCGTCGGTGAGCAGCGTGACGGGACCGTCCAACTCCCGGACGAGCAACGCCCGCAGCCCGTCGGCAACCGCGACCGAGCCGGCCCGGATCTCGAGGTGGGCCGGGCGGCCCGGGGCCGAGAACGAGCCAGCCGCCATCACCGCCCCCCGCAGGTAGGCCGCTGCCCGCACGGCATCGAGCCCCTCCGGAACGGCGTGCACCGGCCGGCCGGCTGCATCGACCAGGCCGAGGTCGGCGGCGATGTGCCGGGCGTCGGCGAGACGGACCTCGTAGGTGCTGCGTCGCCGGACGCCACCGGGGGCACGCACCGCCAGCTCGGCACGGACCGCGTACCGCTGCTGCAGCAGCCGGAAGGCGCGCCGTGCAACCGCACCCGATGTGGACGTCAGCACCAGCCGGATCGACGGATCGCCCCCCGTGCGCTGGAGTCGCCCCGCGAACCGGCACAGCGCCGCCAGCTCGGCGACGACCACCGTTGCCGACCCGACGGGCAGGTTGGCCAGTTCCTGGCGAACCGCCTCCGTGAAGCCGGGAGGGTTCTGCATCAGCCGGAGAGCAGGTCACGGAACAGAGTGGCCAGCAGCTCGGGATCGTGTCCGTCGTCACCGTCGAGGAGATCGACGAGCCGCAACTGCTCGACGCGCGTGGCCACTGCCCGGTGATCGACCACCAGGGGGATGCCTCCGCCCGAGGGCGCCGCACCCTCGTGCGCAGCCAGGACGTCGATCCGCAGGTCCCCGACATGGTCCTGCAACGCATCGAGATGGTCCACCAGCGCCATCCCTTCCGTCTCCCCCGGCTGCTCGCGCAGGTTGCTCACCAGGATCACGCGACCGGCAGCCTGGTTGATGGCGTCCACGACACCCGGCACGAGCAGGTTGGGGAGCAGGCTCGTGTACAGCGACCCGGGCCCGAGCACGATGAGGTCCGCCGTCGCGATCGCAGCCAGCACGTCCGGAGGTGTGACCGGATCGGCCGGGTCGAGCCAGACCCGCTGCAACCTCGGCGTTGCTGCGACGGCAACCTGACCGGTCACCGCGCCATCGGCGGTCTGTGCATGCAGCGTGATCGGGGTGGTCGTGCACGGCAGCACCCTGCCCGACACGTCGAGGAGCATCGCCAGGCGGTCGAGGCCCGCGACCAGGTCCTGCCCGTTCAGGTCCTGCAGGGCGATGAGGACCAGGTTGCCGAGGCTGTGGCCGGCCAGCTCACCCCGCCGGAACCGGTAGGACACGAGGTCCCGCAGATCGCTGTCCCCGGCGAGCGCGGTCAGAGCCATCCGAAGATCTCCGGGAGGCGACACGCCCAGATCACGCCGGAGACGGCCGGAGGACCCCCCGTCGTCGGCGACGGTCACGACCGCCGTCACGTGTTCGCACACCTCCCGGAGCGCGAGCAGGCTGCGTGCCGTTCCGTGCCCACCACCGATCGCCACCGCCGAGGTGCCCAGGGCCTTCTCGGGCGTCGCCGAGCCGCTCACTCGGCGCCCAGATCGCGGTGTTGCACCGTGACCGGCAGGCCGGTCGTGGAGCGCAGGTGCTCCCCGATCGCATCGCTGATCGCCACCGAGCGGTGCTTGCCGCCGGTGCAGCCGATCGCGATGGTCAGGTACCGCTTGCCCTCCTGGACGTAGCCCGGCACGGTGACATCCAGCAGGTGCTGGAGGGCGGACATGAACGGGGGCGCGGCCGGCTGTCCGAAGACGTAGTCACGGACCTCCTGATCGCGGCCGTTGAAGGGTCGCAACTCCTCGACCCAGTGGGGGTTCGGGAGGAACCGCACGTCGAACAGCAGATCGGCCTCACGCGGCGAGCCGCGCTTGAAGCCGAACGACACGACATCGATGCGTAGGGGCGCAGCGTGCGGGTCATCGACCAGCGTGAGGACCCGGTCGCGCAGTTCGTGCACGTTGAGTTCGGTGGTGTCGATGATCAGGTCGGCCAGCCCGCGCAGCTCGCGCAGCAGCTCACGTTCGCGCTGGATACCCGTGAGGACACCAGCGTCCTCCGCCGCCGGATGGCGCCGTCGCGTCTCCTCGAAGCGACGAACCAGCGCCTCGTCGTCGGCCTCCAGGAAGATCAGTCGGACGTCTGCCTCACTGCGTTGGAGTTCGCGGATGGCATCGAACAGTTCCCCGAAGAACTCGCGACCGCGGATATCGGCCACCAGAGCGAGCTTGGTCACCGAGGAGCCGGGCGCGAACGCCAGGTCCACCACCCGCTCGATCAGCATCGGTGGCAGGTTGTCGATGACGAACCAGCCGAGGTCCTCGATCACGTTGGACGCCGTGGACCGACCGGCCCCCGACATGCCAGAAACGATGAGGATCCGGGGGCGCCGTGACCCGGGGTCGGAGCCGTCCGTGTCCGGGTCGGCCGGGTGGGCCGTTGGCTCGCTCAACCGTGCTCCTTCACGCGCCCGAGATGGTCTGCGACGACCGCAGCGATCCTAGGCGAGATGCCGGGCACCGCGACCAGGTCGTCGACCGAGGCCCGCCGGATGGCGGCGACGGACCCGAAGCGCCCCAGCAGCGCCTGTCGTCGGGTCGGGCCGACACCGGGGATGTCGTCGAGCTCCGAGGTCGTGATCCCCGAGGTCCGACGGGACCGTTGGTAGGTGATGGCGAACCGGTGGGCCTCGTCACGGACCCGCTGCACCAGGAACAGGGCCTCGCTGCCTCGCGGCAGCACGACGGGACGACGCATGCCCGGGCGCCACAGCTCCTCGAAGCGCTTGGCGAGGCCGACGAACGCGGTCTCGTCGGTCGGCAGGTCCTGGACGCCGTCCAGCGCGGCGTGCAACTGGCCGACACCACCGTCGATGATGACCAGGTTCGGGGGGTAGGCGAACCGCTTGGGCGCGTCGTCCTCGACGGGTGCGGCCCGTTCCTCCGCCAACCGGGTGAACCGGCGACGCAGGACCTCTCGCATGGCCGCGAAGTCGTCGTTGGTGTCGACCGAGAGCTTGAACCGTCGGTAGTCGCTCTTGCGCGGCAGGCCGTCCTCGAACACCACCATCGACCCGACGACCTCCGTGCCGCCGAGGTGCGAGATGTCGTAGCACTCGATCCGCAGGGGGGCCTCGTCGAGGTCGAGCGCCTCCTGGAGTTCCTTCAGCGCCTTGGTGCGGCTGTCGAAATCGCTCGCGCGCTTCAGGCGGGTGCGTTGGAAGGCCTCGCGGGCGTTCTCCTCGACGGTCCGCAGGAAGGTCAGCTTGTCCCCCCGCTGCGGGACGTGGAAGCGCACCTGCTGGATCGGCCGGCCCTGCTGTCCGGAGCGGGTGGCTCGTCGCTGTTCGGCCAGCAGCGTGCCCAGCGCGTCGGCATCGTCCGGCTCGACCTGGACCAGCACCGCCGGCGGGACGTCGTCGTCACGTTCGGCGTACAGCTGCAGCAGGAAGGACGTCAACAACTGCGGGGTGGACAGCGGCTCGACCTTGTCCACGCTCCACCCCTTGCGACCGACCAGGCGGCCCCGGCGCACGAAGAACGCCTGGACCGCGGCCTCCAGCTCGTCCTCGTGGACGGCCACGACATCGAAGTCCTCGGCACGCTCGCTGACGACCTGCTGCTTCTCCATGGCGCGCCGCGCGGCGAACAGCTGGTCACGGAGTCGGGCCGCGACCTCGAAGTTGAGGTCGTCGGATGCGGCCTGCATCCGTGCCTCGAGATCACGCAGGACAGGGCCCGTGTGCCCGTCGAGGAAGTCGGCCAGGCCGTCGACGAGCTCACGGTGCTCGTCGGGCGTGACCTCACCGGTGCAGGGTGCGGCGCACCGGTCGATGTGGTGCAGCAGGCACGGACTGCCCGATCGCGCGGCCCGGTCGTAGACCCCCTGCGAGCAGGTCCGGACCGGGAAGACCCGCAGCAACAGGTCGAGCGTCTCGCGGATGGCGTAGGCGTGTGCGTAGGGGCCGAAGCGCCGGTCCCCCTTCGCGATCGAGCCTCGCTGCACCCGGGCACGCGGAACGTCCTGGGAGGTCGACAGGACCAGGTAGGGGTAGGACTTGTCGTCCCGGTACCGGACGTTGTAGCGGGGCCGGTGCCGTTGGATCAGGGTGTACTCGAGGTGCAGCGCCTCCACCTCGGAATCGACGACGATCCACTCGACGGACCGTGCGGCCTCCAACATCGCACGGGTCCGCGCCGCGATCCCGTCCCAGGCCTGGAAGTAGCTGGCCAGGCGGCTCCGCAGCGACTTCGCCTTGCCGACGTAGACGACCCGGCCGTGCTGGTCCTTGAACTGGTAGCACCCCGGCGCGTCGGGGACGCTGCCGGGATCGGGACGGAAACTCGTGGCCGGGTTGCGCATCGTCGCGAGGGTACTTGCTGCCCCTAGGCTGCCCTCGTGGCGCAACGGACCTGACGTACAGCGGAACGAACCTGACGCACAGCCGCGCGACGAACCTGACGCACAGGGAATGGACCATGTCGTTGTTCATCGCACAGATGTCCGAGACCGAGGTGTGCGGCGACGGCCTCGAGACCTCGTGGTTCTGCCTGCTGGTGTTACGGACCACCGGCAACGATCTGCTCGCCAGGGCGGCCAACATGGTGTCCATGATCCTGATCATCATCGCCATCTTGCTCGGTGCCTACGTCCTGTCGCGGTTGACGCGCCGGGTCGTGTCTCGATCCGCAACCCGGATGGAACAGAAGATCGACGACCGGCTCGAGCGATCCCAGCAGGTGGGGGCGATCAGCGACACGGCGCTGTACCGCACGCGCCGACTGCAACGCCTCAAGGCGATCACCGGTGTCCTCCGCGGGGTCGTCAGCGTCGCGATCTGGTTCAGCGCGATCCTGCTGGTGATCGGCGTGGCCGGGATCCGGCTCCAGCCCATCCTGGCCGGGGCCGGATTGATCGGCGTCGTGATCGGCTTCGGGGCCCAGCACATGGTCCGCGACGTCCTGGCCGGCATCGCGATGCTCGTCGAGGACCAGTACGGCGTCGGTGACTGGATCGAGATCGAGGGTGTCTACGGCGAGGTCGAACGCGTCGGCCTGCGCTCCACCGCCATGCGCGATATCGATGGCACCGTCCACCACGTGCTCAACGGCTCGGTCCAGCGTGTCGGCAACCTGTCGCAGGAATGGGCGCGCGCTCGGTTCGACGTCCCGATCGCGTTGGACACGGACATCCCGGCGGCCAAGGCGTTGATCCACGCAGTCGCCAGCGGGCTCGCCGATGACCCCGTCTGGGGACAGGACATCATCGGTCCACCCGAGATCTGGGGCGTCCAGGACCTGGGGCCGCAGGGGGTCGCCGTGCGCGTGGTCATCCCGACCAAGCCGCTGCGCAACTGGGAGGTCACCCGCCAGTTGCGTGAGCGGCTGAAGCTCGCGTTGGAACAGGCGAACATCCGGATGCCGAGCCAACTGATCGAGATCGGTGGTCAGTCAACGGGCTACGTCGTGCTGACCCGTGATGTCCCGGCCGGGGAGGACGTCGGTTTCCACCGCCGCCGGCGCGGCGACCAGGCGCGGGCGACGGCCGGGGCACCGGACGGCCGGAGCGATCGAGAAGATCAGGAACACACGCCAGAGGACGACGCGCCCGTGGACGAAGGTGACGGGTCCAGGGACGACAACCCGACCGGCGATCTGACGACCGAGCTACGTCTCGACCAGGGACCCCGCCCCCGCCCCGACTGACGCCACGCCGGCCCGGGTTCGCGTGCAGCAGACTCCACCCCGTGAACACGGCTGCACGGAAACCCCGTCCGGACACCGGTCGGGTCAGGCGTTGGGCAGCACCTCGCGCAGGAACTTGCCGGTGTAGCTGCCCGGCGCTGCGGCGACCTCTTCGGGAGTGCCGGCCGCCACGACCAGCCCACCCCCATGCCCGCCCTCGGGCCCCAGGTCGATGAGGTGATCGGCGGTCTTGATGACGTCGAGGTTGTGCTCGATCACGATCACGGTGTTGCCCTTCTCGACCAGGCGGTGCAGCACCTCCAGCAGCCGGCGAACATCCTCGAAGTGCAGCCCGGTGGTGGGCTCATCCAGGATGTAGACGGTCTGCCCGGTCGCGCGTTTGCGTAGTTCGCTGGCGAGCTTGACCCGTTGCGCCTCTCCCCCGGACAGCGTCGTCGCGGGTTGCCCGAGCCGCACGTAGCCGAGCCCCACGTCGTGCAGGGTCTGCAGGTGGGAGGCGATCGACGGATGCTTGGCGAAGAAGTCCAGTGCCTCCTCGACGGGCATGTCCAGCACCTCGGAGATGGTGCGGCCCTTGTAGTGCACCTCCAGGGTCTCACGATTGTAGCGCCGCCCCTTGCAGACCTCGCAGGGCACGTACACGTCGGGCAGGAAGTGCATCTCGATGCGGAGCGTGCCGTCACCCCGGCAGGACTCGCACCGGCCTCCCTTGACGTTGAACGAGAAGCGGCCCTGCTGGTAGCCCCGCACCTTGGCCTCGGGCGTCGCAGCGAACAGCTTGCGGACGTGGTCGAACAGCCCGGTGTAGGTGGCGGGGTTCGAGCGCGGTGTGCGCCCGATCGGCGACTGGTCGACCACGACGGCCTTGTCGACCGCGTCCAGGCCGAGCGTCCGATCGTGCCGGCCCGGCGCCTCGCGTGAGTTGTAGACGTGGCGCATCAACACCTTGGACAGGACGTCGTTGACCAGCGTCGACTTGCCGGATCCCGACACCCCGGTCACACAGGTGAACGTGCCAAGAGGGAAGGGCACCTCGAGGTCCTGCAGGTTGTTCGCCGACGCGCCGACGACCGTCATCGCCCGGCCGTTGCCGTCCCGGCGACCGGCGGGCAGCGGGATGGACCGCTCCCCCGAGAGGTACGCGCCCGTGAGGGACTTGCGCGTGAGGCGCTTCAACCCCTCGACCGACCCGGAGTGGACGATCTCACCCCCGTGCTCGCCAGCTCCCGGACCGATGTCGACGACGTGGTCCGCGGCCTCGATCGTCGCCTCGTCGTGCTCGACCACGATCAGCGTGTTGCCGAGGTCGCGCAGCCGCAGCAGGGTCTCGATCAGCCGCTCGTTGTCCCGCTGGTGCAGACCGATCGACGGTTCGTCGAGCACGTAGAGCACCCCGACGAGCCCGGCGCCGATCTGGGTCGCCAGGCGGATGCGTTGGGCCTCACCGCCGGACAGCGATCCTGCGGCGCGATCCAACGTCAGGTACTCGAGCCCGACATCGAGCAGGAACCGCAGCCGCGCGCGGATCTCCTTGAGCACCCGGGCACCGATGAGCTGCTCACGCTCCGTCAACGCGAGCCCCTCGACGAAGGCCTCGGCAGCCGCGACCGACAGCCCGGTGAGCTCCGCGATACTGCGGTCGCCCACGGTGACGCCGAGCACGACCGGCTTCAGACGCTTGCCGTCACACGATGGGCACGGCACCTCTCGCATGTACTGCTCGACCTGCTGGCGGACGTGGTCGGACTCGGTCTCCGCATGCCGGCGCAGCAGCGACGGGAGCACGCCCTCGATCCGGGCCCGGTACGACCGTTTGCGCCCGTACCGGTTGGTGTAGGAGACCTGCACGCGGTCATCCAGCCCGTGGAGGATCGCGTCCTGGATGTCCGCAGACAGCTGCCGCCACGGGGTGGTGGGGTCACCGCCCACGTGGGCCACGGTCGCGCGCAGCAGTTGCCGGTAATAGTTGGACTGCGCACCGGTCCCCCACGGCAGCACGACCCCCTCGTCGACGGAGAGGTCCGGGTCACCGATGACCAGATCCGGGTCCACCGTCAACCGGGTCCCGAGCCCCGAACACGTCGCACAGGCACCGTAGGGCGAGTTGAACGAGAAGTTGCGTGGCGCCAGTTGATCGAAGCTGACCTGGCAGTGCGTGCAGGCGAGGTGTTCGGAGAACGTGAGTTCCTCCGCCTGGGGCACGGGCTCACCTGCGGCCTCAGCCTCCTCGACCGCTTCCCGGGTCGGCAGCACCTCGATCATCGCCACACCCTCGGCGAGCTGCAGGGCCGTCTCGATCGAATCCGCGAGCCGCCGGCGGATGTCCTCCTTCTTCACCAGGCGGTCGACCACCACCTCGATGTCGTGCTTGAGGTTCTTCTCGAGCTTGGGGACCTCGTCGATCGGGTGGACCCCCCCGTCGACACGCACCCGGGAGTAGCCGTCGGTCGACAGCTGCTGGAACAGCGCGCCGTACTCGCCCTTGCGGCCACGCACGACCGGTGCCAGGACCTGGAACCGCGTGCCGGTCGGCAGTTCGTGGACCTGATCGACGATCTGCTCGGCCGTCTGGCGGGCGATCGGACGACCGCAGTTGGGGCAGTGCGGCTGCCCGATCCGGGCATAGAGCAGCCGGAGGTAGTCGTAGATCTCGGTGATGGTCCCCACCGTGGACCGTGGGTTGCGCGACGTCGACTTCTGATCGATGGAGATCGCGGGCGACAACCCGTCGATGAAGTCGACGTCCGGCTTGTCCATCTGCCCGAGGAACTGCCGCGCGTAGGCGGACAGCGATTCCACGTACCGGCGCTGACCTTCTGCGTAGATCGTGTCGAACGCAAGACTCGACTTCCCCGACCCGGACAGCCCCGTGAACACCACCAGGCTGTCCCGGGGGATGTCGAGGTCGATGTCCTTGAGGTTGTGTTCACGCGCACCACGCACGGTGATGCGGTCGCGATGGGAACTCGGTCGTGCCACGGGTCGTCACCTCTGGGGCTACGTGCGATGGGCGGGGCGCGTGACGGCCCGATGTCGTCAGGCCGCCGAGGGTACCGAGCAGGACCCTACGCCTTCGGGGCCCCCTTCGCCGAACACCCGTTCGCTCTCTGGGGGAGCGTCACAGGGCTCCGGCCACCGAACCTGCAGGCTTCGCTCGACCCGGCCCCGGTCTGTCGGCGCGAACCTCGCCCACCGGAACGGGTGTGTGCGGCAGTGTGCTGCGGGTCGTTCTACGCTGCCTTCGACCGACGAGGTCCCGACGGATCGTTCGATGCCAGGAGGCGTCCATGCAGATCGCCGTGTTCAGTGCCCGCGCCTACGACCGGCGGTTCCTGTCGGAGGTCGCGGAGCACGAGGGCCACGGCCTGACCTTCCTCGAACCCCGACTGGATCGGCACACCGTGACGCTGGCGGACGGCTACGAGGGCGTCTGCATCTTCGTCAACGACACCGCCGACGCCGAGATCCTGGCCACCCTGGCGAGCGGCGGGACGCGCCTGTTGCTCCTGCGGTCCACCGGGTTCAACCACGTCGACCTGCAGGCCGCGGAGCAGCACGGCCTCACCGTCGCTCGCGTCCCGGCCTACTCCCCCTACGCGGTCGCCGAACACACCGTCGCGCTGATGCTGGCGGTCGAGCGGCGTCTCCACCGCGCCTACAACCGCGTCCGGGAGGGCAACTTCGCCCTGGAGGGTCTGCTCGGCTTCGACCTGCGCAACAAGCGGATCGGCATCATCGGAACCGGCCAGATCGGGCAGATCGTGGCTCGCATCATGCGGGGCTTCGGGTGTTCGCTGCGCGCCTACGACCCGTACCCGAACGACACCGTCCGCGACTACGGCGTCCGGTACGTGGACCTCGACACGATGTTCAGGGACTGCGACGTCATCACCCTGCACTGCCCGTTGACGCCCGACACCCACCACATCATCGACGCCGAAGCCATCGCCAAGATGAAGCCCGGCGTCATGATCGTGAACACCTCGCGTGGTGCCCTGGTCGACACGCCTGCGGTGATCGAAGGGCTCAAGTCGGGCCAGATCGGCAACGTCGCGTTGGACGTCTACGAGGAGGAGGGTGACCTGTTCTTCGAGGACCTGTCCGACCGGGTGATCCAGGACGACGTGTTCTCGCGCCTGTTGACCTTCCCCAACGTGTTCATCACCGCACACCAGGCCTTCTTCACGGAGGAGGCCCTCCAGAACATCGCCGAGACGACCCTCGGCAACGCATCGGCGTTCGCCGCAGGCGAGCGGTCCGGCAACGAGCTGACCCACGAGCTGGTCTCGGGTGATGCGCGTGGCGGATCCGATGACCAGGACGCATGACCGACGACAGGAGGCTGACGATGCCGAGCTACACGGGTGAGGTCGAACCGGACGGTGACTGGCAGGACCGTCAGGATGGGCCCGTGAAGGTCCGCAAACTGGCGGTCGAGGAGATGAACAACAACGTCTACGTCATCGCCTGTGCCCGCACGGCGCAGGCGTTGCTCGTCGACGTCGCGGCTCGGCCGGCGAGGATCGCGGAGGCCTTGGCCGACGTGGAACCGGTCGCAGCCGTCCAGACCCACGGTCACTGGGATCACGTCCGGGCGTGGGACGGCGTCCGCGACGACCTGGGCATCCCGGTGTGGGGGCACTCCGGCGACGCTGCACTGTTCCCCCGCCCCGTCGACCGGGAACTGCACGACGGGGCCACCCTCACGGTCGGTGACCTCGAGGTTCGGGTCATCCACCTCCCGGGACACACGGAGGGGTCCCTGCTCTACCTGGTCCACGGTGACGAACGGCCGCACCTCTTCAGTGGTGACACCCTGTTCCCTGGTGGGCCGGGCAACACCTTCGGCAGTCCCGAGAACCACGCCCGCATCATGGACGGGCTGGAGGAGAAGATCTTCGGTGCGCTACCGGACGACACGTGGGTCTACCCGGGACACGGGAACGACACCACCCTTGGCGCCGAACGGCCGAACCTGCAGGAATGGCGCGACCGCGGTTGGTGAGCGGGCCGGTCCACCGGTCATGATCGGCGCACGGTGCTGACTCAGACGGGCACGCTCGCGGCACCGATAGCGGCCAGGACCAGCACGAAGCTCAGGACCAGGCCGCGGCCGGCGAGCCGGTGGGCATCCGCGGCCATCTGCGTCTTACGCGCCCGGCCCAGCAACGCCTGGCCGACCCCGAGCGCGGCGATCGCCAACAGCGGATGGACGTAGGCGACCAGCGGAGCCGCGTTCCAGTAACCGGCGAGCCCGTAGAGGGCCAGCCCGACCAGCACCTGCAGGATCAACAGGGCGTACGTCACGCGGTACAGACCGGGCTCGAACTCTCGCGAGTCCTTGGCGCGACCGAACGCGATGACCGCGACCATGAGGACGATGACGGACACGAGGTAGCCCGTCCATTGGTGGACCAGCAGCAGGTTGGACACGGGAGATCCCTCGACGGGGTGGGTGATGCACCGATCCTAGCCGTCGGCGTGATCTGCCCACCGCAGCGGCTCGGGGCCGAGCGAACCCGAGCGCCGGGCACCGCGCCGCACTCACCGCGTCAGTGCCCGACGGAGCAGGAATGTCGCAACGCCGAGGAGGACCACGGCGAAACCGGCCAGCACGGTCAGCTCCATCACCACGTCCGCGATCCCGCCATCACGCCGGACGATCTCCGCCATCGCGGTGTTCGCCCACGCGTGCGGTGTGAACCGCGCCACCACCAGCATGCCGGCCGGGAAGAGCTCCAGCGGGATCATGGAACCACCCAGGACGGCGAGCACCAGCCCCAGCCCGACGCCGGCCCCCGACGCCTGGCTGTCGTTGCGGAACACCGAACCGAGCACCATCGCGGCCCCTGTCGACACCAGACAGAACAGCAGCACCAGTACCGAGGTGGCCAGTGGGTCCCCCCAGTCGACGCCGAACCCCAGCGCGGTGACCACGATGATGTAGAGCGCCTGGAACAGCGCGACGACGAACCGCCCCCCGGCGAGTCCGGCGAGGATCACGGGCAGGCGGGTCGGGGTCGACAGCATCCGGGTGGCGACACCGAACTGGCGGGTCTGGATCAGCGCGGCGCTGCTCGCCAGTGATGTCAGGAAGACGAACAGGAACAGTTGACTGGACGCACCGAGATCGAACTGGCCCAGCGCGCTGAACTCCTGCGCCAGTTCGTCGCCCCCAACGGCCTCGGTGCTGACCGTGACTCCGGGCATGCCCTCACGGACCTGCGCCGCCAGGTCGATCAGATCGGCGACCGACTGATCGGTCGCGTCCGCAGCCAGGCTCGCCGCACCGGTGATGGCGGCCTGGTCGGCGACGACCGCATCGACCACGGTCCGTAGAGATTGCGCCGTGGCATCGGGCCGACCCAGGAAGCCGATCTCGAAGGTCGCGCCCGAGCGCAGCGCGTCCTCGTAGCCGTCGGGGATCAGCACTCCGCCGCTGAGGTTGCCGCGCGAGACCAGCGATCGCAGCTCGTCCTCGTCGTCGATCGGCACCACCTCGATGCCCTCGGCGGTGTCCAGGCGATCGACGAGCTCTGATGCCGCGGCATCGTCGTCGGCGGCGACGGCTCCCAGCTGGGTACCCATCCCGCCACCGAACTGCAGGCCGATGAAGACGACCAGCGCGAGGGGTAGGACGAAGACGAAGAAGACGTTCGACCGTTCGCGGAGGAACCGCAGCAGCTCGACCCGCGAGATCTGCACGACCGTGCGCAGGGCTCCCATCATGCCGTCTCCCGCCGCATCCGCAGCGCCCCGGGCACGGCGAAGACCACACCGAACGCCACGAGCGCAGCGGTCGCCGGGAGCACGGCGGTCCAGCTGTCGGAACCCACCAGGTCCCCGAGCCCCCGCAGGAACCATCCATGCGGCGAGACCAGTGCCAACTGCCCGAGAGTGCCCGCCCCGATGGGGAAGAACACCCCGCCGGCCAGCCCGAAGACCAGCGCGACGATCGACTGCAGGTTGCCCGCCTGTTCTGCGGTGCGGGCGAAGGACCCGACGAACGCCATCACACCCAACGCCGAGATGACACCAGCGACGATCAGCACCGCGACCCCGACCGGATCACCCCAGGAGGCATCGAGCATGGTCGCGCTCGCGATCGCCAGCACCGTCATCGACACGATCCCGAGCACGAACGCGCCCATCGCCTTGCCGAGGTGCACCGTGCCGATCCCGATCGGCGCGGCCAGCAGGCGTTGCAGCGTCCCCTGTTGCCGTTCCTCGAGGAAGCCCGTGATACCGAACGTGACCGTGAAGAACAGGAAGAACACGGCCATCCCGGCCGCGAGGTAACTCGTCGGGTCGAGCTGCTGGTCGGGGGCGATCAGCTCGGTCGTGCTGACCGCTGGGGCCTGTGCCACCGCCAGTTCCGCGATCTCCTCCAGCTGCGATCCCGACAGCGCTCCCTGCGCCGCCGTCGCGCTGGTCGCTACGACCAGGCTGATCCGATCGAGTTCCGCCCGGTAGCCGTCCGCGATCCCCCGGGCCACCTCGGCGGACAGCGCCCGGTCCGGGTTCACGAGGACCCGGATCTCGCCCCCATCACCGGCGCTGACGTCGGCGCTGAACCCTGCCGGCAGGATCCAGGCCGCCGCGATGTCGCCGTCCTCCACGGCGGCGCGGGCACCCGCTTCGTCCTCGAACGTGGTCGCATCAACCAGACCGTCATCGACGAGTGCGGCCACGACCCCCTGCGTGAACCCGGCCGCGACATCGTCCCCGTCGAGGTCGACGACACCGGCGGTGAGTTCGAAGTCCTCCTGGGTCGGGAACAGCTGCGAGAAGACGAAGGTCAGTGCCAACGGGATGACGAACGCGAACAGCAGCACACTGCGGTCGCGCAGGCGCAGACGCAGGTCCTTGCGCAGGATGACGGTGGCGGCACGCAACATGACGATCAGTCCCGCAGCGCTTTGCCGGTGAGGTGCAGGAAGACATCCTCGATGTCCGGCTCACGCACCTCGACCCCGCTGACGTCAGCGTCCGTCGCACCGACCGCGGCCAACAGTGCCGGCAGGCGGGGCGCGGCCTCATCGACGAGGCACACGACCGTGTCCTCCTCCACGTCGGTCGACGAGACCCCCTCAACGACCGCGCAGGCCGCCTCGGCAGCTTGGACATCTCCGACCGTCTTGAGGCGGACCACGTCCTGCTCACCGATCATGCCCACGAGTTCCCGACGGGTTCCCTCCGCGACCAGGGTGCCCTGATCGATGATCCCGATCCGGTCACACAGCCGTTCGGCCTCCTCCATGTAGTGCGTCGTGTACAGCACGCCCATGCCGTCGGTGGCCAACGTCTCGACAGATTCGAGGATGGCGTTGCGCGACTGGGGATCGACGCCCACGGTCGGCT
>Ga0207421_10001206_pt1 | contig 33557 bp, 22 predicted proteins | sample SodLakKL_010_SED_4_FD_187542 | JGI IMG/M metagenome (GOLD analysis project Ga0207421, IMG submission 187542) | Alkaline sediment microbial communities from Lake Tanatar, Kulunda Steppe, Russia - 8KL_010_SED (SPAdes) (version 2) | ecosystem: Environmental > Aquatic > Non-marine Saline and...
CTGATTGTTTGAGTCAGTTCACGAACGTTTGCATCCAGCTCACTGAAATCGGGCAAACCTTCATCCACATAGGGATGTTCCAGCGCTCCACAGAGAGGACAGGGCATGCCCCCTTCAAGTTCGGAGCGCTCAGGGCTCAGCCTGCGAACGGCGTCCCGCATTCGAATGCGCCCCTGGAGCTGCTTGAGGCCACTTTGCTCCAGATCCAGGGCCTCGAGGAGAGCGCCTTCCTCAGCCTTCAACTCTTCCAGCCTGTTTTCAAGCTCTTCACCATAACCCTGTTGCTTATATTGGGAGCTGACCCTGAACAATTTCCAGATCACCGAAAGCTTGTGGCGCTGCTCCTGAAGGCGTCCTTTCAAAGATTCCAGGGTCTCACCCTGAAGAGATTCCTCCATGCGCCGGTCCCTGGCCGCTTTGCGGCGCAGCAGCCGATCGGTGGTGTAGCGCATTTTTTGGGCCGACGCCTGGGCTCGCTTCAGGTCTTTGAATGCAAGCCGCTCCGTGTCCCTGGCGATCGCTCTTTTTTCCCGCTGCCCTTTCAAATCCTCATGAATGGACACAAAGCGCTGGCGAAGCTCCTCGAGAGCGGCCAACTGCTCTCCCAGGCCGCGGTCGCGGGTGTGCCCATCCAGCCAGCCCTGAATTTCCCGGCGCTTTGCATCCTGCTCCCCGATTTTTCCTTCAATCTGGGACTGCTCCCGCAACTTCTCGTCCCTGGCGCGCTCGGCCGCCTCGTACTGCGCCACCAGCTCGAGGAACCGTGCTCTTGCTTCTTCGATTTTTTGATCCAGCCGCGACGCACTCTCCCACTCTTCTCCATGGTCGGTCAAACGCGCGCGGGCTTCCTCCAGTTCCTCCCGGGACTGTTCGAGGAGCGCCTCCAGTTCCTGGATGCGATTGCCTGCCGTTTCGGCCTCCCTTTCCCCTGCAGCAATCTTTTCCCGAACCTTGTCCCTTTGAGCCCAAAGCTCTTCCAGAGCCATCATTTCTTCCTGAAGGGGGCTGGCCGATGCTTTCCCTTTTCCGAGACGCTGAAGATCTTCCTGCGCCTGTCGGTGATTCGCTTCCGCCTGCTCCAGCAACCAGTCCGCCTCCCGCGCCGCAGCCTTCACTTCTTCCAGCTTTCCCAGACGATTGAGAACACCCTCAAGCTCCCCTTCAATCCTTTCCTGCTCCTGTATCTCCTCCTGAAGCTGTTCACGGGATTGCCGGGCTTCCTGAACCTGATTCTTATCGGGCACCGGAAACGTTGCGGCCTGCTCCTTCAATTGCTGCAGCCTCTCACTTTCAATGGCCGCCTGACTGCGTGCGGCATCTTCCATTTCCTGGGCGATTTCAGGCCCCACGATTCTTTCCAGGATCTCCGCTCGCTCATTTTCAAGGGCGTTGAGAAATGCGGAGAATTCTCCCTGTGCCAGAAGAATGGACCGGCAGAATCGCTTGAAATCCAGGCCTGTGAGTTCGGAGATTCGACTCCTGACTTTGATCACCCGCTCTTCCAGCAGCTGATCCTCTTCGTTCGCCAGGTAAAGACTCATGCTGGGAGCATCCTGCGTTCCGTTGCCCCGCTGCAGGGACCACCGGCTTCGATAGACACTTCCTTCCAAAGAAAAGCTCACCTCCGAAAAGGATTCTTCCCCTTGCCAGTTCATGATTTCCAGCCCAGGGCCCTTCAGCCGGGTGGTCTCCCCGTAGAGGGCCAGAGTGAGCGCGTCCAGGATGGAAGACTTTCCCGATCCGTTGGGGCCCACGATGGCAAACAAACCCGTGTCGGATAAAGGCGGCTGGTCAAAGCGGATCTCCCACTCACCCTGCAGCGAATTGATGTTCTTGAACTTAAGGCCCAGTATTTTCATGGCTCTTCTCTTTCAGGTTCAACAGCAAAGACATGCGGCAAAGGAAGGCCGCACATCTTCAGTGATGTGACTTTCCTGTTTCTCTGCTCCGCACAAACCTTTGGGTGCGAAACTTCACAACCTCAAAATTTGTGGGCATTCTACACGATTTCCATCACTCTTTTCGACTCAAAAACCCCGGCAGACGCTGCCTTCTGATTTCCCGGAAAAAGTGTCAGCGCAGCTCCATGGGTGGATGGCAATACACGCTCAAAATATCATTCCCCACGGGATGAACGAAACACAACGACTCCGCATGGAGCAGGTAACCCGCATCCCCGGGGAGAGCGGTCCCCTTTCCTGCCAGACCTCCCCCCGTGGTGTAAAGGGGATCGCCCACAAGAGGATGCCCCGCAACGGCCATGTGCACGCGGATCTGATGAGGTCTTCCCGTTCCCAGGGTGACTTCCACGAGAGAGTCCAGCTTCCGGCGCTCCAGAACGCGCACAACGCTTATGGCATGCTTTCCCTCAGGATTGAAGGCATGAATCGTTCCCAGCCGGGGATGGTGCACGGGACCGATGGGGGCGTCCACAACAAATTGATCTTTCAGAGGACTTCCACAAACGAGGGCGCGATAGACCCGTTTCACTTCCCTTTCCCTGAATGCTCGGCAAAGAGTGGACCGCCCCAGGGCCGTGCGGGCAAAGAGAACAACACCCGATGTGCCACGCCCCAGACGATGGAGGGGTGTTGCTTCAGGGTATCCTTTGCGCACCAGTGTGAGGAGGGTGTGATCGAGAAAACCTCCCCCGGGCACGGTTGGAAGTCCCCTTGGCTTGGCCAGCGCCAGCAGATTTTCATCCTCGTGCAGCACCGCATAAGCGAGGGGCACCTCGGGTTCATTCCAGGGCGGCCTTTGCCAGGTGAGCCACTGGCCCCCCTTCAAAAGGCAATCGGAGGTCACGGGGCAGTCGTCCAGAAAAATCTGCCCCCCTCTAAGGCGCTCTCTCCACACCGCCCGATCCGAGTGGCGGTATGTTCTGGCCAGGTGACTCAAAAGCCTGACCCCGCAGGCCCCTTCGCCAATTTTTTCACGGTATCGAAAACCTCCATTGAGTGCCAACGGGCCTCTCCTTTCAAGACTCCGGGAAAGATGGGGATCGTCCTTCATGGCCTTTTTCCCTGACCCCATTCCTTCTACTTTGCTATACTGACGGTTGGTTCATGCACTTGCAGCACCGCGCATGAATGTCTCATGTGCAGAACATGTCCTCAATGAAAAATTTTGCCCCAAAGGGCCAAAAGGTCCTCGGCATCGAACACTCTTTTATCTTTGAACCGAGAGAGGAAACATGACGCAGCCAAAGAAGCGCTTGAAAGTGGCCATGGCAGCCTGGGAACCGGGCAGAGTCGAAACAGGGCTTGGAACGAAAATGGGCGGTCTGGGAGTGATCATAGAGGAGTTGCCTTCGGAACTGGTCAAAGCCGCCGAAAAAATGGGAATGGAACTGGAAATAGAGGTGCTCACTCCATGCTTTGGCCATTACGACAAGAGCAAACTGAAAAAGCTCGATCTTCAGCTGCCCGCCACCATAATGGACACACCTCTGCATTTTGAAGCCTATGAACATGTGTTTCCCGATGGACAGAAGGTCGTCTATTTCTGGGACGAGTGGCAGCTGAACTGGACCAATGCAGCGAGCATCTACCCCTCGGACCCCCAAATGGGCCTGCGCCTCTATGCCTCCACCTGTCAGGCCATGGCAGCATACATTGGGGCGAATGCTTTCGATTCCGTTCATCTGCACGACTATCACGTGGGTCTGATACCTTTCTACCTGGGAGACGAGGTCCTGCAGGACCTCCCCGTCCATTTCACCATCCACAATGCCACGTATCAGGGCATCACCCCTCTTCAGGATGGAGGGTACGCCACCCTGGAGCGCATCCATCTTCCCGGTGAAAAGCTTTTCCACAAGTATTTCGATTTTTTCGACAACCTCAACCTCATGAAAGCCTGCATGCTCAAAGTGTACGAAACGGGCGGCAAGATCACCACGGTGAGCGGGGACATTGAAGGCACATGGGGGTATGCCGCCGAGTTGCGCCAGAGTCACGCCCAGGTCCTGGCAAAAGCCCATGCCCAGAAAGGCAGTCCTCCAAGGGAGGTTTTTGTTCCAAACCGCCACCTGGACCTCTTCGAAAAGCTTCCCGTTGCAGGCATCACCAATGGCATGAGCGACAGGAACCGGCCGGAAAACCTTCCGGAACTCAAAGGGGAGGTGCTCCGAAAGCTCCAGGCTCAAAGAGGCCCCGAAAATCCCATTTTCACCAACCCCATCACGCAGCAGGAAATGCTCGCCAAAGACCACAGTTTTGACATGGAAACACTTGAAGTGAAGGGGGAGTTGAAGCGCCTGCTGCACCTGGAAGCATTCCATTCAGAACCGGCGGGCGATCCCATACTGTTCACCGCTGTGGGACGACTGGTGGAGCAGAAGAACCTGGGCCTGGTGGCCGCCATCATCGAGAGAACGCTCGCCTACGATGGTCAGGCCAGGTTCGTCCTTCTCGCTTCGGCAACACCGGGAGATGCAGCGGGGCAGGCAGTCGAAGGGGAATTCAGGCGGTTGGCCACGCTCTATCCCCATCAGGTCCACTTCTGCAACACCTTCAATCAGCCCCTTTCCAGGCTCATACTGGCGGGTGGAGACTTTTCCCTCATCCCTTCCCGCTTCGAACCCTGCGGCCTGGTGGATTACGAGTCCTGCCTGGTGGGCAACGTGGTCATCGGAAGGGCAACGGGAGGACTCACCAAAACGGCCCACTGCGCCTACCTCTATGAATGGCTGGACATCTCCGACCCCACGGGCGAAGCCATCGCCTTTTTCGGACAGATCAAAGCCGCCATCGACACCTACCGCCACCGTCCCGCCTGGCACCAGGCCCTCATGCGTGAAGCCATGGCCATCGATGCGGGCTGGGAGAGTTCGGCCCGTCAATACATCAAAATGTACCAGTACGGCTTTCTGGTCAAAGGGTGGCACCAAAAAAGACGGGAGATGGTGGCAGAATACATCCGTTCCCTTGAAAACAACCTGTCGCTTTTCAAAGAATATTTCATTCCCGGCACCAGGGAGTATGGGGACGCCCTGGATCTGGATCTCAGAAAAGCACTGGACGCAAAAACGCCCGCCCCGGAAGAAAAAGAGGCTCTGGAAGCAACTCCCGAGCGGTCCTCAAATGATACGGCGGCCAAAAAGCGCAGGCACGAACGCGCAGAAACCACTGGATTGACCACCATCAATGGGTGAAGGAGGAAAAACCGGTGCCCTTCCATTGAAGGGGAAGTGGTTCCAGCTCAAAAAATGGAGTCGAAGAAAAATGGATCTCAAAATATTCGAGCAAATGGACGCCCCGGAACTTCGCCGTTACATAGAATTTCTGCTGTGGCATTACCGTGTGGTGGATGCCTTCTGGTTTCTCAAGACAGAAGAAAAATATGGACTCACCACGGCAGAAGATCTCAACCAGCAGGTCTGGGGAAAAGCCGCCAACCTGGCAGCTAGAGACCTGAAAAAACGCTTTCAATTGGAGCAAAAGGGTTTGAACGGCTTCGTAAAAGCCCTGAGGCTCTTTCCCTGGACAGCCATCGTGGGGTATGAAATAGAAGAAAGGGAGAATGAAGTCATGCTCACGGTTCCACATTGCCCTCCACAGGAGGCACGGATCAAACAAGGTCTGGGCGAATATTCCTGCAAAGCCATGCACCACGACGAGTTTTCACAATTTGCAAAAGAAATCGACCCGGCCATTCAGGTGGAGTGCCTCTATGCACCTCCCGATCCGCACCCCGAAGACCATTTCTGCAAGTGGCGCTTCACATTGCAACGGGCGGAACGGACATGATGGACCTTTTCACTGAGGAAATGCTCAAGGGCCGCAGGGTTTGATGCACTTGGAAGGAACCTCACATAAGGAGCTGGACATGAAAGGGAAGGCACTCGCGAAGATATGCCTCGTTTTAGCCCTTGTTCTTGGTTTATCCGCCTGCGCCACGGTCCCGTACACGGGCCGGACCCAGTTTGTACTCATGAATCCCCAGCAGGAACTCTCCCTGGGACAGCAGGCCGCACAACAGGTGCGCCAGGAATCCCGGGTGAGCACCGACCCCCGCTACACCAATCAAGTGCAGCGGGTGGGTCAACGCATCGCCATGGCCGCCAATCAGCACGACTATCCTTGGTCCTTCACCACCATTGAAGACGAGAGCCTGAACGCTTTCGCTCTTCCGGGAGGCAAGGTCTTCGTCAACACGGGCATGGTGGATTTTGCCAGTTCTGACGCGCAACTGGCCACCGTCATCGCTCACGAGGTGGCTCACGTCATTGCCCGCCACGGGGCTGAACGCATGAGCCGGGTATTGGTGGCCCAGGTGGGAGGTGCAGCTCTTGCGGGAGCCTTCAACATTCAGACTCCGGCAGGACGCCAGGCTTTTGAAACTGCTTACGGCCTGGCCACCAATGTGGGCGTCATTCTCCCCCACAGCCGGTCCCAGGAGCTGGAAGCAGATCGAATCGGCCTGATTCTCATGGCCAAAGCGGGCTACAACCCCTCCGAAGCCATCGACTTCTGGTCGAGAATGATGAGAGCCAAGGACGGACCTGCCCCTCCGCCCTTTCTTTCCACCCATCCGGCCGATGAAGAGAGGTTGAGGGCAATTCGATCGCTCATCCCCGAAGCCATGAGGCATTATTCCCCCTGAAGGCATTCATCCGCCAACGTCATCAGGGCAGTGGGGAAACGGGACCATGCCCATACTTCTCCGGAGTTCATGGCCTGAAGGGATGGCCCCTTTTTTCTTCAGCATCCTTCCTTTCAGCGGGAGCAGGAACTGTTGGGCACCCTCACGGCCAGGCTCAGGTACCGGTCTTTCTCCCCATACATGAGCCTCTTGTCCACCAGCATTCCCAGGAAGGAGCTCACCGATTCCTCCCGAAGACGGGGAAACCGTTTGAGAATATCTTTCAGCGCACGGTGGGTGGTGCAGTGAAGGTAAATGGCCCGGGAACTTCCCCGCAAACGATGCACCTCGGGCTCTTCTTTCCAGCGCCTTTGCGTGATGATCAAAAAATCCCTGCCATCGCGGTAGCTCAAAATGGGACGGCCGATGTCTTTGTCCTGTAATCGCTCGTAGCTTTTCTGCCAAAAGCGCAGGGCCTGTTCCACGGGACGCCAGAGTTTTTTCTGAACCGCATGGTCTCCACGGTGGTCCTGCACCATCAGCCGCATGCCATCCACCACCCCGGAAGGCAGGATCTGCCTGTAGTGAGGATGATTGAACACGCTTTTGATCCCGAAGGACTCGAGGTCCCCATGAATGGGACTGCCGAGACCCAGCCAGAAAAAGACCTTTCGCAGAGGTCGAAAGGGCATGACGAATTCCAGAGTCCGCAGCGTTTCGTCCACATCCCTCTCATCACTGGTGGGAAAGCGCAGAAGAAGATTGGAGACATTGACGATTCCCAATTCCTCGCAATCACGCATGATCTGAAGGTTGTCCAGAACGGTGGTGCCCTTGTTCATCTTCTTCAGAAGACTCGTGCTGAGGGCTTCGATGCCCACCTGCACTTCCTCCAGGCCCGCACCCCTCATGGCCTGCAGTGCCGGGCGGTTTGTACGGGCCCGCACTTCTCCAAAGAGGCGCAAATCCTTGCCGCAATCTTGAAGCCTTTGAAACAGTTCACCCTTTTCCCCCCAGGGCAAAACGTTGTCGGCAAAGGCCAGGGAGAGGACCTGGTGGCGGGAAGTGGTCTCATCCACTTCACGCACCACCTGTTCAGGTCCCTTGGTGCGGTAGCCCTCCCACTGCAGATTGAGATTGCAGAAGGCACACCCCTTGAAATCCCCCGAACTCTGACGCTTCCTCCACCAGCACCCCCTCGAAGCTTCCAGGAGGAGAGTGGGGAAAAAACGCTTTTGAGGCTCAAAACCCTGAAGAACTTGAAAGTACTCCGAATAATCTGGCATGGGCAGGTTTGCCAAGTCCTCCAGCTGGTGAAAAGGGGGCGGACTTCCCTGGAAACGCTCCTGATTCCTGCTCGCCACACCTTCCAAGCCTTTCATGCATGCATGCCCGCCCCCCTGGGAGAGGCTTTCAGCCAGTGCACTCAGTGGCAGTTCCCCTTCGCCCAGGACCACGAAATCTACTTCAGGAAACACTTCCAGGAGGTCGCGTGCCGATGGACCGGCAAAACTGGATCCTCCCACCACGACGGGAAGAGCCGGGAACCTCGTCTTCAGCCGCCGAATGCAATAGAGGGAAGAAGTCATCTGGCACAGGCAGATGGAAAAACCGGCCAGAAGAGCCCCTTTCAAAGGAAGGTTGTCCAGGTAATGGTCCGTGATGCTTTTGACCTTTTGAGTGAGCTCGAAGAAATCGAGCCCTTTCAAAGCAGGGCTTCTTTTGCACTCCCTCCTGAAAAGCGCACCGGCCTTTTCCCCCATGCCGGGGAAAAGGAGCGCCCCATAGACCGCTTCCGCAGGCCAGGTCTTTTCGCTGATGGCCTGATAGACAGAATACCCAAGGGCCTCTGCGAGGTTCAGGTAAAAATGATGGGCTTCCACTTTGGTTTGAGGGCTCTTCCATTCAAGGTAGGACTTGAGTGTTCCCAGCTGGATGGAGGGCCTGTTGAACAGGGGCCAGGGTGCCGAAAAGAGGTGAATGTCCGAGGTTTGCCTTTCCACGTTATCCATTTGTTTCCTCTGGCTAGGTTTTCACCCTTGGCCGTGCAGCCAGTGGGATGAGAAAGCAATCCTTGAAAGATTTCTTTGAAGAAGCTTCCCTTGTGACCCATCAAAAATTCAAGGGCTTCGGGCAAGAAAAATGGCCCTTTGAGGGGCGGGATATCCTTCCACCGTGAGAGAAGCATTGCGGGGATTCAGATACTGAGGAAGTGATTCGAACGTCATCCATGGAGTGGAACGCTGTTCTTCCGTCGTGGTTTTGGTCACATCCACCAGCCGGACATCTTTGTAGCCACAGCGGGTCAACCAGGCGTGCAGAGTGAGAGGGGAGGGAATGAACCACACATTCCGCATTTTGGCGTAGCGTCCCCTGGGCACCAGCACCTGGCCCTCGGGACCGTCCACCACCAAAGTCTCCAAAACCAGTTCACCTCCGGAACGCAGGCACGATCGAAGGTCCAGCAGGTGATCCATGGGTGAGCGGCGGTGATAGAGAACCCCCATGGAAAAAACCGTGTCGAAAGCCCTCAGGCCCGGAGGAATGTCTTCCACTCCCAAGGGAAGCACAAAAACATCGGGCCCTTTCACGTAACGTTTCAAAGCCAGAAACTGCATGACATAAAGGAGATAGGGATCCACTCCCACAACCAGCTCCGCTCCTGCCCCCGCCATGCGCCAGCAGTGATAGCCGTTGCCGCATCCCACATCCAGAATACGGCGGCCTGCCAGGGGCTCCACATGAGAGCTCAAGCGTGACCATTTCCAATGAGAACGCCATTCAGTGTCGATGCGTATGCCGAAGACGTCAAAGGGTCCTTTGCGCCAGGGACACAGATGGCGCAGAAGCTCCCCGAACCGTTCACGTGTCTCACCATCGCAGTCCTGCGCATGACCCACGCAAACCGCATCCCTGTTGAGGTTCACCTGAGAAGGGGTCAGGGGGGGAAGGTTTTTCAGGACATTTTGCCAGAGGGGCAGACGGCCGTCACGTGCCTCGCGAAAGGCAGCGCCCAGCTTGCCTTTCAGCTCGGGAAGCCAACTTTCCAATGGGCCGCCGGAAAAAGTCTTGTGCATGACGTCAAAGTCGATCATTTGCGGGCCATGAGGGAAACAAAATTAAAGCACTGAAACCATACATGATGATCCCTGAAACCAGCCATCAAAAGGCGTTCCCCATGTTCTTCCAGGGACTCGGGCAGCAGAACCTTCTCCAGGGCGGCACGTTTCTGACTGATTTCCAGTTCGCTGTAGCCCATGGATTTTTTGAAAGCATGGTGCATCTCCGACTGAAAAGACAGCCGGGCGGAATCATGGAAGCGGATCTTCTCCGAAAGCACCAGAACGCCTCCGGGACGGAGCCCCTCGTAGATTCTGGACAAGAGCATCGAGCGGGCACACAGGGGAATGAATTGAAGGGTGAAGTTGAGGACCACAATGGACGCGTCCACAATGGCCACATCTTCAATGTCCGAACACACCAGGTCCACGGGAACCCCCCTGTCATTCCTTTCCAGCATCACGCGGCAACGCTCCACCATGGCCATGGAATTGTCCACGGCAACGATGCGGCATCCGCCATGCTCGATGTTTTCACGCATGGAGAGGGTCACAGCCCCCAGGGAACACCCCAGGTCATAGCAGCGGCTTTCCGCCTGCGCAAATCGGCGGGTGAAAACACCGATCATGTGAAGGATGGTGGTGTATCCCGGAACGGACCGCTGGATCATGTCAGGAAAGACCTGCGCCACCGCTTCGTCAAACTGAAACCCCTCAAGGGGTGTGAGGGGTTTTGCATACAAGAGGTCATGAACTCTTCCACACGCGGGGCAGGGAAGATTTTGCCCGAATGACTTCAACATGGTTTTCATGATCTGTCTATGATGCTTTGGGCTTGCGGTCAGTTGTCCTCGGGCCTGCCTTGTGCCACTTCCGACAAGATGCTTTCCAGTTCGACCCTTGCCTTTTGGTAAAATTCATCTTCGTCCATTTTCCCTTCCACAAAGTCGCTCCAGCTGGAAAAATCTTCAAAGAAAAACAGTCCCACACCCACATCCCTGCAGACTTTTCGGTAAATTTCGTTGGCCTTGCGAGCCCGTTGTCGTCTGTCTTCCTCTTCTTCCGAGCCTTTGTTTTCAGACTGGGAGTCGATCACCACATATTTACCAAAAGATTTGAGCATATCGGACATTTCTTCCCGAGCCCTCTCCCCCAGCTGACTCTCTCCAATGGACCCCTCCACATACTCCTTCCAGCCTTCGAAATTGTGCCAGGCAGCATAATTCACTCCAACTTCCTCACAGGCCCTCAGATAAAGTTCATTTGCACGTGACGCGCGCTGTGCCCTCGCAGACATGGTTTTCTCCTTTCTCCCTGCCAGCGGATCATGAGAAGATGACCCCAAACTTGTGTCCGTGATCCCGACTTGTCAGCATTTTCATCCCATGGGCCAGCAACCTGCAGGCAGGCTCCTCACAGGGGGCCATCACCCTTCACCATGTGTTCCCTCATGGCTTGAAAATTCTTCCACTGCAGAGATTGATCCGTTTGCATCCATCCCATTCATACACCAAACATAAGCTTCATGTCTTTCCCGCGCAAAATCAGGAAGGAAAATCACCGGAAAAACATTCCCTCAGGAGTGCTCTTTCCACAAGGCATCGGCCAGGCCCGAAAGACGCCGGGTTTCACGGGAAACAGACCTCAGAAAAACTTCCTCCTTCGCACAGATCATGACCGTCTCACGTGCGCGGGTGATGCCCGTGTAGATGAGTTCTCGAGTGAGAACCGGTGCATCCCTGTCGGGAAGGATCAGAAAAACATGGTCAAACTCTGACCCCTGACTCATGTGAACCGTCATGGCATAAACGGTTTCATGCTCGGGAAGTCTCAGGAGGTGGTGAGCTCTGTAACGCCCGTTGCTGGAGGGGAAAAAAACGCGCAGTTCATTGTCTGCCCAAACATCAGGAAGGCAAATGCCCATGTCTCCGTTGAAAAGCTCCAACTGGTAGTCATTCCGGCGGATGATGACAGGCTTTCCCGCATACCAGTCACGGGAGGCGTCCACCCAGCCCCATCCCCGAAGCAACCCCTCCACACGTTCGTTGAGACTCTTTATCCCCCATGGCCCCTCGCGGAGCGCGCACAGAATGCGAAACCTTCCCATGGACTGAAAGAGAGGCCCCAGCGCATCCTTCCCCTTGGAAGGGGTTCCGCGCAACAGCTTCCGGACTTCCTTGAAATATTGACCATAGCCATCTTCGACCATGTTTTTCAAGTGGGCTTCGAAACCCAATGGGCCCCCGAGGGGATCGAACCACTTCACATCCCCGTGATCCGCCGCATGAAGGATGGCCATGGCCCCCTTTCCCTGGCGGTCGCGAACGGCCTGGCTCAGCCGTGCGATTCCCCTTTCCGGATGAAACCGATAGCTTCTTTTCAGTTGAATGATCCCGTCCTTGGGCTTTCTTCTCCCTTTCCCATCCATCTTTCCTTCCGGCCGGGGTTCACTCTTCCGGGCGAACACGGCACCGCAAAAATCTTCCATTTCCCTCATGAAGCTCCATGAGTGACTCAAGACTTCCCCCGAATCGCAAAGATCCCCAAGGACGGCCCCCGCCTCCACGGAGGCCAGCTGGTCCTTGTCCCCCAGAAGGATGATCCTCGCACCGGAAGGGAGTGCCTGGACCAGTTTGGACATGAGGGGCATGTCCACCATGGAGGCTTCGTCAATCACCACCAGGTCCAGGGGAAGTACATTGCCTCCATGATGGCGGAAATAGGGAGAGCGAAGCTGGCTGCCCAGAAGCCGATGGAGCGTGGTGGCCTTGCGGGGCATGGATTCCCGGGCATCCTTTTCCCATGTCAGTTGCTTCAAGGCGTCCTCAACGGATTCCTCGAGGCGGGCTGCGGCTTTTCCCGTGGGAGCCGCCAGGGCGACCCTCATGCGACGGGGATACGCCAGGGTCGCGAGAAGAAAGAGGATGCGGGCCACCGTGGTCGTTTTTCCCGTCCCTGGTCCTCCCGAAATGACACAAAATCTTCTGGTTGCCGCGGTGAAAGCCGCTATTTTCTGCCAGTGGGGTTCGGCATTGTCCTTTTCGGAAGGGAAGAGCCCATGGAGAAGAGCGGGAAGATCATGCCCCCCGTGACCGCTCGGAGAAGAAGCTTTGGCCATTCGTTCCAGAATTCCCCGGGCCAACCTGTTTTCGTAATCCCAATAGCGGTAAAGGTATAAACGGTCTGAAGAGTCGAGAATCAAAGGGCAGCGATGGCCCGGACTGCCCACAACGGAAGCTGCCTCAAGAGCTTCCCTCCAATCCTTCGCACCGGGACAATCCACTTCAAGCTCCAACTCCTTTCCACCGTCACCGAGCAGGATCTCACGGGGCATGGACAGATCAAGGCAGATATGCCCACGTCCCGTGAGAGAGCTCACAAGGGCGGCAGCCAGCACGAGTTCGGGCGACCGTTTTTCATTGAGGCGCTCCATGAAGCGGGCAAAATGCACGTCCAGGGAAGACAGCACCCCCGCATTTTTCAGTGCGTGCAGATCCTCGTTTTTCAGAGAATTCACCCTTCCACCCCCGTGAGGCCCCGGCAAAGGGCTGCGACCACATCCCCGGAGGGGCGGTCATGAAAAACTCCCCGGAGAGGATCGATCCCGGGATCCATGCCTCTCAGAAAAAGATAATAGATCCCTCCGAAATGGGTTTCATAATCGTAGCCGGCCACTCTGCGGCGCAAATACCGGTTCACCGCAACGGTGTAAAGGTGATACTGCAGGGTGTAAAAGTGTTCGTCCATGGACCGTTTCAGTGCCCCTGGGCCGTAGTCTTTGTGCCGGTCTCCCAGGTGGTTGGACTTCCAGTCCACAATGTAATACCGGCCTTCATGCTCCAGGACCAGGTCGATATAGCCTTTCATGAAACCGCTGAGGGGTTCCAGGCGCAAACGATCTTTCCAGGAGGGTCCACCGTCCCCCTTTTCATGAGCCAAGGGTGAGGTGCCCGGGGCAAGGACGAGGGAAAGCAGCTCCCCCAGGCGATTCTCATCCAGGTACTGAAGGGGGAAGTAAAACTCCAGTTCATTGAGCCGTTTGCCCCGGGGGACATCACGAAGCATGAAAGTTCCCCCGTCACATGGCAGGGGGCAGGCCAGAACGTTGCGCACCATCTTCTCGATCACACCGGCCCAGGCCCCTTCAAATCCATGCTCCGCCAGTTTTGCCTCCACCAGCCTTCGAAGATTCCCCTCGCTTCCCTCATGGAAGGAGCATTCCTCAAAGACTTCGTGCATGAAGGTGCCCGCTCCCGCCCCCCTGGGGAAAGCGAAAACGGTCCTTTCTTCAACGCCCCCCATGCCCATGCCTTCAAGGTCTTCCCCTCTTTCTTCAGCATCATCGCCGCCGAACTCGTCGTGGTCGTGCAACTCCCCTTTTTGCATCTCTCCCGACACGAGGGAAGAGAAGCTCGAGATGCGCCAGTCCCGTGGAACACGCCCTGAAAAGTGGCGGCACCGAAGTTCATGGGCGTCCCTGTCTTCGTCTTCGCGGAGGAGAACACCTGCCCTCTCCGTGGGCATGCTTTCAATGGCTATGGCATGAGCGGCTCCCTTCCTCACCCGTGCCAGGTCCTCCATCAATCGCTCATGGGAGAGGTTCCTGAGGCTTTCCTTCATGTGTTTCACCAGGTCACGGGGAATGGTGGATGGATCGTCCCGGGGGGGATTGGCTTCTCCAGGATTCTTTTTCACAGGGTCGTAGTGAAAAAGGTAGGCGGGAGCTGACGTTTCCCCGTCCTGAAACAAGCCCCAAACAAGATAACACCGGCTTCGGGCCCGGGTCACGGCCACGTAGAAGAGGCGAAGGTTTTCGGCCAGGAGTTCTTTTTCGTTCAGGGAAAGAGATTGTTCCAGGTCCGCGGACCCCAGATCCAGAGTGACTTGCATCTTTTCCTCAATGTCGTGAAACAGGGCGTGCTCGCTCCTCTTCAAACCGGAAGAACTCCAGGTGAAGGGACAGAAAACCACAGGGTATTCGAGGCCCTTGCTGCGGTGAATGGTCACCAGCCTGACCGCTTCTTCATCGCTTTCCAGGCGCAACTGGTGCTCCTCGCTTCCCGGAGCTTCGTCCGTCCTCTGAGCAGCCAGCCACTTGATCAGTTCAAACATTCCCAGTTTTTTATCCAGGGATGCCCGGTGAAGCACTTCTCCCAGGTGCAGAAGATTGGTGCATTTGCGTTCTCCGAAAACATGGGCCATGAGACGGGGAAGCACCCGTTCCTCGTGAAGGAATTTCTGCAACATCTGGAAAAATCCCTGTTTTTTCCAGATGGCATGGTGTTCGTGGAATTTCCGCAGCCAGGCTTCCCAGGCCCGTTCGTCCTCTTCCAGATTCAGAATGTCCTCCCCCTGCAGCCCCACATGGGGACTCACCAGAGCCCGCTTCACAAGCCGGGTGTCAGAAGGGTTGGCGATTCCCCACAGCAGCCATTCCAGATGCAGGGCTTCTTCCGAATGAAAGAGATTGCCGGTGCTCTGAAGCACACTGTGCACATTCATGTGTGCCAGCATTTCCTGAAAAACGGCGGCTTCCCTGTTGGTCCGCACCAGCACCGCCACATCGCTTTCCCTCAGGGGCCTGTCCCCCAACCTGATTTTCCCCTGTCGCCCCCCTTCCAGCAGCCGTGCAATTTCCCCCGACACTGCAGTGGCGATTTCCGCCCTGGCAAAGCCCCTGGTGATCTTTTTTTCCTTCTTGCCCTCCTGGGGTTCCATGACCCAGATGCGCAGGGAAGGCTCCGCGCATCCCTTTTCCAGGAGAGGTTCCTGTTTTTTGCCCGAAGCGGGCAGCACGGGAAAAAATGGAATCTCGTCATACACAAAAGGGCGGTGAACCTGTTCAAACAGGGCATTCATGCCGTCAATGGCGCTGGGTTCCGAACGCCAGTTTTCGTGGAGCGTGAACCGGGAGGTCACTGCCCGGGAGGCCTTCATGTAGGCGAAGACATCCGCGCCGCGAAAACCGTAAATGGCCTGCTTGGGATCTCCGATGAGAAAAAGGGTACCCTTTTCGTGGCCGAAAACTCTCTGAAAAATATCGTACTGAATGGCATCCGTGTCCTGGAATTCATCGATGAGGGCGGCCCTGAACTTGTGGCGAAGGACGCCGGCCAATGAATCCCCCCCCTCTCCTTCCAAAGCTGAGTGCACACGAAAGAGGAGGTCGTCAAAGTACAGCACCTGACGTTCTTGCTTGCGGCGAGCCAGTTCCCCATGCAGGCTTCCAAGAAGCTTCACCTTCAGGGCCAGCATGCGGTGATGAAAGGCACTCGTCAGAGTCTGCTGAACCTGGAAAAATTCTTCACAAACGTGGAAGAAGTCATGTTCGGGAGAGGGTTCGCCTTTCCTGCCCCCTTCCACGATGGCGGATGCGGTGAAGCGGTAGAAAGAAGGGGGAACATTCACTTCCCGCCATCCCCGCTCCACAAAGGCGTCCATCTCCGCAATCCATGCGGGAACGCTTCCGGAACGATACTTGTTTCTGTTGAGCCCCTTGCTCTCCAGAAGAATTTCCCGCACTTCCGAGCGGCCCTTTCGCCAGCCGTCCCTCAACAGCCCGAAGCTCTCCAGGTAAGCCTTTTCCAGTGGTTCCGTCGGGACCGGTTCAACCTGAGGAACAACCTTGATCCGGGGATGAGGAAGGGCCTCTTCCATGGTTTTTCGCAAGGCTTGCGGGCTTGCACCTTGAGCCATGGCATAGCTTACAAAAAGGAGGGATTCCCCGTAGAAGTGTTCCCGCCAGAAATCCTGCACCAGTTCCGTGAGAAAATTCTCCTGGTCCGTCACCAGTTCCATGTCCAGCGGTGCACCGCTTTCAAAGGCGTGCTCCCGCAGCACTCGATGACAAAACCCATGGATGGTGAAAATGGCGGCCAGGTCAAAATCGTTGAGCGCTGTTCGCAGGCGATGCACCCTATGGGCCTGCTCCCGTGAAAAATCCCCTTCTTCCTCAGTGAATCGCAAAGCTTCTTCCAGCCTGGAGCGGATGCGTTCCTTGAGCTCCGCCGTGGCCGCTTCCGTGAAGGTGACCACCAGGATTTCCTGGATAGGGATTCCCGCTTCCTGCACCAGGCGCAGCACCAGCCCCGTGATGGTGTGGGTCTTGCCCGTCCCTGCGCTGGCTTCGATGAGGTGCACTCCCGAAAGGGGGCTCTTTTCAAGGTGAAAAATGTCAGGCTCAGGGGTGCTCATGCAGTCCGCCCGATTCGATGATGTTTTGACCAAAGGAGCATCCATGAAGAATCTTTTTTTATCTCAAGCTCATCTCAACGGTTTAAAACTCGCAAAGTTCAGTGTGCTTCCAAAAAATTGAACAGCCCATTGAAAAAAGTCCATTGTATTCCATGCTGCAAATCATCAGCGGAACTGTATCTGCGGCATGGACAAGGAAACTGTCTGCAACATTTTCGAACCTTTTTTCACCACCAAGGGAGGCACTCAAAGCATTGGACCGGGAATGGCCACTGTCTATGGCATTGTCAGGCAAAACAACGGGTTCATCAGTGTCTGCAGCGAACCGGCCAAAGGGACCACCTTCAAGCTCTATTTCCCCTGCCACGAAGGGGACCCGCAAACCTCATCCCTTGACGGGGAAGGAGGAGTTCCCCCGGGCATTTTGAAAGAGGGGATGAACTTCAAAAACCCTTCTCTTTCATGGATCTTGGGAAAAAAGTCGGAGCAGCGCTGGATTGAGAGCAGCATTCCCCTTGAGAAGGGGGGAGCAAAAATCAATAGGGACAATTTCCGCATTCCTGAAAAGCATGCCCTTCCCATCACCTGGCGGAAGAATCCCGCCGGCGCACAAGCCATGTCCCAAGACTGGCCAGACCGATGATGTAGCCGATGCCTCCCAGGATTTCCGTGAGGCCCGGACGCGACTGCTGCAGGGCCAAAATGTCACGGCGCAATGGGGCCAGTTCCTGGCGCACGGACTCCTGAACGATCCGCCTCACGAGCTCTTCGTTGAAAGGCGCCCCTTTTTCAGGGAAGTCGGCTGCCATTGAAGTTTCCGTTTTTTCCGAAGGGGTGGCAGGGGGCTGAGCGCGCTCGAGTTCCTCAGCCCCTATGGTATGCCGGGCAACATGCCCCGCCCCGTCGCCGGCACGCACAAGGAGAGGATTTCCCCTGGCAAAAACATCGCCGGGAAGGACAGCCTCAAAGAAGCCTTCCTCGTCCGAATGGCCCGAGAGTATCAGTTCTTCGGTCACCGCATCCATCACCTCGATGTGGATGTGGGCTCCCAAAGAACCGTCGCCAAATGCCGTTTCGACCATGAGAAGGTCATCCTGCACCCAGCCCAGGAGAAGCAGTCTGTGGCCCTGGCCCGGCTGAACCATAAAAAAAACCAGAAACAAAGTGAGAACAAAACGCTTGATCATGATGACCCTCCGAGCCCGCTCTTCCATGAATCCCCACCGGAAGCGGGGGCAATTTTTAAGTCTTCAACCCGTGAACACAGGCTTCAGCGGTGGGCATTTGCCCCTTTGACCAAAAGGGATGGTTTCGTGCAGCCGCCGCAACCCCTGTCATGGGTTCCCATGAAGGCCGGGGTCCCGGGGGCAGTTTTACCTGTGTTCCGTCACTCAGGGCACCGCCCTTTCATCCTCCCGGTTTTCTGCCCCATCAGGAAGACTTTGACAATCCCTTTCCCGATTTGAACGCCAATATACACCATAAAATCCGCTCATGGGCACTCCTGCGAAAAAGCTGCGGCGGCCCGCGGCCGGCCGGGCTCAGTTGCGAGCCTGAAATCACTGGCCATTCCATCAAAAAATTGTCATTGTATGATGAGTGATGACTTTCTTTCGAAAACATTCACCCCAAAAGGAAAGGAACAGCAGCATGAAGAATTATGAAAACCTCATGGTTGAAATCGGGGATGATTTTGTTGCCGAAGTGACTCTCAACCGGCCGGGAAGCCTCAACACCTTCGACATTCCCCTCGCCCGGGAGCTGCATCAGGTCCTGGAGGAACTGGACCTGGAACCCCGCACCCGAGTGATCATCATCAAAGGAGCGGGCAAAGCATTCTGCGCTGGGATTGACATCAGCCATTTCTCCGGCAAGAGCGCGAAGGAATACCGGGAATGGATTCAATACATGGGCAACCCCCTCGTTGCCATCAGCCGTATGAACAAGCCGGTCATCGCTCAGGTCCATGGCGTCGCCGCCGCAAACGGAGCCGGCCTGGTGGCTGCCGCAGACCTGGCCATCGCCGGTGAAAAAGCACGTCTGGGGCTCACCGCCATCAACGTGGGACTGAACTGCATCGGGCCCATCGTTCCCGTTGCCCGCTCCATCGGCAGGAAAAAAGCTCTCGAGCTCCTCTACTACGGGGATTTGATTTCAGCCACGGAAGCCATGAACATGGGGCTCATCAATCGTGTGGTTCCCGATGCGGAGCTGGAGCAAGAAACGCGCAAGTGGGCGGCAACCCTCGCTCAGAAAAGCCCCCTGGCCCTGCAGATCTCCAAAAAGGCCTACTACACGGCAGAGGACATGGACTACCAAAGAGCCTTTGAATACATGAACGAAGTCTTTGCACGCCTGTGCTCCTCAGAGGACGCAGTGGAAGGGATCGGTGCATTCCTGGAAAAAAGGACCCCCACCTGGAAAGAGAAGTAGCTGCTCGTCCGCTGGAAAAAGGAAGCCCTGTGGACCCTTGACTCCAGAGGCGGCAAAAAACTCCTTTCCCCGTGAGTTGAAAAACGAATGATCCACAAAAACCCTTTGAGGGAACAGCTGCAAGAACTCCTCATGTCTCAGCGGTTGGCGGTGCTCTCCACCCACCACGAGGGTCAGCCATACACAAGCCTGGTGGCTTTTGCCGCCACCGCGAACCTTTCCCCTATTGTCTTCGCCACCCCTCGAACAACCCGCAAATTTCACAACCTGAAAAAGGACCACCGAGTGGCTCTGCTCGTGGACAACCGCTCCAACACGGAAAAGGACTTCAATGAAGCCATTGCCGCCACAGCCATTGGAGTCGCACAGGAAGTTCACGAAAAAGAGTCACCGGAACTGTACGAGCTTTACCTGACCAAACACCCTTGCCTGGAAGGATTTGTGCGCTCTCAAAGCTGTGCAATGCTTCAAGTGCTCGTTCACAAGTACCTGGTCGTGAACCATTTTCAAAACGTGTTCCAATTGAAGGTGGTCCCATGAAGTTCTTTGTGACTCTGGACGAAATCCGGGATCCCGACCACCCTGCCGTCGGAGGCAAGGCTTTTGCCCTTTCAAGACTGAAACGCAGCGGGTTTCGGATTCCCCATTCCATTTGTGTTCCCGCATGGGTGTATGATGCCTTCGTGGAAGAGTCCGGGTTGCGCGAGCGCATCATGCTGGAGTTGAACCGCAAAGACCTTAAGGAAATGCGGTGGGAAGAGATATGGGATGCGGGCCTCAGAATCCGCAGCATGTTCCTCACCAAGTCCCTTCCCGGGAAAATGGAAGCCTCCCTTCGAGAGGCCCTGGACTTCCATTTCCCCCAAAATCCAGTGGCCGTGAGGTCTTCCTCCCCACAGGAAGACTCGGCCACAAGCTCCTTTGCGGGACTTCATGAGTCGTTCATCAACGTGCACGGCGCCCAATCCATACTGGACCACATCAGACTGGTCTGGGCATCCCTGTGGTCCGATGCATCGCTCCTCTACCGCCAGGAACTGGGTCTGGAGGTTCACAGGAGCAGCATGGCCGTGCTCATTCAGGAACTGATCCACGGGGCCTGCTCCGGAGTCCTTTTCAGCCGCAATCCCAATGATCCTTCGCAGGTGGTCCTGGAAGCCGTTCATGGCCTCAACCAGGGACTTGTGGATGGGCAAATCGAGCCCGACCGATGGCTCATTGACCGTGACAGCAAGCGCATCGTCTTCCACCGGGCACCAGAGCGCAAACTGCACTTCGTTCCTTTGGGCAGCGGTGTGAGGGCGGTTCACCTCCCTCAGAACCTGGCCTTGTCCCCTCCATTGGAAGAAGCCCAGGTGCAAAGCCTGCTGCGCCTGGCCCTTCAAATGGAAGACTCCATGGGAAGTCCCCAGGATGTGGAGTGGACCCTTCACGGGGAAAGCATCCTTGTTCTTCAATCCCGACCCATCACCACCCTTCCCTCCGGATCAGAAAAGGACCAGCGTAAATGGTACTTGTCCCTGCGCAGAAGTTTTGAAAATTTACAGGAACTGCGGCAACGCATCGAAGAGGTTCTGATTCCCGCCATGACAGGGGAATACGAAGCCATGACGGCCTTGCCCCTCTCCCAACTTCCCGACGGGGAACTGGCCCGGGAAATCGAGCACAGGCAGGAGGCGGAGAAAAAATGGACCAACGTTTACTGGGACGAATTCATTCCCTTTGCCCATGGCATGAGGCTCTTCGGACAGGTCTACAACGACACCATGCGACCTGCCGATCCCTACGAATTTCTGAGACTCCTGGGCAATTCCAGCCTGGAGAGCCTTCAGCGCAATGACCGGCTGGAAAAAATGGCCTCCATGGTTCGCCAGCAAAAGGACATTGAAACTCTTTTGCGGGAAGGCCGCTATCTGGAAGCGCCCTCTGAATTCGTGGAGCGCATTCAGGAATTCATGAATCGTTTCGGAGATTTGTCTTGCCCTGTCACGGGTGTCGTTCAGTGCACTCAGGGCCCCGACGGTCTCATACGGATCATCCTGGAACTGGCCCGCCACCCCCGTGAATCAACTCTTTCGGCCCACCAGGACGCAGTGGAGCTGCAAAAAAAATTTCTCAGCGTGTTTGAAGGGGACGAACTGGAACGGGCGAGGGCCCTTCTGGACCTGGGCCGCGCCAGCTACCGGCTGCGCGATGACGATAATATCCACCTCTCCCGCATGGAATCCCTGAAAATTGCAGCACTCATGGAAGCCCAAAAGAGGCTGGAAATCCAAGGAAAACTGGATCTGGACGGTCCCACGACGGAAAAAATCAAAAAGTCCTTCCAGGAGATTCCATCCCTTCAACCTTTCCCATCATCGACCCGATCTTCTCCGCAAACTCCACCGGGCGTGAAACCGCGGCAGCTGGTGGGTCAGCCCGCAGGACCGGGCATTGCCCGCGGCAGAGCGCGCGTCATCGGGCACAGCTCCAACCTGCAGGAATTCACCCATGGAGAAGTTCTCGTGTGTGACGCCGTAGACCCCAACATGACCTACGTGGTTCCCCTCGCAAGCGCCATCGTTGAACGCCGCGGCGGAATGCTCATCCATGGGGCCATCATAGCGCGGGAATACGGGCTTCCCTGTGTCACGGGAGTTCCTGATGCAACCCGATGGATTGAGACAGGGGACCTGGTGACGGTGGACGGATTCCTGGGCATCGTTTCCGTGGGATCCCAAGCCATCACGGAGAGTGATTGAACCGTGAAAGCATCCCGTTCGACATGTAGGGGACCTTTCAGTGCGTGGAGCATTCTGTTTTTGGCCCTGACAATCATGGAGGCGACCATGGCCCTTCCTGCCCGGGGCGGTTCCAGGCTGGACCCCTGTCCCCCTTCCTTCAACTGTGTCACCAGCCTGGCGAAGACCGGACGGCAGGCCATTGAGCCCTTCAACCTTCTGAGAGACCCATGGGAAGAATCTTTCCAATGCCTGAAAGATGTGGTGAGGGGCATGAAAGGAACACGGATCGCCATGGAAGAAGAGGGGTACTTCCACGCAGAATTCAAAACTCTCCTGGGTTTCGTGGATGACGTGGAATTTGAAGCGGAACCCTCCCAAAAAGCGATTCATGTGCGCTCCGCATCACGTCTGGGATACTGGGACCTGGGGATGAACAGGCGGCGTGTGGAACGCATCCGGACTGCATACGAGGCCGCCTGTCATTGAGAGCAACGAAGCAGTGGCCGGAAAACGCGCAGGGCCAGGCTTCCGAATTCTTCCTCCATGAGGGGTTCGGCGTTTTCAAAACACATGCGCACGTAGGGGTCCTTCGACTCTCCAGAGCCCTTCCATTCATTGGACCACATCCGGCCAGCAGCATGGAGCGCCTTCCCGCGTTCACTTTCTTCGGCCATTTTCAGGGCGTACTCCCGGGCGGACTCAGGAAAAAAGAGCAGAGGACGTGAAAGCCCTTCCCAGTATATTTTCAGGAGGTCTTCCAGGAACAAGGGGGCATTGTCAGGCGGGTGCATTTGAACCAGCTGCTCCCTGCCCTTCTCCAGCCCCACCAGGACGGAGCGGTCCGGGTAGCCTGCAGGCCTCATGAGATTCAAAACCAGGTGGTCAAGCCACAAACCGAGCAGATCTTTGGCTTTGATGACCGCGGGGCGGTGATGCAAAACACCCGCACCGTAAATTCGGGTCAGTCTTCCCTGCAGCTGAAAATCATCCAGCGAAAGATCGATTTCAAGGGATTCCAGTTCTCCCCCTTCCATGAAAGGTTTCACCACCCCCAGGAAATGCTCCACGCCCTGAACACAGTTTTCCAGAACACACTCCCCCACCCGGCCATGGGGCAGCACCCCTGAAGCTTTTACGGATGGCTTCAGCCTGTCCCAGGAAATGTTTTCCAGCCGCTTTTCCAGCAGGCTTTGTTCCAGTTGGTACCTGCCCAGCCCCTCCAGCTGAAAAGGCTCCGTTTCCGAAAGGGCGGCCGACTCCTCCTGGAGAAAGATGCCGAGCCTCCTTTGAAGGAAAAAACGGCTGGGATTCACAAAAAAACTTCGAAGATCGTTCAGACTCACCTGTTTCCACTCCGGGGAGGGGGCGGGAAGAACGGAGGAAACAAAAGGGGGCCTGAGTTCCTTTTGCGAGACCGACTGCCGCGCAGCTTCGCAACCCGGCTGTGAGTAGGAAAACAGGACCTCACTTCCCCTGAAATATTCAGGGCTGAAAGACCGCAGCCTGTGCCGGGTGACGAGATCTTCGGGTTCACACTTCAAGCCACGGGAAACATACTGGAGCAGCTCACTCACCAGCACGGAAGGAGGAATGGGGCTGTTGTCCTGAAGGCTTTGCCCCGTGTAGGAGATCATCAGTTTATCGCGGGCCGAAAGAAGGGTTTCCAGGAACAGGTACCTGTCATCGTTCCGTGGGGACCGGTCCCCTTTACGGGGAAACTTCACCATGAGATCGAACTCCGTATTCTTCATTGGCCGCGGGTACGCGTTCACATCCATGCCCATGAGACAGATGACCTTGAATGGAATGCTCCGCATGGGCAGCATGGAACAAAAGGTGACTCCTCCCGTCATGAACCCGCGCCCGAAGGTCCCTTTTTCCACATGACGGCTCAAATGCCACCTCAAGGAAGAAATATCCACGGCCTTTTCAAAAGCGGAAACCCTTTCCACTTCACGAAGATTGTCCAGCAGCCCCCTCAGGACCTGCAATTCTCCAATGGATTCCTGGTCCTGCAGGAAAAAGCCGTCCACAAAGTCCCTGAGAATCTGAGCCCATTGCCCGAGAGTCCGTCGCTCCCGGAGAGCCAGAAGAAAAGCACGGAGAGTTTCGAGGAAGTCCAGAAACTTTCCCAGCAGAAGGGTTTCCGAACCTTCCAGCTCATCGTAGGGAAGAATGCCGCAAAAGAGGTGAAGGCCTTCCCCCGGCAAGGCGTATCCCAGAAGGAGCCGGTCCAGGCCGGCCCGCCAGCTGTTTTGAGCCTCCTCCGATCCACTCCATCGCCTGCGGTCCTCTTGGTCCCAGCCCCAGCGGATGAGAGTGTCTTCCACCCAGCGGAAGAGAGTGTCCATGTCCCTTTCCCTTATTCCGAAGCGGGCCTGAACGGGCTGAAACTGGAGAATGTCCAGCACCTGAGGAGCTGAAAAGCGCCCTTGGGGAAGCTCCAGAATGGAGAGAAAAAAATGGAGAAGGTTGCTCTCACCACGCATGCTTCTGTCTGATATGGAGAAAGGAATCCTTTGACGGGAAGATTCGGGCGAACCGAAAACGGCCTGCACAAAAGGCGCATAGGTCTCGATGTCCGGGGTCATGACAAGAATGTCCCCCGGGCGCAGTTCTTCGTCCTTTTCAAACAATTCCAGGAGGTGGTCGTGGAGCACTTCCACTTCGCGCATGGGACTGTGACAGGAGAAAACCTCAATGGACCGATCCCGTGGCAGGGGAGTTTTTCCGCCCCGTTCAACATCCTCGCGGCCACCTTCCCGCAGGTGCAAAACATCCCTTTGAACGGAGCTCAAAAGTGAACGGCTGCCCGGTTCATGGAAGCGGTCCATCTCCTCCGCGTTGAATTCACAAAGAAGATCGAAAAAGTCCCGCCCCATCACTCCCATGGATGCCAGAAGAGAGTTGCCCGTTTCCAGGTGAATTTCCCGAGGATCCGGCACAGCCTGCGGAGAAGCTTTTTCCAGGCGCCTGAAATCCTTCCGTGACCCAATGTCCCCCCAATAGTGGGCGCAGGGATTGAGAAGAAAAAGATGCACCTGTGTGAAAGCGGCCACCTCATGGAGCACCTGAAGGTGAAAGGGGGGAAGGTAGGAAATGCCGAAAACGGAAACTCTTTGGGGAAGTTCACAGAACCGGGAGCCCCTTTGGGCAAGATGGCGGAAAAAATCCTCGGCCACCGCGGCCCGGTGTTTTTCATTGACGGCACCCTGCAGTTTCCGCCAGAGCACGGCCTGCCAGTGGTTTTCTTCCCCTCCTTCCCAGCGCGCAATCCAGTCTGGGCGGTAAAGGACATACTGGTCAAAAATTTCCGCTATGGATCTGGAAAGCTGAAGATGCTTGAGCTCCCATGCGCCTTCCTCCAGATAGAAGCGCAGGTCCTCGAAGCCGGGTTCTTCCAGGAGGCCCGGGAGCACATCCATGACCTTCCAGGTGAGGTATCGGGGTTCAAAGATGGAAACCTCGGGAATTTCCTCGTGAACCTTTTGAAAAAGTTCATGAACAAAGGCATTGGGAAAGGGAAACCGGCAGTTGGCGCTGATGCCGTGGCGCAGGGCGAGCTGCATGGAAACCCACCGTTCCATTCCCTTGCTTTGGACCACCACAATTTCCGGAGTGAACACGGAATCCAGCGGGTCGCCCAGAACCCGCGCCAGTTCCTCCGCCAGAATCTCCAGCCGGTTGCTCACGTGAACTTTCATGGAAGACATGTCCTCTTCTCACCCTGCAGACCCATGGCCCGGAGTGGTTTTTCCCTCCCCCGGAAACTCCTCGCCACAGGCTTCATGCAGGTGACAGAGGGCAACCTCTTCACCCCCCGTGACGGACAGCAACTGGTCAACGGTGATGGGCACGGCCGAATGATCGTTGCCAGCCGCCGCATAAACCCTTGGAAAGCGTCGCAGGGAAGAGTCAATGAGCACGCGCAATCCGCGGGGCAGAAGGAACGGGCAAACGCCTCCCGGGACATAGCCGGTGTGCCCGATGACTTCTGAAGGGTCGGGAAGACGCACTTTTCCCGAAAGTCTCGAAACTCTCTTGAGTTGAGAGCTTTTTACCTTCAGATCCCCACAGGTCACCACCAGCACAGGGACTTTGCCCACAATGAACAGAATGCTCTTGGCGATTTCCCCCACGGCGCAGCCCACGGCCCGGGCTGCACAAGGGGAAGTGGGTGTGGGCTGCAGGAACTCCCGGACTTCGATCCCTTCGCGGGAAAGGTATTCCTTCACGTCCTCGATGGTCGGCATTTTTCCTCCTCGCATTGCAATGTCCCGCCTGAAGCCTTTTGCATACGGCGTCAATTTATAATTCACTTTTCAGCATCAATGAACTCCACGAATATGGAATATTATGTCTCCCCTTTCAACTGTCCGCAACTCCTGCACCATGAAGCTTTCTCACAGGCAAGCCTTCTGCTATCTTCATCTTCATGGAAATCACCTTGAGAGCCCTTCTTCACCGGGAATTGTGTGCCTGTGAAAATGACCGTTCTGACCTTTCAGGATATCAATGAGGAGTCTTCATGAAAACGATTGGATTGATCGGAGGCCTGAGCTGGCAGTCCCCTTTGGAGTACTACCGCCGCATCAATGAAGAGGTGCACAAAAGGCTGGGAAAGCTCCATTCAGCCAGGATTCTGCTGTTTTCACCGGATGTTGAAGAAATTCATGAACTCATGCGGGAAGACAACTGGATGAGCGTCGAAGCGAGAATGGCCGTGATCGCAAAGATCCTGGACAAGGCCGGAGTGGACATGATCCTCCTGTGCACCAACACGCTTCACAAGGTGGCCCATGCCATTGAGAACAGCGGCACGGTGCCCTTTTTCCACATTGTCGATGCCGCAGGAGAAGCGATCCGGGAAAAGGGCCTCAAAACAGTGGGGCTCCTCGGTACCCGGTGCACCCTGGAAGACGGATTTTACGCGGAACACCTTGAAAGACATTATGGGGTCAAGGTTTGTGTGCCGCCCAAAGAGGACAGAAAGGTTCTCGATTCCATCATTTTCCATGAATTTACCCGGGGTCCGGGCATGGAAGACTCCCGCACGAAAATTAAAACCATGATGGAAGGGCTGGTCATTGAAGGAGCTGAGGGAATCGTTCTGGGCAGCACGGAGCTTTCCCCGTTTGCGGACACCAAAGACCCTTCCATCCCCTTTTTCGACAGCGCCACCCTTCATGCGGTCAAGGCAGTGGAGCGGGCCCTCGCGGAGTGACTCGCCCATGAGATTCACTCCCCCCGATTTTTCCGGAAAAAAGGCCGGAACAAGTGAAATCCTTTCCGGCAGCACCTGGGTGGCTGCGAGGTTCATTCACCCTTTTCGTGCGTCTGTCTTTTTTGAGAGTGCGAGACGGGTGTGAAAATACAGGACAGGTATCAGGACCAGGGTGAGGGGCACAGAGACCAGCACGCCGCTTGCCAGAGTCAGTCCAAGGGGCTGAAGGGAGGGTTCGAAAACCAGCACGCCACTGCCAAACATCACGGTGGCAGCAGTGAGTATTATGGGGCGGGTGCGCTGAGCTCCCGCCTGGATCACAGCCTCCCGCAACTCCATGCCTTCCTGTTCGCGCCTTTTGATGAAATCGACCAGCAGTATGGAATTGCGAGCCACAATTCCCGCAAGGGCAATCACCCCCAGAACACCCGTGCCGGCGATATTGATTCCCCATATCCAGTGCGCCGGAATCACTCCAATGAAGATGAGGGGAATGGGCATCATGATCAAAAAAGGCAGCGTATAGGAACCAAACCATCCGGCCAGGAGCACGTAGATGATCAGCAAAACCACCGCGCCCGCAGCTCCCAGGTCCCTGTAGACATCCCTGGTCATTTCCCATTCCCCGGCCCAGTAGAGCTGAGCCCGCTCCGTGTCTTCAGGGGGTGAGAGCCAGTGCATGGGAACCCCTTCACCGAAGCCTTCATCATTGAGCCCCTTTCTGGCGTCGATCTGCAGGGTGAGGGGTTGTGCCACCGATCGGTCCAGATCGGCAACGACGGTTGTCACAGGCAGCAGATCCCGACGGAACCGCACCCACTCGCCCGACTGGCTCCTGAAAGCCACCAATTCTTCCAGGGGCACCGGCCTGCCCGTCATGCCGGGTACATAAAGCTCCTTGAGTGCCTCCCCGTGGTGACGGCGTTTTTCATCCAGCCTCAGGATCACCGGCACCGGGTCGCGGGAGACGACACCGGGCAAATCCGCCACCGCCTGTCCTTTCACCGCCAGCATCAACGTGCGTGTGACCTCCGCGGGATTCACTCCGTGTGCAGCAGCCCGTTGAGGATCCACGGAAAGATTCAGAAGATTCAATGGAGGTCTCGGAATTTGCTGGGTTGCCACCACACTGGGCTGATCCCTCAGCCAGTCCTCCACGCGATCCGCCATGGCCTGGCGTGTGTGGGCATCATCCCCGTAAATTTCCGCCGTGATGTCCCTGTAACTGGAGGGACCGGAAGGAATGCGGGTGACATGACCGGTGGCCTTGTAAGGGGCCAGCCAGCCACCGAGATCCCGGGCAATCTCCCGGCTGACCTCGTAGCTGAGTCGTTCCCGCTCCTCTTTGGGCACCATCTCCACATGGAGGCTGGCGCGATGAGAAGGCGTCTCCTCAGGCACAGGGGTTTCCGCAGGTGGAGCGATCAATGGAGCCTCGACACCCGCATACAAGGTCAAGGATCTCACCTCTTCCATGCGGCGCACATGTGAACTCACCTCGGTGGTGGCGGCAAGGGTTTCGGTGAGCGTTGAACCCGCTGGCAACTCCACATCCACAATGAAAACCTGCCGGTCCAGCATAGGGACCAGCCCCACCTGCACCAGGCGCAGCCCCACCATGGACAAACTCGCCAGCAACAGCAGCAAGAGCCCCAGATAGAGGACCCAGCGCAAAAAAACATGGGCCATGAAGGGGCCCATGAGGACCCGGTAGAATCGAGTGTACCCATTGTCCTTCTCCTGCCCGCCGTCATCCCGGGCGTCCTTTTGTGGACGGGGCCCGTCAACTTTCAGCAGCCTGAAGGCGAGGTAGGGGGTGATGGTGAGGGCCACCAGCAGGGAAAACAGCACGGCCGTGGCCGCACCCACGGGTATGGCCCGAATGTATTGGCCCATTTCCCCCGAGATATAGGCCGTGGGCAGCAGGGTCGCCACCACGAGCAGGTCCGCCAGGATGGTGGGATTGCCCACCTCGCTCACGGCTTTTACGGTCAGTTCCCGGCTTTTCTTCCCCGCTTTGCGAAACTGCCGGGCGATGTTTTCCAGCATGACCACGGCATCATCTGAGAGAATGCCGATGGCCAGAATCATCGCGGCAATGGACACGGGATTGAGGGTGAAATCGAAGCGGTTGTACACATAAGGGACAATGGCCAGTGATGCGGGCATCATGAGAGCGATGATGATGGCCGATCTCCATCCCAGTCCGAGCCAGATGATGCCGACCACCACAGCAGTGGCGCTGAGCAACTGCCTGAGCACGCTGTAAACGCGTTCCGTGGCATCTTTTCCCGCGTCATAAACGACCTCAAGCTGCACATCCGCCGGCACCAGTTCCCCTTGCAACACGTCCATACGGTCGCGCACGCGCCGGGTCACGTCGCTCACATTTTCGCCGGCCAGGGTGGTCATGGCCAGAATCACCGCCGGATGGGGAGAGGATTCGTCACGACGCCAGTGAAGGACTGCCTGTTTCCGGGCGACGGTGCCGTCACGGACTTCCGCCACGTCCTCGAGATAAACAGGACCGGCCGGCCCTTCTCCCACGGGAATGCGTGCTATCTTTTCAAGGCTGGACAAGTCCGTACCGGCCTGTGCGGATGTCACGGGAGATTTTTCCAGAGTGCCGAGAGGAAGCTTTCTGGCGGCACCGGATATGGCCTGAGCGATTTGGTTGAGATGAATGCCGTGTGCCGCCATCTCTTCCGGTGCGGGCAACACTTCCACAGCCCGCCTGTCTCCACCGTACGCAGTGATGCTGCGCACTCCGGAAACACGCTCCAGCCGGGCCCCCAGCTCTCCCGCGATCTGTTCCAATTCCCGGGGAGAGCGGGTTTTGCTGGTGAGGGTGGCCATGAACATGACCAGCCGCTGCTCCCCGAAAGTCTCGATGCGCACGGGGCCGGCGGCAATGGGCAAACGATCTGCGTGGGTGCTGAACAATTCCTGAAGTTCGGCAAAGGCCGTGTGTTCGGGAGTTCCCGCCTCGAACTCGGCGGTGAGCAGCGCCGCGTGATCTGTGCTGCTGCTGCGCACTTCCGTGATGGAGGGCAGCTGGCGGATCCAGCTTCCCGCCTTCCGTGCCAGCTGATCGTCGATTCTTTCCGCGCCCCCTCCAGGCCAGGGAATGAGGATCGTGGCAGTGGGCACTTCGATGTGGGGACGATCTTCCTGCGGTGTGACCAGAAGGCTGTAAGCGCCCAGAAGGAGGCAGGCGACCACAAAGAGGGGGACCAAAGGCGAATCCAGAAAGCGATCCGCAAAACGTCCGGCCACACCCCTATTTTTCATCTGAGAAGCACCTTGCTGGGTGTCACCCGTTGCCCGTCCTTCAGATCCTCAGGTGGATCCAGGATGACATGTTCACCGGCTTTCAAACCCTGAGAAACCCCCACAAAACCTTTCTCCCAGGCGTCTGAAGTGATGGTGCTCACCCACCTCACATGAGCAAAATGTTTTCCGTTGACTTCATCCACCACCATCACGCTGGTCAGCTGGCCCCGGCGAATCAGGGCACCTTCGGGCACGGCCGCGAGCTCTGCTCCCTCCGGGCCGGTCTCACGAAGCACCACATGGACCACCTGCCCGGGCTGGACAGTCCTGGGCGGATCTTCCAGGGAAAGGCGCAACCGCTGACCCACCGCAAAATCCTCCAGGGCGGGTATTATGGCCACAAATTTCGCCGGGACGGGTTCTTCAATGGACGGACCGGTGATGAGAAACACATCCTTCGAGGTCAACCGCTCCGCAATCACTGACGGGACAGAAACATCGATGCGCACACTTGACCGGTCTTCCAGTATGATCAGCGGCTTCCCCGGGCCCACAAACGCCCCTTCGTCCACGGCCACCTCACTGACGGTTCCGGGAAAGGGTGCCGAAATGTGTCCATAACTCAGATTGACCCGCTGAACCTGCAACTCCGACCAGGCTTTCTTGACCTTCGCTTCCAGGTCCCGCTTTTTAACCTGAGCCTCCTCCCAACGGTTACGGGCGATGAGGTCCTCCCTGTAAAGGCGCTCCAGGCGATTCACGTTTTTCACCGCCTGGTGAAGAGCGGTCCGGGCAGCAAAAAACTGCTCTTCAGCTGCGAGGATGGCGGCTTCCACATCGCGGGACTCGATCACTGCCAGCAAGGCATCCCTTTGAACAGAGTCCCCCGCCTCCACCTCGATGGACTGCACCGTTCCGTTCATGCGGGTGCTGAGCACGGCCCGTTTCCCCGGACGAACGGCGCCGGGGAACTGGCGGCTGTAAACCATACGCCATGATTTCACCTGGAAGACCTCCACCGCAACAGGTTCCCTCTCCGGGGAGGAGGGCGCAGGGGGGCGATCTTCAGACCCGGAACAGGCGGCAAGGTTCAGGGACAAGAAAACACTCAGACAAAGGACGAAAGGGAAATATCGGTCAATGGGCGTCATGGAAATTCTCAGGCAGAGCTTCAAGGGGATCAAAGCCGTGAGAGAGATAATAGTTCATGGAAGCCAAAAAAGCCCGGTACTGGTAGCGGACATGCTCAAGGCGACGCTCATAAAGGGTGGCCTGGGTGGCGAGCAAATCGGTCATGTTGCCCAACCCTTCCTCATATTGCCGCCGGGCCAGGGTCGCCGCATGGGTGGCAGATTCCAAAGCGTGGACCGAGGCCCGCCAGGCAGACCAGATGGACCGCCAGTCACTGATTGCCTCTTCCTGCTCCTCCATCACCTTGCGTCGGGTCTCTTCCAGTTGGATCCGCGACAAACTTTTTCGGGCCCGAGCCTCTGCAATCTCCCCCTGCCGGTCCATGCCGTCAAACAACGTCCATTGGAGGTTGACGGCCACAAGCCATCCATCGGAACTCAGGTCCAGGGGCTCGGAAACATCGAGCCACTGCTGGCGGGCCAGGAGGTTGACTCTTGGCACCCACCTGGCCCTGGCCTTTTCCACTCCTGCCACAGCGGCCTCGTATCTCGCCTCCGTGGCCTGATAGTCACTGCGTTTCCCTGGCAAGACATCTTCCGTCAACGGTGGGGCAGGCAGGGGCAGAACACTTGTCAGGTGGAGGCATTCCCGCGGCTCCAATCCCAGAAGGGTTGCCAGGCTTATGCGGGCCTTCCGCAGATCGGCCTCGGCGTTCATCAGGCGGGCCCTGTTCCCCTCCAGCTCCGCATCAGCCCTCACCACGTCGAGCCTCGCGACCAAGCCTTCCTCATAGCTGGCATTCGCCAGTTCCCATGCCTCCCGGGAAGCCCGCACCGCCATTTGAGCTGTTTTCACAGCGCTTTGCCGAACCACAACCGCATAGTAGCGGCCAGCCACCTCCAGGCGCATGAGTTCGCTGCCCCAGCGATGGGCCAGGCGGCGCGCTTCCACTCCCCGGCTTGCCTGCTTGCGGATTTTCCAGGCATCCACGTTGATGAGCGGTTGCTCCAGCTGCAGCGAGCTGATTGTGCCCTCCACGGGACCCAAATCCCGCGTGACGATGCGAGGGGGAATGCCCGGGGCGGGTACGGGGATGTCACTGATCAGGGAAGAATCAGCCCGCAGCCAGGTGCTGTCCACCGTGATTCTTGGCAGAAAAGCCTGAGCAGAACGCTTGCGGCTTGCTTCTGCCAGAGCGTGCTCCGCAGCCAAGGTTTGCAGTTCCGTGGCATTTCGAAGGGCCAGGTCAAGGGCATCTTCAAAAGTGAGTTCCCTGGCCTGGGCACCATGAACAAGAAACAAAAGGGCCGCCACTCCAACCAGATGCAGGACATATCTGGAAAACTGCACACCAGCGAACAGATGCATGCGCCCCTGACAATCTTTACGAGAATGACGAGTCCCGGGTTTGGACATTGCAGGCACCTGTTGGGAGCTTGCTGTCTTTTGGGTGTTTCAGCCATGTGGAGAGAATGCGGAAGACCGTTTTTCTGAAAAACCACACTAGCACCCACCTCAGGCGCAGTCAAGGCCATCGGGGCAGGCCATCGGGGCGATGGTTTTTTTCTGGCCCGTGAAAACTGAAAGGACCCTGCGGAAGGAGTGATGGTGAGGAGATGTGCCCCCTGCCTCTCGTGAGAGGCAGGGGGCATGAAGGAATTCTCAAACCGGCGCCTAAAACTCTTTTGCGTCCCTCGCATCCCATCCTTCCAGGGGAATGAGCTGCTCGGGTTTCACGTCTTTCGCCTTATGAGGCGTGAGTGCGGAAGTTCGCCCCGGTGACTTTTCCTGGCGAAAACCATTGACCGGCTTTTGCGGGGGCTTTCGGCTGACCACAGGCTCAGAGGAACTTTCTCTGAAGTTTTTGCCATTGCCACCCACCAGAGTCACCAGTTCCTCCACCATGATCTTCATCTGTTCTGCCTGGGCGTT
>Ga0207421_10001207_pt1 | contig 33547 bp, 41 predicted proteins | sample SodLakKL_010_SED_4_FD_187542 | JGI IMG/M metagenome (GOLD analysis project Ga0207421, IMG submission 187542) | Alkaline sediment microbial communities from Lake Tanatar, Kulunda Steppe, Russia - 8KL_010_SED (SPAdes) (version 2) | ecosystem: Environmental > Aquatic > Non-marine Saline and...
TCGCAAAACTATGATCAGCGGCTGGCTTTTTTGATGGCAGTTTGGGAAGTTAAGCCTTACCTGCAGCCGCTTCCGGCAGGTGTTTGGATATGAGCATAATAAAGCAGGCAGTGGAACAGGCAGCAAAAAACGAAAGGCTGCACTTGGGCGCAGGGAACCGGGTCAAAAAGGGCTGGGTGAACCACGATTTAACAGCGCACAGGCCGGAGATCGAGGTGGTGCATAATTTAAACGTCCTGCCGTGGCCTTTTAAAGACGAAACCTTTAAGATAATAGTGGCGCTGAACCTGTTTGAACACTTGGACATTGACCTTGTAACATCGCTTGACGAGTGCTGGCGGATCCTGCAGCCGGGCGGCGTGCTGGAAGTAAAAGTGCCTAATTCTGACGATATTGTTCGCTGCTGGGATGATCCTACGCACAGACGACCTTATAGCTTTGCAAGCTTTAATCCCGTGGACATTAAACAGGCCGACAACGAACGTTATAACTTTTATACGGATCGCAAGTGGCAGATCGAAGAAAAGGGCTACGCTGGGCAGCAGCGCAGCGATGGCGCGTGGTATGATGGGGTCTGGACATCGATCAAGGTTACACTGATGAAGCCGAAAGGCGGTGGCAAAAAGTGAAGGTGCATATAATACGGAACAGGGCACAGACAACGGACATTTTATCGCGCAAGGCGCAAGTGTTAAGTGATCGGCTGGGCTGGACAATGGGCGCGCAGCCGGATCCGGCAGCGGATCTGCAATATGCTTTCTGTTATATTGATTACAAGGATCCGAAGCTTCCCTTTGCGGCTTACTTTACGCACAGGGAGGACATGCGACCGGACAAGGTGCAGCTCTGGCAGGACAGAGCAAGCAGCGCGCTGCTACGCGTTACAAGTGCGCAGCAATACTTTGAAGATCTGCAGCAATACGGCGCAGCGGTTAAGATCCTGCCGCCGCTGGATCGCGAAAAGTTTGCTCTGGTGCCCGGCAAGCAGCAAAACAGCGGCAGCGTGGCTGTGGGCGTGGCTGGCTATGTTTACACTGGCGGCAGAAAGGGCGAGGAATACCTGCAGGCAGCGATCGATCGCGAACCTGATGGGATCTTTAAGTGGCGTGCTATGGGCAAGGGCTGGCCTGTGCCGTGCAGGCAGTATGATTACAAGGACATTCAGAAATTTTACCAGTCGCTTGATATTTACTTATGCACTTCAACGATCGAAGGCGTGCCTTATCCGCCGCTGGAGGCGCTGGCCTGCGGAACGAAAATTGTTATCCCGTGGGGCGTGGGCCTGATGGACGAATTGCCGGACATTCCCGGCATTGAACGCTATCAAGCAGGCAACGTGGAAGATATGCTGGCCGCGCTGCACAGGTGCGCTGAAGCAAAGGTGGAACCGGAGCAGCTACGGGCAGCGACCGAACCCTTCGATCAAGAAGCATGGGCGCAGCAGCACGCTGACGCCTTTGCAGAAGTGGAACAGGTGCTACGACATACGAGCCGGAGTGAAAATGCGACAGCGGCGGCGACAGTGGCCTTAAACGGTGAACGGGCTGCGCGGCAAAGCAGCGATCGAGGCGTTTACGTGGCAGCCTTCGGAACGCCTGCGCGCGCCTGCGCGTCCGAACTGATTTATAGTTTGCGAAAGTTTATGCCGGGCCTGCCCGTGGCAGTGGCAAGCGAGGAACCGCTCCCGGAGGCAGATTATCATATAGCAGTTGATGAACCGGGGCCGGGCGCAAGGCTGGCGAAGCTGCGGATATACGATCTGGCGCCTAAAGAGTGGCGTTATGTGCTTTATATGGACGCTGACACGGAGATAACAGAGCCGATCGATTACTTATTCTGGTGCTTGGAACAGGGCTGGGAAGCCGTGTTCGTTAAAGAAGTTACTCATAATCATCGGCATATAGCGCCGGGCAGAGGGGTCGGTGTAACGACCGAGCTGAACGATTATAATTTAACACTGGACGCGATTTTGCAGCCAGAAGGGAATAAGGCTTGGTTATCGCTGGGCGGTGGAATAATAAGCTTCAAGCGCTGCGCGGCGGCGAAAAGGTTATTTGACCGCTGGTTCTGGGAATACTGCTATTCTGCGCAGTGGCCTGTGGACTACAAAAGGGATCAGCCGTCATTATTAAGGGCTTGGTTCGCGGTTAAAATTAAAGCGCTGGTGCTGGGCAGTGAGTGGAATAGCTTTACGCACTGGCAGCACGAAAACCGCTGCAATATAATAAGACATCACGGCGGCAGGGCGCGCGGTTCTTATGGGCATGATACGGGCGGTCAGGTTCAGGTTAAAAACATGAGCGATAATGCGATCGAGCGCGGTGGTTACGAGTTTCTGCCGGGCAGCACGGTTCTTTGTAATGCAAGGCGCAAAGGTTTTAATGAAGTCAGGGCTTGTAAATCGCTGCAGATTGTGAGAAAATAAGGCAAGGAGGATTTTCTTATGGCAGGGCGTAAAATGCACGAAGTAACGGTGATCAATAGCATTGACGAACAGGTTTATCGCGGCGCGCAGGTTTTTGGGCCGCGGCAAGAACGGACGGTTAAGGTAACGGACGGGGAGCTGGCGGAAATAAAAGCCTGCAGGGCTTTAAGCATTTTCCACGGCGGCATTCCCTGCGATTATCCCGGCTGCGGCTTTATTGCAAAAAGCGACCGGGCCTTATACGCGCATAAACGGAAGCATAAAAAACAAAAGAAAGGCGGCGGTGATCTGAATGACGAATGATAAGGTTTTTTATAGCAGTGTTGAAGACGTGGTTCGCACGACTGGCGTGCGATACGAAGATCTTGGTTTTGAAAATGATCTTACTTTAAGGCAGTGGATCGCAGACCGTCTGGAAGAAATAAAGGACTTAGTTGATCAGGATCGGAACCGTGATTATGCTCAAGAGGCTGCAGCAGGCGATCGTGATAAGGTGCCGCCGGGCATACATGGGATCGCGCTGCGGATCATGAGCAATTTAATCGGGCAGGCCATTGTCCGGCGAACATCGCCAATCGTGCGCGTGGACGATCTGGCAATTCGGATCACGGAAGATCAGGTGTTCACAAAGGCGATCAAGGACGATTTAAAACGTTATCCGGCAAAGCCGCGCTTTAGTTTTATGACTATCAGTAAGAAGGATGATGCCTAATGCCAGACACTGGCGGTTATAGCATTCACATTGATCCGGGCGAAATGGATCGGCTTGTCGAGCAGGTCGTTACCGTTTATAAGAGTGCGGTGCAATATATGGCGACCGATCTTTGGGGCCATATAGGTCGCGAAGCTCCCACGAATCACGGGCGGCTGGCAGGCAGCTTTGATATACAGATGATGGATCCTTATACGTGGCGGATTTTTACTATGGTTCATTATGCAATGTTTGTCCACGAAGGAACAGGCGTTTACGGGCCTGTCGGACATCCGATCGTTCCCGTGCAAGCGCAGTTCTTAAGGTTCGAGTGGCATGGCAGGATCTGGTTTATGCGCAGCGTCCGCGGTCAAGAGGCGAACCCTTATATTGACCGGGCAATAGATACCACGAAAAGGCAAAAAATGCAATACGTGGAAAAAGCTTTAAATGAGGTTGCAGCTTAAAAGGGAGGGCTGAAAAGTGCCGAGTAAAATTTACTTAAATGAAGCGCTGGAACAATGTTTAACGGCGATCGTGGAGCGGCTGGAAAATGCTGCTGGTGAAGGGCAGCCGCTGGGCAAGGTGCGAAATGTTATCCGCGGCGATCGCAGCAGGCCGAACCCGGAAGCGCCTGCGCTTTGGGTGCGTGGATTAACGGCGACACCTACGCACGAGCAACGAAGCATGGCTGAAAAATGGCAGGCAGAATATATAATTATTGCTATTGTCAAAAGTATGAAGCCAGAAGAAGGCTATCAGCAGGCGACTGAACTGGCAGCAAAGGCCCGAACGGAGGTGCTTAAGGATCGCACACTGGGCAAAAGGGATTTCGTGCAGGACGTGCGATCAGGGCAGTTTGAACAATCAGGGCCGGACATGCAAAACGATACCTTGTTTGCAGCAACGGCAGTTATACAGGTGCATTTCTTAACACTGGAAGACTATTAAATGAAAGGAGGCGATTTAAGTGGCTAATAAAATCAGGCGTTATTGTGGGATCGCAGAGGAAGCGGTTTACGGCGAAGAAAGCTCGCCTGAAGCCGCGGTTCACTTGGATATTGCAAGCGCTTCGCTTGACGTTCCAACGGACACGAATATTTTTTATGAGGGTGGTGCACAGCGGTCGGCACGGCTGCACAGGCCGGGATTTTATGCTCCTACCGGCGATATAGTTTATGCGCTGGACATAAGAACGATCGGCTGGTTTTTAAAGTGGGCGCTTGGGCAGTATGTTTATACTGGTGCAGGCGGCAGCAATGGCACGAACCTTCACGAGTTTTATGGCACAAAGCAGACGCGGCTTTCAAGTTTTTGCGCGCGGATCGGGAAGGATATATTTGAGCATATTTTTTCCGGTTGCATTATTAACAGCTTGGAAATAAACGTGGGCGATGCGCTTTGCATGGCAACGGTGGACGTGGCTGCAAAGCAGGACGCAAAAGGTGCTCTTGAAACGGGCGACCTGCTATTCCCGGAAGAATATCCGCTGGCATTTCACGAAGTTACAGCTTATCTTATCGGATCTCCCGATGACGAGATAAGCACAAAGGTCAAGGAATTAACGCTTACCATTAACAATAATGCAAGCGCGGATGATGGGCGCCACGTGGGATCACGGCATCCCGGTCAAGTGCCCGTGGGTGATCGCGAAACTACGTTAAGCCTTGATCTGTTTTATGAAGATACGGATATGCTGGAAAAGCTCTGGGGCGGCTCGGTCGGGCCTGCCGCTGGCGGATCTACTGAATACGGGATCCGGCTTGAGCTTGACGCTGGTGTTCACGGCGTTTTAAAGGTTGACCTGCCGAAAGTGATTAATACTACGGTCGGGCAGCAGCCGTCAGGGCGCGATGAAGTAACGCAAAACGTGGAAGTCCGGGCCTTGATCGATACGATCGTGCTGGACGATGGATCGACCGAAGTGGATAGTGAAATACTGGCAAGCTTGGAAAATAACGAAGATGAAATGAGCGTTACGAGTTAAAAATACCGAAAGGAGTTTTTAGCATGGGTGAAAAGGAAGCTGTTAACAGGTTAACAAAGGCGCAGATCTTAGAGGGAACCGATCAGGTTTTTTATGAGCACTTTGCGGCTTTGAACGGGGAGGTCGCGCTGGTGCCGCTTAGTGATGGGCAGTATGCGCAGGTTGAAGCGATCCGATCAGGCGGCGCAGAAATGGTCGGAACGCCTGTTATGACGCCTGAAGGCGATGTTGATCGTGCAAAAAGCAGTGAAAACCTGCAGTTTAAAATCGACATGCAAAAGGCTACGGAGCACGATCATGAAGCTGATGTGCTGGCGGTGGCTTACAGCTTAAGCGGTGGCACGGGCGAACAGTGGACGGATCGCGATGTAAAAAGTATCAGGCCGCCGGGCGTGGTCAAGGCGATTGCCGCAAAAGTTTATGAAATATCAGGCGTGCAGCAGCAGCAGATCGAGCAGGTGCGTTCCTTTCGCGGCAAGTCCGGAGGGTCAGCAGATAATAAGCCTGCAGATGGCAGGCGTGCCGCTGGTAAAAAAACAAAGTGAAATGACGCCTGCGCAGCGGTGCTTCCTTGTTGAAGGATTTAACTACGCACACTCACAAAAAGGCGGCAGTGCTGCAGGCGGTGGCAGCGTGGGCGGTGGCAATAAAGCCGCACAGCGCGACAAGTTAAAGCAGCAAGCTGCAGCGCGCAAGCAGGAAGGCCGTCAGTAAAATGGCGGCTTACCTGCAGCGCGTAAAATACGGGGCCGAAAGGGATAGATCAGGTTAAAGCTTAAGTGCGGCCTGATACCGCGGTTCAATTCCGCGCGGCTCCGCCAGAAAAGGTGGTGAGGCAGCTTATGGCAGTGATGGAAGTTGTATTAAAAGCGGTTGACCGTGTTTCAGATACCGTGCAAGGGATCGGCAAGCAGACCGGAAAGACAGCCGGCTTTATGGAACAAAACTGGAAGGCGATAGGCGTGGGTGCTGCCGTGGCTGGCGGTGCCTTTGAAATGGCTGCGCGCAAGCAGGCGCCGCTTACCGAGCAGACGCAGAAGCTGGGTGATGCGCTTAATATGACCGAAGGCGAAGTTCGCGATCTGGCAAGCGGCATGTCTGACGTTACTTTCCCGATCGAAGATGTGCTTGACCTAATGGAAAAAGGGCGGTCGCAAGGGATCGAAAGCGCAGAACAGCTGGAAGAATATGCGCAGTTTTGGGATATGGTCGGCGATGCCACGGGCGAGAGTGCGGTGCAGCTGGCAGACGGTGCCGCCGGGCTGCGCGCTGTGGGCATAGCTGCAGGTGATGAAGCAGAGGCGGTGGACGCCTTTGGTTATATTACACAGGAAACGAGCGGTGATGTCAGCGATCTGCTGAATTTCCTTGAACGCACGGGGCCGGAAATGCGCGAAATGGGCGCTGACGTGGACGATGCTGCGGCCATTATGGGCGCGCTGGAGCATGAACTCGGTATGACCGCGCGCACGGCGCGGCAAGAGTTTCGCAAGGCAGTTCAGGAAGCTGATGGCGATATGGACGTAATGCTTGAAACGCTGGGGCTTACCGAGGAACAGTTTGAGGAATATAATAAGGCTGTGGGCGAAAGCAGCGATGTTATAGAACGAAACGCAGAAACGCACGCGGACAGCTATACTTCAATGGAAAAGCTGCAGCACAAAGCCGAAGATCTCATGTATCAATACGGCGATTTGATTGGCATGGTCGGAAACTTTGCTCCGGTTATGATGGCTCTGGGGCCGATCATTAAAGGCGTTTCAATGGCGAAGAAGGCTATGGCCGCCGTTTCAATGAAGGCGCTGGTGCCTGCTGTTCTGGGTGCTACGAAGGCAGCGTGGGGCTTTACGGCTGCACTGCTGGCGAACCCGATTGTTTGGATCGTGGCCTTGATCGTGGGCTTAATAGCGGCCATTTATTTATTATGGAAAAACTGGGATGATGTGTCCGAATGGCTGGTTGATAGCTGGGAAAAAATCAGCGAAACGGCGACCCGGATCTGGGAAGGTTTGGCAGAATATTTCAGCGGCTTTTGGGAGCGCGTGCAGGAATTTTTCGGCAAAGCGCTTGAGTTTATTAAAAACCTGTTTTTTAAATATCATCCGCTGGGGATCATTGTCGCACACTGGGAAGAAATTTTAGACTTTTTCCGAAATGTATGGAGCCGGATCTTGGGCGTGGCGGACATGTCGCTGGATGAAATAGTTGCTTTCTTTGCACAGTTACCGGGCAGGATCTGGGAATGGCTTGTTAACGTTATGGGCAGGATCTATAACTGGGATCAAGAAATGATTAATGCTGCAGTGGAAGCCGGGCAGGGCTTTATTAATAATGTTATTGACTTCTTTTCACGCCTGCCGGGCAGGATCTGGGGCTTTTTAACTAATGTTATCGGGCGCGTGCTTGAGTGGCGCGCACGTATGATCAGCCGGGCGCGCGAAGCTGGCAGCAGGCTCGTTAGTGGCTTTATGGACATGATCCGGGGCTTACCGGGTCAGCTTTGGGGCGTGCTGCAAAGAGCCGTTCGGAACCTGTTTAACATAGGATCATCGCTTTGGAACGCAGCAAAAAGCGCTGGTTCGCGGATCTGGGGTGGTATTAAATCCGGGCTTGGTATCGGTTCGCCTTCCTACGTGGAGCACGCGATTGATGCTATGGCTGAAAGGGCAAAGGATCTGCCCGGCGAAATGCAAGCAGCTTTCGGGCGAATACCGGGCCTGCAGCCGGAGCTTGAAATGGGTGTTAACGGGGCGGCAGCAACGGAGCCGATCCGCGGTGCTGGCACACGGCGCTCGGAACTTACCATTAAGCACGACCTGCAAGATGTGCCGGATCATATTGACGAAGAACGGCTGGCGGAAATACTGGCGCGCAGCTTTGAACGGCCGGAAATACAGCGCGCGCTTGATCAATCTGAACACGATGCAAAGCACAGATTTAAGGCGCAAGGGAGGGAGTTTTAATGGACAGCGATGTTTTAAAGTTTAACGGCAAGCAAAGCGATGCCGAAGATCTGGGAATTGAACTGTGGCGGCGCTGGGATCGGCCTATCATTGCAGGAACACGCGATCATATAGGCGAAATTGTCGGGCGTGATGGTGCGCTGGACTTTGGTTATGATCTGCAGGCTATAGAGATCCCTTGCGCCTTTATCGTGGCAGCAGATAGCGTGCAGGCGTTACGTTCGCAAGCGCGCGCGATCGCGCAGTGGCTGCACGTGGCAGAGCCTAAAGAATTGATATTCGGCGATGAACAGGGAAAATATTATATGGCAAGGCCGCTGGGCAGTGTTGATCTCACGGAGCTAATAACTACGGGCGAAGGTGAAGTTACTTTTTACGTGCCGGAAGGCTGCGCTTTTTCAGATACTACGAAAACGGCAGACGGTTATCCCGTGGATAACGAGGGAACGCTGGCGTGCCCGGTTATTATAGCTTATACAATGCCGGAAAATAGTTTTTATTTAACCCTTTACTTTTCAGATGAACCTCACACCTTCCAGTTACTGCACGATCTGCAGGCAGGCGATGAAGTTACGGTGGACACGGCGAAAAAGACGGTTACTGTTAACGGCACTGATGCCACGGCGGACATTACTTTCAAGAGTGAATGGATTAAAATGCCTCCGGGCGAACATACCTGCTACGCGAACCACGAAGGCACGGACGGCGTGCCGACAATAACGTTCAGGGAGCGATACTTATAATGGAACAGTTGATTATTTTAAATAACAAGTTGCAAAGGCTGGCCGCGCTTGATCCTACAAAGGCGGATAATGCTGTGCTGCTCGAAAATTATGATGATGGAACGCAGAACTTTAAGTTTGATTATAATAGTCTGGACACAGACGCCTTTAACTTGGGCGATGATAACGAGCAAGATCAAGAGGCGGCAGCGGTGGTGATACCGGATCCGGAAAAACCGGGCGAGAGCGAGTGGTTATGCTTTGCGCTGCGCGATGTTAAACATATCAAGCAGCCGGACAGGCAGATGATACAGGTGCGCGGCGAAGGGCTTTATAACGAGCTGGCCGATGGGCCAGTCCGCACTTATGATCTGACTAATGCTACGCCTGCCACGGCGATCGGCGAAGCGCTGGAAGGCACGCGCTGGGAGCTGGGCACGGTGGCGGAGAGCCTTAGTTCCGAAACCGTGGATCTCTATGCTGCGGACGAAAACCCTTTAAAGTTTTTAAGGCGGATCGAACGCAAGTTTAACGCGCGCCTGCGCTTCCACGTGGACGATTATTATACTGCAATCACGGACTTTAAAGTGGATCTGCTTGAGCCGGAAGATGACTTTGCAGGGCTACGCTTTGAGTTTGGATCGAACCTTGAGGGCCTTGATATTAAAGTGGATTATGACGGCATTAAGACTGCGCTTTATGGCTTTGCAGCAGGCACGGCGATGGATCTTGACTTTGAAGATCAGGAAGTTAAGGCGCCGGAAAAAATGGATTTCGCAGGGATTTGGTATGATACTGATGCCGGGGATCCCTTTGACAAAACTTTGGGTCAACGTTACGTGGGTGATGATGAAGCGAGGGAAGCTTATGGCATTTATGACCCTGCGACAAATGAATGGCGGCACAGGTTCGGCGTGCATGAAAGCGAAGCGGAAACGGAAGAAGATCTGCTGCTGGCGACTTATCAAGTGCTGCAGCGTAAAAAACAGCCGCGCGTTACAGTGGACGCAGCTGTTTCCGATTTGGAAAAGGCTGCGCTCGTTGATATTAATACTGGCGATCTGGTGCAGCTGGATCACATGAAGATCAGGCTGGGCAATATATGCCACGTTATAGCGCGGCACAAAGGGATCTTCGCTGCGATGGAAATGCGCATTACAGAGGTTCAGCGAAACCTTAAGGAGCCGCAAAAAACTCAAGTTCGGCTGGGTGATCCTGTTCCGCTGGGCAGCGATCAATTTTTAGGGCTGGCGGATCACATGGAAACGCAAGCGCGGCAGCGCAGGCGTTTAGACCGGGGCCGCGGCGCGCAGACAATAACGATCGCGAGCGAAGATACAAGCCGGAACCCGTTTTATGCTGATATAGTTGTGCCTGCCGGGGCGGAGAATTTTCAGGATTACTTTGAAAAGGCCATGCTGCAGCTGGGTGATGGTAACGGAAAAATAGTAATATTGGAAGGCGATTATGTTTATGATATGGAAATGCTCGTGGGCTACTGGCAGGAAGAACCGCCGCCTGCTGCAGCGGTGAACGTTACTGTGGCAGGGCAGGGCAGCGGCACACGCCTGATTGAAAAAGACGGGATAGATGATAACTGCCGGGGAATGGTTTGCATGGACGCCGACAATGTTAACATTCACGATCTGGCGCTTATAGGCGGCACTCCGATAAGTGGTTATCATAATGGTATTCACTTTATCGGCGGCGTGGACGCCGAGTTTAGAAACCTGCACGTCAGCGGATACTCGCACAGTGGGATCCTGCTGTGGAACAGCAGTAAAACAAAGGCGATAAACTGTGTCTGTCGCGATAACGGCGGCAGTGGTATTAATTGTCATACAAGTATGAACTTCATTGAGGATCATGGTTATATCAGCGAGCTTATTGTTACCGGGAACCAGTGCTACGGCAACGAGCAGGCTGGGATCCGTTTTGATACAGCGGAGAACTGCGTCTGCAGCAGTAATTCTGCTAATGGCAACGGCAAACAAGGGATCAGCTTAAGCGGCGCCATTAACTGCACGATCAGCGGAAACACTTGTAACAATTCAGCAGAAGGCGATAGCAGTGGGATCGGGCTGTTTTTCTATAGCGCGCGGAACAACGTTACCGGCAATACTTGTCAAAACAACGGCAATCAGGGCATTTATTTTAATTGTGAAGCGCTCGAAAATAACTTTGAAGGCAATATTTGCCGCGAAAACACGCGATCCGGGATCTATATGCACGCGATTGAAAAAGCTGGCGAAGATCTGGATCCTGCTTATAAGCCGCTGCGAAATAACATTTTAGGCAACGAGTGCAACGATAACGATCAGCAAGGGATCGTTATTTGGGGCGATGAAAACAACGTGCAGAATAACAAGTGTTATGATAACGATCAATATGGGATCTTTGTCTGTGGGCAAGCAGACCCTGCTGTTTATGCCACGGATAACCTTGTTACTAATAACGACCTAATGGGTAACGCGGTCGGCGGTATCAAAGACGATGGCATAGGAACCGTTACCACGGCAGGGAACCGTTCTTAAAGGAGGCCGGGCTTATGGAAAATATTACAATGATCAACGGGGAAGCTTATTATGCGCGCTGGCTGGTTAAGGTTGATCTTACAGGCAGGCCGGACATAAAGGATCAGCTGCACAGCCGCACGCGCGGCGGCGTATTCTGCTATAATGAGCAGGAACTGGACTTTGCAAAAGGGCTGCTGGATCGGCATGGTTTAAACTACGAAACGCAGGAGCTTGAAAAACCTGATGGATTTGATTATACTATAGGCAAGCGATACCGATCGCGCAGTGAGGTTTTGAGGCACTTAATAGATCGGGAGCCGCCTGCAAGCGAAGAAATGCCGGAGCTGAAAAGGCGGTTGAGTGAGGCTGAAGGCTGGGCAACGGCAGCAGCAAAAAAGGTGCAAGAGTTAGAGGAACGTTTAAACAGGCAGCAGAAGCAAGAATAGCAGCCGAAAGGTGGGTGATCATTTTATGGAACCATTACCTAAAGATGATAACAAGGGCAACGAAGGCCGCTATCAAGATGAATATTTGCGGCGCAGCGAGTTTTATCATTACATGGGCAAGTTTAGAACGGGGCTTGAAAATAGGCTTACCTTGCTCGAAGCACGCTTAAGCGGTGATGATAATGGCAGCGGCAGCGGCAGCGGCAGCGGTTCGCAGCGGAAAAGTTTTATGATAGAAAGGTTTAAAGAAGGGCTTATTTACGTGCTGCTCGGCGCAGTGCTTTCGCTGGCTGGTGCCGCGGCAGCCGTTACGTTATTTTAAAAAGGGAGGCGGTTACAATTAAGGATTTAGGAGATGTTAAAATTATACAAAGCTTCATTGATCCGGGCAGGCAGAACAGGCCGTGCACGAACCCGGCGAGTTCGCTTTACGGGCACACGCGCGAGCCTGAATATATTGTAATTCATAACGCTTGGAGCACTTTTAACGCAAAACGTTTAAACGAATACATGAACAGCGATGCTGCTGCAGCACGTCCGGCAAGCTGGCATCATAGCGTCTGCGATCGCTGGATCGTGCAAGGCGTGCCGCTGGATGAAGTTGCTTGGCACGCTGGCGATGGCCTGCACGGTGCAGGAAACCGCAAAGGGATCGGGATCGAGATATGCGATTATGCTATTGTTTACGGAAATGACGACTGGGATCTTTACATGGAAGCTGAAGATCACGCGGCGCAGCTGTGCGCTTACCTTATTTTAACAGTGCCTTCGCTTAAGCCGTTTCCTACGTGCCTGACGCAGCACGCTGATTATTCGTCCAGCAGTGGCTGCCCTTCGCATATACGCGGACGGAGCAATGGCTGGGAAGGCTTTACTGGCCGCGTGGAAGAATACATTAAACAGTTTAAACAGCAAAAGGATCCGGCGCCGGAAGCCGACATTGTTTGGCAAGTGGCGGTCGGCAGCTATATGTCCGAAGAACACAGAGATCGGAGGCGCTGGGAGCTGGTGCAGGCAGGCTTTAAGCCGAGAACTTACAAGATTGAAGTTGATGATCAGGTGTTTTTCCGCGTGATTGCTGCCGAAGCCGAAACGGAAGACAAGGCGAACAAGGCCGCGCAGCTTGTTGAACAATATGCCGGGCTGCAGAGCCGCGTTATTAATTATGATCTTAATAAGGGCGCCGCGCTGGACTTACCGGAACCGAAGAAACCTGCTGAACCGGAGCCTGAACCGGAGCCTGAACCGGAGCCTGAACCGGAGCCTGAACCGGAGCCTGAACCGGAGCCTGAACCGGAGCCTGAACCGGAGCCTGAACCGGAGAAGCCGCACTGGCTGCAGCTGTTGATCGAAGCAATATATGACTTTTTTGAGTGGCTGCAGAAGCAGCTTGAAAAATAGGCTGGTAAGATGTTTCAAAGTGCGATATAATACTATTTAAGGAGGTGTTTAATAATGCCGCAAGGGAATATTACAGCGTATTTAGAGCAAAAGGTTTTGGATCACGTTCTACGTGGGATCGCTTATACTTCTCCCGGCGATGTTTACGTGGGGATCGTTACCAGTTTGGCTTCGGACGCTGATTTGGAGCAAAACACTGTAACGAATGAAGTTACTGGTTATGACGGCGATCGCAAGGTTGTTAATTTCAGCGTGCCGAGTTACGAGGACGAGGACGAAACGAACCCGGCGGAAGTGGAAAATGAAAACCTGTTGGAGTTTGAAAGTATGCCTGCCGATGAAACTATCGCTTACGCTATAGTCTGCGAGAGCGCTACTCCGGGAACTGCAGATGTGCTTTACTGGTGTCCGCTGGTGAGTAACAAAACTGTCAACGAGGGCGATACTTTCCAGCTGCCGATCGGCGACCTGATTTGTGATCTGGATTAAAACAGGGCTGGCAGGTGCAAAACAGGAAGGGCAGGTTGCAGCAAAGCAGCTCTGCCCTTCTTTACAAAGGAGCTTTTATAAGTGCTTACTATTTATCACATAACAGATACGCACATTGATAATAACGATCGGCTTGGTTACGTGCAAACAAGTTATCAGTGGATCCTTGATAATTGGGAAAACTTGGGATCCTGTATAGTTCTACACAGCGGCGATGTCGTGAACCGGGGCTACAACGAAGAAGAATTTACACTGGCCGAAGGTGCAATGGATATGCTTTATAATGCTGGCGTGCCGCTGCTTACAGTGCCGGGGAACCACGACTACGATCTTGATAACGATACGGACTGGAGCGCGGCAACGCGTGGGCTGGATAACTTTAACGGCAGTTTCGGGCTGGATAACTATAATCAGCAGGCGTGGTTCGGCGGCAGTTACGGCAACGGGGCTGAAAACGTTTACTTTTTATTGAGCGAGGGCGGCGAAGATTGGCTGTTTTTAGGCTTGGAATACAGGCCGCGCGATGATACGCTGGCATGGGCTGACGGAATTTTAAAGGATTATCCGGATCGCAAAGTGGTTATAATCACCCATGAATACCTTGACGGAGCAGAGGAAGCAATGCGCCGGGCAAGCGGTGAAAAAGTCTGGGAAGATCTGGTTTATCCGAACGGTAACGTGGATCTGGTGCTCTGTGGGCATTGCTTGGGATCGGTAGAAGGCGGAACGCACACTGACGGCGCGCGGCGCTTTGATTATAACAGTGCGAACAGATCGGTCGGGCAGTTTTACCATAACTGGCAGGCGTATTCACATCAAAACAATTTTGAGGATTACATGGGCGATCGCGGCGAGGGCCGCTTCAGGAAGCATAAATGGGATGAAAATAGCGAAATACAGGTTGAAAGCTTTTGTCCGGAGCACAGCGAAGAAGAAGAAGATTACATGCAGGAATATCTTACCAGTGCCCGGCATCAGTTCACATACGATTTTCCTTTGGGGGTGAAACCTTTGCGCGAGTATGATTATGATGTTGACGCAGAAACTTACGATGCACAGGAGCAGGCTAATGCTGATGACTGGCTTACCGAAGGGCGCGCACGTATTTTGCCGCCGCCGTTCCCTAATCCCGGACAGGCGGGCCTTAAGTTCAGCAGCGTGAAACGTGCAGCCGCAGAATTTTCAGATGGAACTTACATGGCAGCAAGTGATCCGGTCTTTGGCACAGGTGCCTTTTCGGCAATGCTACTGCTTAAAGTTCCTACGGAGCCGAGCGTTAATGCTGAAGTTATGGCGACTGCTTTTGGCACGGCAACTCAAGGCGTCCGGCTTTGGGTCAGCACGGCTGGGAATTTAACTTTCCGCACAGTTTACGGATCAAGCGGAAATTGGAACTTTAGCTGCAGCGTTGAATTTCCTTTTGATGGCCGCTTCCACGTGGTTTATTTAGAATGGACGGGAAACACTTTTACGAATGGCGCAAAACTTTTTCTCGATGACATGGTTGACCCGGTGAGCGAAGATACCGCGGTGAGCGGCATTACTTCGCACTCGGAGAATTTGCACGTGGGCCGGGCGTCCGATCGGGATGACCGTTACTTCCCTGCAGGGTCGCAAGTTGCAGGGCTGGCAGTATTTAATACACGGTTAGGCGAAACCGAGCGCAGGCGCCATGCGAACTTACTGCTTTCCGGCAAGGAACCTGATTGCCGTGGTTACTGGCGGATGGACGAAGGCAGCGGCTGGAGCGTCTTTAATTATGGCGGCGCCGGGGCGGATGGCGATTTTACATTTTACTCCAGTGGCTGGGCGAACGTGGTCGCGCCTGCGACTTGGGTGCAGTTTACGGATCGAGTTTTTCCGGCACAGGTCGGCGGCCATGCGCTGACAATTATGTTCGAGCTTACTGCTACGCGGCAGCCTGCGGAAGAAAATCAAGAAATTATGGCTACGGTGTTCTCCACGGCGGATTCTGGGATCCGCTTCTGGATCAGCACGGCTGGGAACCTTTCCTGTTATGCGACTTATGGCACGTCTGGATCGTGGGCGTGGGGCTTGACCCACGCGTTAACCTTTAACAACGATCGGAAAATTGTTTGCTTGGTATGGGATGGCTCTACAACGGCGGATCGCGTGCGGCTTTACGTGGACGACATGGAAACTCCAGTGGCTGAAGATACTGCAGAAACTTTACACTGGCATAACGAAGATCTGGTTATAGGCCGCGCGGCGGATCGGAACGAAAGATATAGCGATGTTGAAGTGGCGAATTTAGCAGTTTTTGACCGCGAAATAATGGCAAGTTTACGCGCGCACTATGCTGAAACCTTTGAGGATGGCAATAAATTAAGCGGCACAGAAACCGGGCTTATACATTATTATCCCATGGATCAGCACGCGGACGGATTTGGCACGGTAAAAGATGATGTTAATAATGCCGATGGCAAGGTTTACGGCGGCACGTTCTGGACGCGCAAGTGGCTGTTCTGGCCTGTAATGCCGTTCCGGGAGCCTTATTGGCAGACGGGATATACTAATGGAACCTATAGCTACGTTATAGGCGATGATGCTGTAACTCCCTATATGGAGCTTGAAGTTAGTGGCAGCGGCAGTCAAATAACTTTACTGACGCACGAACAGATCGATCTTACTGATTATGAAGCGATCGCGCTGGATCTTGAATATGACGAAGGTGCGGACGCCTCTATATTTGCCGGGCTATGGACGGGCACGAATGAGGAATTTCCGACCCTCGCTTCTTGGCTAATGTATTATAATCCGCGCAGCTTTGATCGGCGTGTTATTGTTAGCACGGCCGGGATAACGGGAACGCGATACGTGGGAGTTGCACTGCGCGGCAATGCTACGGGCACGGGCACGCTTAGAGTGCACGGTTACAGCTTACAAAAATAAGGCAGGTGATTAAATAATGCCGGAGATTGCTTTTCATATATGGCTTTACTGGCGCAAACAAGGCGCAGAAGATTGGAACAGCGTGGAAGTTGACGATGCTATGGTCGGCGAAAGCTGGCGATACTTTGATCATTTATTGACAAACTTGGAGTTTGGCGAAACCTACGAATATGAATACGCCTTTCTTGATTTAAATAAATATGAGTGGCATTATGGCGGCATCAAAACCTTTGAGGTGGAGCAAGTAATCGTTAAAGGTGCTGCAAGCGGATCCGGGCGCGGCGCGGCGCAGGCGGTTGGACACGCTTTTTCCTATGTAACGGCGCAGGCAGCTGGTTCGGGGATCGCTGGCGTGCAGGCTGCTGGCGCAGTAATTCATAAAGGCGCGGCAAGTGGATCCGGGCAGGGCAAAACGCAAGCAACGGGCGAAGTTATCGGCTTTCATCAAGGCGCGGCGGCTGGATCTGGGATCGGTGCAGTGCAGGCGGCTGGAAAAATTATTGTTAAAGCGGCAGCCACGGGCAGCGGCAGGGCTGGTGCAGCGACATCGAGTAATGTTCTCGGCCTTGGCGCAGCACGCGGCAGCGGCAGGGCTGGTGCACGGGCTGCCGGGCTGGTGCAGGTAAAAGGCTATTCTTCCGGGGCCGGGGTCGGTGCAGCGCAAGCGGCTGGCAACGTGATCGGCTTTCATCAAGGCGTGGCGCGTGGCAGCGGCAGCGGTTACGCACGGGCTGCAGGGCTGGTCATGGTCAAAGGACAGGCGCGTGGCAGCGGTTTAAGTGGCGGCAAGGGCAAAGGTATTATAACGGTTTATGCAAGCGCACAGGCGGCAGCTGTGGGCACGACACAGGCGATCGGGCAAGTGTTCGTTCTGGCGATGCCTTATGGAACAGGAGTGGGCGGTGCCTACGCGGATAGCCACGTGCAGCACAAAGCAGAAGCGCACGGATCTGCTCTGGGCACAGCACAGGCGTCCGGCAAGTTAATCATAACGGCAAAGGCAAGCGGCGCGGCTTTAGGTTCTGCAAGCGCGGAAGCCTTTGCGTTTTCGATCATTGCTGGCGCGGCGGCTGGATCGGGAGCAGGATCCGGGCAAGGTGCCGGGCTGGTTGAAATTAAGGCTGGCGCAGTGGCTGGCGGAACGGGATCAGGCCGGGCCTCTGGGCAGGTAATTCAAAAAGCTGCTGCACGTGGCGCCGGACAAGGTGCCGGGCAGGCTGAAGGGCGTTGTCGTGTAATCTCGCAGGCACAGGGCGCCGCTGTGGGTGGCGGCAAGGCCATTGCATTAAACAGGGTCTTTGCGGCTGCGACAGGCGCCGGATCTGGCCTCGGTGCCGCTTCGGCCGTGCGCGTGCGGCTGGGATCCGCTGCTGGCAGCAGCAAGGGATCCGCACGGGCCGCCGGGCTGGTTAAAGTTAAGGCTGCGGCGAAGGCAAGCGGCGAAGGCAATGCAAGCGCTGACAGTTTAGTTCTTAAAACTGCTGCAGCAGCCGGGCACGGGATCGCAAGCGCTTCCGCTGCTGGTGAACCGCTGCGCACAGCGATCGCACGTGGATCGGGCCGGGCCGGGGCGGAAGTTACCGGACACTTCTCTATTATCAAGGCAGCTGCAAAAGGATCCGGGATCGGAGGCACTTTTGCAGACGGGGATCCGGCTGGAATAGAAAGTGCTCGGGCAAAAGGCTCTGGCCGCGGTGCAGGCCGAGCAGCCGCGCTGGTTATAGCAGTCGGGCAGGCAGCAGGCCACGGCATAGGAACCGGGCAGGCTGACGCAGCAGCGCCGATTAAAGTGGGCAAAGCCGCCGGGCGAGGGCGTGCGCGCGCCGGCGCGTCCGCGGACGTGGAGCATTTTGCAGCGGCGCGCGGTGCTGGTGCTGGTGCTGGCTGGGCGACATTTAAACTAATTACAGCGGCGCAGGCAGCTGGTTCGGGTGATAGCAAGGGCAGATGTATAGGCAAGCAGTTAATCTTTGCGACAGGCGCCGGATCTGGCCTCACGGCTGCTTCTGCAGATAGTTCGCACTGGGCCTTCGCTGCAGCACATGGATCCGGGCAGGGCCGGGCGCAGGCCGGGGCTTTTATGTCGCCTGCAGGCCGAGCAAAAGGATCCGGGCACGGCACGGCACGCGTCAATATAATCAAGCGGTCGGAAGCGAAGCTGCTGGGGCGGCTTAATATCCGGGCCGAGCTGCGCGGCGATCTTGTGCCGGAAATAACTCTGCTGGGGCGGCTTAATCGAAAAGTTAACCTATTTGCAAAAATGTTATAAATCCGGTAAAATAACAGAAGGGAGGGAGTTTTATGTTAAGGAACCAAAACTTTGAAATGGCTGCAGGCGATAACAAGCGCCTTGAGTTCACTGTTGAAGATCAGGACAATCTTGAACACGGCTCGGCGATCTGGGCGGCTTCACAGTATTTAAGCGGCGAACCCGTTTTAACAAAGGAAGGCGCTGGCAGTATAACGATCAGCGAGAACCGCGTGCTTGTTGATTTGGTGCCTGAAGATACGCAGGAACTTGAAAGCGGCACGTATTATCACGAGCTGCAGATCACGATCGAAGATCAAGTTTACACAGCAGCATCGGGAGAGTTAAAGCTCCATCCTACAATAATTTAAAGGGAGGCTTTTTTGTTATGGGAGTGGTTTATTTGGCAGGCGCGATCAGCGAAGTTGATCCGACTTATGCTACGGAGTGGCGCGCGGTGGCCGAAAGGTATTTAAGCGGTGCAGGCTTTGAGGTATTAAATCCCTGCGCTGGGAAGGATCTTTACGCGCCGGGCGTGAACGAGGACATGTTTACACCTGCGCAGATCGTGGAGGCGGATTTGGAAATGATCTGGCAGAGCGACATTATACTGGCAGAAGTGGGCAGGCGCGACATACCTTACCACGGAACGAGCATGGAAATTGCTTATGCTTACCAGTGGAAAAAAACGATCATAGTTTGGGGCGGATCGCGATCTTACTGGATCCGTTACCATGCCACGGCGCAGTTCAAGGGATTGCCGCAAGCGATAGTTTACATTATAAGGGAGGGATTAAATGCAAGCCGATCACAGAAAGGCTGTTTGGGATCTTTATGTCAGAAATGTTAGTTACCATGAAATAGCAGAGCGGCTGGGATTAACTTACAGGCAGGTTCGGCGGTGCATTGAACAGGAACGATCGCGCCGGGGCTTGGTCGGACAGGGCAAGGCGCAAAACAAAACGAAAAACGAAACGCAGCCGCAAGAAACAGGCCTGACGGATCTGCCGGAAGCGATCTATGAGTTTATTAATAAGCCGCGCAGCAGGGAGGACATAAGAAATCACTTTAATTTATCCGAGCGCCTTTTGGGTGCAGTGCTGCAAGATTTACGCGATCAGGGCAAGTTGATCGAAGAAGATGGCGAAACGGTAAAACTGCAGAAGCAGATTATCCCGTGCGAAGTGCCCGTGCATGAGGCAGATTGGAAGGGCGATCGGATAATAAGGTTTGGCATTGCAAGCGATAAGCACTTTAATTCAAAGTATGCGCAGATTAGCAATATTCACAGGCTTTACGATACCTTTCAGGCCGAAGGGATCGAATGGGTCTATGATCCGGGCGATGTTGATGAAGGCGAAAAAATGCGTCCGGGCCACGAATACGAATGTTATAATCAAGGTGCTGATGATCACGTGGCGGAGATCGTTAAAAATCATCCACGGCGCGAAGTTAACGGCAAGCCGATGAAAACTTATTTTATAAGTGGGAACCATGATCACAGTTTTATCAAAAGATCGGGCCTTGATATAGGCAAAACGATTGCGGAACAGCGCGAAGATATGATATACTTAGGGCAGAGCTGGGCGCAGGTTAATTTAACTCCTACTTGTATAATGGAGCTGCGTCATCCGGCAGACAGCACGGCATACGCGATCAGTTACAAAACGCAAAAAATGATCGATGCGATGTTTGGCGGCACGAAGCCGAACCTTTTATTGATAGGGCATTATCACAAAGCCGAATATCTGTTCTATAGGAACGTTCACGCTATACAGGCAGGCTGCCTGCAAGGGCAGACGCCTTATATGAGGAACAAAGGGATCGCGGCAATGCAAGGCGGCTGGATAGTTGAAGTAAAAGTTGATGACGAGGGCGGCGTGGAGAGCATAGCGCTGCGCTTTATCCCGTTTTATTATACAACGATCAACGATTATCTTAGCTGGAGTTAAAGGAGGTGAAATTAGATGTTTGAGTGGCTGGCTGAAATTCAGGCTTGGTGGGGCTTAATAGGTTTACTTGTAATTTTCAGCATCAAGGCAGTGCTGGACTGGGAGGGCACGGTAAAAAGGATCCGTGAGTTGATCTTTTTAGCTGAAGAATTGGCAAGGAAGCAAGTTTTAAAAACTGGCAAAGAAAAGTTTGAATGGGTGAAAAATAACGGATATTCTTACCTTCCGAGCTGGTTAAGGTTGTTTATAAGCGAAGCACTTTACGCAAAGATCGTGCAAAACATATTTGATAAGATTAAAGAATGGGCGGAAAATGACGATCTTACCAGTTAAAACGGCATAAAATAACGGACTTGTCCGTTAAAATAAAGTTTGGCCTCCCTTCCTGTAACACACTTCCCTTCTCCTGTGGCTGTGCAGCAATGCTGCACAGCTTTTTTTTGTGAAAAAACATAAAAAACTCAAAAGAATTTAAAATAAATTCAGACTTTTTGCTGGCAGTAGATGGTAAATGCCTTAACCACGGGCTTTTTCGGCCTCAAAAAGTTGCAAGTGGATGTCGGGAAAATCGGGTGAAATAAGGGTAAAACGCTTTACAAAGGGTCTGATGCATGGTATTATATAGTTGCAAGAGGGAAAGGGAAAACAGCAAGACCGAACCTTGAAAACAGAATAGCAGCTGCAAGCCGGGAAACCTTAAGGGCCGGGCACAGCCAAAAGAAAGAGGCTGACGGGAGCAGGAACCGCGAAACACTGGCAAGGTAAAACGAAGGGCAGCTGCAAGACTGGCGAAAGCCACGGGTGGCGCCGATATAACGCTGGGGAGCCGAGAGGCTTTAAAAGGATAACACGGCGCAGGAGCTGCAAGAAGGAGCAGGCGAGGATGGCGGTGGATAGGTAAACAAGACCCCGAAGAAGGCGGCCATTGCAAGGCCGCTTAAGCGAAGCCGAAATAACCGGGCAGCGGAAACGCTGCCCGTTATACGCTGCAGACTGACCGCTGCGGTGCTGATGAGGCAGGTTAAAAAAACTTTTAAAGGAGCGTTTAAAAGATGAAAAAGGAACAGGTTAACGGATTTAACACGGAGCGGACTTTTGGAGTAGAGATTGAGTTTTTAGGACACGCGAACGCAGTGGCCGCAAAGTGCCGGGCAATGGGCATTGATTGCAGAGTTGAAAACTATAACCACGAAAACCGCGAATGGTGGAAAATAGTTACTGACGCAAGTGTTAACGGAGCCGGAGAAGGGCTGGAGATTGTGAGCCCGATATTGCACGGCCGCGAAGGGCTGGAAGCAGTTAAAACAGTTTGTGCAGCGTTGGAAGCAGCAGGCGCGACAGTAAATGTAACATGCGGCCTGCACGTGCATCACGGAGCAGAGGACTTTAACGTTAACAGTTTTAAAAACATTACTTTACTTTATACCCGATACGAAAAAACGATTGACAGCCTGATGCCGAAAAGCCGGCGCGGCAGTAATAACACTTACTGCGCAAGTTTGTTTGACTTGCAGCACGCGACCTTTAGCAGCGCGCAGCGCTTTATGGAATGGATTTACAATGCACGCGATACCGACCAGTTGCTTGACTTTTTTAGCAGGCGCTTTTTAAAGCTGAACCTGCGCGCTTACCGGGCGCACTCGACAGTAGAGTTTAGGCAGCACAGCGGAACGACAGAAGCCGCGAAAGTTGTTAACTGGATTTTGTTAACGCAAGCAATGGTTAACAAAGCGACAGAGCGCACGGTGCTGAACCCGGCGAACGTTGACGACAGCTGGAAAAGCTTTAAAAAAGCAGTGGCCTTGACGGGCTACCGCGGAGCGACAGAAGAACTGCAGGCGGTGCAGCGGTTTTATGGCAAGCGCCGGAAGCAGTTAGCATAACAGCCGAAACCGGGCGGAGCAGCAGCGGCCTGCCCGGTATGCAAAGGGTGCCGCCTTTGCACTGATGAGGCAGGCAGCAAAAAAAAACGGGAGGCGTTAAATATGGAACTGCAGGGCAAGCTTACCAGCAAGGAAGCGCAGTGGACTTATTTGTTAGCAGGGCGCGCAGTGGTTACGCTGGAAAATAGCGAAACCGGGAACCGCTTTACTTACAAAGTGAAAGGCTTGGAGAAAGACGATGGAACAATGCTTTATTTTGTGAGTGTTTTAAGTGGCCACGATAATGACAGCGATTATGCTTATATGGGAACCATATTTGCAGACGGGCGCTTTAAGCTTACAAAGAAAAGCCGGATCAGCGCAGAAGCTGCGAGCTACAAAGCTTTTTACTGGCTCTACGAAATGCTTAAGCAGGGCAAAGAATTGCCGGAGCAGGTTAACTTTTACCATGCCGGAACCTGCGGACGCTGTGGCCGGACTTTAACGGTGCCGGAGAGCATAGAAACTGGGATGGGGCCGCACTGCAGGAACGCGGCCTGATAGTTAAAAATAAACGGGAGGTTTTTACAATGGAAAAAATTTATGACCCTAATAAAAGGCGGATTGAAGTTAACTTTAAGGCTTACCGGGCGGATTACATTGCTGACAACGTGCAGCCCGGCGGCAATGTTTACGTTTACTTTAACAAAGAAGCTTACATTAAGGAAAAACATGCGCTGATAGCGCGCCTGCAGCATGACCCCGGTGTTGAGGTTAGAGGCTGGGATCAGGAACTTGAGTGGTATTTAGTGGTTATAAGTGATCACAGGCTGCGACAGCGTGGCGTGAATGAAAGTGCTTGGAGCAGGGCGCAAGAACATAACCTGTTAGGTTAAAAAAAACAGGAGGTTTTTAACATGATTAAAATTACATTAGAAACTGGCAAAACATACGAGGCTGAAACTTACGAAAGGCTTATAACAGTGCTGGCGCGAACCAGTTATTTACAGGAAAGCAAGTTTGACTATATGGCGAACGTGGCGAAGCGCTGCAATATATGGAACGGCGCTGAAATTGAATACCATAACGCCGAAAGCTTTATTAAGGAGTTGCAGCGCGTGGGCGTGGTGCAGGAGCTATGGGAAGAATAAGCTGAAACCGGGCCGAGTGCCCGGTATGCTGGGAACTGGGCGAACCAGCACTGATGAAGCTGCCCGTTGTATAAAACAAAGGAGGCAATAATATGAACGGACAAAAAGGATACCACGAAAAGAATTTTAAGGTAACATTTACCACGGAGCAGGAAGTTTGGGCGCGTTTACGGGACATGCTTTACCATTATAAGGACGGAACCTTGACAGTTAACGAAAAATTAAAGCCGAAAATGCAAGAGCTTGAGGAATTTTTAATTGACAACGATTGCGAATACTTTTGGTAAAATAAAAGGAGGTGCAGTATGATCAGGACGCGGACGGACAAGTATTTAGCAGCGCACGGCAAGCCGCCGAAAGGGAGCGGCGCTTGGTTGTTTTGGATCGGCGGCCAATTTTACGGGCCGCCGGGGCCGTGCACTTACTCGCAGGCTCGCAAGCAGGCGAAGGAAATGGCAAGGTTACGCGGTGCAAAACAGATTTATGTTATGCCATAAAACGCAGAAAAGGAGTTGATCGTATGTTGATCAAGACAGACGAAAGGCTGGCACGAAAGCTTGATAAGTTGGGTGCAGTTACAGCTTACAAAGCAGATCTGGAGCACGCTATTAAGGCGGATCCGGACAGAATTACAGCGGAAAAGGTTTACTATTTAATGGGCTGGCCGCGCCGATCGATGGGTGAAATTACTAATAGCGAAGCGCGCGAACTGGTGCAGCAGGGCAGGGCGGCTGCAGTGGCGCCGGATCAGATCGTGGAGCTGGTTTGCCCGTTATGCGAAAATACGGGAATGGTTTTTATGGAAAACGGCGATGAATACGGCTGCGGAGTTTGTGTTTGGGGCCGGGAGCTTTTGGCCGAAAATAAAGAATACTGGGAGGCGAATTAAAATGGCAAAGTTACATTTACAAAGGGAAATTATAAGTGAGGGAGGCCTTGTTTTAAGCTCGGACACGCTTAGGCCGAGCGATTTGCTGCAGCGTGCAGCAGAGGTTATTAATGCTTTTTATTTAGAACCGGACTTTATGGAAGATCTGGAAACGCTGCTGGAACGCAGCGAGGAAGAATTGAACTGTGGGCCATGGCGCGCGGCTGCAGAGGAACTGTTTAATGAAAGCCTGTTTTATTACTTTAATGAGATCGCGCCAATGGGCTTTTACTTTGGTGCCTGCGAGGGCGATGGTGCCTTGATAGGCTGGTTTTGGGAGGATCAGGAGCTATGAGCGAACAATTTTTAAGCTTTTTTGTTAACTTTTGGCTCGTGGGCTTTATGCTTTGGGTGCAGGGTGTTTGCATCGTTTACATTTTATACAAGGAGCGTGATGGATAATGTTAAACTGCGCAGATTGCAGGAAGGAAATGGTTGACGTGGCTGCAGCACTGCTGCACGACATACCGAGAGAACCGATTTTTACCGTTTATAATAGCGCAAGAACAGTTTGGCGTTTAGTTTGTGAAGATTGTTATATTGAGATTAATAATAGCAAAAAGGGAGGCTTTAAAAATGAGTAAATATTATGGCAGGTTACGAGGCAGCCGCGGTGAAGCTACGCGGCAAGGTTCGGAGAACACGGGGATCGAGGCCGCGGTGCAAAGTTATGACGGCAGCGTGGCAATGCGCCTGCAAACGGGTGGAGATGGCGATCCTATAATAGAGATCGTGAAGCACGATGGCAGTAACGGTGGGATGAGTGGCGGCAAGCTGCTTTATTGCGGAAAATTGAGCGACTTGGAACTTTTAGCGACATAAAGGGAGCGTGCAGAAAATGAAAACTATGTTTTATTTTGGTTATGGCAGCAATATTAATTACAAGCAGATGAAGCAGCGGTGCCCGAACGCGGAGGCTGTGGGCGTGGCAAAACTGCGCGGACACAGGTTGATCTTCCGTGGCGTGGCGGACGTGGTGCCGCACAGGAACGGCGGCGCTGTTATGGGCGTGCTTTGGAAAATAACTCCGCGCTGCTTAAAGGCGCTCGACCTCTACGAAGGTTATCCGCGCTTATACGGGCGGCGGCTTTGCAGCGTGGCAGTGGAGGAAGATGGCACACTGCGCGAGGCGCTTATATATTACATGAAAACGGGCGATCTGGCGGTGCCGCACAGAGAATACTGGCAGGCCATTATGGAAGGTTACGAGGATTTTAACATGATACCACGGCGCGACATGCTGGAGCCGAATTATGGGCTGGGCAATGCGCGGATCAATTATGACACGGAAGGTTATTATGCAAGGCTGAACCAGCGACAGATCGATTATGATTAAAGTTGTAACGCGTGGCAGCACTGGGATCAGGTTGCGCGTGGTGCCGTGTGCAGGTTGTAAATTTGATTGCCAATCTGTGCTAAATATTTTTATAATATTAGCACTAATGTCAAATCAGGTTGCGCGCGCCTGCGCGTGGTGCCGTGCCCGGTGCTGCTACGAATACAGCTTTGAGCTTAAAGGGCTGTGAATACGAATAAGGAGGTGTTTACATGGAGAAAGCTCCCACGGAAAGGTTCCGTCCTTTGGATTGGAGCATGGTGCAGCTTAGACCTACGCTGCGCTCGTTAAGGCAGCAGCGCGGCTTGAAGCTGGGCGAAGTGGCAGAAAAGTTGGAGGTTAGTTTAACGCTGCTGCACTTTATTGAGCACGGCAAGCGCACGTTATCACAGGCGCGCGCTGAAAAAATGGCGGAAATCTACGGCGTTGAACCGGAAATTGTTTGGGCGCTGTATGAAAACGCTATCGGATTACTTGAGAGTTTGGACTAAAAAAAAAGGGAGGCTTTTTATTATGGCAGTTAGTTTGGATCATGTTATTGACAGGATCAACGAAGATCAAGTGGGCAAGGCGGATTATATAACGCCGATGAGTAATTTGCACGTGGATAGATTAACGGGGGATCTTGCATTTAAGCGCACGCTGGGCGATGTTATGGTTGAAGCAGAAGTTGACACTCCTACGCTGCGCGACATGCCTTTTGCGGCCTCTGACTGGGCCGAAGGGCAGCTGTTGAGCAAGCTGGGAATGCCGCGTGATTACTTTAGGAAAATAAAGGAAGCTGGCGCGGTGGACATGTTTGCAGACCATTTTAATTACTGGGCAGGCAAGGATGACCGGATGATCCGGCTGCGCGCAAAGGTGAGCGACCCTGCTGGCAGTTACCAGCAAGGCTTGATCCGGGGCGCTGTGAGCGATCGTTATAGCGTGCTTGATAACGATTTTATTATTGAGGCGCTGAAAGGGATCCTTAAGGGCTATACTGGGGATTATCAGATTGAGGCGTTTCACTTGGATGACAGGCGGATGCACTTAAGGATCACTTATAACGATCTTACTGCACAGCTGGGTGAAACTGCAGGCGGCGAAGCGGACTTTAGCAAAATCGGAACGGACATTGTTAATAGCGAAGTAGGCGCAAGCTCTTTTAATTTGCAGGCTTTGATCTGGCGGCTTATTTGCAGCAACGGCCTGCGCGGCTGGGGGAATGATGGCGATGCTTATACGCAGCGGCATATTAATTTAAGGCCGGATGAATTTCAAGAGCGAGTTGCAAGAGGGCTGGTTAATACCGTGAAATCAGGCGAAGGCTTTTTAAACGAATATAACATGGCACGGGCGCATCAGGTGCAGAACCCGTTTAATGTTATTAAAAAGCTGGCCGCTGAAGGCGGTTATAGCAAGCAGTTTGCTGATAGCGCTGTTAACGAGTTTGAGTTTGATGATACTCGTTATGGCGTGGTGAACGCGTTTACGCGCGCAGCAAGGGAGCTGCCGAATGAACGCAGGCTGGACGCTGAAAAGTTTGCAGGCAAGCTGTTAACTTTACCGAGCAGCCGCTGGGAAAACGTGGATAACGAAGAAGAACTGGAAGAAGCTACTATTTAGGAAGGTGTGATAGCATGGGTGTTTTAACCACGACCGAAAAAGGCAGCCTCTTATACCGGGGCCGCTTTGATCGGCGAGTTGTAGAGGCGATTAAACAGTTACCGGGCAGGCGTTATGACCCTGAAACTAAAGAATGGACAATGCCGCCGGATCCGGAGGCGATCGATCTGCTGCAGCAGTTTGAGCAGGTTAGGATCACGCCTGAAGCATGGAGGGCCGTGCAGGCAAGGGAAGAACGGGCCGCGGCGGTTATGGTTGCAAAGCAGGAGGAAAAACCTGTGCCGCTGCAGCCGATGCCGCTTAAAGGCGTGGAGCCTTTTGCACATCAGATAACGGGCTACAATGTGGCGCTATCACTGTTTAGATTGGAGGTGCAAGATGAATAAACGCGCGGATCATATTAAAATACATGTTTTCAAAGGAGGTGATCTAAAATGACCACGCAAAACGCCGGGGTCGCCCTGCTCCATGAGCAGGGCTGTTAACTGTGGCAAAACGTTGACCGCGATCGCTGTGGCTGGCAGGCTTTACTTGGACGGACATATTAAGCGCGTTATGATCGCAGCGCCTTTGAGCGTGGTGCCTGTTTGGGAGCGTGAGTTTAAAGATTATGCCGACTTTAAGGTTGAAGTAAAGGTGCTGACAGGCAGTATTAAAAAACGGATCGAAGCGCTGCAGCAATGGAAAGACCCGGACGCGCTGCAGGTTATCGTTATTAATTACGAGGGCGCGTGGCGCAAGGGCATGTTTGAAGAACTGGTAAAATGGCAGCCGGATCTTATGATTGCTGATGAAAGCCAGAGGATCAAGAACCACGGCACAAAGCAGAGCAAGGCTTTGCATAAACTGGGCGACCGGACAAGGTGCAAGATGATCCTGACCGGAACTCCGGTTACTGCTGGGCCGCTGGACTTTTTCAGCCAATACAGATTTCTTGACCCGAATGTGTTTGGCAAAGCTTATTATCCCTTTAGAAACAGATACGCTGTTATGGGCGGCTTTGAAGGGAAGCAGGTTATAGGCTACAAGAACAAGGAAGAACTGGTGCGCAAGGCGCACAGTATAGCGCACAGAGTAACAAAGGAGGAAGCGCTGGACTTGCCGGATCAGATCGATCAGGATCTTTATTGCACGCTTGAACCGAAGGCTGAAAAAAGTTACCGCGAAATGCTTAATATCAACGTGGCGCAGCTTGAAACAGAGCGCAAGGATAAAGGGCAGATCACGGCAAGCAATGCCTTAAGCTGCCTGCTGCGCCTGCAGCAGATTGTCGGCGGATTTGTGCCTAAAGACGGGGCCGAGCAGGGCGATTACTTGCAAGTCAGCACGGCAAAGCTTACCTTATTAAAGGAAACGCTGAACGACTTGATCGGTGCCGGACATAAAGTTGTAGTTTTTGCACGCTTTAGACCGGAGATCGAGGCCATTATGGCCATGCTGGACAGCGAAAGTTTTAACGGAGTGGGCCGCGTGCGCTATTCGCATATATACGGATCCGTTCCGCAGAACCAGCGCGGTGAAATGGTGCACGAATTTCAAACAGACCCGGAAGTGCGAGTATTTATTGCGCAGGTGCAGACTGCCGGGCTGGGGATCACGCTGCACGCTGCAGATACCGCTATATTTTACAGCGCTGATTTTAGTTATGCGAATTATGATCAGTGCCGGGCACGAATACACAGGATCGGACAGCAAAACAAGGTTAACTATTTGCACTTGATCGCGAAAGATACTGTGGACGAAAAAATATACAAGGCCATAAAAACCAAAAAATCGATCGCGGATGACGTGGTTGATAACTGGCAAAGTTATTTCGATTAGCAGAAAGCAGGGCGATCAATGCTTGATCGACCCTGCCGAACTTATACCTTTATTTTTTACTGATAGTATAGTATAATTGAGCTACGGCGATAAATACCGAGTTTTTTAGCAATATGAAACGCTATTTAAGCGCGACAGGCGCTTTTAAATAGAAGGGAGGTGCTGGTGCCCTGCTACGGCTGCGCAAGCTTGACAGCGGCGCCTGTGCTGCACGACAGGGCGGATTTAAGAAGGGAGGTTGGTAAAATTTCGCTTTGCAGTTTGTTAACGAAGACGGTATAATAAGAATACCGCAAAAAAACAGGAAGGGAGGGCAGTAACATGGCAGAAGGGAAGCTGTTTGAACTGGCGGATCAGTTGAAAGATCTTACGGAGCAAAAAAATACTTTACAGGCCGATCTTAAGGAGCTGAATAAAAAGCTGGAGGACGTGAACGGCGCGCTGGCGCGTGAAATGCTTGACGCCGAATTGCAAAACTTCCAGCGAGGCGACCGCACTTTTTACCTGCGAACGGATCTGCAGGTGAGCGACATTGCAGAAATGCGCGAGGCTTTATACCAGACACTCCGCGATCAGGGCTTTGGTGATTTGATCAAGGAAACTGTTAATCCGCAGACGCTGAAGGCTTTTGTAAAAGAGCAAGTTGCAGATACCGAAGATGACGAGTTACCAGAATGGATCGCGCCTTATGTGCGCGCTTACAAGCAGGAAAAGGTCGGGATCCGCAAGGCTTAATTTGGTTGAGTAACATAATTTAACAAAACTTTAAGGAGGATTTTAGAATGACTGGAAAAAATGCTTTAGTAGTTATTAGCGATTGGGAAGCTCCTACACTGTTAAACAGTGAGGACGTTATGGAGGAAATGGATGGTTTACAGTTTAACTTTACGAACGTGAAAGTGCCTTCGGGCGGCGGCATGGCTTTTGAGCTGCCGGGCGATGATGACGATGAGCCGGATATTGTTAAGGAACTTGAAGGTGTAATTGTGCATCATCACCCAATCAATGTTTATTTTGCAGCCGCTTACGATGGTGAAAAGCAGCCGCCTGATTGCGTGAGCATGGACGGCAAGTTTGGCACGGGCGAACCCGGTGGCGAGTGCGCGAATTGCGAGCTGAACCAGTGGGGAACCGGGCGCGATGGTGAAGGCAAGGCGTGCAGCAATCGGCGCCGCGTTTACTTACTGCGCAGGGATGAGATGTTTCCGCTGTTGATCAGCCTGCCGCCCACGAGCCTGAAAAACTTTAGCGACTTGATTAGCAGGAAAATCCTGCAAAAAAGCCGCCGGAGTAATCAGGTTGTAGTTACTGCAAAGCTGAAAAAAGTTACCAGTGGCAGCGGCATTGAATACTCGCAGATCGGCTGGGCAGTTACCGGGCAGCTCGATCATGATACTGCGCTGGCGATGAAGCGCTATGGCGAGAGCATTAAGGCGCTGGCTGGCGGTTTAACGGTGGATCAAGTGGAAGGTGAGGCTATGGAAGGCGCAGGCGCGGGCAGCGTGCAGCACGGCGCTGACTTCCCCGATGAATTAATTGACAGCAAGGACGATCAAGGCGAGCAATCGCAGATCAGTTAAGGGCACGCGGCAGGCTGCTATGATGGCGGCCTGCCGCGCTTTAAATAAAAGGAGTTGATCGAGTGCAAGAATATGATCATTTAATAAACTGGGAAAACTTTTATAAGCCGCGCCTGCAAAACGCAAAGATCAACGGAACTGAAATAAAGGGCCTGTGCCCGTTACACAGCGAAACCGATGGCAGCTTTACTGCAAGCCTGCAGACCGGAAAATGGAAGTGTTTCGGCTGCGATCGTTCTGGCAATGCTTTAACATACCTGCAAGAAGCCGAAGGTTTGAGCAAGCAGGACGCGCTTAAGGTGCTGGGCGATGAAGCAGGGATCGATCTGCTGGCCGAGCAGAAGGAAAAACGCAGTTATACGCTGGCAGATTATGCGCACAGCAAAAAACTTGATCCGGAGTTTTTAGGAAGCTTGGGTGTTAAAAACGTTAAAAACGGCGTGCAGATACCTTATTATGATCTTGAGGGCAACGTGGCAAGCAATCGAAAACGTTTTGGCGACACTGGATCCGGGCCGAAGTTTTTATGGACGCGCGGCAGCAAGACGCTTTTATATGGTTTATGGCAGCTGCAAAAAATCAGCAAAGAAGGCTGGGTGGTGCTTGTTGAAGGTGAAAGCGATAGCCAGACCTTATGGCAGCACGGCATCCCGGCGCTGGGAATACCGGGCGCGAATACCTTTAAGCCAGAATGGGCGGATCACGTTAAAGATCTGAAGCATATTTATATATTTAACGAACAGGACACGGCAGGCGAAACAATGAAGCGCAAGGTTTGCGAAGGGCTGTTAAAAGCTGGTTATAAGGGCAAGGCTTACAGCTTGACTTTAATTGACGCAAAGGATCCGAGCGAGCTGCACTGCAGCGACCCGGAAAACTTTTTGGATCGCTGGCAGGCGGCGCTTGATAACACTGCAGAAGAACTGGACATTATCGAAACGGCAGAAAGGCCGGAGCAGGTGCAGATCACGGACGCGCCTGTGCAGCTTAAGCAGCCGCCGGGCTATCAATTCAGCGATCAAGGGCTGGTTAAAGTGGATCCGAAAACTGGCATGGCGACCCGGTTCTGCCGGACGCCGATGCTTATTTCTCGGCGGATAAAATCAGTGGAAGACAATACGGAAAAAGTGGAGATTTGTTACAAGCAGGACGGATCTTGGAAGTATGAAATTTATCCGCGATCGCTGGTATTTGCTTCACGATCAATAACACAGCTGGCAGATCAGGGCATGACGATCAGCAGTGAAAACTCACGGCACGTTATCGCTTACCTGCAGGCGCTGGAGGATGAAAACTACGACTTAATCGAAAGCACGAAGGCCGTTTCGCAGCTGGGCTGGCTTGATCGGAAGCACTTTTTACCATGCGAGCCGGGCGATTACAGGATCGATGTTGATCCTGCTACGCGGAACACGCTGGACGCTTACCACGAAGAAGGATCGCTGGAAGAATGGCGGCAGTTGATGAGCAGGCATCGCAATCAGAACGACATATTTCGCTTTTTACTGGCCTCGAGCTTTGCAGCGCCGCTGCTGCACTGGTTACGGCACAGGATTTTTATGGTGCATAACTGGGGAAGCACGCGGATCGGCAAAACGGCGGCGCTTAAAGCCGCCTTGAGTGTTTGGGGCGAGCCGACCGATCTTATGACCACGTTCTTCACGACAGCCGTGGGGCTTGAGCGCATAGCTGGGCTTTATAAGGATCTGCCGCTGGGCATTGACGAAAAGCAGGTGTCAAACAAAAAGGATGACATTGCTGAAATGCTGGTTTACATGATCAGCGGCGGCAAGGGCAAGGGTCGCGGTGCAAAAGACGGCGGCCTGCAAGCAGCGCAGCAGTGGCGATCTGTGGTTATAACTACGGGCGAAGAACCGCTTGTAGGCGATAACGCTATGAGTGGATCTTATAGCAGGATCGTGGAAATTGAAGGCGCGCCTTTTGAAACTGAAAAGCAGGCGGAACCAATGCACTCCCTGAACAGTTATGGCCATGCTGGGCCGATGTTTGTTAAGGATCTGATTGCGCTCGGCCCGGATCAAGTGAATGATGATTTTAAGGCGCTGCGCGCTGAAACGGAGGCCGTTTTAAGTCAGCAATATGATATTCTGCCCTCTAATATGACCGCGATCTCGGTGGTTATGCTGGCGGATATTTACGCGGCGCAGTGGATCTTCGGCGAGGAATACCAGCAGGCAAAAGGCCGGGCGCTGGATATGGCCATGAGCATTGCGCAGGATCTTATTAAGTTGGAGGACGTGGATCTGGGCAGGCGCGCCGAAAAATATATGCAGGGCTGGATCGCTACTAATATGAAGCGCTTTACGGATCCTGAAATGGTGCCGCGTTATGGTTATTATAGCGATGAAGAACCGGACACGGACGAAGGCGTGTTTTTGATAATCAATACAGTGCTCGATCAGGCGCTGGACGAAGGCGGCTTTAGTAAACGATCGGTGCTGCAGGCGTGGCGCAAAAGTGAACACTGCGATATTTTGGTGCCGCGTG
>Ga0207421_10001208_pt1 | contig 33541 bp, 37 predicted proteins | sample SodLakKL_010_SED_4_FD_187542 | JGI IMG/M metagenome (GOLD analysis project Ga0207421, IMG submission 187542) | Alkaline sediment microbial communities from Lake Tanatar, Kulunda Steppe, Russia - 8KL_010_SED (SPAdes) (version 2) | ecosystem: Environmental > Aquatic > Non-marine Saline and...
CTAAATGGTCCAGGCAACCTCCAAGGTATAGCCGATTGCAAACCAGGCCATCGTGGCCTGCAACCGGCTATAATTCCGAAAAACACCTGCAGGTAGCTCTTTGTATGCCCGATTGAGTGCTTGGTTCGCAGAATGGGGAAATCGCAAACTTTAGTTAGTTCAGCCAAAAAATAAAACTCAGGGCCCGGGAAAATATGTGGTCTGATTGTAAGTAAATATGAACAATGCATTAGTTGTTTGAATTAGAAGTCGGTAAATCCGGAGAGGTGTCCGAGTCTGGTCGAAGGAGCACGGTTGGAAACCGTGTGTACCCTTTTTAGGGTACCGAGGGTTCGAATCCCTCCCTCTCCGCCTTTTCCTTCCCCGTCAAAATCAAATTGAAAGATGGAATTAAGATGAGTAAGAAAAAGAACTGGACAACTGAATCGGAAGCAGAGACCCGCGCTCTGGCCCGGGATAATAAAAACTACTGGAACAGTTTTACGGCAATTGCTCTCGTTGGACCGCTGGGTGCTGGAAAGACGACATTTGTTAAAGGACTTGTGGAGGGACTTGGTGGTTGTCCCAGGGAAGTGCGCAGTCCTACGTTTACACTTGTTAATCAATACAGTTGTCCGGAAGTAAAAGTAGCCCACGCCGACCTGTATCGATTAGACTCACGCGAGTCTCAACTTACAGTCGGATTAGAGGATTACTTTGGTGATAGCCTTGTAGTGGTTGAATGGGCGGATCGCTGGGAACTGGGTTGGCCGGAAAAGACCCTTACAGTTACTTTTTCCCACGACGGACGGAGTAGCCGTATGCTCGCAGCGGAGGAGAATCAACCAGATGCTCTTAGCAATTGAAACGCTTGACCGGGGCGGGTCGCTGGCTCTGGCGCGAGACGGTCGGTTGGTGGAACTAAACTACCTGCACTCATCGCGCCCACACTCATGTCGCCTGTTCCCAGCTATTCATAAATTGCTGGAAAATCACGATGTACAACCGGAAGAGCTGGATGCGATTGGTGTTTGTCGAGGTCCGGGAGCTTTTACGGCGATCAGGCTGGGGGTGACCGCCGCCAAAGTGCTGGCGGAAACGAGTCAGGCGGCGCTGGTGAGCACTACTTCACTGAGACTACTGGCCCGTTTTGGAGCTGGTTTTCCTGGAAATATTGTTGCAGTTGTAAGCGCACGTCGTGGCGAACTCTACAGACAGACCTTTAGCTGGAACCTGGAAAAAGAGACTCTTGAAGAGATTAATCAACCTGCTGCGGTTACCCCGGATAGATTGAAAGTCGAACTCAGTGAAAGAGGTGGCGGACTTATTGTCAGTCGTGAGCGCCAGTGGAAACCTGAACCAGAAAATTGGCCAGAAGACGTGATTTTTTATCCCGGTGAACAGAGACGAGCACTGGCGGCTCCGCTGGTTGATTTTACCTATGAACAGCTCGAGCTGGGAGCCGCCGAAAATCCAGATGAAGTAAGTCCCAGTTATGTTCGCCGCACTGACGCTGAAAAAGCAAAGGAGGCAAAACGTTGAGAGTTCGGGAAATGGAAATTTCGGACATAAGTGACGCCGTTAAAATTGAGAAAGCCTCCTTTGAGGAGCCCTGGGACTCCGATGTTTTTTACCGACAGCTTTTGAATCGAGGTCGCCGTCGGTTGCTTGTGGCGGAAAATAATTGTCGCGTTGTGGGACATCTGGCTGCCTGGCTAAAAGCGTCGACAGTCAATGTGACCACTCTGGCCGTAGAACCTACCGCTCGTCGTCAGGGTGCCGCCACTGCTCTTGTGCAAAAATTAATTGCCGAGCAGAGGGGATTGCGTGAAAAAATAAAGCTGCAGGTTCGCGTTTCAAACAGAGCCGCCCGAACGCTTTACAAAAAGTTAGGATTTGAAGAGCAGGGAACGCAAGAAAATTATTACGTTGACAACGGAGAGACGGCTCTGGTCATGAGTCGTCCCCTGGGCCGGCGGGAGGTGGCCTCAGCTGCAGATACCGGACGAACTTCAAAAGCAGTTAGATAATCTTCCCCATTCCCCCGGTGTCTACCTTTTCAAAAGCAAACGTGGAGAGGTCCTTTATGTGGGGAAATCCAATGACCTGGCAGAGCGTGTGCCCCAGCACTTCAGGGATGCTCGCAGCGATGTACGGAAGCGGGCCATGGTTCGAGCGACCGGCGATATCCAGACAATTGTTCTGTCCACCGACCGTGAAGCGCTGAGCGTTGAATACGATTTAATCAAAGAGCACCGTCCGCGCTACAATATCGTATACAGAGACGATAAATCCTACCCCTACATCAAGGTAACCACAAACGAGACTTATCCCCGGGTTGAAGTAACCCGCGAGCATCGCCTTGAGGACGCCTCTTACTTTGGTCCCTACACGGACGTTACCAGCATGCGCCGAACCCTTGAGGCCCTGCGAGACATTTTCCCCTACCGTTCCTGCGCTCATGATCTGCCCGCCGGGGGCGATTCCGACAAATATAACACCTGTCTCGACTACGACATCAAGCAGTGCGAGGGACCCTGTGTTGGTCTGCAGAGTAAAGCGGAATACACTGAGATGATAGAGAACCTCTGTCGGTTTTTGCGCGGCAAATATGGACCGGTCCGTAACTATTTAAAAGACGAGATGGAGCGTCATGCTGCGAATAAAAATTTTGAAGCTGCCGCTGTCTACCGGGACCGGCTCGAGGCGTTGGAAAATATGACAAAACGCTCTTCCTTCATCAACTCCACCAGCAACGCTGACGTCCTCGGTCTGGGGACGAAAGAAGACGTTAGTGCCGTCGTCCTCTTTCAGATCCGGGAGAACAGGATTATCAACCGGCTTGAATTTCCAGGGCAGTCGGGGGATATTGATGACAGCCAGGCTCTGCAGGATTTTATTCTCACCTACTATCCCGCCGCTACAAGTATCCCGCAGGTAATACTGCTTCCCACAATTCTGCCGGATTCTGCGCTGGTTGGGGAGAAGTTATTGGAGACAGCCGGCCGACGGATTAAACTCAAAGTGCCAGAGCGGGGAGAAAAACGAAAGCTGGTTGAGTCAGCAAAAAGAACCGCAAAGCTGGCCGCGGAAAATGAAGCTCTGGCCAGGAAACGGCGCGAGGGAGACGTTCTTTTAACAGTAAAAGAGATGCTTGATCTTCCCTGGCTGCCCGAAATTGTGGAAGCTTATGACGTAAGCACCCACCAGGGCAAAGAGACTGTGGCCGCCATGGTAAGGTTTGTTAACGGTGAACCAGACAAAGCCGGTTATCGACGTTTTAAAATTTCTCGAGAAAATAGCGCTGATGACTATCGGTCACTGCGTGAGGCGCTGCAGCGCCGTTATCGGCGTTTGACGGAGGAAGAGGAGCAGTTCCCCAGCCTGGTATTTGTCGACGGTGGGCCCGGTCAACTTGGTGTTGGCCGGGCGGTAATGGATAATTTTAACCCACAGTTACCGGTCGTATCACTGGCCAAACGTGAGGAAATCATATACGTTAATAAGCCGGAAAACGTATATAACTTGCCCGAAGATTCGCGAGCGCTGCAATTTTTTCAGCGACTGCGCGACGAGGCACACAGATTCGCCGTCAGCTATCATCGAGACCGGCGTCAGATGGTAATATCCTCAGGGCTCAGAGAAATAAAAGGTATCGGGGAAAAACGATTGAAACAACTACTTAAAACGTTTGGTAGTCCGGCCAGAGTACGACAGGCCAGTCTGGAAGAGCTAATAACCGTAAAAGGGATCACGCCGGAGATAGCCCGGCGGATAAAAAAAGAAGGCTAAGGGGGGAAGGAGAGAGGGAATAACGTCGGAAGGTTCTGGGCCAGCCTTAAGAGAGGAGATAAAACTTGTTTATAAACAATAGCGGGGCAGTGGAAAAAAAGGCTTTTTTCAAGAACCTCTTTTTTCCATTGCTTGTTCTGATGGCTGTTTACCTGCCCGAAAGTCTTCAACTGGTAGATTTTACCTCGCCGCGTCATGCGGCAGTAATTTTTTCTGCCGGGTTACTGATAATAATCTGTGCGTTGCTGCTTAACCTCTATTTTAATTCCGTGCGTCTCTTTGTAACCGGCTGGCTGGTGCTACTTGTTACACTGGCTACTGCAGTGCAACAATTCCAGGTGTTAATCTCGCTGCCAGAGATATTCGTGGAACTGATAGCGGCGCATCTATCGACGCTACCGTTAATAGTTCCGCTGCTTGTTATTTTTATCCATGTTACTCGGGAAAGAGACGTTTTTACCGGTCTAACACTGGTCTACCTGTTTGCGCTCACAATTTTTTTCACACTGCTCTGGCCCGCTTTTGCCCTTGGTTTTAAAACGACGTCAAATATTTTACTGTCCAGTGAGCTGTTGCTGCCTCTGCCGTTCATAGGGTTAGATCTAAGTATTCCTGTTTTACCCGCCGGACTGCTACTTTTTCTGGCCTTTGTCTTGCTTTTCAAGCTTGAGCGTTCCTTCTATGTCCACAATCAATTTTTTCTCTTCTGGATTGCTCTTGGCGCAGCCGTACCTTTTTTAGGCGTTGGCAAATCAGAACAGCTTGATTCTTTCAATCTGTGGCTGCTTGCTACAAGCTGGCTGTTTGTGCTTGTTATAAGTGTTGCTCACGCCTGGAATAAGGCTTATCTTGATCCTTTGACTCAAATTCGCGGCAGAATGGCACTGAATGAAAAATTAAGCCGATTGCGGGGCGTCTATTCCATAGCAATGATTGATATCGACCATTTTAAAAAATTTAACGATCAGTATGGTCACGACGCCGGAGACCGCGTGCTGCAGCAGGTAGCCGAGCTGTTAGAAAAAGAGTCCAGCGCCACCGCCTACCGGTTTGGAGGCGAGGAATTTACATTAATTTATCCTGGTTTGCATGTGGAGGAAGTAGAAGCGGAACTGCAGGGTATTCGCACGGCGGTGGAAAACAACAGGGTCGGAGTGACAAGGAAGAGCAAACGAGCGAAAAAAGTGCTCTGGAAGCAGGTGACAGTTAGCATCGGGCTTTCCGATTCAACAGATAAATTTGAGGATCCCGACGAAGTTCTCAACGCGGCGGACAACGCACTTTTTAAGGCTAAAGACGAGGGAAGAAACAGGCTTGTGGTGAAGAAGTAAGCTGGGCCGCCAGGATTCGAACCTGGAGTCACGGGACCAAAACCCGTTGCCTTACCCTTTGGCTACGGCCCAATCAGTAACCATAATCTTACTATTTTTTTGCTGAAATGTCAAAAATGTTGCCGGCAATTTTACATTCGGATCTCTTCGATCTTTTCCCAGCGTGGTAAAAGTATGAATTCAACGCGCCGGTTGAGACGTCTGTTTTCCGGGGAATCGTTGGGAGCAACTGGATGATGTTCTCCGAAGCCGGCAGCAATTAGGCGAGAGACATCTAATTCAGGCAAGTGCCGAATATATTTAACTACATTTACAGCGCGCTGTGCCGACAGATCCCAGTTGGAAGGGAAACGTTCGGTCATAACCGGCTGTGTGTCGGCGTGACCGGCGACCATTACCATTCGATCCGGGTAATCAAGCAATAGCTTGGCCACCTCATCAAGAACCGGATAAGCGCTCTCCTTGACCTCGGCGCTCAGAGTAGGAAAGAGCACGTGGGCTCCGACGGTTAGAATTATATTTTCTCCTACTACTCTGGCCTCCACTTCATCAATTGCCTCCGCATCGCTTCGAATTGTTTCTTTCTCCTGCTCAGCGGTAGCTTCGTCGGTCTCGTCAAGATAGGTTATCGTGGGAGTTAATTCGGGTTCTGTTAACTCCGGTCGTTCAGCCGGTCTGTAGCGGGCACAACCGGTGATGAGAATAACTGCCAGTAAAGTTACTGTTATTTTCACAATTATCATCTCCATAAACTTTTTTCTTTTCTAAACTATATCCCTGTTTCCGATTAATTCAAAGTAAAATCATTGTGGCTGCCGACAAACCAGTCATTGAAGTTTTGCGTTTTGCAAGCAAGATAGTCTATATCTTATTTGGCTTTATAGAAATCCTTGGCGAAAACGGGCCACTCAGTCTCCCGAGCACTCAATAGAGAGTGTGATGAGTAGTGAGTTGAGGTATAGCCGGTTACAAACCAGGCCACAGCTGCTTGATTTATAAACGAGCTAAACCTCAACCCATGAACAGCCGATGAATTAAAGTAGTGGAAAAATCTTATGACATTTCAACGGAGTGATTGCAATGGGAATTGAGTCAGTATCAAACAACGCCGGTCAGCTACCACAGCCACCTGGCAGTACGGACGCGAACGAAGGCCAGGAAAGTGGCGAGAGTAGCGAAGCGCTGACAGGCGAGTTACAGGAAAAACTTTTTGAACAAAACGCACAGCAGAATATTGAGGTCGAAGGCGGTGACGAGGAGGGGAGAAGCGCAATTGAGCTTGATCTCTCCCAAAACGTCAGCATGGGTGTGAACGACAACACCGCCCACATGATTATTGAAACTGAAGTTAGAACTTCATTAACCACACAACTCGATGGAGCTTCGGATCAGGATGCTCCGATACCCAGTCCGGTTCAGCCCGGCACGGGAGATATAAGTCCGGAAAACACAGCCGGGCGACTGTTAGGTTATGCAGAGCAATTTCTTGGTGCGGAGGGAGCCGAAGAAGCTGAGGACAGCGAATCAGTGGTTGAAGAAATTCTTGCCGCCGCTGACGAAGGCTTTGAAAACGCAGATGAAATCCTGGGCGACAGCATGACCAGTGATTTTTCCGAGTTGATTAACGAAATACAGACGTTATTTAACGGTATGCTTGAGGGTCTGATGGAAGAAGATGAGGCCGCCGAAGAAGCAACTGAAGCTGAGGCGGAAGAGTCAAATGCGGCGCAGCAGGCGGCGGAAATAGCGGCAGAAAATCAAAGAGCCCTCCAGGAAACCGAGGGTCTCCCGCCGGGGTTGACGAGTGCCGAGGATTAAAAGGGGCCCTGTTAGCTTAAAAGGCTAAAAGCAGTCAGTGAGACCTGGCTACGATCAATTTCTCGGGCAATTTTTTGTCGCGCTCGGGCGAGAGCATTGTCTATAGCTTTTTCGTCTTTTCCCAGGCGCTGCGCCATCTCGCGATAACTTTCATCGGCCAGGTATCCTGCCAGTGCTTGTTGTTCCAGCTCTGTAAGAGATTCACTTGCCACTTCTTGCAAAAACTCCAACGTCTCCATAGCCAGCAACTGACTCTCGGGGTCGGGAGCGTCCGAAGGCGGTCGCACTTTTACTTCCTCGAGTGAGTTTGACTCGTTAAGAATTTCGTGTTTTTTTCGTCTCTGCTGGCGCACGTGATCCTGCAATTGTCTCCGCACGCAGAGAGCAGCAAAAGCAGAAAACGGGACGTCATAGTCAGGATCGTAGCTTTCGTAAGCCCTGGTTAGCGCTATTCTCGCCTCCTGGAGCAAATCCTCCCGATTTCCACCGGGCAGATAATAATCAGAAGCAATTTCACGAAGCAGAGGCTCGAAACGGCGTAGAATCTCCGTATAGCTCTCTTCTGAAGTCGCGCTGGTGTCTGCTTTGTCTATCATGGTAGGTTCTCTCCCCCGGTAGTGAATGACATGTAGTGCATAGTTTATAACCGATCCTTTAGACGCCTTATTCCAGTGGTATATTTTCTGCTGCGATTACCATTAATATATAAGACATTCCCGCCTTAAAATCAAGATTTTTTTGATTTTCTGACCCCTCCAACGCATCTTTCCCCCTTGAAGGGAGGAACCAAAGTGCTGTTCAGACGTCTTGTTAAGTGGTTGGGGATGTTAGAGGCAGGGAAACAGAACCAATTTCTTCAGGAACGTCAAAAGAAAAGTAAGGGAGAAGTTCCTGCAGCGATTCTTTACTGCCTGTGGCCCAGAAATTTTTGGTTTGTCGGCAGCCGTTTGTGGAAAGACGTGGGGCCAGATAACCAGCCAGCGCCTTCCCCGGGTCAATTACGGAGACATCGTCGGGCAGCAATTTTTTCAGTGGTTTAAGCAGGAAAGGATAGTGAGTGCAGCCGAGCACGACAGCGTCAACGTCGGCTTCAAGCAGGGGAAAAAGTAGAGGTTTGAGGGTATCCTCTACCTCTCTGCCTTCAAGCTGCCCCGCCTCAACCAGCGGAACCAGGGGAGAGCAGGCCTGCTGAATAACCTCCAGGTTAAATTCATTTAATACCTCAGTGTAACGCTTACTCTTAACAGTGCCAAGCGTAGCAAGCACGCCTACTTTGTCGTTGGATACCTGCTGTTCGACGACCCGGCCCAGGTTTTCATTGACCAGTCCGCTAATCGTAATGTCGGGGTGACGCTGCTGTGCGCGCTCCAGAGCGATGCTGGAGCTTATGTTACAGGCCATTACCACTGTTTCGCAGCCCTGATCAACCAAAAAATCAGTTGCTGCTAATGCGTATTCTTTAACTTCGTCAAGGGGCCGGTCGCCGTAAGGGCAATGTGCTGTGTCGGCCAGGTAATGGAAAGGGAAACTACCGGCCTGTTCTAGGAAGGCGCTTAACACGGTTAGCCCGCCGACGCCGGAATCAAAGAAACCAACCGGGGAAACAGTTTCAGAGTAGGACATCATCTATATCGCCTTTCTTACCCTCGCCCCTTGCAGCTGTCTCCGACCTATGTTTGCTTAATCCGGGCAGGAGAACAGTGCCAGTAGGACGGCTAAACTTTTGCAACAGTTCACGCCCTTCAACTCTTGCTCTTTCATAATTTTCGCTCAACTCAATTTCCGCCTCAGAGCGTCCAAAAGCTCGCTCAATTTGAAGACGAATAAAGCGATGGTTGAAGAGCTTGCTGCCCGAGAGCAGTTTGACCAGTCGCAGGGCATTTATGGTATCTGCCGGGTAAACGTTTTTTCGGCCATCTTTCTCAACCGGGAGTTCATACTTCTGGCACCAGTATTTTACGTTGCGTTTGGAAATCCCTGTCTCTTCGACCACGTCATCCAGATAAAGTTTAGTACTCATTTTAAAGCCTCCAAAATAGTATATTATCTCATTTTTATGAATTGTGTTGAAGCGAATTATGTCTATTAACCGGCTGTTAGAAAATGGACACTTACTTATATTTTTCGACACCTTGAGAGGCAAGTGAAAGAAAAATTAATGTATGGTTACCCTATTTTTCTTGCTGCCGGGGGCAGGTGGGGGTAAAGTAGGAATTAACCGACTCTCTTTCTTTTTTTTAGATCAGCCAGTAACTGCTGTTGAGTCTTTCCAAAAACGGGGTGGCGAAAGTCGGGGACAAGCTCAACCAGCGGTTCTAAGACAAATAGTCTCTCCTGCAGCCGGGGGTGGGGAAGGATCGGTTCGCTGCTGCAGACTTGTTGACCAAAATAGAGTAGATCCAGGTCAATCACCCGGTCGGGAGCGTTTTTCTTCCGATCACGCCCCAGCTTCAACTCTAACTCTATTAACGTCTTCAGTGTTGCGGCCGGCGTTTCAAAAGAGGCGGCGTGCAGACAGACGACCTGGTTTAAAAAATCATTTTTTGAGCTGATACCGACGGGCTTCGTCTCGATTATCGAGGAGGCTTCAAGTTTCTCACAAAAACGATCCAGCTCTGCGCGTGCCAGCTCAAGATTTTTTTTCCGCTGACCAAGATTTGTACCTAATCCAATTAATACAGGGGAGGAACTGTTCATTTGCGTTTTCACCCTTTTTATGGCAGAATAATAAAAAATTTGGCTAATTAATTTTATCAAAACGCACCGGTGTTCGACGAGCCCTACCTCATAAGGAGATTTGTAATGTTATTTCTCGTCATAAATTGTGGCAGCTCCTCACTTAAGTTTAAGCTTGTTGAAACCTCCTCTGAGCAGATTTTAAATAATAGTGACAAAATATTAGTTCACGGATCCGTTCAGGATATAGGGCAGGATATTTCAACCCTAGAAATTCATGATGGTGGCCTTGACATCGAAAAAGAGCTGGAGATAACAAACCACCACGAGGCGCTCGAAAAAGCGATGCAAATCCTGGAGAGCGATGAAACAGGGGCACTTAAATCAATCGAAGATCTGGATGGTGTCGGCCACAGGGTAGTTCACGGAGGAGAGCTGCTCAGTGAATCCGTGGTTATCGATGAAAAGGTGGAGGAACAGATTGAAGAGTGTATCCAATTTGCTCCCCTTCACAACCCCCACAACCTCGCCGGTATCCGGGCGGCGCGTGAGCATTTTCCGGGCACCCCGCAGATTGCCGCTTTTGACACTGGAGTTCACCAGACTCTTCCTAAAAAATCTTACATGTATGCAATCCCCAGAAAATATTATGAAAAACACGGAATCCGACGCTATGGTTTTCACGGGCTCAGCCATCGTTATCTCCGCTGGCGCTGCGCCCATATGCTGGGCACAAGCTCGGCTGAAATTAAGGTTATAACCTGTCATCTTGGCAATGGAGCTTCTCTTGCTGCTTTTGACGGCAAGACGGTTATTGACACTTCGATGGGCTTTACCCCACTGGAAGGTCTTGTTATGGGGACACGTTCGGGAGATCTTGACCCTGCAGTAGTTACCTATATTATGCAACTTGAAGATTTTAGTCGGGAAGAAATAGATCGTGTTTTGAACAAAGAAAGCGGCCTGCTTGGATTGTCAGGGGAAACGAATGACATGCGTACTTTACTTGGATTAATGGGTGAAGGGAATGAAAGAGCCGAACTGGCCATAGATGTCTTCAGTCAGCGGCTGAAGAAGTATATTTGTGCCTATTACGGACTTCTTAACGCTGCCGACGCAATAGTTTTTAGCGGCGGCATAGGGGAAAATTCATACGCTGTCCGCCAGCGAGCAGTTAGCGGTCTGGATGGACTGGGGATCGTGCCGGACGCCGCCGCAAATGAAGAATTAGTGGGCGAGGAGGGCCATTTTTCTGCTGATAGCGGCAACACTGACCTCATGGTAATACCTACTAACGAAGAGCTAATGATTGCTCGCGACTGCTACCGCTGTCTAAAAAATTAAGAGTTCTCTTAATTTCTTAGGAGGACAGTTTACTTCTCTGCTATAGTCTCTTCTACTTTTACACCAAAATGTCTGCCGGCTTCTTCGTAAAAGGCCAGCACCTCATCGCCGGGCCGCAGCCGTGCCACTGAGACGGGTTCGCCACCCGGGGCCACGAGGTTAATAGTCTCGGCGTTCTGAAGAACCAGCGATATTTCTTTCGTGCCCTCCTCAGTTTCCAGTTCAGCGTTTATCTTCATCAACGGCCGTTTTTCCAGCTTGGAACGACCGACTATTGCCGGTTTACCCCGGCCTTTATGATCGATAACAGTAACTTCGTCGCCAGTCTGTAGTTCGGCCAGATATTTTGTCCGGTCGCCAGGCACTCGAATGTAAGCGTGGACTCCGCCGGCATTAACCCGGAAGGGACGGGAGGCGACGTATTCGGATTCTTTCACCTCGGCAGAAACCAGGAACATGCCGGCGCTCGAGTCACCAACCAACATTCCTTCCCCCATATTCATCATAGTGCAGGTGTCGACACAGACCCGATCTCCAAGCCCGAGCTTTTTCACCGCGGTGATTCGGGCCGTCTGCAGATCATAGCTGACGTCGACATTCTTAACCAGGTCAACCGTCTGTTCAACCTCAGATAGACTGGAAGTATCAAGAAGAACCCCGTCCACACCTTTCTCCAGGGTTTCCAGGGCAGTTCGGGCGTCCTCCGCCGAATCAACACGGGCAAACAAATTTTCCGTTTGGGCAATTAAATTTTCCAGCGGAATGATCATCCAGTCGGCCGTTTCCACAATTACATAGCGCTGTTTAGCCTCGGATAATGCTTTTTCTTCGTCCTCTTTGCCGGAAATTGTAACGGTAGTAACATCTTCACCGGGGACAAGATCGCCGTCCGGGCTTATAGTCGTCACAACTCCCAGTTGCCCGACTCGCTCACCGATGCCTTTCTCGCAGTAAATACCGTCGACACCGGCCTCGAGACAGCCAGTGATAAAATTTCGATCGTAGTCATCAACCGCTACCCAAATCGTACCTTTTTTACTCATTTAAAATCTCCTCCGCTTTATCTGTCGTCTGACCGTGGTGAACAATTGAGGAGATAGCCTCAACCATGCGGTCGGGGGATGCTGCCTGAAAAACGTTTCTTCCGATGGAGACACCCCTCGCCCCGGCGTTCAGAGCTTCCTGAACCATCTCTAATATGCTGGCCTCGTCGTCCATTTTCTCACCGCCGGCAATTACTACGGGAACCGGACAGCCTTCGATTACACGCGAGAAGCTCTCGGGATCGCCGGTGTAGTTGCATTTGACGATATCAGCGCCTAGCTCGGCGCCCACCCGGGCAGCGTGAGCGACGACGCCAGTTTCATACTCGTTATCAATTCGAGGACCGCGGGTATACATCATGGCGACCAGCGGCATTCCCCACTGCTGACATTTATTACCAATTTCACCAAATTTCTGGAGCATGAGGTATTCGTTTTCTGCACCCAGATTAATATGGATTGAAACAGCGTCAGCACCCATGCGAACGGCTTCCTCAACGGTACAGCTCTGGATCTTATGGTTGGGTCGCAGAGAAAGAGAAGTGCTGGCGGACATGTGAATGATAAGTCCCACGTCTTCACCGCCGCCGCGGTGTCCGTGAGCCACCATCCCTTTGTGCATCAACACAGCCGTCGCTCCTCCTTCAACGACGTTGTCGACAGCCCGGGACATATTTTCCAGACCGGGCACAGGCCCAATTGTTACGCCGTGATCCATGGGCACGATTACTGTGTTGCCCGACTCACGGTTCATCAATCTTTCCATACGAATATCCTTGCCAATCATTACCTAATTCACCTCAAAAATTTTCTGATTTTACTACAAACTGGCACGATTAATTACAGCGCCACCGCTGTAGCAGCATAAAAAAGATACAGTTATTTTAGTGGCTCTATTGAAATCCTTTTTGCTATCTTAGAGAGCAATTGATTAGTGCTACTTTTTAAAAATATCCATACGCTTTACTTGGGCTACTCAAAGGTGTTTGACGGATTTATAGCTGGCAATAGATCTTGGATGATCTGATTATTGCCAGATATACCTCGGAGATTGGCCGGAGGCCAATCAAGAATGAGTCCCAACACCTTTGAGTAGACCGGTTTCAGTAAGGATTTCAATAGAACCATTTTGTTAAAAAATAACTAAAAATAGCGCTGCGCCGCGCGGTTAATTAACCGGGCTAATTAGTGACGGCTTCAAAACCAACAAATTCAGCCGTGCTTCCCAGTTCCTCTTCGATTTTGAGCAGCCGGTTATATTTGGCGATACGATCACTGCGGCTGGCCGACCCCGTTTTAATCTGTCCGGTGTTCAGGGCGACTGCCAGGTCGGCGATTGTTGTGTCCTCGGTCTCACCGGAACGGTGGGAGATCATCGAGGTGTAAGCGGCCGAACTGGCCAGATTTACCGTCTCGATTGTTTCCGATACAGTTCCGATCTGGTTAACCTTAATCAAGATAGAGTTGGCGATTCCTTTTTCAATTCCCTCGGCAAGTATACGGGGGTTGGTTACGAAATTGTCGTCGCCGACAAGCTGGAGCTTATCGCCAAGCCGGTCGGTCAATTTTTTCCAACCGTCCCAGTCGTTTTCGTCACAACCGTCTTCGATGGAGACAATTGGAAATTCATCAATCCATTCGGTGTAGAGATCAATTATCTCGTCTGTTGAAAGCGAGCGTCCTTCTCCGGCCAGGTGATACTCTCCATCCTCGAAAATTTCTGAGGCAGCAACGTCCAGGGCCAGGGCCACGTCATCCCCGGGCCGGTAGCCGGCCTTCTCAATGGCCTCAATTATTAGCTCCAGTGCTTCGCCGTTCGAGTTAAGGTCGGGGGCAAAACCGCCCTCGTCGCCAACCGTGGTTGAGTAGTTTCGTTCTCCGAGCACACTCTGCAGGCTGTGGAAGACCTCAACGCCTGAGCGGAGGGCTTCGGAAAAGCAGACCGCGCCTCCGGGAACGATCATAAACTCCTGGATGTCGACGTTGTTGTCGGCGTGTTCGCCGCCGTTCAGTATGTTCATGAAGGGGAGCGGTAACCGGCGAGCCCCGGCGCCACCAAGGTAGCGGTAAAGGGGCAGGATAGCAGCATCGGCTGCCGCTTTAGCAGCAGCTATCGAAACGCTAAGAATAGCGTTAGCTCCGAGCCCCCCCTTGTTGTCTGTTCCGTCCAGGTCAAGCATAATTTGATCAACCAGAAGCTGGTCGGTGGCGTCAACGCCCCGAAGCTCAGGAGCAATCTTTTCGTTTACATTTTCGACTGCTTTTTTAACCCCTTTTCCAAGGTAGCGGTCCGGGTCTTCGTCGCGCAGCTCAACGGCCTCTCTTTCGCCGGTAGAAGCGCCCGAAGGGACCATGGAGCTGCCGGAAAAACCGCTGGCAGTCACCACTTCGGCCGCCACTGTGGGATTACCTCGTGAATCTAAAACCTCTCGCGCATGAACCTCTTCTATAATTGACATCTTTTTTTCCTCCTGAATGAGATAAGTTAAGCTAAATTATTTCTACAATATATTTGTGCCTGCAGCCACATCTGCATCCGGCTGAAGAAGCGAGACACCATCATCACCGTCAGCGGCCAGCAGCATTCCTTCGCTCTTCTCTCCGCGCAGTGTCGCCGGCTCAAGATTAACCAGGACGACGATTTTCCTGCCCTCCAGCTCCGACGGTGTGTAATGGCCCTTCAATCCGGCGACAAGCTGAATTTTTTTGTCTCCAACGTCGGTCTGCAGTAGTAAAAGATTGTCGGCGTTTGGATGATCGGTGCATTCAACCACCTCGCCGATCCGTAAATCGAGCTTTTGAAAGTCCTCAAACGATACAGTCATAGGTATTTTCCCTCCTTGATTTGGATGATGATTTTTTACAGCCCTGAAAATCATACCAAAACCCTCTGTTCTGTCAATTTATGTGGCGGCGATCAAGAAGTATTTATAACACCCAAACTGGTTATGCGGGCGTTTTCTTTTATCGCCAGTCCGGCTTCTGGAATCTGTAGCGGCAGAATTAGCGACAACTCCCTGGTCTCGCCACTGATCCGCTTGCTCGGCTGTGTTGCTCCTCCGGCCAGCCAAACCATTATTAAAACCTCCAGTTGGATAAAGTATGAGTTTAAACACTGTGCGTTTTTTGCATCTGCAATCGTTAACTTTACAAAAAATACCAACTTTTTGAAATACCCCGTGCTGTCGGTCCAGAATTTTCTATCGTCTTTCTCCCTTTCTCCAACACTCTTCCGCGGAATAAGGGAAAACCGTTACCGATCTCGTCATTGCGGGCCCTGACCCGCAATCCATTTTTCACCCCCCTTTGTCTTTCCCCCCTTCAAGGGGGGAAAAGGAAAGGGGGGATGGTTTTGACCTAAAGGTCGTCATTGCGGACCCTGATCCGCAATCCATTTTAAGGTTTCAGGTTTTCCGCACTTGTGTTCCCCTGCACTTGACCTTGCCTAATCTCCTCATCTCCTAATATCCTAATTTCCTCTTCTCGGAGCAAGTTTCCCAATATTGTTTGATAACCATTAAAAATCCAACATGGATTCCGGATCGCGCTCCCTACGGTCGCTTGCCCGGAATGACGTCAAGTTCAAGAACATGAACAAGATTATGAGCACTTAATGGATTTGAATTAGCTTTCAGCTTTTGGCTTTGAGCTTTAAGCTGGTGTTTTCCGGTTCGGAGGCCGGAATGACGGAATCCGGGATAGGTAAAACTTGCAGACAACCGGCCATAATGGTATTCTTTTCGTCGTTTGAACAGTAATTTCAAATAACAGAATTGCGAGTGATTGTGATGAAACAGGTTAATGTTATGGGAGATAAAATAGAGATACCCGACGACCAGTCGCTTTATGAATTGGCAAAAAAATTAGAAAAAAACGAAGCCCTGGGAGCGCTTGTTAACGGTGAGCTGCAGGACTTGCGTGAGCAGCCGCCGGAAGGCGCTGAAATACAGTTTGTAACTTACGAAGATTCGGCCGGCAAGCATATCTACTGGCATACCGCCTCTCATGTGCTTGCTCATGCTATGCAATACTACATGGATGGTGACCTTAAACTGGCGATAGGCCCGCCCGTGGATGATGGTTTTTACTATGATTTTGATCTGCCGCGTAATCTCTCAGAAGACGAACTGGAGAACCTGGAGGGAATTATTCAGCAGATTATCCAGCGGGGCATCCCGATCGAGCGTTACTCCTGCAGCGTCGAGGAGGCGCGGCAAAAATTTAAAGAAAGCGGAGCCGAATACAAGCTGGAACTACTTGACGAGCTTGACGGTGAGCCCAGTTTCTACCGCCAGCAGGATTTTGAAGACCTCTGTGGCGGCCCGCACTTGATGTCAACCGGCGACCTCGGCGTGATAAAGCTTACCAAGCTTGCCGGCGCCTACTGGCGTGGCGACGAGACCGGTCCGATGCTCCAGCGAGTTTACGGGGTTGCTTTTCAGACTGAGACTGAATTGGAAGAATACGAAAAGATGCTGGAGGAAGCGAAAAAACGGGACCACCGTCGTCTTGGACGTGAACTTGATCTATTCCATATCAGCGAAGAGGTGGGACCCGGATTGATTATTTGGCACCCGCGAGGTGCTGAAATTCGTCAGGAAATTGAAAATTACTGGCGCAACCGCCACCGCGAAGAGGGGTATCGCTCAGTTCGAACTCCTCATCTGGCACAGGAGGAACTCTGGGAAGTGAGTGGTCACCTGGATCATTACAAGCAGCACATGTTCCCGCGTATGGAGATGGACGACCGTAACTACAGGGTAAAGCCGATGAACTGTCCCTTTCACATGCAAATATTTAACTCCCGGACCCGTAGTTACCGCGACCTGCCGATTCGATACGCTGAGCTGGGGACCGTCTACCGCTATGAAAAATCCGGTGTTTTACACGGTCTTCTGCGTGTGCGAGGTTTTACCCAGGATGACGCCCACATATACTGCCGGCCTAAACAGCTTGAGGAGGAGCTGCAGCAGCTGCTTGAGTTTACCACTGAAATTCTTTCAACTTTTGGATTTAAAGACTACGAAATATTTGTAAGCACCCGACCGGACGATTACGTTGGTTCGGAGGACCGCTGGGAGCTGGCCACCAACTCTCTCAAAAATGCTCTGGAAGAGGCCGGGCTTGATTACGATATTGACCCCGGCGAAGGGGTTTATTACGGTCCTAAAATTGACCTAAAAATTCGTGACTCATTGGACCGGGAGTGGCAGTGCAGCACTATCCAGGTGGACTTTAATATTCCAGAACGTTTTGATGTTGCCTATGTTGACGAGGACGGCGAGGAACAGCGTCCAATTATGATTCACCGGGCTCTTTTCGGGTCAATTGAGAGGTTTTTTGGCTGTCTGGTCGAACACTACGGCGGTGCCTTCCCCCCCTGGCTGGCACCAACCCCTGTCTGGATTCTGCCGGTTGATCCCGCAAACCGCGAATACGCCGAGGAAATAGCCGCTCAGTTCCGAAATGAAAACATCAATTCGAGTATTCAGCCGGCCTCCGAAAGCCTTGGCAAACGAATTCGGACTGCTATCAAGCAGAAGATCCCCTACGCAATTATAGTCGGTAGCGATGAAGAAGAGGCAAGAAGTGTTGAGGTTCGAACTTATGGTGAGGAGGAAAGCAACACTCTGTCTGTTGATGAAGCCGTTCAACGGCTTCGTCAGATCATTGATTCCAGACAGCCGATAACACCACTGGGCTAAAACCCCAAAAAATGTTATTATTTTGGTGAAAATAAGATATCATTACTTGGTTGTACAGGTAAGGATACACAAAAACTTGTTTTGGAGGTGCCTTTGATAGGAAAATCGGAAGAGAATATTCGGGTTAACGAGGAAATAACTGACGATGAGGTAAGGCTGGTCACAGAGGACAGTGAGCAGATTGGTATAGTGTCTACGGAGAAGGCGTTGGAAGAGGCCAGAAGTCGAGACAAGGATCTGGTCGAAGTGGCGCCAAACGCTAAGCCCGTCGTTGTCAAGATGATGGATTATGGCAAATATAAATATGAGAAGCAAAAGGCGCGTCAGGCGGCGCGACAGGCCCAGGACACGATGAAGTTAAAACAACTGCGCTTCAACCCGCAGATTGAAGAGCATGATTTGGACTTTAAGCTTAACGACGCCAGACGTTTTTTGAATAACAACAATAAGGTGAAGTTCCAGGTTTTCTTCCGGGGCAGGCAAATCACCAAGCCTGAACTGGGCAGGAGACTATTGAATAAAATTAAAGAAGAGCTTGAGGAAGAGGGAGAAGTGACAAAAGAACCGACCATGGAAGGTCACATGATGACCATGGTTGTTGAACCCAGTTGATTGAACGGAGGTATACGTTATGTCTAAAAAAATGAAGACCCGTAAAGCGGTTGCAAAAAGGTTTAAAATTACCGGCACCGGTAAGGTTATGCATCACCGTGCCCGGAAAAGTCATCTGCTTTCTAAGATGGGCAGCGATGCTAAACGTCAACTAAGAGGCTCCAAGGAGATCAATCGTTCGGACTTCAAACGCATAAAGAAAATGATGCCTTACGGCTGAGTAACTGCGTTTCTGGAGACGTAACTGAAGATTGACCCGCCTGTGCGGCTTATACCGCTGCCGCAATTAACCGTTAAAAATTGAAATAAGACTGCTACTTAAGTTAAAAGAAGGAGGAGTAGAAAATGGCTCGTACTAAAAAAAGTAAAATTAGACGCCGACGGCACAAGAAGGTTTTAAAACAAGCTCGTGGCTACCGGGGAGGACGTAGCACTAATTACCGGGAAGCCAAGCAGAGCGTTGAACGTGGACTAAAACACGCCTACCGCCATCGCAAGGAGAAAAAGCGGAACTTTCGGCGCCTGTGGATTACACGTATCAATGCAGCCGCTCGCCAGAACGGTATGTCCTACAGTCAGTTGATTGGTAAACTGAAGAAAGCTGACGTTAAATTGAATCGCAAGATGCTTGCCGACCTGGCAGTTCGTGACCCCGAGGCGTTCAGTGCCATAGTAGATTTTGCTCGGGAGATTGAGTGAGTTTGCCTTCACCACTCGAGCTGCTTGACCAGCTCGAAAGTGAGGCGCCAGCAGAGCTGGAGGACTGCACCTCGCCGGAGGAGCTGGAAGATTATCGTGTGAAATATCTCGGCCGCAGCGGGATGCTGCGCCAGATACTCAGTTCCATAGGTGAGATCCCGAGCGAGCAGCGGCCCCAGGTTGGAAAAAGAGCAAATGCCTTAAAACAGAAACTCTCCAAAAAATTTGAACAAAAGCAGGGAAAAGTTTCCAGTTCTTCCGGGTCAGAAGAAGGTGCCCCCCCTTTCGACCCGACCCTGCCCGGTCGGGTTAACTCCCGTGGGAGTAAACATCCGCTAAATTTAGCTCTGGAGCGGATTGTGGAAATCTTTGAGCGTATGGGTTACACCACTGTCGAGGGCCCGGAGATAGAGACTGATTTCTACAATTTCGAAGCTTTGAACATTCCCGCCGATCATCCCGCACGCGATATGCACGATACCCTTTATCTTGAGGACGGTCGGCTGCTTAGAACCCATACTTCTCCTGTCCAGGTGCACGTTATGGAGGCTGAAAAGCCGCCGCTTCAAATAATAGCTCCCGGTAGGACTTTTCGACGCGATGCCGCCGATATGTCTCATTCACCGGTTTTTCACCAGGTCGAAGGGCTCTGGGTTGACAGGCAGGCGACTTTTGCTGATCTGAAAGGGACCCTGGAACTCTTTGTTCACCGTTTTTTTGGGCCTGAAACCCGGCTTCGTTTTCGTCCGAGTTACTTTCCCTTTACAGAGCCATCAGCCGAGGTAGACATTCAATTTGAAGAAGCTGGAGGCGAATGGCTTGAAATTTTGGGCGCCGGCATGGTCGATCCGGAAGTTTTCAAAGCAGTCGGATATGACACTGATCGCTGGCAGGGGTTTGCATTTGGAATGGGAGTTGAGCGACTGGCCATGCTTAAATACGGCATTGACAATCTGCAGCTTTTCTATGAAAACGATCTCAGGTTCTTGAACCAATTTTAACGGAGAAATTCGATGCGTATACTAACTGACTGGCTGGCTGAATTTGTAGAACTTCCTTCAAAAACTGAGGATCTGGCGCGCCGGCTCACTGACATTGGGCTGGAGGTCGATGCGACGCTGGACCTGGCCCATCTTAACCGGGGTGTCCTAAGTGCCCGGGTGGAAGAAATATCTCCTCACGACTCGCGGTCTGACCTGAAGATTTGTCAGGTGAATGACGGTTCTCGAAGCTGTCAGGTAGTTACCGCGGCGCCTCAGGTGCAAGCCGGGAAAACCTACCTCTGGGCCCCGCCGGGTAGCTTTCTGAACGGAGAACAGGTTGAAACAAGAAAATTCGCCGGGCACGACTCGGAAGGACTTCTTTGCTCTTCGCGTGAGCTTGGTTTAACAACTGATGCCCAGACTTTGCTAAACCTTCCCGAAAAGATTAAGCCGGGTCAGCCGGCTTCCAAAATCCTTGATCTTGAAGCCCCGATTCTGGAGCTTGACCTGACTCCAAACCGTAGCGACTGTCTCTCGCATCTTGGTGTCGCCCGCGATTTTGCAGCCGCTGAAAACCTGGACTTAAAAGACCCACGTCCAAATTCTCTGCCGGCGGGAGTTGCAGAGACAGATCTCGAGGTAAAAATCGAAGCCCCCGAAGCCTGCTGGAGTTATACTGCTGTTCCAGTGAGTGGAGTAAAAGTAGCCGAGTCTTCTTTTGAGATCCAGAAAAAAATATTAAAAATGGGTCTGCGTCCTTTGAATAATATAGTTGACATCACAAACTATACTCTGTTTGAAGTTGGCCATCCTCTGCATCCGTTTGACGCCGACCGGCTTCAGTTGCCGGTTATTGTTCGTTACGCAAGACAAGCTGAGAAACTGACCACGCTTGATGACGAAAAACGCCAGTTGGCCCAGGAGGATCTGGTCATCGCCGACGCGCGCCGGCCGCAGGCACTGGCCGGTGTTATGGGCGGTGCTTACAGTCAGGTCAGCGCGTCGACCAACCGGATTTTGCTGGAAGGTGCTTATTTTGAACCCACCGGTATTCGTTCGAGTGCCCAGGACCACAAGCTTTCTACTGAAGCCTCGCACCGTTTTGAACGTGGGGTGGACCCAGAAAATTATGATCGCTGCCTGGCTCGCTGTCTTCAGCTTTTTGAACAGGATCCCGCGCAGGATGAAGAGCAACTACAAATAAACAAATCGGTGACCTGCCGGGCTAAAGATGCACCCCAAATACGGATCCCCTACAAACCTGAGTTGTTCGAACAAATTATTGGTTATGAAGTTGGCCCGGAGAAGACGTCCAACCAGCTTGAGAAACTTGGTCTTAACGTGCAGGAAAACAAGCGAGAATGGCAGGTCGATGTTCCCGCCTGGCGATCCGATTTACGCCGCCCTGAAGATCTCGTTGAGGAAGTTGTCCGGCTGCAGGGTTACGAACAGATTCCGGTTACTTACCCCCGGCTTAATTCTGAACGCACACCGGATCACGAGGAACGCCTCGAATCCAAGGTTCGCAATTTCCTTGTCAACCAGGGATATTCAGAAAATATAAACTTTAGTTTTCTGGGTCCCGATGAACATCGTTTTGCAGAAGTGCCCGGCGAAGAAAGCCTTCATCTCGCCAATCCGCTCGCGGTCACACAAAAAACTATGCGGCAGACCCTCCTCGATTCACTGTTTACCAGTTTTGAGGACAACTTCGCCGCTGGAAACGAGGAGCTCTCTCTCTTTGAAATTGGGCGCGTTTTTCCCGGTAAGAGTGAGGCTGAGCCTCTGCACCTGGCCATACTCTCCCATACCCATATTTACGAGCAACACTGGGATGATAGCAATCGCTATCAGGATTTTTACGATCTTAAGGGTCTGCTGGAAAAGCTGTTCGCCCAGCTCCATCTACCTCGCTTTGAGCTAAAAACCGTTGAACTACCGGGAATGATGCCCGAAAAATCAACTCGCATTGTGGTCGCGGACAGACAGGTCGGGAAACTGGGGCGGATAAGTGAAGATTTGCTTTCTTACGACTATCCCGGTCCGGTTCTTGGGGCTGAACTTAACCTTGATGGGCTACCTGAACCCCGGCCGCGCAGTTATTCCAAATTTTCCACTCAACCGCCGGTTAAGCGTGACCTTGATCTTGTAGTTGACCTGGACCAACAGGTGGAACCACTCGAAAAAACTATTCGCACGACCGCCGACTGGCTGGAGGAAATCAATCTATTTGATCTCTATCAGGGGGAGCCGCTTCCTGCCGGAAAAAAAAGTCTTAGCTTCAGACTTTTATTTCGGGCAGAGGATCGTTCCCTGAGCGATGATGAAGTCAATAATATTCAGGACAAAATTTTGTCCACACTGCAAGACAAATACAACGCCCAGTTGCGCGATGAGTGAAAGAGACAATTACTACGAGGAGCTTTTAAAAGAACATCTTGACGCGGTCGAGGAACTTCTGATTAAATTTGAACGGACCCGGGCGGAGCTCCAACAGTTGCAAGAAAAAAATAAAGAGTTAAAACAGGAGTTATCTGAAGCAGGGTCTGAGATACAATCGTTGGAAAGTGATCTGGAGCGGCAGACCGCTGCCGCTGTCGATTTGACGGGCGCGTTAGAACAAAAATTTAAACATATTATGAGCCTTGTAGATGAGACGAGCTGAGTGATTTAAATGGCTGATTCTGTAGAATTACTTGGCGTGAACATTCCCGTGAAAACGGGTGAGGACCCCGAGTTGATCGAGCGGTCGTTGAGACTGGTAGAGGACAAAATTGAAACGATTAAGACCAAGGCCCCGCAGGCCAGTCGCCTTCAGGTGGCATTGCTTGTTTCTTTAAATCTTGCCGGCGAATTAACTGCGGCGGAGATTGAAGACCGCCCGGCCGAACTGACCGACGAGCTTTTGAACCGTTTCGAGCAGATCCAGAAAAAAATGAAGGCTATTGAGGAGGAGTAAATAGTGGCTTTACCACGTCCCTTCCGTCCACCAAAAGGGGATAAGCTGGAGGGTGAAATAGCTTCGGCCAAGAAACCCGTGCTCATCTATTTTATCGAGCCCAGATCAAATCTCTGTCAGTTGATTGAACCAGCCGTTTCAAAAGTAGCTCAGGAACATATAAATATTTTCACTTTCATAGCTGCCCGTATTCGTGACTACCGTGACTACTTTTATCAGTGGGGGATCAAAAGCTGTCCCGCCTTTATTATTTTCCGCGATGGTAAGGAATTACGGCGGCTGGGTGATTTTCACTACACTGATGAGTTTAAGCACGTGTTCAAAGATTTTCTCGTCGGGAGATTTCTCTTTGAAACCTCAAAATTTGAACTCGTGGATTCAGTTTCATTTCCTCACATTATTAATACAGGCACATATTTTCATCTTGTTGCCGTTATGAACCCTGCGGAGCCGACAAACTGGCAGGTCAGTCCTTCGCTTGAAAAAATAAAATCGCGCGCCAGCAGCCAGGTTAGACTTTCACTGGTTAATGCCACGAAAAATCCTGACCTTGTAAAAAAACAGGGCATAACAAAATTTCCCACCGTATTACTCTTTCAGGAGGGTGCTTGCCTCAAACGCTGGGACGATTTTCGCAACATATCAAAATTTGTCCGCGACTGTTTGGAAAAAATACGTGGCGACTGAGCAGGAGAGCAATCTTTTTAAGCAACAGCCTGCCGGAGATACTGATCCGGCGACGCAGCCTCTTCCTTTGCGGCTTGCCCCCCGTGACCTGTCTGAGTTTGTAGGTCAGGAAAATGCGGTCGGTCCGGGGACCCCACTCAGAAGAGCTCTTGAGGCCGACCGGCTGAGTAGTCTTATTATTCACGGTCCTCCCGGAGTTGGTAAAACAGCTCTCGCAAATATTGTTGCCCGCCGCACTGATGCCGCCTTTGAGCGTTTGAATGCTGTCCTTGCGGGCAAGGATGACCTGCGGGCGGTCATTGAACGGGCGCGCCAGCGTCAGCAGGCTCAATCCAGACGGACGATTCTTTTCTTCGATGAAATTCACCGTTTTAACAAAGCCCAGCAGGACGCGCTCCTGCCTTCAGTAGAAAAAAGAACTCTGATCTTAATCGGCGCTACTACTCAGAATCCCTATTACTACCTGAACAACGCTCTTATTTCTCGCTCCCTGCTGGTTGAATTTAAAAAATTGAGCGAGGATAACCTCCGTATTCTCTTAAATCGTGCTTTGAGGGATGAACGTGGATATGACGGGGAGGTTGAATTGACCGCGGAAGCAGAAGAATATATTCTCGACGTTGCCGGTGGAGATGGACGCCGTCTGCTTCAAGGGTTGGAGATCGCCGTTCTGACTGCGGAACAGAAGACGATTAACCGTGACCTTCTGGAGGGTGTTTATCAAGAAAAATATGTCGATTACGATCGCGACGCCGACCATCACTATGACGTTGCCTCGGCCTTTATAAAGAGCATTAGAGGATCGGACCCGGACGCTGCTATTTATTATCTCGCTCGTATGCTGGAAGCCGGCGAAGACCCCCGGTTTATCGCCCGTCGCCTTATAATCGCTGCTTCCGAGGATATTGGCAACGCTGCTCCCTATGCTCTCACCCTGACGGTTGCCGCCCAGCAGGCTGTTGAAACCGTGGGTCTTCCGGAAGCACAGATTCCGCTGGCCCAGGCCACTACCTACCTGGCTTCCTCACCCAAGAGCAATGCCAGCTATGAGGCTATAAAAAAGGCCCGCCAGGCAATAAGGGATGGACTCGAACTCCCCGTCCCCCCACACCTGCGCGATAGCAGTTACGGCAGTGAAAAAGATAAACAGGCGAGCGGGGAATACCAGTATCCTCATAATTATCCGGGCGCCTACGTTAAGCAGGATTACCTAACAGAGCCGCAGGACTTTTATAAACCCACTTCACATGGGCAGGAGAGTCGCCTGAAGAAATACCTGGATGAGCTTGCCGGAGAGTGAAAAGTTCAGGGCAAAAAGTTTTTATAATATTCTAAAAGTCGTTCAATAGTTTTTTCCCAACTGTACTTTTTCGTATGTGTTACAAGTTTTTCGTCGGTGTCGGACTCGTATTTTAGCTCCAGAAGCGCATCTACCAGTTCCTCCTCAAAATAACTGTCTTCCAGCTGAATTGCGTGACCGTCTATAATTTCTTTGACCGACCCTATAGTTCTGACCACCGGCCGTGTTCCACAGGCCATCGCCTCCAGCACCGGAAAGCCAAATCCTTCGTAACGGGAGGGAAAAATCAGTCCGCTGGCTCCACTGTAGAGCCCGGCCAATTCGTTATCGTCGACGTAGCCCGGAAATATAAGCTGATTTCTTCGTCCGGGCCATTTTCGTTTCAACTGTTCTGAATACTCGCCTTGTTTGCCGGCTACAACCAGCGAGACTTCTTGTAGCTTTTCAACATCCCAGCGGGTAATCACAGGTTCCAGGCTTTTTCTTGGATCATATTTGCTGAGGTCGGCCACCATAAGGAAGTAAGGACGCCGCAGCCGGTATTTCTGACAGAGTTCTTTAATCTCTGTCTCCGCTCTCGGATAAAAACGTTTCCTGTCTATTCCATGTGGAATCGGTTGAATTCTGTCCTCATTTATAGCAAACATCATCGCCAGGTCTTCAGCCGTGCTGTGTGATGGTGTTACTACTCCGGCCGATGATTTTATTTGCCTTTTCATTCGCCAGTATAGATACTGCACAAATAGGTTGGGTTGATAACGCTCCCGGTAAATGTATGGAATTAGATCATGAACCATGGTTACCACTGGTGCTGAGCTAAAAGGTGGAACTTTCATCGGGTCAATGATCTGGAGCAGGTCGATCTCCTGCGTGCGATAACTCCAGGCCAGCCGCCAGCGGTCCCAGAGCTGATCTTTCCACTGGTCATCCCTGGTTCCCGTGGAGCGTGGAAATTCATCAGTGCTGTATGGAGCCACCTCAATTTCTGGCCGCCGGCTCAACTCTTCAAAATAGGCCTGGGCAACGCGGCCAAATCCACGCGTCCGATGAGCCGTATGTAGGGTTGTTAATTCCAATCCGAGCTTAATTTTTGTAACCACGGCTACTCATTCCTCACAAAATCACTGGATATCAAGTCGACCACCGGCCCGGCGACTGGCTTGCTTGAGGGGTTGTAAAAAATCGCTGTCTACTCGTATATCGCCCAGCTTAACCTCGGGTTTTACACTGCCGTGAAAATCGCTGCCCCCGGTAACAATCAAATCGTGTTTGCGGGCTAACTTCCAGTAATGGGCAGAGTCTTCGGCTTGATTGTCGGAGTAAAAAACCTCTAATCCTTCTATCCCAAGGCCAATCAGCCGTTTTAAATCAAGTTTACCTTCATGCAGGACCGGGTGGGCAAGCACCGGCACGCCGCCGGACTCTTTTATTAAACCTATCGCTTCGTTTACTCCCATTCGTTCCTTGGGGACTTTATCAAGCGGCCGGCCGTGAGCCAGGTATTGATTAAAAGCTTCGGCAGTGGAATTAACCACTCCCTTCGCAACTAAGGTCTGTGCTACGTGAGGTTTACCAATCAGGCTCTTGCCGGCGCGGCGGGAAACTTCGTCAAAAGATATTTTGATTCCAGTGTGCCTTGCTAAAACTTCAAGCATTCTCCGAACACGATCGGCCCGGGCCTGTTCAAAAAAATTCAGTCGTTTTTTCAGTTTTGGGCGCGTCCAGTCTATGTAGTAGCCAAGGATATGAAATCGTTTTTTGCCGCTCTGACAGCTTATTTCTACACCGGGGACAGTAGTTAGAGACAAATTTTGACCGGCGGACATAAACTCTTCAACTCCGGCTACGGTGTCATGGTCGGTCAGCGCAAGTATCTCCAGTCCGGCCGACTCGGCTCGTTTTGCCAGCTCTTTTGGTTTGAACTGGCCATCCGAGGCAAAAGAGTGTGAGTGGAGATCCATTCCACCCTGTTCGATGAGCGCCTTCTCGTAACTTGTCATTAAAACTCCTCCAGCCGGTCCCAGAATGTTCCGTGGCGAGTGGCTGCGTAGGCATTGTGGTTGTGGATCGATTCATAGCTAACGCATTCAGCCACAAAATCCTTTATCTGTTCATGTTCTTTTAAACTGGCGCTTAAATCGCGGACAATATCCTCGACAAACTTGGGATTCTCGTAGGCTTCGTTAGTAAGATAGGCTTCATCTTCTCTTTTCAACAGCGCATAAACCTGGCTGCTACCGCTGTTTTCAATTAGCTCAATCATTTCTTCCAACCAGACCATGCCGTCGATAACCGCCCTGGTTTTGACCCGCGCCCGCTGGTTGTGGGCGCCACCCTCGCTGTTTGATTTACTGCAGGGACATAAGGATGTTACCGGAACTTCGGTTCTGATCCAGATATTAACTTTATCCTCAACCAGTAGTCCACCGAAGCCGCAGTTGAAATCAACAAGAGCAGCCTTTTCCGACAGCGGCGAATCTTTGGGCATAAAGTAGTCGAAATCGAATCGAGCGTAAGCATTAGTTGACTCCAGTCGCTCTCTCATATCTCGCAGAAATTCTCCCACTGAGTGGAGGGTGAAACGGGAACGTCTGTAGTCTTCCGCCAGTTCCACAAAACGGCTCAAATGGGCACCGCGTTGATTTTTGTCAAGATTTACGCCGAAATTTGCCGTGGCTACGACGGGTTGTGTGTCGTTTGCCCGGTCGGCGACAAGCAGCGGCAGTTTAAAATCTCGGATTCCTACCCGGTGCAGCTCTTCCTCTTGAGCAGCCGGGCTGTCCTGCACGTCCTTCATTTTTTCTTTGTTAACCAAGAAGTTTCACTCCTGAAAAAAGCAGTTATTTTTTCATCGCGAATCGAGTCCCGCTCCATATTTTCCTTGCCGCCTGGTCTTCCCCCCGCGGGGAAGAAAATATGATCCCCTTCCGGTAGGTTCTGGCTCGTCATAAAGTGGGCTGTATTATACAATGTAACAGGCAAAACTACGAATTTTTTCCAATCAAAATTTAGCTGTTAAATAAAAAAAAGGATAAACAGTGGATAAACAGGCTAACGACTCAAAAAACGGTTTCAATCATAGTTTAAACAAGCTGCCCGCCGGTTTCCTGCGTCGGCTCATCATGGCCTGCAGTAATCCAAAATTTTATGTCTTTCCACTTTCCGAAAAGACCAGTTCAACTGTTGGTTACTTTTTTAAGCTTCTACTCCTCCTCGGGGCTATCCAGGTGCTCGCCGGTAGTTTTTTTGTCTGGAATGTGAGTGGCGTCGTCGGCGAAAACTTAATGGCCGACTGGCCGGACGTCTATTTCCAAAAAGGTGACCTCCGGATTCAAAATCAGTCCCCCTACAGCCTGGAAATTTATCAGGATTACCGAATAATTATTGATCCGGAAGGTAGTGTTAATCGAGCCCGGCTGGATGACGACGTGCTCGCTGTTGCTGTCAACGGCAGATTGTTTGCCCGCTCCGGCCCTGGCATGTTCATGGATTTTTCGACCCGTTATTATGAAGAGACTAAAGGGGCCCCGGAAATACTCGTTGATACCGCCTTTATTAGTGACTGGCTCCCTTATTTTCGAATTGCACTTATTTTTTCACTTGCTGCTCTGACTCTACTTGAACTTCTGTTCAGCTCAATACTCCGGATAGTTCTAATCAGTAGCGGAGGAATTATCGCCCGGGACAACGTCCCGGAAGACCCTGGCTGGGGACAACTCCTGCTTGTATCCGCTTACGCCATCACGCCTGTCCTTATCGTTCAGACTGTTCTCTTTCCCCTGCGCTTGGCGGGAATTAATATACCTTACGCAGAGTTTATTACACTGGTAGCCGGTATAGTTTGGGTCTATTTTGCCATCAATCATTACCAGGAAAATATCGAACAATTTGGTACTAGTTCACCACCGGATACGCCGGAGAATAGAGAAATTTGATTTTTTTACTTAAAAAGGTGCCTGCCCATGTTTCGTCGTTCCAGCCTTATTTTTCTTATTTTTACTGCCGTTATTTTGTTCGGGTTTGCGGATAATTTGAGCGCCAGTGAAGATCACTGGAAAGAGCAGCGCCAGGTGCTCAATTATGCAATTGAATGTCAGGATAACGGCGCTAACTGTCAGTTGATTAATACGGGAGAATCCGGTGAGCGTCGCCAGCTTGTAAGCCGGGGAAGTCTGGAGCAGATGGAGGAGACCCTGGTAGAGATGCTGCAGGCTCAATATGGTAACGGCTTTCCTAACCTGCCCATCTGGACCCTGGGTGGGGACCAATTTTGGGCTGACGTCTTTGTCTATCACGGCTGGAGAATCCAGGAGAACGTCTTTGCCGGACATCACCGGCTACTGGACGCACAGGACTTGAGACGCGCCTGGGGTAGTTACGAAGCCTGCCAGAGTGCTTTTCAAACTTATCGCCGGGATCTGAAGTTTGAGCCAAAAAGCAACCACTGGGTTTTTATTCTACACGGTCTATTTCGCGGCAAGGATAGTGTCGAGCCCTTACGCTCCGAGCTTAGCGAGGCTGGTTTTGAGGCACAAACAGTTAATTATCCGAGCACCCGGCGGTCTATTGACGAGCATGCCGAACAGCTGGCTACTATCATAAAACGTGCTGACGGTGCTGATACAGTCTCTTTTGTCACCCAGAGTCTGGGTGGTATAGTTGTTCGCCGTCTTTTCGCCGATGCTGACTGGCAGGAGAATATTGATATAGGTAAAATTGTCATGGTTGCTCCTCCCAACCGTGGGTCTCAGGTCGCAGAAGCTCTGGAAGATTTTTTTCCTTTCCAGGTTCTGGCCGGAGAAAGCGGAAAAGCGTTAACCGAAGAACAGGTCAGTCAGCTTCCTGTTCCCGATGTTGAAATAGGTATAATTGCCGGTCAGGTTGGCGGCGAGGATGGATGGAATCCTCTGATTACAGGCCCGGGAGACGGAACTATTAGCATTTCTACTACACGTCTTGAAAATGCCGCCGATTTTCTTGTGGTCAGGGGGATGCACAGTTTTCTGCCCGGCCTGCAAGAGGTGCGTCAGGCTACCGTCCACTTTTTGCAAACCGGCAAATTTCCCTAAACTATCTTCTTCATGAGCTCCTCTGCTTCGGCTTCCGACTGCACTCCGTTTATCACTGCTTCCCCGTCGGCGTGCAGATGGATGGTCACGTCCTCTTTGATTATTACCAGCGCTTCAAGCTGCTCCATGTCGACAACACGTTGAAAATTTAATTCAGCCTGCTTCTTTAACTCAGATAGGTCAGGTGCGTATCCCAAATCGCCACGCACTGTGTAGGAGTCGTCCTCGGCACAGTATTCATATATTGATAGCTCAAGCTCTGTTTCTTCACTCATTTTACTCCACCTTATAATCTGTCTTTTGTTGTTAACTACTCACTTTATTTTCCCCCTTGACGGGGGGAAAACAAAGGGGGGGAACGGGCCCTCACCTTCCAGCGAAGAGGGGATAGATGAGTAGTTACTTTTGTTGTTAATTGTTGAGGTGGGGTTTAATTTCACGTCTGATTGACTCCACTTTGTCGCCGGGAGAATCTGCTCGGTAGATGTCGCGTCCAATGATTTCAAAGTCAGCGCCGGCGGCAATAGCACCCCCGTATTTACCACCCTGGGCCCCAATCCCGCAGGAGACGATCACAAGTTCATCCCCTACTATCTCTCTCACTTGCTTTACTACCTGCGGCCTGTTGCCGGGCGCCTGCACTCCTTCTAATTCCATTACCACTGCCAGCTCAGCAAATTTTTTCCAGTGTGGCTCAAAAAAATCAGCCCCGCCGGGACTTGTTAGTTGAGTCACCAGAAATAGACCCAGCTTATCGGCCACTTTCTTCGCCCGCCGTAGTGCTTCCACACCAATAAAGCCGTGCAGCATCACAGCGTCTACGCCCTCTTCTTCACATAATTTAATAATTCTGTTGTTTGTTACAGGCACGTCGGCCACCTTAAAATCAGCGAAAACGGGTCGCCCGTAACGTTTTTTGGTCTCGCCAAGAAGGTTAATTCCTTCCCGCAGTATTAGCGGGTAGTTGAATTTAATTACGTCGACCTGGTCGGCCACCTCGTCCAAAATCGAAAAGGCGCTGTCCCGGTCGGGTAAATCCGCAGCAAACATTATTCCGCTATCTCTATCCCACATCTAACTCACCTCTTAATAAAAAAAGTAACTATTCACCTTATCTTTCCCCCTCACCCTAGCCCTCTCCCTACAGGGGAGAGGGAATAGATGAGTAGTTACAAAAAAAGAAAAGGCCGGGGAGTGAACTGCTCTCACAGTCCACCTCCCGGCCTCTTTGACCATTTACTGAGTTAAATACTGTCGTTAAATGCTGTAGTCGCGTGATATGGCTTCCTCAAGGTCCAGATTACCGTATAATTCTTCCAGGGTAATCTCGTAAACGGACGTAAAAGCCAACAGCTCAATCGGATCAAGCCGCCGCCTACCGGATTCACAGTTGGAAACGTAAACCTGGTCCTTACCCAGTTTTTCAGCCACGTCAGCCTGGGTCATGTCGCGCTCGTGTCGCAACTGTTTCAGTCGCGCACGTATTTGCTGCATCAACCAGAACTTGGTTGACTTGTCCAGCAATTTCTCGGGTTCTTCACGCAAATGCTTCATAACATATTACCTCACTTATATAGAAGTTTATAGTGCCTAAAAGTTGCTATACTACATAATTTTTATCCATTCAGCGCCAGTCGATTCAATTTCTTGGTGAAAAAGGCGAGAAGTGAGTAAACTAATTGGGCAGTATATAGAAAAGCCAAATAAGCATCTTATGTAAAAATTATAGCATTAATTCAATGAAAAAGCAAAATAGTATAAATTGATTTTTTTAAAACAAAAAATAAACAACAAAATTTCTGCAGTCTTTCGCAGAAAAACGTTCAGTAATATTTTAATGCTAACGGTTCCTATCAGAAATTGTCTAATTGCCTATAATTATAATAACCTTCTACTTTGTTGACAAGCATAATGTGATTTTTTTCACGTTATAAAGATTACTACCATTATTTTCCTTCGGCAGTGACTTACATTTCATCGTTTTACCTTATAAGTCGCAAGGTCCAACAATGTGGCCAAAAAGCCAAGCCTATACTAAAATCATACGCGGACCTATTTTAAATTACTCTGGAGGTGCCACCAATGAGCAAGTCGTCTAATAAACATATGGAGAAAGGAATTGATTTACGGCGTCATATTGCTATTACTCAGCGGGAATATCCCAATGCAACCGGTGAGTTCAGCCAGCTTCTCGGGCAGATTACTCTAGCCGGCAAAATTGTTTCGCGTGAAGTCAACCGTGCCGGCCTTGGTGATATTCTCGGGAAAAGCAAAAACGAAAATGTTCATGGCGAGCGCCAGGCCCGGCTTGATCTTTACGCTAACGCGGTTTTCACACGCTCTTTAATTCACAACGGTGGCATCTGCATTATCGGCTCTGAGGAGGAGTCCGACCCTATTCATGTGCGCAAACCGGAATTGCGGGGCAAATACGTTGTTACCATAGACCCGCTCGACGGTTCGTCTAACATTGATTACAACGTTAGTATTGGCACGATTTTTGGTATTTACAGAAAAAAAACTCCCGGCGGAGTAGAAAAAGCTGCCACAGTGGAGGATTTGCTTCAACCCGGCAAAGATCTGGTAGCCGCCGGCTATATTATCTACGGCTCCTCTACCATGCTTGTATATACTGCAGGAGATAATGTTTACGGTTTTACTCTTGACGACTCTTTGGGCGAATTTTTACTCTCCTATCCAAAAATAACCATGCCCCAGAGAGAGGGCTATCTGAGTGTTAACGAGTCTAACTTTAAAAGCTGGTCCGCCGGCGCTCAGAAGGCAGTAAAAGAGTTTCGCGAAAATGGTGACTATACATCGCGGTATGTTGGCTCATGTGTTGCTGATTTTCATCGCAACCTCTTGAGCGGCGGTATCTTTCTCTATCCGCCGGAACCAAAAGTAGTCGGCAAAGGCGAGGGGAAGCTCCGTCTCCTCTATGAAGCTGCCCCCCTGGCTTATATAATGGAACAAGCGGGTGGCGCAGCCAGCGACGGCTACCGCAGAATACTGGAAAAACAGCCCGAGCATCTTCATCAGAAGACTCCCTTTTATGTCGGTAACAAGAAGGCCGTCAAAAAAATCGAACAGTATCTACGGGAAGAAGACCAGGGGTAAAAAATGTCTGCTTCGTTCGCTGGACGTCTTCTTATAGGGCTTGGACTGCTTCTTGTAATACTTGGTTTCATGCTCCGGCTTTTGCCTGAAATACCTTATTTCGGTCGATTGCCTGGGGATATAGTGATTGAGAACGACAATGTCACTTTTTACTTTCCCCTTACCACCAGTCTTCTGGTCAGCCTTGTAATAAACATAATTTTTAGAATTTTTTAGTTGACAAACTGGGCTGTCTTCTGTAGTATATTTAGCCCTTAATTAAAACGTGTTACACCTGTCCCCGTCGTCTAGCCAGGCCAAGGACATCAGGTTTTCATCCTGAAGACAGGGGTTCAAATCCCCTCGGGGACACTTTTTTATGTACAATCTGCTTCTCTTGCCTGTTGTATGTTTCCTTATCGTAAGCCCCTGTCTTCAGAGGGAGTCT
>Ga0207421_10001209_pt1 | contig 33537 bp, 32 predicted proteins | sample SodLakKL_010_SED_4_FD_187542 | JGI IMG/M metagenome (GOLD analysis project Ga0207421, IMG submission 187542) | Alkaline sediment microbial communities from Lake Tanatar, Kulunda Steppe, Russia - 8KL_010_SED (SPAdes) (version 2) | ecosystem: Environmental > Aquatic > Non-marine Saline and...
GGGAAGATTTCCTGAAGATGTCCCATCTTCTCCAACACTTGAGAGGTGAGCATGGAAAAAAGACGCGTACACGTTTGGATCGAGGGAAGAGTGCAGGGTGTCTACTTTCGCGCTTGCACCCAGGATGCCGCCCTTGATCTGGGATTGAAAGGGTGGGTTCGCAACCTGAGAGATGGAAGGGTGGAGGCGGTTTTTGAAGGAGACAGGGATCGTGTGGAAAAGATGATCCACTGGTGCCGCCACGAAGGAAGCCCCGGCAGCAGGGTGGACCACGTGGAGGTCAAAGAAGAGGATTTCACCGGGGAACTGGATCGGTTCGAGCTCATCGCATGAAAGGATGATTGGTCTTGGGTGGTCTGAAAGAATACTGGGAGCATTTCGTTTCGTTTTTGAAAAAATACGATGCGGCGCACATCATGGAGATCCTGCGGGAAGCGGACTGGAATTCCATCCTGACGAACCCCCTCGCGTGGATCGCCAGCTTTTTCCTTTTTGGGGTGATGATCTGGAAGAAGCAGTTGAAAATGCTTGTCTTTGTGTGTTCCATGGCAGCCTTCGTGGCGCTCCTGCAAACCACCCTTCCCCCTTCGGGCGAGTCCATGGAGCTTTCCCGCATCCTTCAGTTCATCGGGGGCAGTGCTTTGCTGGCAGGGGTGAACCTTTATTTCTTGTTCGTGAGACAGTGAAGGCCGCGGAGCAGGAAACTGATTGCTGCTCCGTGGACTCCTGTCTCATGCGCCGCGCCGGCTTTTCCAGAGATGTTTGTCTCAGGCGGGGCTATTCTTCTTCCCCTTCCGGGCTATCGCCATTCACTCTTTCCTTGAGCTCTTTGCCCACCTTGAAAAAGGGCAGCTTCTTGGAATCCACCTCGATGAGTTCCCCTGTCTTGGGATTCCTGCCCTTGTAGCCGTCGTATTTTTTGACCTTGAAGCTTCCAAAGCCCCGGATTTCCAGGCGGTCATTGCGTATGAGGGCATCTTCCATGCTCTGGAAGGTGACATTGACGGCCGTTTCCGCTGCTTTGAGAGTGATCCCTTCCGCTTTGGCCAAGGCTTCAATCAATTGACTCTTTGTCATATTTCAACGCTCCTCGCAAGATTTCCAGATTTCAGTGTTTGTCGGGAGTGATTCTTTCCGCACCGTGCAAATAGGGGCGTAAGGCATCAGGAATGATGACGCTGCCATCTTCCTGCTGATAATTCTCAAGAATGGCGAGCAGGGTGCGACCCACGGCGAGCCCCGATCCGTTGAGTGTGTGTGCCAGTTCGGTCTTGGTCTGGCCTTTTCTTCGTAAACGGATACCGGCCCGTCTCGCCTGAAAATCTTCGAAGTTGCTGCAGGAGGATATTTCCCTGTGAGTGTTCTGACCCGGAAGCCAAACTTCAATATCGTAAGTCTTGGAGGCAGAAAAACCCATATCTCCTGTGCACAGAGTCACCACCCGGTAAGGAAGGCCCAGTTCCTGAAGAATGGTTTCCGCGTTTTCCAGAAGAGACTCCAGTTCCTGGTAGGAATTTTCGGGAGTGGTGATCCTGACCAGTTCCACCTTGTTGAATTGATGCTGCCGAATGAGGCCCCGCGTGTCTTTTCCGTAGGACCCGGCTTCTGAACGAAAGCAGGGCGTGAAAGCCGTGTAGAGTTTGGGAAGGTTCTCTTCCTCAATGACTTCGCCCGCATGGATGTTGGTGACGGGAACCTCGGCCGTGGGGATCAGGTAATAATCGAGGCCTTCCAGCTTGAACAGGTCTTCCTTGAACTTGGGAAGCTGTCCCGTGCCCATGAGACTCGTGCCGTTCACAATGACGGGGGGCAGAACTTCCTTGTAACCGTGCTTTCTTGTGTGCACATCCAGCATGAAACTGATGATGGCTCTCTCCAGGGCGGCGCCCATGCCCCAGTACACGGCAAAGCGGGCCCCGGTCATCCGCGCTGCGCGTTCGAAGTCCAGAATGCCCAGTCTTTCCCCCACTTCCCAGTGAGGTTTGGGATCGAAACGGAAGGAGGGTATCTCGCCCCAGGATTTGTAAAGAGCATTGTCTTCCTCGTCCTTTCCCACAGGCACGGAGTGATGGGGGATATTGGGAATGTGGAGAAGGAATTCTCTGAAATCCTCCTCGATGCCCGCCAGCTTTTGATCGAGGTTTTTTATGCGCTGAGACACTTCGCGCATTTCCTCGATGCGGCCACTGGCGTCCTTCTTTTCTCTTTTGAGCTGGGAAATCTCGTCCGATGCGACATTTCGCTGATGCTTGAGCTCCTCCACTTCCCGGAGGATGTTGCGCCTGTTTTCATCCAGCTGAATGAATGGTTTGAGATCCATGCCCATCTGCCTGTTTTGCAGCATATGGTCCACGGTCTCCAAGTTTTCACGCACGAACCTGATGTCCAGCATAGAGTCCTCATTGCCTGAAAGAATATGTCACGAAGAGAAATCAAAAAAAATCAGCCCGCTGCATGAGGTGGAAAGAATCCACCGGTCGGTCATCCATGATCCCGGGAGGCTGCCTTCTGTTCCGAAACCCCTTCATGCAGAGAAGAGAGAGATCAAACCCGGCTCAACGTTGGAAAATGGAAATGACCTTTCATGAAGAACCCCTCGATTGGGGAGTGGTTCAAGTTGAAAAGTTCTTACCCCGAAAAGGATTTGTTGTCAATTCCTTTTGTTACTTCAATAGGTTGGCTCAATCGGACTTTGAAGCAAGGGGGAACCATGGAACGCCACGGGGAAGGGCTCCGGTCCCCGGGCCCACTTCTCCGGGGAAACGGCCTTTGGAGATCAGTCCATTTTGCTGCTGAGAACTTCGATGCTGTAATCGCTGAGAGTGCTCAATTCGGGAAGGTTGTGAAACACCAGCATGAAGGGCACCTGGCTGCCGGGAGGAATGTGCACGTTGTTGAGGTCCTTTCCTTCCCGGTTCATCATGCGGTTCTGAATTTCCGTGATGGGCAGGCTGGTCAAATCTTCCCTGCTCATGACATTGCCGGCGTAGCACCTTTGGGAGAGGGCGACGGTGTTGCGGGTCGTGTAGAGTTTGCCCTCCAGGAGAACAAAACTCACGGGCTGGCCGGATTCATTGGTGGCTTCTCCCTCCACCACAAAAATCTGGCCTCCCGAAGAATTTTCCAGGAAGTAGGCCTGAGTGGAATCCGCAATGGTCACAAGGGGTTGTTCCGCTTCCCCTCTTGACACGGGTGCGGCTCCCTGTCGCGGTGTCCTGTCGGAGGTGAACCAGAAGACCAGGCTTCCCACGGCCAGAAGAAGGACGAGGCCCAGGAGGGCGATGCGCAGGGTGCCTTTCCTGCCGGGTTTCAGGGGAATGTTCGCGGCCGTGAAGGGGTAAGACCTGGATCGGCTTTGTTCAGCCTCAGGCTCTTCAAAATCATCTTCCGCGGAAGAGTCCACGGAACCCAGTATGTCCAGTTCGTCTTCATCCCGTGGAGGGGGCGCCTTCCGGGAAACCATGAAGATGTGACCGCAGCGGGAACATCGGACTTTGTTCTTTTCTTTCTTGAGCTTGTCAGGGTCCAGTCGAAACTTTGAATTGCAGGATTCACACGTGACGATCATGAAGCAATCCTTCGCCGCCGTTACCCCTTGCGGGGCTTCGGCGAAATCACTTGAATGAGAAAAAAGGTGCCTGGGATTCCATAGGTTTTTTCAACGACTTGCATGAGTTCTTGCTGGTCACTCATTGAACCGGACTTCAAAAATGCCGGGCAGGTTACGATGTTTTTCAGAGTAGTCAAGACCATATCCCACGAGAAAACCCTTTTCAATGCGTAACCCAATATAATCAAGAGGTATTTGAACCTGGCGGCGCTCTATTTTGTCCACCAGGGCGCAGACGCTGATGGACCTGGGATTGAATCTCCTGAGGTGCTCCAGGTACCAGCGCAGGGTCAGACCTGTGTCCACAATGTCTTCCACCACCAGTATGTCCCGGCCCCGCACGGGCAGTTCAACGTCCTTGGTGATTCGAACTTCACCGCATGTCTCCGATTTGCTTCCGTAACTGGACAGGCGCACGAAGTCCACTTCCAGGGGTACGGTGATCTTTCGCGTGAGATCGGCGATGAAGATGTACGATCCCTTGAGGACTCCGACGACCAGGATTTCCCTCCCCGCATAATCCCGGTTGATTCTGCCAGCCAGTTCGGTCATGCGCGCATCCAGATCCTCCCTTGAAATGCGAGGCACCAGGCGATAACTCTCCATAGCCACTCCCCGTCCACTTGAAGTGAGCAAAACGTTTTCTCAAAGGGAACTGATCGGCACCTTACCGAAAAACCCTTAAAAAATCAATTGCCATTCGTTTTAAGCACTTAATGTCATTTGCTTAATTCCTTGCAGAAGGGGAAGCGGTCTTTCGGCTGTTTTCTCCTTTTCGTTGATTTTCACTGAACAACGGGGTATACAGAAAGCAAACTTTAAACAGGAAGGAAAAACAACATGCAGGAAAAGGTGGAAAAGGCTCTGGATAAGATACGTCCCATGCTTCAGCGGGATGGGGGCAATGTGGAACTGGTGGCCGTGGAAGGAAATGTGGTGAAGGTGAAGCTGACCGGTGCCTGCCGGGGCTGCCCCATGAGCCAGATGACCCTGAAGGGGGGCGTTGAGCGCGTCATCAAGCAGGAAATCCCTGAAGTCACCGAAGTGGTGGCCGTCAACTGATCCTTCCAGGGCGAATCCTTGTGCAGGAGGAAGGTTCCTTCGGGGTAGCTTTTCCTCCTGCACCGTCCCCCCTTGCCTGGCTCCTGATCGGGTGGGCGCTCCCTTTGTCACTTGTGGTACGGTTCTCCCCTCAGGATGGTCAGAGCCCTGTAAGTCTGTTCCACCAGCATGAGCCGGGCCAGATCGTGGGGAAATGTCATGGAAGAGAGGGAGAGGGTCCACTGAGCCCTTGACAAAACCCTGGGGGAAAGGCCCAGAGGGCCGCCCACGATCATCCAGACCCCGGACCTTCCCTGCTTGAAAAGCCTGTCCCAGAACTCCGCAAACTTCTCCGAACTCATGGACCTGCCTCCTGCGTCCCATGCCACCAGGGTGTCCCGCAAGTCGCAGGTTTTCAGGATCCTTTCTCCCTCCTTGTCCATCACTTTTTGCGGCACAGCCTTGGCGGTGATTTTTTCGGGCTTCACCACGTGAACCTCAGCGGGAATGTAGTGGCGGATGCGTGACAGGTACCTTTCGATGGCCTGTTCCAGTTCGGGAAAGCTGGTTTTTCCCACAAACAGAAGGTGGAGTTTCATAGGAAGCGAATGAGTTCCGAAGGGGTCAGGGGGAAAGCCGGCAGGCCAGGAGAAATTCACGGTTCCCCTTGGGGCCCAGCAGCGGGGAAGGCGTGATTCCAAGGATTCCAAGGCCCAGACCTGTGCAGAAGGTTTCAATGCTTTCGCACACCTCCTGGTGCACCTGTGAATCCTTCACAACGCCCCCTTTGCCCACAGCCTCTCTCCCCGCCTCAAACTGAGGCTTGATGAGGGCGACCACAAGAGCCTCGTCATCCAGGAAAGGGAGCACGGAGGGAATCACCAGTTTGAGGGAAATGAAAGAGGTGTCCATGGTGGCCACCTGGATTTTTTCCCCCACCAGTTCGGGTGGAAGGTTGCGAATGTTTTGGCGTTCCAGGACCACCACTCTGGAGTCCTGCCTCAGAGACCAGGCCAGCTGGCCATATCCCACATCCACCGCGTAAACCTTCACGGCCCCGTGCTGCAGCAGGCAGTCGGTGAAGCCCCCCGTGGAAGCGCCCACATCCATGGCCGTGAGGCCTTCCACTTTCAGATCGAAAGCTTTCAGAGCATGGTCCAGCTTGATTCCTCCGCGGCTGACGAAAGGAATGTCTTCTCCCGTGATCTCGATGGAACTCCCGGCGGAAACCATTTGACCCGACTTGGTGACGCGCCGTCCGTCCACCAGGACCCGGCCGCTCAGGATGAAACCCTGAGCCCGTTCCCTGCTGGCCATGAATCCTCTTTCCACCAGAACCTTATCCAATCGCTTGGAAAACTTGGCCATGGGGAATCCCCAGAGTACACAAAGCTGCCTGCTCAATGCTTGCAGGGTCGATACCGCACAGTTTGCGCAGAGTGCGCTGGTCACCGTGAGTGATGAACTTGTCGGGAATGCCTAGCCTTTTCAGAGAGTTGGGAAAATAGCTTGCTTCCTCGAAAAGTTCCAGAACAGCGCTTCCAAATCCTCCCTGAAGAGCGTTTTCCTCGATGGTCACGACCCTTTTGGTTTTCCTGGCCCAATGAAGAATGAGTGACTGGTCCAGGGGTTTGATGAATCTTGCATTGAGCACGGTGGCGAAGATTCCCTGCTTCTCCAGGGACCGGGCCGCTTCCAGTGCCGCATGGACGCAGTGTCCCACTGCCAGGAGGGTGACATCGCTCCCTTCCCTGAGCACTTCCCCCTTGCCCAGGGGAATGGTGGAAAAGTTTTCGTCCATTGGCACTCCCGCTCCTGCCCCGCGGGGATAGCGGAGGGCAATGGGGCCCGAATGGTCCACGGCTGATTTGAGCATGTGCTGGAATTCATTTTCGTCTTTCGGGGCCATGATCACGAGATTCGGAATGTGTCGCAGAAAGGAAAGGTCAAAGACTCCATGGTGAGTGGGCCCGTCTTCCCCCACCAAGCCTGCCCGGTCCATGGCGAAAATGACGGGCAGGTTCTGAAGGCACACGTCATGGACCACCTGGTCATAGGCTCGCTGCAGAAACGTGGAGTACACGGCCACCACGGGTTTCAGCCCTTCGGCGGCCAAACCGGCGGCAAAGGTCACCGCGTGCTGCTCTGCTATTCCCACGTCGAAAAAGCGTTCGGGAAACTGTTTGGAAAAATCCTCCAGGCCGGTGCCCTGCATCATGGCTGCCGTGATGCCAACGACCCGGGAATCTTGCGCCGCCAGTTTGCTCAGGGAATTCCCGAAAACCTGGGTGTAGGAAGGGGGTGACTTTTTGCCCGAGGAGATGCTCTTGCCCGTGTCGATGTCAAAGGAGCCTATGCCGTGAAAACTGGTGGGATCGCTCTCGGCAGGGCTGTACCCTCTGCCCTTTTGGGTCATGACATGCACCAGCACGGGACCTTCGATTTCGCGGGCCTTGCTGAATGTCTCGATGAGGCGGTCCAGCCGATGGCCCTTGATGGGTCCGATATAGTGAAAGTCCAGGGCCTGAAAGAGCATGCCCGGTGTGAAGAAGGAGACGAGAGAGTCTTCGCTTCTCTTCAGAACCTGAACGAGATTGGGTCCCAGCCCTGGAATGGACTTGATGACATTTTCAATCTCGCGCTTGAGATAGAGGATTTTTCGATTGGAAAGTTTTCGGCTGATGAAGGAAGAGAGGGCCCCCACGTTGGTGGAGATGGACATTTCGTTGTCGTTGAGCACCACGATGAGGTTTTTTCCCAGGTCCCCTCCATGATTGAGGGCCTCAAAAGCCATGCCCCCTGTCATGCTCCCGTCTCCGATGACGGCAATGGACCGGTGAGGACTTTCCTTGAGCTCATTGGCCACGGTCATGCCCAGGGCTGCCGAAATGGATGTTCCCGAATGACCGGTTCCGAAAGCGTCGTACTCGCTTTCGGAGCGCTTGGGAAAACCGCTGATTCCTTCATACTGCCTGATGGTGTGGAACCTGGAGCGGCGTCCCGTGAGAAGCTTGTGCGTGTAGGACTGGTGGCCCACATCCCAGATGATGCGATCGCCTGGGGCCTCGAACACATGATGCAAGGCCAGTGTCAATTCCACCACACCCAGGTTTGGAGCCAGATGCCCCCCGTTGTGGGAGACGGTGCAGATGATCAGGCGGCGTATTTCCTCCGCCAGCTGCTGCAACTGCTCCACCTTCAGCTGTTTCAGCTGGGCAGGGTTGTCAATCCGGGAAAGGAGTTTTGTTTCGGCCGGTTCTTTCAAGGTTTCAGTCCTCCTCAAAACCTGCAGGACTCGGGGTTTCCTGGAAGGAGTGTTCAGCCGGCCCCTGTTTCAGCGGGCCTCTTGGGAAGCACTCTATTTTTGGCAAGATTCACGCGCGTCGAACGAGCAGATACCGGGCGATGGCACGCAAGGGTTCCGCTTCTCCTCTGAACGGCGCCAGCGCCTGTACAGCGGCTTCCACATTTTCCCGGGCCGCTTCCCTGGAGCGGGATAGGCCGAGGAGAGCAGGGTAGGTTCTTTTGTTGCTCGCCAGATCCGAGCCGGGAGTTTTGCCCATCTCGTGAGCCTCTCCCTCCACATCGAGGATGTCATCGGTGATTTGAAAAGCGAGTCCGAAGTGCTGGCCGTAATGCTTCAGAGCGGCGATCTGCTCGGGCGTTCCCCCCCCAAGGCTGGCTCCCACTTCCAGGGAAGCTGTCAGGAGAGCACCGGTTTTTCGCACGTGCATGTATTCCACAGTGGCAAGATCCGCTTCCTGATTCTCACATTCAAGATCAATGACCTGGCCTCCCACCATGCCGCGGTGCCCTGATGCCCTCGCCATCAACCCCATCGCCTCCACAATGCGTTCGGGAGGAAATGACTGCAATGCGCGGACGCTGGCGGTCACATCAAAGGCTTCCGTGAGAAGAGCGTCACCTGCCAGGATGGCTATGGCCTCTCCGAAAATTTTGTGGCACGTGGGCTTGCCCCTTCGAAAATCGTCGTCGTCCATGGCGGGGAGGTCGTCGTGGATGAGGGAATAGGTGTGGATCATTTCCAGAGCGCACGCAACGGGCAGAACTTCCTCCATCTTGCCGCCCACCACGTCGGCCGCGCCCAGGCACAGTATGGGCCGCAGTCTTTTTCCTCCTGCAAAGAGGCTGTAACGCGCGGCTTCCAACACCTTCTTTTCTAGACCCGTGGGAGTGGGAAGCAGTTCCTTCAGGGCATTGTCGACGAGTTTTTTCCGTTCTGACAGATACTTCTTGAGATCGAAATCGGCCATTTGGTTTCGTCCATCCTGTAAAAAGATATTCTATAATTTTAAAAGGTCAAAAGACAAGTGCCCCCATCCATTTCCTCCCTCTCGCTCCCCTGAATGAAAATCGGGCCGGCGCCTGTCTTTCCAGCGCGCAGGGGGAAAAATTTCCATGGACCCATCAATCCCTGTCCAGCTCCGAAAGCTTCTCGGGCGGAGTTTTTTCCAGGGCTGAACCGGTCCAGTTGCCCTCCTCATCTTTGACAAGTTCCTGAATTTTGTTTTCCGCTTCTTCGAGTTTTTGGTGGCAAAATTTTGCCAGCTTCACCCCTTCTGTGAATGAAGCCATGGCGTCCTCCAGAGGAAGGTCGCCTCTCTCCAGCTTTTCAACAATTCCCTGAAGCTTTTTCAAAGCCTCCTCAAAAGCCTCGCTTTTCTTCTTAGCCATAAACGGTCCTCGCCATGGAATCAAAAGGATTTTCAATCTTCAACTTTTCGCACTTCACACACAAGATTTCCCCTGGCCAGCTGCACCAGCACTTTATCTCCCTCCTGCACCTCCCCGGCGTCTCTCAGCACTTCTTTGCGGGGCAGTCCGTAAGTGATGGAATAGCCTCGCTCCAGGACGGAAAGGGGGCTCAGGGCATTCAGTTTGGCGGTGTATTCCTGGAGTCTCATGCGGTGACTGTCCAAAAGCTTCCGTTGGTGAATGGTCATCTCCCGGCATTTCTGATCCAGGTGAGCCCGCAGACTGGTGATGGTCTGAAAGGGATGTGCCCGCTTCATTCTGTCCTCATAGTGGAGCAGGCGGGTTCGGGCCCTTTCCATGCGGCCCTCGAGGGCCAGAAGCATTCTTTCCATTCGTTCGTCCAGGAAGAGCCTGAGGTCCGCCAACCGCCTTCTGGGATCGACCAGCCGGCTTTGAGTGAATTGGAGCATCTGCTTTTGGGAGTCCAGTTTGTGGCGCAGCAGGCTCACCAGTTTTTCCTCGCAGATTTTCAGTTCACGCTCAAACCGGTCCAGCCGGGTGACGACCCATTCGGCGGCAGCCGTTGGAGTGGGAGCCCGCTGATCCGCAACCATGTCCGAAATGGTGAAGTCGATTTCGTGGCCCACTGCCGACAAAGTGGGCAGGGTGGAGTCAGCCAGGGCCCGGGCCACCACTTCTTCGTTGAAAGGCCATAAATCCTCGATGCTCCCTCCGCCCCGGCCCACAATGAGCAAATCCCACTGGTAGGCTGCAGCCAGCTGGTTGGCCTTTCCAATGGCCGCGGCAATTTCCGCTGCAGCTTCACGGCCCTGAACGCGCACGGGAAGGATCGTTACAGTGAGAGCGTAAGGGCTTCTCTGAAAGACACGCAAAATGTCCTGAATGGCCGCACCCGTGGAAGAGGTGACGATGGCGATGTGCGTGGGGCAGGTGGGCAGGGGCTGTTTTCGGGAGGAGTCGAAAAGCCCTTCCTTTTCAAGTTTCTTTTTGAGCTGCTCAAAGGCCAGCTGCAAAGCACCGAAGCCCTGGGGCTCCATCATTTCCACGATGAGCTGGTATTCACCCCTCGGTTCGTAGACGCTGAGCCTTCCCTGGCAAAGCACCTGAAGGCCGGCTTCGGGCGTGAAGCGCAGGTTTCTTTGCTGAGGGCGGAAAAAAACGGCCCGAATCTGGCTCTGGTCGTCTTTCAGGGTGAAATAATGGTGCCCCGATGAGGGCACTCTGAAATTGGAGATTTCACCCATGACCCACACGAGGGGATAACCGGACTCCAGCATGTGTTTGATCTGAGCGTTCAGTTCGCTCACGGTGAAAACGACGGGTTTTTCTTGTGACATGGGGCGAAGCATGGCCAAATCCGATCATGAGAATGGAGTGCGGAAACGGCGGAATGGTTTCCAGTTCACCAAATGAACTTCCTGGGAGCTGATCGCTCATTCAAACAGTTTGGGATCCATGGCATCTCGCAATCCTTCTCCCACCAGGTTGTAGGAGGTGATGCTCAGGAAGATGGCAGCCCCCGGAAAAATGGTCAGCCACCAGGCAAATTCAATGTAGTCTCTGCTCTGAGACAGAATGTCCCCCCAGCTGGGTGTTGGAGGCGGCACGCCAAAACCGAGAAAGCTCAAACTGGATTCCGTGAGGATTGCCCCCGCAATGCCGAAAACGGCCGAAACCAGTACGGGAGCCATGGCGTTGGGCAGCATGTGAATGAAGATGAGGCGCCCGTTGGATGCTCCCAGGGCTCTCGAGGCCATGACGAAATCCAGCCGCTTGAGCTTGAAAAACTCCGCACGCACGAAACGGGCAGCCCCTGTCCAGCTTGTCAGGCCGATGACCACCATGATGTTGTAGATGCTCGGGGGCAGAAAGGCGATGATGGCGATGATGAGGAAAAAGGTGGGGATGGTGAGAAAGACCTCTATGATTCTGCTGATGGTGTGGTCCACCCAGCCGCCGAAATACCCCGCAGCCGCTCCCAGAAGAATGCCGATGACCAGAGCGATGCTCACCGCCACAAAGCCCACCGAGAGGGAAATGCGGGCACCGTGGATCATGCGGCTCAGCACATCGCGGCCGCTGTCGTCCGTGCCCAACCAGTGCGCACGGCTGGGAGCTTCGAGAATTCTCAGGAGATTGTATTCCGTAGGGGAATAGGGGACAGGGGGCCACAGGGCCAAATACCCCTCTTCCCTGTCCCGCTGCAGGAGAAAGGGAGTCTCCTGTTTCAGTTCTCCCCAGGATTGGGGCCCAACCTGCTGCACTCCCGAAAGAACGGGCCAGTGCAACTCGCCCTCGTGAATGAACAGTATGGGGCGGTCATTGGCCAGAAGGGGAGCGAAGACGGCCACAAAGATGAGGGCCAGAGTGATCCAGAGACCCACGAGAGACAAACGTTTCTTTCTGAAGTGATGCCAGACGTTTTGCCAGTAGCTGTTGGGCGCGCGATCCTGATTCATTTTTTCAGCGTCCCGGGTGAGTTTTCCTGCTCACCGTCCATATGAGCACCCATTCGAATCCGTGTCATCGTTTCGGTTCCTTCCTGAAACATCACCTGCCTCCATGGCTTCAATCCAGCTGAATGCGGGGATCGAGCAGGGCATAGAGGATGTCTGAGATGAGCAGGCCCGCAAGGGTGAGAAGGGCGGAGATGGTCGTGATGGCCATGATGACCGGATAATCCCGGCTCAAAACCGCCTCGAAGCCAAGCTGCCCCATGCCCGGAATGGAAAAGATGCTTTCGATGATGATGCTTCCTCCGAACATGGCGGGGAGCAGAAAAGCAAGGAGGGTGACGATGGGAAGAAGAGCGTTGCGAAAGGCATGCTTGAAAATGACCAGCCGCTCGTTCAGCCCCTTGGCTCTGGCTGTCCTCACGTAATCTTCACGGATGACTTCCAGCATGTTGGAGCGGGTCAGGCGGGACAGGTAGGCGAGCCCCCCGTAGGTGAGACACAAAACGGGAAGCATGAGATGCCAGATGCGGTCCAGAAGCCAGGGGAAGAAGCTGAGGTGTTCTGCCCCGATGGAGGAAATGCCGTAGACGGGGAAAAGATCCCAGAAATCTCCTCCTCCCAGGAGCATGATGAGCAGCACCGCCACCCAGAAAGATGGAAGAGAATACAGAAAGAAGAAAAAGAGAGTGAGGAGCCGATCGGACAGGGCCCCCTGGCGTGTGGCGGAAAAGACGCCGCAGGGTATGGCGATGAGATAGACGAGGAAGATGGAGATGAGGTTCAGCTGAATGGTGATGGGGAGCCTCTCGGCGATTTTATCCCACACCTTCCGGTGATCCTTGTAGGAGTTCCCGAAATCAAAGGTGAAGACCCTTTTGACCCAGAGGGCGTACTGCACGGGGAGGGGTTTGTCCAGGCCGTAAAGCTTTTTGGTGTCCTCCACGATCTGCTCGGACAGTGAAGAATCGCCGATCTGTCCCTGGGCGGCCATCTGAATTCTCAGGGTTGCAGGATTGCCCGGGGCCAGCTGGATGATGAGAAAGGTGATGAGCGTGATTCCCAGGAGGGTGGGAATGATCTGCAAAAGCCTTTTGACGAGATAGGTCTTCATGCTGTCGTTTAGCCTTTTTCCCTCAACGCCTTCTCTCCCCGTATCTTTGGTGCTCCGAGGGAACCCACCATTCGCGGGGGACCAGCCCCATGGGGTAAACGTTCACATTTTCAAATCGGCTGGACACGGCCACCAACGCCTGAGTGGTGAAGAGAAAGGTGTAAGGCTGCTCCTCATGAAGGATCTCATGAAAGCGGTGGTAAAGTTCATAACGCTTTTCCTCGTCAAATTCCTGACGTGCTTTTTCAATGATGGCGTCCGCTTCCGCATTTTCAAAACCCACAAAATTGGAGCCCCCCTCCGCCTGGGAAGAGTGCCACAATTGATAAGGGTCCGAAACCCATCCGAGGTTCCAGCCCATGGTGCACGCGTCGAAATTGTGCTCTTGAATCCTTTGCACAAAAACGGCCCATTCCAGCTTGCGGATGGTCATGCTGATGCCCGCCTGCCTGAGATTCTCCTGAAGAATGGTGGCGATCTGCTCCCCAAACTTGGACCCGGAAGCGATGAGAAACTCAAAGGAGAAGGGCACGCCGTCCTTTTGAAGAATGCCCCTTCCATCATGGTCTTCCCAGCCCGCTTCCCGCAGCAGCTCCCTGGCTCTCTGCGGGTCATAAGGGTGCGGGGTGATGTTTTTGTTGTATTCGGGGCTGTTCACGTAAAAGGTGCCCGTCACCACTGTCCCCAGGCCGAAAAGGATTCTTTCCAGAATGCTCTCCCGGTCCAGCAGCAGGGTCATGGCTTTGCGCACTCTCGGGTCGGAAAACTGGGGTCTTCTCGAATTCCAGCCAATGTAGCTGTAGCTGGGGAGATAGTACTTGAGCTTGACGAAATTTTCTTGGAATCTCCTGCTCTGTGTCTGGCGGACCCACTGTATGGGGCGCAGGCCCATCACGTCCAGGCCCCCTTTCCTGAGCACCTGAAAGGCGACGGTGGTGTCCGTGATGATTTTGAACACGATTCGATCCAGGTGAGGCCTTTTTCCCCAGTAGTCTTCATTCCTCACGAGGACGATTTCCTTTCCCGTGTCCCAGCGAAGCATACGGTAGGGACCCGTTCCGAGGGGGCTTCTTCCCACGGAATGCTGATTGAAATTGTCCGTTTCTTCAAAAAGATGTGCCGGAAGGATGGGGATGCCGCCGCAAAACTCCAGGGCGCGAAAATAGGGAATTCGGTAATGGTATCGGACGGTGTGATCGTCAATCACTTCGAGGGATTCGATGTCCCGGTAATAGTTCCTGAGGTGTGCCGCGTCCACGGCGGGATCGTTTATTCGTTCAAAGGAAAAGGCCACATCCCTGGCTGTGAAGGGAGTTCCGTCCTGCCAGTGAATGTCTTTTTTCAGATAAAAAGTGTAAGTGAGATGGTCCTGGGAGATTTCCCAGGACTCGGCGAGGACGGGCACCAGTTCCAGTGTTTCCTCATCCCGCTTCAACAGGGACTCGTAGATGTAATTGTTGATGTTGGACGCATAGGCGTCGGTGGAGGTGATGAGGTTGAGCGTTGCGGGCTCGGAAGGGAGGTGATAGATGAGCCAGTCTCCCTCCTGAGGCTCCCTCTCCTGATCGGAAGCATGCGGGATGCCGGGGTGCAGGAGGCACAGGGCGGATAAAATAATGGTGAAAAACAGCCGTTTCATTGGGAAGGATCTTTTCTTGAAGGGGGAAGTTCGACCACCTGAGGTTTGGGGTCCGATGGAATGCTTCTTCTGGACAAATGGTGCACCAGATAAAAGCCCCCCAGAAGGAGCACCACAAACAACACGGAAAGGATGTTGAAATACTTTTGAAGGAACCCCGTGATGGGTTCGCCGAAAAAGTAGAGCAGGGTGGCCACGATGAAAAAGCGTCCCGCCCGGCCAATGAACGATGCCAGAGCGAATCGTTTCACATCCAGGAGAAACACGCCGGCAGTGACGGTGAAAACCTTGTAGGGAATGGGGGTGAAACCGGCAATGGCCACCGCCCACACGTCATATTTGTGATAGTAATTTTGAACGAACTGGATTTTTTCCCGGGAAAACATTCTCTCCACCAGGGGTCTCCCCCCCCACTTTCCCAGGCCGTAGCCGAAAAGACCCCCGGAGACAGAGCCCACGCTGCAGACGGCTGCGTAAAACAGGGCATGCTGAGGGTTGAGAAGGGAAAGGGCAATGAGGAGCACGTCGGGGGGAATGGGAAAAAAGGAAGATTCGGTGAAAGCCAGAATTCCCAGTGCCAGGACTCCATAGGGAGTGTAGGCCCATGCCATGACCCAGTTGACCAGTTCGTGTACGCTTTCCAGCATGTTTTTCCCGTCGTTTTGTTGTGAGCCTGAGGGCCGTGAGCGGATCAGAACATTCTGAAACCAGCCATTCCTTGCCTGCCGAAGAACATGAAAACGAATGCGGTTTCGTCAGCATTCAACCTGGAAACGTGAGTGTTTCTACCACACCGCACAGGGTGCAACAAGGCTTTTCCCTTTCGGGGGTGTCCGGGCCTGCAGGTGAAAAAAAAAGAAAAACCCCTTTCGTTTTTGACGCAAAGGGGTTTATTCCCGTCCGCGAATGACATTCACCCGCAGTTTCAATTTTTGTGGTTAGAGTCTGTTCACATCGATGCTTCGAATGAAGCTTTTGATTTCCGACATCCAGTTTTCCAGTTCCTCTTCGCGCTCTTTGCTGAGAGGTTCCTGCGCATGAGCCCCTGAAGCCATGTTCGAGGGGTCCCGCTCAAGGGTGCTTCCGCTCTCCGCGGAAGAACTTCCGTAAAGGGATGAAGGCGATAATTCGTCACTTCTCAAAAGATTTCCCGTGTAAGATTCTATGATGCAACTCATGGTTGACCTCCTTGATGGACTTGTTTCTATGTTGTTGAAAAGAAACTAATCACACGTCCATCAAATGTAAAGCATGGGGTTTTTTTGTATTTGTAAAGAGTTTCACCGCGTTCTGTCCTGCAGGATGACGCGGATGAAGGTGCCCCGCCGAAGGTTCAGTTCCCTTGCGGCATTTCCCCCGTTCATGGCAATTTCCAGGTTTCCGTGACTGCCCAGAAGGGCGGCGAACTGCCCCGCAGGCACTTCCGCATAGGTTTTCACGAGGGGCAAAAGCTCATGGGGTTGCACTTCCACGGCCATCTTTCCAAAGGTGGGCGAGAGTTGCAGCAGGTCGTCCTTGCGGATGCTCGTGATGCCGTTGCCGAAATGGTCCGTGTGAATGACCTGCCCGCAAAGCACCCCTTCCCGTTCCATCCGCACCTGGAACCAGTTCTCCATTTTGGGGTCACAGGGTGTTCCCATTTGATGAGGCGGGACTCCTGCGGCCAGGTGAGCGGCGACGGGGGCGAAGATGTCCCGGCCGTGAAAAGTGTGACTGGTTTCAGGAAGCCAGAACTCGGACCGGTCCAGTTCCCAGGCCTGCCAGAAAGGAACTTGTGCCATGATCTGCGAAAAGAGTCCATTGTCCGGTCCCACAAAGAAGTGTGTTCCCGCCTGAACGATGAGGGAACGGCGTTCCGTGCCCACGCCCGGGTCCACGACCGCCAGGTGGATCGACCCCCCGGGAAAGAAGCCATGGGTCGTGGTCAGGATGAAGGCGCCTGTGGGAATATCCTGAGGGGGAATGTCATGGGAAATGTCCACCAGCTGTGCTTCAGGATGAATTCCCAGCATCACGCCTTTCATGCTGGCCACATAACCGTCTTTCCACCCAAAATCCGACAGAAGGGTGATGATCCTGTTCATGTGAGGTCCTCCTGGTGTGGAAGTTTTTTGTGCCCGTCAAATTCCCAGATGATGAAGGCTCAACCGGGAATCGGCCGCCAGTTCTTTTGAAGAGCCCGTCCAGACGACCCTCCCCTTTTCCAGGATATAGTGCCTGTCCGCAACCTGGTTCAAAGCCCGGACATTTTTGTCGATGATGAGGATGGAGTGACCATGTTCCCTGAGATGACCCAGACACCTCCAGATTTCTGTGCGCACGAGGGGAGCGAGCCCTTCAGTGGCTTCATCGAGGATGAGGAGGTCCGGGTTGGTCATAAGGGCCCGTCCAATGGCCAGCATTTGTTGTTCCCCTCCTGAAAGCTGATTTCCCATGTGATGGCTGCGATGCCTCAAAACGGGAAAGATCTGGAAAATGTCATCCAGTGCCCAGGGTTTGAGGCCGCTGGTTTTGGTGCGAGCGCGCGCTGTGGCGGTGAGATTTTCCAGCACCGTGAGGTTGGGGAAAATCTGCCGCCCTTCAGGAACCAGGCCAATGCCCAGTTGGGCAATTCGAAAGGGGGGAAGCCCGCGGATGGATCTGCCCAGGAAAGCGAGGGAACCGGAGGCAACCCTCAAGAGATTCATGATGGCCCGGACTGTGCTGGTCTTGCCCATGCCGTTTCGTCCCAGTAATCCCACCGTCTCTCCTCTTTCCAGCTGGAGGCTCACCCCGAAAAGAGCCTGGCTGCTGCCGTAAAAACCATCGACATCCTTCAGTTCAAGCATTCGCTTCCTTTTCCTCTTTTTCATCTCCCAGATAGGCTTTTCGAACCGACTCATCACGGCGGATCTCCTCTACCGTTCCGGAAGCCAATATGCGGCCGTAGACCATCACCGTCACCCGGTCAGCCAGCTGGTACACCGTTTCCATGTCGTGCTCCACCAGCAGGAGGCCCTGACGGCCCTTGATTCTTGAGAGAAGGACGATCATACGGGCTGTTTCCTCGGGACCCATTCCCGCCGTGGGCTCGTCCATGAGAAGAACCTTGGGATTGCCGGCAAGCACCATGGCGACCTCCAGTTGTCGCTGTTCTCCATGGGAAAGGGTGCCTGCAAGGGCTTCCCCACGATTTTCAAGTCCCACCTGCTCAAGGAAGTTCATGGCCGCCAGCCGGGACTCCCTGTCTGAGCGCGCGTTTTTCCAGAAGCGGAAGCCGTGACCCCTTTGACTCAAATGGGCCAGCATCACATTTTCCAGAACAGTGGAGGCGGGAAAAACATGGGCGACCTGAAACATGCGCGCGATGCCCCTCCTGGATCTCCCATGGGGCTGAAGAGAGGTGATGTCCTGGTTTTCAAAAAAGATGGTCCCTTCGTCGGGCTTGAGTTCACCGGCAATCTGGCCCATGAGTGTGGTCTTGCCGGCGCCATTGGGACCGATGATGGCATGAATTTCTCCCCATTCAAGGGTGAGGTCCACCGAGGCCGTGACTGTCATGGCTCCGAAGCGCTTCACCAGTTGATGGGTTTCAAGGAGGGGTGACATGTGAAACCTTTTTTTGAGGCCATAAACCATACAAGCCGCCCCGGGCATAGAGCACCACGAGGATGAGAAGGGGGCCGAGCACGATCATCCAATGCTGTGTGAAGGCCGAGAGGATTTCTTCCATGAGAAGGAGAACGATGGCACCGAGTACGGGGCCCGCAAGGGTTCCCATGCCCCCGAGAATGACCATCACGAGAGCATGTCCCGATTGGGTCCAGTGGAGCAGGGAGGGGCTGATGTAAAGGGTCTCGTTGGCCATGAGGGCTCCCGAAAGCCCGGCCAGGGCAGCGGATATGACAAAGCAGGTCAGCTTGTAGGGGAATGTGGCGTATCCCAGGGATTGCATTCTTTTTTCATTCTGACGGATGCCTCCAAGGATAAGGCCAAAGCGCGAACCAGTGAGACGTCTGCAAAGGAGAAAAGCCCCGGCGAGGAATCCAGCCGCCACATAGTAGAAAAATTCATGGTGCCTGAGGAACTCTTTCCCGGCGAGGGTGTTGCGGGCGAGAAGCCGCATGCCGTCACTTCCCCCGAAGGTCTCCAGGCCCGAGGCGAAATAGTAAATCATTTGGGCGAAAGCAAGGGTGATCATTATGAAGTAGGCTCCCCTGGTCCTGAGGCTCAAAGCTCCAATGGGAAGGGCAATGAGCATGGCCGCTCCTGCGGCGGCGGGCCACACCACCAGGGCGTCCGTGATCCCGTGAAGGGACATCAGTCCCGTCATGTAGGCACCGGTGCCGAAAAAGGCGGCGTGGCCAAAGCTCACCATCCCCCCGTATCCCACGACCAGGTCGAGGCTGAGAGCCAGCAGGGCAAAGATCAGGATGCGGGTGAAAAGCCTGGTGTGAAAGACATCGCTCCACAAGGGAAGTGTGGCGAAAAACACGATGAAAACAAAACAGAAAATTCTTCGAAAGGTCATTGGGCTGTTTGGGCTCCCTTATTCCGTAATCCCATGCCAGGAAGTCCCCAATGGGCCACGCTCATTGGGGGATGAGGCAGGAGTCCCGGCTGAAGGGTTGTCTTCAATGGCGGCAACCCGGTTGCCAGAAGGCCCCGAATGGCCGCAATCACGTTCTTTGAGCAGGAAACAGCCCTTCAGGCCTCCAGCACAGAACTGCGGCCATGAGGACATAAATGCCCATAGACGCCATGCCCGGGGGAAGCAGGACGCGGCCGAAAGTGTCCGCCACGCCCACCAGGACAGCAGCAAAAAAAGCTCCCTGAATGGAACCGATGCCACCGATGACAATGACGACGAAGGCAAGAATGAGGATGGGCTCGCCCATCCCCACTTCCACTGACAAAATGGGACCGGCCAGCATGCCCGCCAGACCGGCGAGCGCTGCTCCAAGGCCGAAGACGACCGTGTAGAGGAAACGAATGTTCACCCCAAGGGCATTGACCATCTCCCGGTTGCTGGCACCGGCGCGAATGAGCATTCCCAGCCGGGTGTGATGAATGAGCCCGTAAAGTCCTGCTCCCACCCCTAATCCCACTCCGATGATGACCAGGCGATAGACGGGATACGTCAGTCCCGAAAAGATCTGGACGTGATGGGAAAGAAATTGGGGAAGGGCCATGAAATATGACTGAGGCCCCCAAACCATGCGCACCAGTTCATTGAAGAACAGTATGAGCCCATAGGTGGCGAGGACCTGGTCCAGGTGATCGCGGTTGTACAATCTGCGCAAGGCGAGCGTTTCCACGAGCATGCCCAGCAGCACCGTCAGGGGAATCGACAGGATTATGGCCCAGATGAATGACCCCGTCTTTTGTTGAAGGGTTGCCGCGAAATAGGCGCCCATCATGTAGAGGGAGCCGTGAGCCAGGTTGATGAGATTCATGACACCGAAGATGAGGGTGAGTCCCGTGGCCATGAGAAACAGCATCACGCCGAACTGGAGACCGTTGAGGGCCTGGGTGAAGAAGAGAATGGGATCCATGGGGTCGCCGTTCTACCACTTCATGGGGCATTGTTTGTGATAGGCGTCCATGTGCTCCTCGAAGGCCACCCCCAGCATCTTGTTGGTCAAAATTCCTTCTTCATTTTTGATGACCTGGCGAATGTAAAAGTTCTGAACGGGGAAATGATTGTTGTTGAAACGAAAGTTTCCCCTCACGGACTGGAAATCGGCCTTTCGAAAACCTTCCCGGAGTTTGTCCTCATCACGGATCTGGCCCTTTGCGGACCGGACGGCGCTGTCCATGAGAAGGGCGGCGTCATATCCCTGGGCCGCGAAGAGCGAGGGCAACCGATTGTGGGTGTCTTTGAAATCAGCCACGAATTTCTTGTTGACGGGATTGTCCAGGTCCGGACTCCAGAAACTGGCATTCACGAGACCAAGGGCCGCATCTCCCATGGCTCTCAGAACGGACTGGTCCAGGGTGAAGGCCGTGGTGTAGAGGGGGATTTCATCTTTCAGGCCTGCCTGGGCATACTGCTTGACAAAGTTGATGCCCATGCCACCGGGATAGAAAACGAAAACGGCATCGGGTTTTGCCGCGCGAAGCTGGGCCAGTTCCGCAGCATAGTCGGGCTGATTGACCCGCGTGTACACTTCGGCGACCACTTCTCCATCAAAATATCGCTTGAAGCCCGTGAGCCCGTCCTTTCCCGCCTGGTAGTCGGGAGCCATGAGGTAGACTCTCCTGATTCCCTGGTCCTGAAGGTATTTGCCCATGGCTTCATGGGTCTGGTCGTTTTGCCAGGAAATGGTGAAGAGGTTGGGATGGCATTGATCTCCCGCAAGAAGAGAGGGGCCCGCGTTGGCGCTGATGAGGAACCGTCCCTGGTCCAGAATGGGGCTGGCCACTGCCATCATGACGTTGGAAAAGACGATCCCCGTGACAAAATCCACTTTGTCCCGCTCCACCATGCGCGACGCCACCTGGACCGCCACTTCGGGTCTCATCTGGTCGTCTCCCGTCACCAGTTCCACGGGAATGCCGCCCAGCTTGTCTCCGCAATGGCTGAGCCCCAGCCTGAAACCGTCCAGAATGTCCGTGCCCAGGCTGGCTCCCGGTCCTGAGAGGGTGGCGATGAATCCCACCTTCACCTTGTCTGCAGCGTGACCAACCGCGGCTGAATTCACGGAAAACATCAGAGCCAGCAACAATCCCCCGAAAAACTTTCCCAGCAAGCCTTTTCTTTTCATGCCTTTCACCTCGGTGTGTTTGTTTTTCTTCCAGTGGGTCATGGCGGTAAAAGTTTCTTCACTTCACCTCAGGCCCGCAATGAAATCCCCCACGGCTTCCACTCCCTTTTCTTCGATCAACCGAATGGTCTGGGTGCCAATGACGGCGATGTCCACCTTTCCCGTCAGAAAATCCATGTCTGCCCGGTCCTTCACCCCGAACCCCAGAGCCAGAGGCAGGGAAGTGGCCGAACGGCAGCGTTTCAGATAATCTTGCACGTCTTGTGAAAAACTTGTCTGAGCCCCCGTCACACCGGTGCGTGCCACGCAGTAGACGAAGCCTTTTGTGAGAGACGCCAGAGTGCGCATGCGCTCGAGGCTGGTTGAAGGGGAAAAGATGAAAATGGGGGCTAAACGGTGGCGCTCCATGGCCTCCAGGCATTCCTTTCCCTCCTCCGGGGGCAGGTCTGGAATGATGGCTCCCCGAATGCCCGAATGGGCCATGTTTTGTGCGAAGGCCTCCACTCCATGTTTATAGATGATGTTGTAATAGGTCATGAAGAGGAAGGGGATGGAAAACTCCGAGCACACTTGCTCGGCGAATTCCAGGCACTGCCTGACCTTCGCACCCCGAGCCAGGGCTTCCTGATTGGCCCGAAGGATCACGGGCCCGTCGGCCATGGGTTCGGAAAAGGGGATTTGCAGCTCCATCAGATCCACTCCTCCTTCCACCATGGCTTTCACGATCTGGTAAGAATCTTCGAAACTGGGGTACCCCAGAACGATGTGTGTCATGAGCAGAATGTCGCGGTTTTGAAGCCGTTCTCTCAAATATGATTCAAGCACGGTATTTTTCCCCTTTGTCCATGATGAACTGCTGCCATTCGGGATCACCGAAAGCGTCGGCTATGGTGAAAATGTCCTTGTCACCTCTTCCCGACTGATTGATGAGCACAATGTCGTTTTTGGAAAGGAGGGGAGCCTCCTTGAAGGCCTGAACGAATGCGTGGGCCGACTCGAGGGCGGGAATGAGGCCTTCTTTGCGAACTGTCAGGGCCAGGGCCTGGATCACCTCCTCATCGGTGGCCGCTTCGAATCTCACCCGCCCCCTGTGCTTGAGGGCCGCCAGGATGGGAGAAACGCCCACATAGTCCAGGCCTGCCGCCACGCTGTGAGTTTCCCGCATCTGTCCGTCGCTGTCCTGAAGGAAATAGGTTTTGTACCCTTGGGCCACACCGATGCTCGCGTCGGGAGAGCAGAGCCGTGAGGCGTGGAGTCCCGACCGGAGTCCTTTTCCTCCCGCTTCCACCCCCACCAGTTCCACGCCGTCGTTCATGAAACCGTGAAAAATGCCCAGAGCGTTGGATCCTCCTCCCACACAGGCATAGACCCTGGCCGGAAGACGCCCTTCCCGCTCAAGGATTTGTTCTCGGGCTTCCTCCCCCACGATGGACTGAAAATAAGAGACCATTTCAGGGAAGGGGTGGGGACCGCAGGCCGTTCCCAGCACATAATGGGTGGTTTCCATGTGAGTGACCCAGTCCCGGAAGGCCTCATTGATGGCGTCCTTCAGGATTCGGGTGCCTTCCCTCACGGGAATCACCTGAGCGCCCAGCCGTTCCATCCAGAACACATTGGGGCGCTGGCGTTCCACATCCACCTCGCCCATGTAGATGGTGCAGTCGAATCCGAACCTGGCGGCCATGGTGGCAGTGGCGACGCCGTGCTGGCCGGCGCCCGTCTCCGCAATGACCCTTTTCTTCCCCATGCGCTTCACCAGGAGTCCCTGGCCCATGACATTGTTGGCCTTGTGGGCCCCTGTGTGGTTGAGGTCTTCGCGCTTCACGTAGATGCGTGCGCCTCCCAGGTGCTCCGTGAGGTTCCCCGCAAAGGTGAGGGGAGTGGGCCGGCAGGAATAGGTGGACATGAGGGTTTCATATTCTTTCCAGAAGCGGGGGTCGTTGCGTGCGCTTCGAAAAGCCTCTTCCAGTTCATCAAACGTTGCAGAGAGGACTTCGGGAATGAAAGCTCCACCGAATGCCTCATAATACCCTCGGTCATGCATGGGAAAATCCTCCAATGGTTTGGGAGAACACAAACTGGTCGGTCCTGCAAAAAAGCTCCGAATAAATGGCATGCTCCGCAGAAGGAAAATCCAGGAAACGATTCACCATGAGAACAGGGGTGGTTGCCGCCACCTCCAGGTGACGTCCTTTGGCTCCCTCCAGCGTTCCGATGCGAAAGTTCTGTTTTCCCCCTTTGGGCTTCAGGTAGTACAATTCTTCCACGATCTGAGACAGAGAGCGGTCTTTCAGGTCGATGGCATCGATTCCCGCAAAAACCTCCACATCCAGGTAGATGTCTTCCAGGAGCACCGGTGTTTTTTCCACCCGGCTGAGACGGGAGAAAAAGAAAGCCTCTTTTCCCCAAAAGGGGTTTTCGCGGTTCACCTTCACCGTGATGCGCTGTGTGGGTTCAAGAATCTGGGTGTCCATGGAGATGCCTTTCCTCTCAAAGGCCGACAGAGTGCCCGCGAGAGAGAAAAGATCCACTTCCCGGGAGTCTTCCCGGACGAATGTGCCGGCTCCCCTTTTTCGGGCGAGGATCTGGCGGCGAACCAGCAAGTCAGTGGCCTGGCGGGCGGTGGGGCGCCCGATGCCGTATTGTTGCGCCAGCTTGTGTTCCGATGGAATGGGGGTTCCGGGAGCGTATTCTCCCGACCGGATGCGGGCCATGAGCACATCCGCCAGTTGGCGGTAAAGGGGAATGGGAGACTGGGGGTTGAGTTTCATGTTCTGTTCACCGGACTGAGGTGGTCCTTTGGGTTGTGAGCAAATCATCCATGGAGGGAAGTATGATGCAATGACTCAAACTTGTCAAGACAACTTGTCATGTTAAGGGGGCACGGCCCTGAAAAAAAAACTTCCAGGACCTTTTCTTCAGGGGCCGGCAAACCCCTTGGAAATTTTCCTTGGGTCCTCTCCCGTGGCTCTGATAACATGCAGCATTGATGATCCGGCACCAATCCGCGTTGGGAATGGTGCTGAGCGAATGCCCGGCAATTGTCACACTCGTATTTTCTGACCACAGGCATATGGGCCCGGGCCGTATTGCAATCACATCCACGGGCCCGTCCCCGGGACCGCCGATCCCCAGCCCGGCCATCATGGTCGCCCCGGAAAGGCTTCACCCCGGACGCAACCTGTCATGACACACAACCCGAAGTAAGGAGGGGAAATGGTGAATCCCATGAATCCCGGGATCGAAAATCTCAGTGAATTTGCAGTGAACGTCATCCGCAAAGCAGGAGACATCGCCCTGCCTTATTACGGCAAAGGCAATCCTCAGGTGAAATTCGACGAGGAGCTGGTCACGGAAGCGGAACTGAAACTGATCGATTTTTTCAAGTCAGAGATCAAATCCAAATATCCCGAACACGGGATCTTTGGAGACGGAGCTCCCCGGGAAGAATATGCTCACGGCGGAAAAGGTCACCTCTGGATCTACGATGCCCTGGATGGCGTGGCCAACTTTCAGGCGGGGATTCCCGTCTGGGGAATTTCTCTGGCCCTCCTGGAAAACTTCTGGCCGGTCCTGGGGGCCTTTTACATGCCCGTGACGGGGGATTTGTTTTTTGCGCGCGCGGGGGAAAAAGCCTTCTGGCAGGACCAGGAGATCGCCATCCCTTCCACCGGGAACATGGACAATGAAAGCGTGCTCCTCACCTTTTCCCGTTTCCACAACCATTACAAATCCACTTTCCCCGGTAAAATCCGAAATCTCGGATCCACGGGAGCGCACCTTTGCTATGTGGCCCGAGGGCGTGCCGAAGGAGCACTGCTGGCCCATGTTTCCTATCCGGACCTTGCTGCCGCTCAGATCATTTTGAGCGCCGCAGGGGGAAGAATCTGCAAACTGGATGGCACGGAATTTCATCTCAGCGAGTACCTGGGAGGACAGCGCATCACGGATCACCTGCTGGCAGCTCCCCAGGGAGCCCATTCCTCCATCAGCGTTTACCTGGAAAGGTTCGAGTAGCCAACCGTCGGTGCAGGAGAGCTGTGGAAGGGTGCATTTCAATGCAGTCCACGGCATGGGAATTGAGCGGGTGCCGGAAGAGGATGGCTGCCACCGGCACCCAATAAGGTCCCGCACATGCTTCAGGTGTGATCTGCTTTCTTTTTCAATCCCTGAAGCACTTGTTTCAGCTGTTTTTCCGTTCCTGAGATTTCTTCCTCCAATTTGCGAAGAACGTTTTTGCTGAAGGCGTCGGGATGGGTTTCCCAGAGGGATCGGATTTCTTCAGCCCTCTGAACCAGCTGCATGAGTTGGCGTTCCCATTTGAGTTCCTCCAGTTTTTCCTTGTCCTCCTCGCGGCGAAAGGGAGTGAGGGGAATGATGTCCCCGATGGCCGGTGCTTCCGCAATGAGCCCCAGATGCTCCTGGACCAGCCGGGCAAAGCCTCTGGTCACGTTAGCCTCACCATGGATTGCGTAGACCCTCATGAGGGGATTTTCAAAATTGCCCAGCCACTCCAGAAGGTCCGATTGATCCGCATGTGCAGAAAAACCTCCGATGGTGAAAAGCCTGGCTTTGACCATGAACTGCTCGCCGAAAATCTTCACCGTTTGTGCGCCGTCCACGAGCCTTCTTCCAAGGGTTCCTTCCGCCTGGAATCCCACAATGACCAGGGATGAGCCTTTCCGCCAGATGTTGTGTTTCAGGTGGTGCATGATGCGGCCGGCAGTGCACATTCCGTTTCCGGCCACCACGATGGCAGCTCCGGGGGTTTCGTTGATGGCCATGGAGTCCTGCGTGGACCGGGTGAGGACCAGTTGAGGGAAATGGAAAGGGTCGTGACCTTCGGCCACGATGGCTGCGGCGTCTTCATCGTAAAAAGTCCTCATTTTTCGAAAGATTTCGGTGGCCGAGATGGCCAGAGGACTGTCCAGGTAGACGGGCATGGAGGGAATGAGGCCTTCCCGGAAAAACTCTCCAAGAATGTAGAGGATTTCCTGAGTCCTTTCCACCGCAAAGGCGGGAATGATCACTTTTTCGTTGTGTTTGTGACTGTAGTGGATGGCCTCGAGCAGTTCTTTTTTGCTTTCGTCAAAAGGTTTGTGGTTGCGGTTGCCGTAGGTGGATTCTATGAAAAGGGTGTCCGCCATGAAGATGGAGTGGGGGTCCTTCACGATGAGCTGGTCTTTTTTGCCTATGTCTCCCGAGAAGACCACCTTGTGGGGTTTGATTCCATTGTTGGACCACAGTTCCAGGATGGACGATCCCAGAATGTGTCCCGCGTTGCGGAAGCGCACATGCAGACCTTCATTCAGATCGATTCTCGCATCTTCAGAAACGGTTTCAAAGAGTTCAAAGGAGGCCTCGGCGTCAGGGACCGTGTAAAGGGGTTCAACCTCTTCCCTGCCTCGACGGCGGTTTTTCCGGCTGTCCCACTCGGCCTGCATTTCCTGAATGTGGGCAGAGTCCAGCAGCATGATCTTGCACAGTTCGACGGTGGGCTTTGTGGCGTAAATCCTTCCCCGAAAGCCGTCGCGGACCAGCTTGGGTATTCTCCCGCTGTGGTCGATGTGGGCATGAGTGAGAAAAAGGGCTTCCACATCCCGGGGGTTGAAGCCCCATTCCTGGTGATTCATGGCCTCCAGGTGCCTGGCTCCCTGAAAAAGGCCGCAGTCGACGAGGTATTTTCTGCCGTTATCCACCAGGAAACAGGAACCGGTGACACACTGAGATGCTCCAAAGCAAGTGATCTGCACGATGAACACTCCATGTTCAAAAAAAAGATTGGACTTTCCGGCTGAAATCATCAGCGGTGCATTCCCGCAAGACTTTTTCCCTGAGCTGCCAGCCTGGGAGTTCAGGAAATGTTTTCCCTATACCAGAGAATAAAAACAGGCGATGCAAAAAAGGGGCGAACCATGGGCAAAAGCCAAAGGTCGTCCATAAAAACCTCAGGGGGGATCGCGATGAAAATTTCCCGCACCATGGAGGAAAAAATCCTGAAATGGGTGGATCGGGCTTTCGCTCTCTGGCCAAGAAGGAAACCTCATGGGGAACTTCTCAAAAACTGCAGGATCGTTTCCCACCGTGGAGAACACGACAACCGGACGGTTCTGGAAAACACCCTCCCTGCTTTTGACCGGGTTTTGAAGGCGGGGGTGTGGGGAATGGAGCTGGATTTTCGGTGGACAAGAGATCTGCAGCCCGTTGTGTACCATGATTCGAACCTGGCCCGACTGCACGGAAAACCAGCGCGCCTGGCCGATCTGTCTTTGGCGCAATTGAAGAGGGATTTTCCCGGTGTTCCCAGCCTGGAGGAGGTCCTGGCCAGGTATGGGGGGAAACTGCACCTCATGCTGGAAATCAAGGGAGAGCCCTATCCCGTTCCCGCACGCCAGAAAGACACGCTCCGTCAGCTTCTGAGCCCCCTGGAGCCTCTGAAGGACTTTCACATTCTCAGCCTGAGCCCCGAAATGTTCGACCACGTGGACTTTCTGCCATCCAGGGCTCTGGTGGCCGTGGGGACGACACACCTCAAAACCATGAGCAGGTTTGCGCTGCAGGCCCCTATCGGCGGCATCGCAGGGCATTACCTTCTTCTTTCCAATTCCATGCTTCGAAAGCATGAAGCCCTGGGCCAAAGGGTGGGCACGGGCTATGCCGCTTCCCCCAATGTGCTTTACCGGGAACTGAACCGAGGAGTGGATTGGATTTTTTCAAACAATGCCGTACATATGCAGTCTTTCTGCCAAAAACGTTAAAAGGTCATATGATCCGTCCATGGGAATAAGCATCCCGAGACCCCTGTCGGTGTGCTTGCGCACTCATTCTCGCTTCCCATGAAAAATGCCCGGACGGAAAAAATTGAGTGGAATAATCCTTGCTATTGCTTCCGGTGAAACATGTCCCCGGACTGGCCGTGTATGGCGGGCTTGCGGAAGCGGTCGGGGCTCATGAACTGGACAGGGGTTTTCAAACAAACACAAAAAACCCGCACACGGGGATGGATTCGGGGATTTGACAGTCACAAAAATGAAACCATCATCTGCCGGGGGATGATCGCACGATGGGTCCGGGACGAAACAGAGCATTGAAAATGACCTTCTCTTTGCTGGCCATCACGATCTTTGGCCTGGCCTGGGGCTGGTGGGCGGTCCAGAATGCTGACCGCAATCTGCGCGAGGACCTCCTGAGAGACGCTCAGTCGATGGCGCAGGGACTCAATGGGGAACGGGTCAAAACGCTCACGGGAACAGCGGCCGATTTGGCATCTCCCGCATACCAGCGGCTCAAGAAACAGCTGGCCGCCGTGAGGGATGCGAACGAAAAAATTCGTTTTGTTTATCTCATGGGTCTCACGTCGGAAGGTCATGAACGCATGGAGGGGGGCGAAAGTGACCACATCTTTTTCTTTGTGGACAGCGAACGGAGCGGTTCCCCCGATGAATCAGCGCCGGGGTCTCTTTTTGATGAATCGCCCCCCGGCCTGCTGGACGTGTTTCGAAAAAACACTGCGGTTGTGGAAGGCCCGGTCACGGATCGCTGGGGCACCTGGGTTTCAGCCTGGGTGCCCGTGCATGATTCGTTCGCACCGGGCCATGGACCGATGGCGCAGGGCGGCAGTGCAAGGCCCGTGGCGGTGCTCGGCATGGACGTGGCCGCGCATGAGTGGAAGCGGGACATGCTTCGTGCCACCGTTCCCGCTCTCCTCCTCACCCTCGCGCTGCTGTCCATAGCGGTTGCAGGGTTTTTTCTTTGGTCAGGGCGTTGCGCTTCAGCATCGGGGAAGGGGTCATCCACCCCGATGAGGCAACTCGAACCCCTGTTGACGCTGGCCGTCGGCTTCACTCTCACCGTGTTCGGAGCCTGGATGGCGCACGAAAGGGAGTCTCAAAGCCGGTCTGAATCTTTCAAAAATCTGGCGATGAGCAAAACGGCGGGTCTGGTGGATGCCTTTCGCGACCTGAGGGACACGGAACTGGAAAGTCTCGCTCGTTTTCATGACAGTTCCGAGGAGGTGAGCGAGGAGGAATTTCAGCGCTACACAGAGTTCTTGACAAAAAATCCGGCGGTCAGAGCATGGGAGTGGGTTCCCGCCGTCTCTGCCGGGAACAGGTCGAGATTCGAGGAAAAGGCGCGAAATGGAGGATTGTCAGGTTTTGAGATCTGGGAAAAGGACGCCCTCGGAAACCGGGTGCCTGCCATGGGCAGGGAAGTGTATTTTCCCGTTTTCCGCGTGGCGCCCCTTGCGGGCAATGAAACCGCGCTCGGTTATGACCTGGGGTCGGAACCCCTGAGGCGTGCCGCTCTTGAAGAGGCAGCAGAAACGGGTTTCGTGACGGGAACGGATCCCATCGTTCTCGTACAGGATACCGGCACCTTCAAGAGCATGCTCATATGCCGGGCGGTTTACCATGAAGAAGGTCCGGGGTCCGTGCGGGGCTATGCTCTGGCCCTCTTGCAGTTTGAAACCGCCTTGAGGAGGGCGCTTGAGGATGGAACGGCCAGGGTGGAGCTTGCACTGCTGCGCAAAGGTGCTGATCCAGAGCAGCTAGCGGCCATGGATTGCAAGGGCTGTGAAAACTTTTCAAGCCTTTCCATGGTCCGGCCTTTCTTCGCCTTTGGCAAGGCCTTTTCCGTAAAGATGTACCCGGAAGCAGAATTCATGAGCCTGCATCCCATGCGAGCCGGCTGGCTCCTTCTCGTCTCGGGCATGGTGCTCACTGCGGCATTGACTTTCACGGTTCATATGGTCATTCGACGACGCGAAGATCTGGAGGCGTTGGTTCAGGAACGCACAACGGCCCTTGTGGCGAGTGAAGAGCACCTCTCGGCCACGCTGCGTTCCATCGGCGACGGGGTGATCAGTGCCGACGGGGAGGGCAGGGTGACCAGTTTGAACCTCGTGGCGGAGGAACTGACGGGCTGGAAAAGCGCACAAGCGGAAGGGCTTCCCGTGGAAGAGGTTTTTCGGCTCGCCCACTCCCAGACCCGAGTTCCCGTGGAAAATCCGGTGCGAAGAGCTTTGCGGGAGGGCATCACGGTGGGCCTGGAGGATCATACGGTGCTCATTTCCAGCCATGGTGCCGAGTACCAGGTTGCCGACAGTTGCGCGCCCATTCGGGGTGCAGAAGGGGACATTTCAGGAGCGGTTCTCGTTTTTCGGGACATGAGCGACGAATACAGGAACCGGCAGGCCCTCGAGGAAAGCGAAGAAAAACACCGTGTCCTTTTCACCCATTCTCCCGACGCCTATCTCATCGTGCGCGACGGAGTCATCGTGGACTGCAACCGGTCTGCCCAGGTGATGTTTGGGGGAAGCCGCGAGCAGATCGTGGGCCGGGCACCGTATGTTTTCTCTCCCCCCTTGCAGCCCGACGGCAGGCCATCTGCAGAAGCGGGAACTGAAGTAATCGCCGAGACGCTGAAAAGTGGCAGGGGGCGATTCCAGTGGATGCACCGCCGCCTGGACGGAGTGGACTTCTGGGTTGAGGTGTCCCTGTCAACCATGAAAATGGGCGGAAAAGGCGTGATTTTCACTTCCTGCCGGGACATCACGGGCCGCAAACAGGCGGAAGAGGCACTGCGGGCGGAAGAAGGGAGAATGCGGGCCATCTCTGTTTCCGCACAGGACGCCATTGTGATGATGGATCCCAGGGGGTGTGTCTCCTTTTGGAATCCTGCGGCGGAAAAAATTTTCGGGCACGCCCGGGAAGAAGCGATGGGTCAATCGCTGCACGTGCTCCTTGCCCCCCAGCGCTACCACGCCTCTTGCCAGACTGCCCTGGAAGTTTTCCACCGAACAGGGCACGGGAACGCTGTGGGAAAGATTCTTGAACTGGAGGCATGTCGGCGGGATGGCCGGGAGATTTCCATCGAGTTGTCTCTCTCCGCCCTGGAACTCCCCGATGGGTGGCATGCGGTGGGAATCATGCGGGACATCACGGAGCGCAAAAGGGCGGACGAGGGACTTCGTGAAATGAACGAAGCGTTGGAGCAGCAGACCCTTTTCACCAAGGAGATGGCAGTCCGCGCGGAAATGGCCAGCAAAGCCAAGAGCGAGTTCCTGGCCAACATGAGCCATGAGATTCGAACTCCCATGAACGGGATCCTTGGCATGATCGGGTTGCTTGTGGACACGGAGCTGACGGAAGAGCAGCGCCACTATGCCGAAGCCGTGCGTGCCAGCAGTGATTCGCTCCTGAACCTCATCAACGACATTCTGGATTTTTCAAAAATTGAAGCAGGGAAACTGGAGCTGGAAACACTTGACTTCGATTTGCAGAACTTGCTCGATGACCTGGCTGTTTTGTCGGGCCTGCGGGCCCAGGAGAAAGGACTGGAACTGATTTGCAGTGCCGATCCGGAAATGCCCACCCTTTTGCGGGGGGATCCCGGGCGGCTGCGCCAGGTCCTCGCCAACCTGGTGGGCAATGCCATCAAGTTCACTCATGAAGGTGAAGTGGACATTCGTGTCTCTCTTGAGTCCGGAACCGAGGAAGAGGTTCTTTTGCGCTTCACGGTGCGTGACACGGGCATCGGCATTCCCCGGGACAAGGTGGGCATTCTCTTTGACCAGTTCACTCAGGTGGATGCCTCCACCACGAGGCGGTACGGAGGCACGGGGCTCGGCCTGGCGATTTCCAGGCAACTTGTGACAATGATGGAAGGCCGGATCGGCGTAGAAAGTGAGGAGGGGCGTGGCTCTGAGTTCTGGTTCACTGCCCGGCTCGGAATGCAGGCTGGGCAGTCGGTCTCCAGGAGTCATTCCCCGGTGGATCTGCGGGGCGTAAGGGTGCTGATCGTAGACGACAGCGCCACCAATCGTGAAATTCTGGACAGGCGGCTCTCCTCCTGGGGCATGTGCACAGCAGAGGCCCCGGAGGGGCCACGGGCCCTTGCGGCTCTCTATGCAGCCCTGGAAGAAAACGATCCTTTCAGGATAGCTTTGCTGGACATGCAGATGCCCGGCATGGACGGGGAGGCCCTGGGACGGGCCATCAAGGGCGATCCACGACTGAACGGAACACGCCTGGTGATGATGACTTCTCTGGGAATGGGCGGTGAGGCCCGCCGTCTTGAGGAAATGGGCTTCGTGGCCTGTCTGACCAAGCCCACGCGAAATGAGGATTTGAAAAAGGTCTTGTCCCTGGCTCTTGGGGAATGGAATGAAAATTCTTTGCCGCCTCCAGCCGGGTCTCCCGCACCCGGTTCCGGTGACCTGCGGGAGCAATTGAAAAAAAGTGAGGCGCGCATTCTTCTGGCCGAAGACAACCTGACCAACCAGCAGGTGGCTTTGGGCATTCTTCGAAAGCTTCACCTGAGAGCCGATACCGTATGCAATGGGGCCGAAGCGCTCAGGGCTTTGAAGGCCACGCACTACGACCTGGTTCTCATGGATGTTCAGATGCCCGTCATGGACGGACTGACCGCCACGCGAAAGATTCGCGATCTCCGGTCTTCAGTCCTCAACCATGAAGTGCCGATCATCGCCATGACGGCCAGGGCCATGCTGGGGGACCGGGAAAAGTGCCTGGCGGTGGGAATGAACGATTATGTTTCAAAACCGGTGACGCCGCAAATTCTCACGGAAACACTGGCCAAATGGCTGAGCATTCCAAAGGGCGAGGAGCCCCGGAAAGAAAAGGCACTGCCCGTTGCACCGCAGGGTGAGGGTCCCCGGGGGGACATGGCCATCTGGGACAGAGAGGCGATGATGGAGCGGGTCATGGGTGACGAGGAACTGGCGAAAGAAGTTCTCCAGGGATTCCTGGAAGACATTCCCCGTCAAATTCTGGCTTTGAGAAGCTTCATGGAAAAGGGAGATCTTTCCGGTGCGGAGCTTCAGTCCCACTCCATCAAGGGAGCTTCTTCCAGCGTGGGTGGTGAGGCTCTGCGGGAGGCGGCGTCCAGGGTGGAGCTTGTCATCGGGGGCGGGGACCTGGCCGCCGCCCGCATCAGGGTGGAAGAGCTGGAAACCCAATTCGAACAGTTGAGGAAGGTTTTGGAAAACCTGTAGATTTCCGCCTTTAAAAGCATTGGGGGTCAAGAATTTTGAGGGTCACGGCCACCCGTTCCATTTCGCCGGCCTGCAGAGAACAAAAAGGGGAAAGGCCCATGCGCATTTTGATTGCCGAGGACGATATCACATCCCGTGCCATGCTGGGTGCGGTGCTCAAAAAGGCAGGACATGAGGTGAC